>JAESFW010000156.1_pt1 | contig 76089 bp, 71 predicted proteins | sample 9269481 | NCBI WGS metagenome assembly JAESFW01 (sample SAMN14515350, study PRJNA621654) | algae metagenome | isolation source: Lyngbya sp. HA4199-MV5 and co-occurring heterotrophs from soil with... | place: USA: Ahupuaa O Kahana State Park, Hawaii | collected 2009-07-21 | reverse complement strand
TCAATCCGCTGCAGATCGCGTTCGCTCATCGCAATCAATCCCATCCGCAATCTCCCAGGTCATCAAAACCCGGGGAGAGTGACATTCCAACTTTGCAGGATCAGGACACTTTAACTTTGCGGCTACATATGAAAGTCGCATAAGCTGAATTATGGAACTGCCGTGCTTCTGATATCCGTCGTGTTACGGGCTTTCGACGCGGCACCAGCCCCTGTCACGCAGGTGACAGGCTCCGGCGGGGTCACTTGCACTTGCCTCGGGCAGCGACCACATCAAGGTCCTGCTCACCTTTCTGCGGCGAGCTCATCAGGAGCACTGCAATGGGATATTTTGACAGGGACGTTCTGCGTCCCGACGATGCTGCGTTGATTGACGCCTACTCGCAAACGGTTGCCGACGCGGTTGATCTCGTCGGTCCTGCCGTCAGCCGCATCGAGCGGGCTGACGGCCGGCCGGGGCACGGGTCCGGGTTTGCCATCTCTCCCGACGGGTTGATCATCACCAACCACCACGTCGTCGAGGAAACGAAGACTGTGCGCATCCGGGCGGCCAACGGCAGCGTCGGCCACGGAACGGTGCTTGGTCGCGACCCGGACACCGACATTGCGCTCATTCGCGCCGACATGGATGTCCAGTCGTGGGCGCGCCTCGGCAACTCGAAAACTCTGCGGCGGGGTCACGTCGCGGTTGCCATCGGCAATCCGCTCGGCTTCGACTGGTCCGTGACCACGGGCGTGGTTTCAGCGCTTGGCCGCTCGATGCGGGCATCGAACGGCCGGTTGATCGATGACGTCATCCAGACCGACGCCGCGCTCAATCCGGGAAACTCCGGCGGTCCGCTGGTCTCTTCTTCAGGCGAGGTCGTCGGCGTCAACACCGCGGTGATCATGGGCGCCCAGGGGATCGCCTTCGCGGTCGCCTCCAACACGGCCAACTTCGTGGTTTCGGAAATCCTGCGCTTCGGCCAGGTGCGACGGGCCTTCATCGGCATCGCAGGCGATACCGTTGCCCTCCCCCGCCGGATTGCCCTGCAGGCGGGCGCCGTGCAGACCACGACCGTGCGCATCCGCCGGATCGAGCCGGCAAGCCCGGCCGCGCATGGCGGCTTGCGTGAAGGCGACTATATCATCGCCGTCGACACGCTGCCGGTCGCCGGCGTCGATGACTTGATCAGGCACCTCGACGGTTCGCGCATTGGCCGGATGGTCGCGCTCACGGTCTACGATGTCGACGGAAATCTCGTCACGCGCTATGTCGAGCCCGCTTCGCGCGCGGGCTGACGACATTTGCGCATGAAGTCGCTCCGCGGGGCCGTTTCATGCCGGCGCGGCCGCCGGGCTTGAGCCAGGTTCCGGCATCTTCGGCAGCACGAGCAGCAGGGCCACTGAAATCAGGTGAATCACGCATGTCACCGCTGCCAGCGCCGAAAGGCCGATTGTAATGAACGGTGCGGCAACCACTGTGCCGAGCGTCGTCGTCATGAAGATGAAGAAGACGATCAGCGCTGATCCACGGGCGTTGTTGGCGCCGGACGCGACGATGCCGCGATAAAAGCCGATCGGGCCGCGCAGGCCCAAGCCGAGCGCCATCGGCGTGAAAAGTACGGTGAGCCATATGGTGTCGCTGCCGCCAGAAAGGCCGTAGACGAGCAGCGAGACGGCGCTAAGAGCCGCGGTCGCTGTGCCGAAAGCGATGACGGGCTCGACACCAAAGCGTTCGGCAATCCGGGCGGTGAGATTGGCCGCGACGATGAAGCCGGTGATGTTGGTCACCTGCATGAAGATGAAGTCATCGAGCGATCCGCCCATGGTGGCGACGATGACGGTCGGGGCTCCGAAGACGAAGGTCAGGAGCCCGCCAAGGGTGGCTGCCTGGCTCAGCGCATAGCGCATGAAGATCCGGTCGGTGAGAAGCTGCACGTAGCTGCCGCGAGACCTTTCCGGTCCACCCGCCTCCGCTGGCAGCCCGAAGACGACGATGAGCAGCGCGGCTGCCGCCGTCAGGGCACCCAAGAGCTCGAACGACGACTGCCAGCCGAAATGTGCCAGCAGCGCCACGCCCAGGATCGGGGCCAGCGCCGGCACCAGCGATTCCACGCTGCCAAGAAAACCGACGGCGCGAACGGCGGCGCGATCGCTGAACAGCTGCCGGATCAGGCCGGGGCCGAAGACGGGGGCTGCGGCCGATGCCACGCCCTGAACGAACCTCAGGGCAATGAGGGTGGCGATATCGGGCGCGAATGTGCAGGCAAGCGATGCGATGGCGAAGGCGACGAGCGAGGCGACCAGCATGGTCTTGCGTGCGAAATGATCCGCCAGGCGACCAAACAGCAGCAGTCCCAATCCGCCGCCGCAAACATAGGCGGCAAGCACCAGCTGTGCCGTCGCCTCGCTTGCGTCGAAGATCTCGGGCAATTGCGGTACGGCCGGAAGGACGAGATCGGTTCCCGCCAGCGAAAGGGTGGCACAGAGGATCAGCAGGAGGAAGGCGATGGCGCGGCGCGAGGGTGTCATGGTGCGAAGGACTCTTGGGCGTGGTTCTTGATCCCATGAGCAAATTGGCCACCGACAGTCGGTCAGTTGACGCCCCGTCGGCAGCCACCAATATGGGTCGCCGGAATGCTAGCAAGCGCCGGCTTGCCCGGACAACGAATGAAATATTCGCGGCTCACAGCAGCCCGACCGTCGTCACCAGGCGGCCGACCCGCCCGCCGGAAATCCCGATCCTCTCCCATCGCACGGTGCTTGGAGGGATAGGCATCTCGGCATCGTTGCTGCCGCAGGTCGCGAACTCGACAGATCCCGAAGCGGCATCGTCGAACCAGCCGAGATCCGGCAACGCCAACTCGCATTCGATGATTTCCGGCGTCGCGTAGCGCCAGAGCGAGACACCGCGAAACGACGCCGCAGAGACGCGCCACTGCGCCTGCCGCGCCGGCGAAGCCGATAGAAGTACGTGGCTGTCGTCGCAGACCAGATGGACCGGAAAAGGCGCCTCTTCGACCAGACGATGCAGGGTGTCGTCGATGCCGGCGCTTTCATGCCGTTGGAGCAACGCCTCGATCCGGGTGCGGGTCTCGGTCGAGGGCTCATGCACCCCGGCTTCCCACCGGGACAGCATCCCTTGAGACACACCGAGGTCGGCCGCAAGCGCCTCCTGCTTGATCTGCCGCAGCCTGCGGAACCGGCGGAGCCTGCGTCCGAGCGGCAGAGCGCATATTCTCAGGTCGTCGGCCATGACCTTTTCCCGAGGGTTGATGATCGTCCTGAGTAGAAATGGCGTGCGGCGCCACGTCAACACGTCAGGCAGCTTTCGGGCGTTAGCAGCAACAACCGACAAGGCGTTCCAACAGCTTTCCAACTAAAAAACATCGCTTGGAGGCGCACTGTTGGTCATCTGCAAGTAATTGACGCGCGTCTGGTTTTTGCTATCTTGGGTTGTCGTTTAAATTCTCGGAGCGAGCCAGTGAGACGCAGTTTTTATCTAGTATCACTCGCGCTCCTGTCCGTCCTTGGACTGGGTGTTGCGGCATCTCACTTCTGTAAGGTAAGTCGCGACCAATTAAAGATCGAATCCGAAGCCGCTGAAAACTGCCGTTCCCCATCAATTCCAAGCCTATGGCACCAAATGCCTGTCTGGGCCGAGAAAGAGCGATTTCCTAACTACAACTCTCAACAAGTATCCAACTATCTCGGCGTCTTTGCTGCGTATGCAAACAACGCATACACTCCAGAACCTGAAATATATTTCGATCTAAAACCCGAGGTATTTGGCTGGAGACCGATCGGCAAGCCCATTGAGCGTGCAGGCGGGTTCCAGGCACATGTGTACTATAGGGATACCCCGGATAGGCTCTACGTCATGACCGTATATCGAGGTACCGACGGGTTCCTCGACTCCGACAGCTTTTCGAACGCCAGCTGGTTCACTCAGATGATCAATCCTTGGGACCAGTATCGAACAGCGCGAACAGCCTATCAGCAAATTCGCGCCGACGCGAAGAGCGTTGCTGGCACGAAGAGCATAGGTTACCTGACCGTTGGCCATTCTTTGGGTGGCGGTTTGGCGAGGCACGTTGCAAAGGCTTTCCCTTGCACTGCGGCTATTGTTTTCAATTCCAGTTTTGTAACAAATGAGTATCGTTTGGAGAACGCCTACACGGATGCTCTTGTAATAGATGTCTTCGAAGACCTTGATGTTCTCTCTTATGCCGCCCTATACGTGAACCCCACTGAGTTCTTCAAAATCAACAAAAGCCATTATTGGTATCGTCTGAACTTGAACCGGGCAAAGAACGAGCATGGGATCTTCAAATTTGCGGCGCATATGGCTCGAGTTCCGGTTGATTGCTGGGATGATCGAGAATGCTACCTCAAAGATTATCCTCCGCCACCCGGCGACTACGAAGTGATTTTTCCAACTGGGAAGGAAGAAGTCGATAACCTGCTTTGTAGTGCCGCCCCACCAAAAGTTAGGAACGAGGAAGAGTTGTGCCCTGGTGGGCTGACAGGCCAGTCGGCACTTGCACAATGAAGGCGTCGACTCCTTCCTGCTTTTTCGTCATCCAGAACGGACGACACACGGGGGCCCGTTCGAGACGTGCGGTGGTTCCTGTCGGACGGCTATGCCGCGATGGGGGTTCTTCGCGACACGCCGGACCGGCCCCTAGAGCCAACCGGCCTTCCTGAAGCGATAGTAGAGCAGTGAGCAGAGGAGCGCGATGGTTCCGAGCACGACGAAATAGCCGTATTGGGTCTTCAGCTCGGGCATGTTGTCGAAGTTCATTCCATAAATGCCGGCGATTGCAGTCGGCACCGCAAGAATGGCGGCCCAGGCGGCGAGCTGCCGGGTGATCGTCCCCTGCCGTTGCTGCTCCAGGAGGTTGCTGGCTTCGAACACGGAGGTGATGACCTCGCGCAATCCGCCGACGGTGCCTTCGACGCGCCGCACATGGTCGAGAACGTCGCGGAAATAGGGTTTGGCGTGGTCGTCGATACAGGGCAGATCGAGGTTCGTGAGCTTGCTTGCAACTTCGGACATCGGTCCGAGCAACCGCTGGAACAGGATGACCTGCCGTCGCAGGCGAAAGATGCGGCGGATTTCCTCGCGCTCCAGGAATGCGACCAGCATGTGTTTTTCCATGGCCAGCACCTTGTCCTCGATCGTCTGGACGATCGGCAGATAGCCATCGACGATGAAGTCGATGATGGCGTGCAGCACATAGTCGGTGCCCTTCTGCAAAAGCTGCGGCGAGGCTTCCAACTGGGCGCGAAGATCGGTGTGGGCGCGGGCCGAGCCCTGCCTGACGGAGATGATGTGATTGCGCCCGACAAACAGCGCCGTCTGTCCGTAGGCGATCTTGTCGCCTTCGAGATGGGCCGTCTTGGCGATGACGAAGGACTGCTCGCCATAGATTTCGACCTTTGCCAGCTGTTGCGTGCTGAGCGCGTCTTCGACAGCGAGCTGGTGCAGCCCGAAGGCCTTTTGCAGCGTCGCCATTTCGTCGGCCGTCGGGGCATACAGCCCGATCCATGCGAACTCGTTGTCGCCAAAAGTTCTCGCGGTCGGGGAAAGCGGCAGTTCTTCTGCGCGTTTTCCATCGCGGTAGAGGAATGATGCAACGACTGGCATGGGGTCTTTCTCTGGTGCAGGCGGCACGCCGGCCCCGCGCTAGGCGCGCTTGGCGTTTACCGCTAAAGGAGGTTGCTCACCCAGTCCTCATGTCCATGACGAACGCGGACGATGAGGATGTCATCGCCGGGCTCGATCCGGTAGACGACGAGATGGGCCTTGAAGGGATGGATGCGCATCGATGGCGACAGCTCGGGCCGCTCGCGCGCCATGCGCGGGTTCGCCGCAATCAGTTCGAAGACCGAGAAAAGCTCGTCGTGATAGCGCCGCGCCTGGGTGGCGCCGAAGAGGCGTATGCCTTGTTCTGCGATGCCGATGACATCGTCTTCGGCCGCCCGCGACAGGAGAAATGCCATTATCCGCGATCACGCGGCGTTTCGGCCCGCACAAGGGCAGCTGAAAAGAGATCGTCCCTGGAACGCTCGCCGATGCCGCTGTTCAGTCCGTCATCGACGAGGCGCTGCATCACGGCGATCTTGTCATTGCGCTCCTGGTCCCTGCGGATCAGGTCGCGCACGTAGTCGCTGGCGTTCGCATAGCGGCCCGTGCGTGTCTGCGCTTCCACCCAATCCTTCATCGGTTCGGGCAAGGATACGTTCATCGTGGCCATGTCAGCCTCCGTTTCCATAACCAATGATGGCATATTTTGGCAAAGATTGTCAATTTTGACGGAGCACGCGGCGCAGTGGCGCGACTTTTCCGCCACGGACCGTAGGCGTGCCGAGCGGCTCCGGCGCCGCCAAATGCGGTTGCGGGTGCGGCTGCGAGCAACTGTTGATCAGTCTTGTGGGGTTGAAAGGGCGAAAAAAAGGCGATTCTGGCATCATTTCGCGGTTGGAAAGCAAAATTTAACCATACTTGTCCATCCTTTCTCAATCCGTCGTCAAGAAGGGGACAATCCGGAAGTCGCGCTGAAGTGGTCGCTCGTCGGCCCGAAGAAACGTGCGTGGTTTGCTGGCTTGATTTGCGTAGTTGAGTAAGATCGCTCGTTCACAATTTTTGCACCGCCTGTTGCGGCCACTGCTGATTACTTGCTGCGGAACCGCCCTTGCCGGCACTGCGGCGTGGTCGATGGTTGGCATGGTCGCGATGGGCAGTTCCCACACGCACGGTTCGGGCAACTTCCTGCCCAAGCCGGAACTCTACCTGACCGAACGGGCGCAAGAGCGCCCGTGGAACAAGCATGCGCGGGTTACACCGAAGCAAACCCAAGACACGACGGCTGCGCAGCCGGTGACCTTCGCAAGCCTTTCTGCAAGCGAAGCAAAGTCGGGCCGAAGCTACGTGCTTCCGGACGGCGAGATGAGCGCCACGGCGTCGCGTTTCGACGCGCTGGCCAAGCAGGCCGGCCTGACGCCCGAGCTCCTTGTCAGCCATTTCAAGAAAGCGCAGGCAGCCAAGGCGCTTCAGGCCTCGGCAAAGGTCGAGCTCCCGGCGCCGGAACGTTTCGGGGCTCCGTCCACGGATACGACGCAAAAGCCCCTCACCCAGCTTGCCTATGCCACTCCCGCCCAGAGCGGAGCGACCGGTGCTGCGTTTTCGGCCGTGCTGACGGCACCGATCGAGGAAGATCGGGTCGAGGACGATCTGGCGGCATCGCCGGAGGTCGACGTCAGCGACGAAGCCGTCGCTTTGCCTGACTATGAGGCGACCCCGTCCGCAGGCCCGCTGCCGCAGTCCCGGCCGCGCGGCGAAGAGCCTCAGAAACAGGCGGTCGAGACGGAAAAGCCCGTTGGCAAACGCGAAGAGGAAGCGGTTGCTGCGAAGGCCGACGCGGCCGACAAGGCTGACCTACGCGAGGCGCCGAAGCAGAAGATCGCCTATGCCCGGCCGGACGATCCGACAAAGAGCAGCTCCGGCACCGGGTTCGGCCAGGCGCTGCGCAACATGTTCGGCGGCGGCGCAAAGGCCGGCGACGGCGTTGCCGTCTACGACATCACCGCCGCCAAGGTCTATATGCCCGACGGCAGCGTGCTCGAAGCGCATTCCGGCATCGGCAAAATGGCCGACAATCCGCGCTACGTCGACGTCAAGATGACCGGACCGACCCCGCCGCACACCTATAATCTGAGGATGCGCGAAACCCGTTTCCACGGGGTCGAGGCGATCCGCATGCTGCCGATCGACGGCAAGAACAAGCATGGTCGCGACGGGTTCCTGACCCATAGCTACCTGTTGCGCGGCGCGCGCGCAGAATCGCATGGCTGCGTCGCCTTCAAGGACTACCCGCGCTTCCTGACCGCCTTCAAGCAGGGCAAGGTCAAGCAGATCGTCGTGGTGCCGAGTGGCGGCCGCGCTGCCGGTACGCGCATCGCCCAGAACGGCAGGAGCAGCTGACGGGCAAGCCGCTCTTCCCTGTTGCGCGTGACGACCTATCTTGAGATCGTCACCGCGATTGGAAAGAGGACCGGGAGCTCGCCATGTGCCGCAACATAAAACCGCTGTTCAACTTCGAGCCGCCGGCGACGGACGACGAGGTCCGTGACGCAGCGCTGCAGTTCGTGCGCAAGCTGAGCGGAACGACGAAGCCATCCAAGCGCAACGAGGCGGCCTTCGAACAGGCCGTGGAGACCATTGCGGCCTGCGCCCGGGAGCTCATCGATGCGCTCGAGACGTCGCAGCCTCCCCGCAACCGCGAGGAGGAAGCAGCCAAGGCCCGGGCGCGCTCGGCCATGCGCTTCGCCTGACGCTCGCGCGAGCCTTCCCCAAAAGACCGATATGGCCGCCTGGCCTCAGCCGGCAGTCACTTGCGCCGCACATCGAGCCCGAGGGCTTCGGCAATCGTGATGGTCTGGTCGATCGTGATGATCGCATCCTTGAGCTGGACGTTTTCCGGGTCGATCGCGCTCAGGTCGCTGCCGCGCAGGTCGCAGGCAGTGAAGTCGACGCCATGCAGCCAGGCGCCGGAGAGGTCGACATCGCGCAGCGAGCCTTCCCTGCACGATGCGCCCGTGAGATCCGCCTCCCGCAGGCGTGTTTCCTTGAAGCTTGCGCGCCCGAGGGACGCGCCGGGCAGACCAGTAAAGGACCAGTCGCCGCCGGTCACCTGCATCTGGTCGAAATCGCAGGCGTCGAACATGCTGCCGACGAACTTGCACTCGGTGAAGCAGCTGTCGAAGAACTTGCAGGCGACGAAGGTGCAATTGATGAAGGCGCTCGCCTGGTGCGACGAGGCGTTGAAGCGGGCCTGGCGAAAGGTGCATTCGTGGAAGACCACGCCGACGGTCTGCGCTTCCGTCAGGTCAAGGCCGGTAAAGAGCGTGTTGTCATGGCGCTCGCGCTCGATCTGCCGGCCGTACCAGTCGGCGCCGGCGATCGTGCTTGCGGTCTTCGGCGCTGCTTCGCCATATCTTCGCTCGGCCATTGTCATCCCCCAGGGCTCTGCGCCCGAAGGGCGAACGCGCTGCTGCTCGTCCAAACCACCATTTCCCACTTCGCCTGGTTCGGCAATGTGAAAACAGGCGTGCGAGCGGGCCGCCGCAACTCGGGTTCGCGCGCCTTACCGGCAACCGCTATTCCACCAGCCGGACGCCGCCTGTTCCCGCAAGGCCCTTCTGAGCGAACGTCTCGCCTGCCGCCGTCGGCTTCTTGAAGTATGTTGTTCCGGAAACGTAGAGGTTCAGCACTTTGGTGATCAAAGCCGTGAAACTGGATTCCGAATTGAGGCTGCCGCTGACGTTCCAGTCGATGACGGCATAGGGCAGGTAGATTGCGCCATTGTAGAAGCTTCCCGCAGAGGTGTTGATGCGAAACTGCACGCTGCTGTCCTTGGCCTGACGGCCCTGGAACATGAGGATGCCCGCATGCGTGCCGGACGTGGGTGCGGAAACCTGCAGGACCGCGGCTCCGTTCAGCATCAAGGGGGACTGCGCGTCCTCGAAGTAGAACTGAACGTCCTTTCCGATCACCTTGGCGGACGTGTTCAGGGTGAAGGCGCCGCCACGAAACGTGTAAATTCCAGGCTTCAGCGTCAGGTCATCGGTCGCGTTCACGGTCAGCCCGCCGCAGTAGACGCCCGGCTCAAGCGAGGTCTTGCCCTGGCTGTTGATCGTTTTCAGGCTTTTGGAAGTGCAGGCCGCACCTCGGGCGACCGGCTCCGCCATGCCCGCCAGGGGATCGGGAACGACAGGAGATCCGTCCTTCGGTTGCGGCGAAATCATCGTGCCGGAGAGCTTGGACTGGCCGGCGACCGCGATGTGCGATGCGGAGAACTTGCCCTGGTTTTCCATGTAGAACGCACGCTGCGAATGCAACGAGTTTACCTGGAAGCCGCATTCATTGATGACGGAGTTCGAGTTGCTGATCCTCAGCGCGTCGCTCTTGCTCGGGTCGAGGATCAGGACACAGGCCGAGGCACCGGCTTTTCTGACGGCCTTTGCGTAAACCGAAATCGGCAGCGTCTCGTAGCCGAAGATGTGCATGACCGCGGTCTTGTAGTCTTCCCGCACGACGACGGCGACCGTGTCACGCTCGATGGTGACTTGATGCGTCCAGTCCGGCGGCGCTTTCGGGTTGGTAGCGTTGTTGCTGCCGAGATGGGCGCCGAGAAAACCGTGGGCGACGGTCTGTTCCGAACCCGTGCCGGCGGCCGCCCCTGCCAATGCCGCAGCGTCCGCCGCACTTTGCATGGCGTTCTTGCGGTTGAGCGCAGAGGCGAAGTCGATCGCGATGCCGGCGGCAGCAATCAGCGGAAGCATGATCAGTGCCGCCAACATGCCGAAGTTGCCGGATTGGCTATGCAGCAGGGCCGAGGCGCAACGGACAATTGGAACGAGGTTCAAGATGATCATGGCGTGTTCTTTGCAACAAGATGGAGTGTCCATTGCCTCATCGCGCAGCCAACCTTGCCAAGCGTTTAACTCTGAATGCCAATTAACGGTATGCACTTGGACTTGTAGGGATACTTAAGCTACCTCTACATATGCATTTGCGTGGTTGCTTATTCTCCGAAATGCCGTGCTTCCCTCCTTCACGGCCGTCGAATGTGGCCGGCAGGCCTTCAATCGCTGCTGCCTCCGTTTCATTGACGGGGCCGGTCAAAACCATGCGGTCGGGCTAACCCTTTTGCAGGACCGGCCTAATCCTTGACTGAAACGTGCGCTGTGAGACGCTACGGCTTCAAGGTTGTAGTGCGTAAGGGGCGGACCATGAAGTTCTCGAAGACCAAGAGAAAGCATCCCGGGAAAGCATTCAAAATCGGAGGGGCAGACAGAAGCGCCTATGACGGGTTCGTCGGCGCGGCTCGTGCGGCCCCTGGTTTCTCCTATCGGGGGAGATGGGCCAGCGAAGGCAGCCCCGGCACGTTCGAGGCCTGGCTCGTTACCAAGGGCGTGATGCCCAAAGCGTAACGTCTCCCAATCGCCTGGCGCGTCGCTGCCCGATCGGTGGTGGAGACGGTCACGACCGTCGGCGAGCGCTGCGTGCCGCAGCGCTCCACCGATCTCGTTCGTTCGACCCGTCGCTGTCGTTACGGGCTCAGTCGGCGACACTTTCGTCCGGTGCGACCGACCCGATGTTGTAGCCCTCAAGCTGGGCTGCGGCGCTGTCGCGCTGCGGAAAATGCAGGATCGTCGCCGTTCCCGGCGTGACCGGAACGACCCGTGACGGCGGCAGATCCAGGAACTCGTGGCAGGCAGCCCGCACCACGCCGCCATGGGCGACGATCAGGAGGTCTCCCTCGGTACGGGACATCCAGTCGCGCACGCCCTCGGCCACCCGTCCACGAAAAGCGCTCCAGGTCTCGCCGTTCGCCGGCGTGAATGTGCCGGCGCGCCAGGCGGCATATTCATCCGGGCGCTCGGCGATCAGGTCCGGTTTGCGTCGCCCGGTCCACTCCCCCATGTCCAGCTCGCGGAAGCGCTCGTCTGTCGGGGCATCGGGGTGGCCGATGAGTGCGACGGTCTGACGGGTCCGGCCGAGATCGGAGGCGATGATGCGCACCGGTTTCAGCGCCTTGGCGTAGGGGCGAAACCGCCTGACCTGCGCGACCCCACGTTCGGACAGAAGCGAATTGTCCTGGCCCTGGAGGCGCTGTTCGGCGTTCCACTCGGTTTCCCCGTGGCGCATGAGGATGAGCCTCATTGATGGATCCTTTCTCCGGTGGCGGCGAAAACCGCGTCGGGTGTGCGAATGAACGAAAGGGGGATGAGTTCCCCCGGTGTCGCGGTAAAGTAGCCGTCGGCCATCGCCGTCAGGCGCAGCTCGCCGATCATGGCGGTCACCATCGTGCGGCCGGCAATCGGCGCGGCCTCGGCGAAACGGGCGATGAGCGATGGCGCTCCGTCGACCGAGCCGACGCTCAGGTCCTCTGCCCTGTAGAGCAGTTGGACCGCGTCGTGGCCAGCGGCAAGTGCGGCAGGCGCGAGCGCCGTCTCACCGAAGACCAGCCCGTCGCCCTCGCGGCGGACGCCTACCAGATTTGCCGGTGGCGTGCCAAGAAAGGTAGCGACGAATGTGGTTTGCGGATTGCGCAGGAGATCGATCGGCTTGCCGAACTGTTCGACGCGGCCATTGTTGATGACGGCGACATGGGTCGCCATGGTCATGGCTTCCACTTGGTCGTGCGTGACGTAAACGGAGGTGGCGCCGGTCGCCCGATGGATGCGCATCAGTTCGCTGCGCATCTCGATGCGCAGCTTGGCGTCGAGGTTCGACAGCGGCTCATCGAAGAGAAGGATGCTCGGCTCCGGCGCAATCGTGCGGGCAATCGCGACGCGCTGCTGCTGACCGCCGGAAATTTCCGCCGGGTAGCGCTCGGAAAGCGCATCGATGCCGAGAAGCGAAAGCACTTCCCTGACACGCCTTTCGCGCTTCTCCCGCGGCCATTTCGCGACCTTCAGCGGCCAGGCGATGTTGCCGGCAACGGTCATGTGTGGCCAGAGCGCGTAGCTTTGGAAGACAAGGCCGGCGTTGCGCTTGCCCGCATCGGCGATCACGCCGCCTGCCCCGCTTGAAACCGTCCGGCCGACGAAGTCGATCTCGCCCTCGCTCGGGCCTTCGAGGCCCGCCAGCATGCGCAACAGGGTCGACTTGCCGCAGCCGGAGGGGCCGACCAGCACGAGGAACGCGCCGGCGGGCACCGAGAGATTGACGTCCTTGACGGCGGTGAAGGCACCGAAGCGCTTGACGAGGCTGCGGATCTTGATGGCGTCCGCTGCGCCGGTTGCTATTGCATTCATGGTTGTTTCCATTTCTGGACGCGGTTCTGCAGGCTGTGGGCGACAAGCGAGGCTGCCAGGCAGACGACGAGGATGACGAGGGTGATGGCGTTGGCGAACTGCATGAAGCCTTCGGCCGCATAACGGTAAGCAACCATGCTGAGCACCGGCGAGGTGGCGGTGAACAGGAGCACGACAAGAGAAAGATCCCGCACCATCTTGACGAAGACGAGGATCGCGCCTGCAAACAGGCCCCGGATCGCCAGCGGAAAGATGATCGCAAACAGACGCCGGATCAGCCCTGCGCCGGTCAGCCGCGCACTTTCCTCGATATCGGCCGAGATCTGGCCGAGCACGGAGCGACCCGACTGCACGGCAAAGGGCAGATTGTGGGCCGATGCGGCAATCACGAGCAGGGCGAAGGTGCCGTAGAGCGAGGGCAACGGCCCGATCGGCGCTCCGAAGAGGGCGATATAGGCGGCGGCAAAGGCGATGCTCGGCACCAGGAGCGGCAGGAAGGCAAGCTGGCTGAGCACGCTCGCAAGCAGGCTGCCACGGCGCTGAACGATGGTGTAGGCGAGCGCAAGGCCGAGCACCATCGTCGTGAAGGCGACGACAAGGCCGAGCTTGATTGTGTTCCAGAGCGCATCGATCAGCACCGGGTTGCGGAAGATGCCCGCCTGCCCCTGCGCGATCTCGCCGCCCCCTTCCCCGATCCAGAAATGCAGCGTCCAGTTTGAAAACAGCGCTCCGCTCTGCGGTGCCAGGCTCGAGGCCGCCAGCACCAGCACGGGCATGACCGTGGTGAGGAGGCCGATCGCGAGCGCGATCGCAAAGAGTGGCCAGCGCCAGGCCCCGAGCGGGAAACGCTTGGTGCGCCCGCCCTTGCCTGTCACCGTGATGAAGGCCCTCCGTCCGGAAACGATACGGTCGGAAAACCAGAGGAACAGCGCCGAGACGGCAATCAGAAGCAGGGCGAGGACGAAGCCACGTTCATTCTGTCCGGTCTCGATCATGCCGAAGAGGCGGGTCGACAGCGTCTGCATGCGCACCGGAAGACCGAGCAGAGCGGGCGCTGCAAAATTGGCGACGGCGCCGGCAAAGGTCAGCGACGCAGCGGCGATCAGCGCCGGTGTCACGACTGGCAGGATGATGCCGAAGAAGATGCGGGGACGTCTGGCGCCGGCCATCTGCCCCGCTTCCACCAGATCGGCGCCGACCGAACTGAGGGCTGCGGCGATGATCGTGTAGGCGAGCGAATAGTAGTGGGCAATCAGCACGATCGCTGTCGGGACAAGGCCCCAGGCCAGCCAATCCGGGATGACAAGGCCGCTGGTTTCAAAGAAGCCGGCCGAACCGCCGAGGCGCGAATTGCGAAACAGCGTGCCCCAGGCGAGCGCTGCGGCAAAGCTCGGGATCATGTAGGGAAGCGTCGCCATCAGCCCGAGCATGCGTCGGCCGGGCACGTCGGTCATCACCACCAGCCAGGCGAGGAAGCCGCCGATCAAAAGGCAGCCGGCGCCGACGCTGAAGCCGAGGATCATGGTGTTCAGCAGCGGCCGCCACCAGAGATTGGCCGAGAGCGGGCTCGCGAGCACCGCCTTCCAGGCGGCAAGCCCCTCGGGTGTCAGCGTGGTGAGAAGGATGCGAAGGAGCGGAGCGACCACCAGTATGGCAACGATGGCGACGAGGATGGCCGGCAGGAGAAAGCCGGATCGGAGCAGCCGGCTGCCCGATGGCGCGAAAATCGATAAGGATGTCATGTGCGACCTCAGCGTCCGTCGGCACACTTTAGAGACGCGCGCCGACAGACGGTTTCCGTTACTGGAGCGTGATGATCAGATCGCCGATGCGCCCGCGCGCAGCCGCCGTCTTTGCCGGGTCGATGGTCCAGGCCTTCAGGTCCCCAAGTTTGACGGAGTCCGGATGGTCGGCGATGGTCTTGCGCGTGGCATAGTCGCCCGGGACATTGAAGGGCTCGAAGCCAGGGCCGCCTGACGGCGTGTCGTCGCCGAACATGAAGTCGATCAAGAGCCGGGCCGCAGCCGGGTTGGGCGCCTTGTCGGCGACCGTCAGGACCGCGGGAAAGAGGATGCCATTGGCCGGTTCGACATTGTTGGCGATCTGCAGCGCCCAGCCTTCCTTCTCGTTGTCGCGGCGGTCGGAATAGGTGCCGAAACCGACCGGCGGGTTCTTGGCATGGGCGTCGCCGACCGACTTGTTGAGTACGTCGCTGTTGGGGACGAGGATCAGGTCATTTTCAAACAGGTCCTTGATGAACTGTTCGCCGGCACCCTGAAGATCGGCCTCCACTTCGATATCCTTGCCGAAATGCGCCTTGTAGGCGGCTGCCATCTCGTCCGGATGCAACGCGATTTCCGTTAAGAGATCAAGCAGTTCGCCGCGCTGGCTCGGATCGACCATGAGCACCCTGCCCTGCCATTCCGGCTCGGTCAGTTGCCACAGGTTGGTAACCGGGGAACCGTCGGGGAATGCCTTCTCATTGTACATCAGCACTTTGGTCGAGAGGCGCTGGGTCAGAAGCGGTCCCTTGTAGCGCTCCTCCAGCTCATTCGAAATCCGCGGCGGCACGTAGTTGACGATGCGCTTGCCTTCCAGAAGCTTGGTGAAAACGACGGGCGTATCGGCGATGTAGAGCACGTCGACGGCATGCACGCCGGCCTGCTGCTCGGCCTCGATGCGGGCGATCTGCTTGGTCGAGCTCATGTCGAGGCCGATCAGGTCGATGCCCGGATAGGCTGCCTCGAAGGCCTTCTCGATCTTGGCGATGCGGCTCGACAGCGAGAAGACCGTGACGGTTCCCTCCTTTTGCGCGAGCGGCAGCAATTGTTGTGGCGTCAGGCCGTCGAGATCGGATGCCATCGCCATCGACGGCAGAACGAAACATGCGGCAAGCGCGGCAGTGGTCAGTCTTTTCTTCATGTTGTTCTCCTCCCTTATCAATTTCCCTCAGTCGAAGTCGTTGAACAGCTCCGACAGTTTCTCCAGCCTGCCGATCACCTGTCCCTGGTGGCGGCCGGCAATCGTGAGCACGACGGCATTGACGATCGCAAAGGGGATCGTCGGTGTCTGGAATTCGCTTCCCGAGCGTCCGCGTGGCGCCGCGAGCATGAGGTCGGCTGTGGGCTCCATCAGCGGCCCGGCGAGATCGGAAACGAGGATCGACCGCGCGCCGACTTGGGCTGCGTGCCGTACCAGGGGGCCGTAGCTTTGCGGCTGCTTGCGAAATGCCAGCGCGACCACCAGGTCACCGGCCTCCATGCCGACCAGGCGCTCGGCAATGTCGCGGCCGCGTCCCGTCAACTGGATCGTGGTCATGCCGAAGCGATCGAGGCGGCGTTGCAGGAAACCGGCCACCGATTGCGCATGGCCCTGACCGAAGATGTACACCCTACGGGCGGCAAAGATCAGATCGGCGGCCCTGTCGATCTCCGCCTGCTCGACCGCTCGCGCCAGCGTTTCCAGCGCTGCGATTTCGGCTGCGATGAGGTCGGTCAAATAATCGCCATGCTCGACTTTCGAAACCGAGCGACGCATGCGGTTGGCGGCATCCTGATCGTCGAGAACCTCGCGCTGCAGCTGCGCGCGCAGGTCCGGAAACCCCTTGTAACCGAGCTTTTGCGCGAGCCTTGTGGCGGTCGCCTCGTGGACGGTCGCCCGCTGTGACAGTTGCGGACCCGACAGGAACGCCGCTTCGGCGCGGTTCTCGAGCATGGTGGCGATCAGTTTCTGATCGGCCTCCGTCAACCGTCTGGAATGTGCCTTTATGCGATCGAGGATTGTCATGACGTCCCTGCAAGTTCATTTGCCGGACATATGGTCTCTGCAAGTTTTGCTGCCGTCAATGATGTTGGTGCAAGAATCTTTGCAAAGGCCTGCAAGGCGCGTTTCGCGGGTGCATGGCATCTGCGCTACGCTGTTTGACGGAGGACGCGACAGCCGATTTTCAATATCGAAGCGTGTCTATCCTGGTTGCTATTGCAATCTTTGGAGGTGGAGCAAAAATTCTTTGCAAGGAACCGCAAACCGCTTCCGACCGGGCAGCCCCGGGCGGGTCAGGTTTCACCGGTCTCTATCGCGCGGGCCCATGTCGCGGCACGTTGAGCCGCGGCTGCAAGAACGGGCTTCGGCGCCTTGTACCATTCGTCCTCCGGCAGGCCGCGCTTGCCGCGGACGAAGGCGATCGCCGCGTCCAGTGTCGGAAACTCGCTGGGCAGCGTCAGGTGCAGGAACAGCGAGACGACAACAACCGAGCGAGAGCGTCCGCCGCGGCAGTTGACGAGAATGCCGCCGCGCTCGCGCCGCGGATAGGAGGGTTTGTCCGGCAGGACCTGCTCCAGTGCTGCCTTCAGGATGTAGTGCGCGGCCAGCATCTGCGTATCCGGGTTACCGTCGCCGTCGATGAGCCCGACCTTGTAGTAGCGGATCTCGCCGGGGCCATGGACGCTGTTGCGATGATCCGAAACAAGCTTGGGCTCTGCGACGAAGTTGAAGTCCAGGTTGACGGCGCAGTTGACGACGGTGGTGATGCCACTCGCGCGCAGCAGCTCAAGATCGCTTGCCCCTTCCTTGCCGGCGATGAAGATGTCGACGTCGTAGGCCGGATGCTTGGCATAGACGAGGCTCAACCTGGCAAGCTCTCGGCTCGCCTTGCCAGCGGTCATGTCATTCGAAATGTCGTCCATGCTGTTCTCATGCCTCATGGTTTCGGAACCTCGGCGATCCGGCCATCGGAAATGGCCTCGGCGACGCGGTTCAAGGTCGGATAGTCCGCGCCGGCGCCATAGGCGAGATAACCGGGGCAGAGGTAATCGGCGGAGCCTGATGGTACCTTGCCAAGCGTGAGCGGCTCGTAGCGACCGCCGGCATTCTTCAGGATCAGGGTCGCTGCGGCCACATCCCAGGCATTGACCCCGAAACCGGCGGCGGCATCGGCGAAGCCCGCCGCCAGATGCGCGATGCTGAGTGCCGCACTGCCGGGCCGGCGCACGGTCGAAAAGGTTTCGACCAGGTCCCCATAGCGGCTGAGGGCGACAACACGGCCATCAAGGCGAAAGTCGCGCGAAACGGGATAGCCGGTGATCAGTGTCGCCCGGCTTTCCTCGCTCACCGACTTCGAGACGATGACCTCGCCGTTCAAATAGGCGCGCGTGGCATCGCTTGAAAACAGGAGATTGGCGACAGGATCGTAGATCACGCCTGCGACGACGGCTCCCTTCTCGACGGCGGCGATCGAGATGCACCAGAAGGCAAGGCCGCGCGCGAAGTTGGCGGTACCGTCGATCGGATCGACATACCACTGGATCTCGCCGCTGCCGACCTGCCCGCCTTCCTCCCCGAGCATGGCCGAATTCGGTTCGTGATCGAAGATGAAGTCGCGGATCAGGATCTCGGCGTTCCTGTCGTGGATCGTCACGATATCATGCAGGTCACGCTTGTAGTCGACCGTCATGTCGGAGCGAAAGGCTGCAAGCAGTGGGGCGCCCGCGGCGCGGGCTGCACCTTCGGCTATGCGCATCAGATGGCGCGAGCGGCTCAAGCGGTCCTCGTCATCCGAGGCCTGAGGGCTTGCCGCCGGGTTGGCGTTGATCATGCTCTTTTCCATTCATGCGGAGCGACGACCGGCGCGCTTGTCCTCGTCACGTCGCGCCGGCCGAGATTGCTATTTCGTGTAATTCACACGCCAGAAGTCCTGCCATTCCTCGCGCCGGTCGAAGTCGTCGAGGCCGGTCGCAGCGTCATAGGGGAACAGGCGGTCCGCCACTTCCATGATCCCCGATGGCTCGTCTTCCGGCATCTTGATGTCGATGTTGGTCGGCAGCTTGCCGTCCTTCATCTGCGGCGCGATGCCCTCTTCGGTCAGCACGTAGTGAATGAACAGCCTCGCCGCATTCGGGCTTGCCGACTTGGAGGCGATCAGGCCAAGCTTGGTGTAGGTCCAGCCGACCCAGGGCTGAAGCTCGGTGCAGAGCCCGAGTTTGTAGCCCTTGCCTTCGTTGTCGCGGAACTTGGCCGAACTCAGGAGCCCGAAGAAGGGCTCTTTCTGTCCGCTCGCGCCGACGGCTTCGGCAACGGGATCGTCGCCGTCGGTCACAAGTGGGCCGTTCTGCGCGAGCGCCTTGATCCAGGCGGCTGCGGCACTCTTCTCGGCGGTTTCGAGATCCTTGCCGAAGTGGACCTTGTAGGCCTCCTTCACCGCGTTGTCGGCGTGCTTTTCCAGCTGGTTGAACCAGTCGGTGTAGGTGCTCTTGGTCAGGGGATCGACGAGCGCGATCTTGCCTTTCCACTTGGCGTCGGTCAGCTCCCAGATGTTGCTGACCGGGCACTTGTCGTAGACTTCGGTGTTGTAGGCCCAGACATTGGCGTTGGTCGAAATCGCCAGCGGGTTCTGGAAGGCGGCCGGGATCTTTTCCTTCATGTCGCCGGGCAGATAGCTTTCGACAAAGCCCTGCGGCAGAAGCTGTGCCAGTGCCGCCGGCGCGTCGGTGATCAGGGCGACGTCGCCCTGGACGTTACCGGCCTGCGCTTCGCGAATGATCATTTCCAGCTGACTGTTGGCCGAGACTTTGACGCCTGTCGCCTTCACGCCGTACTTCGCGGTGAAAGCCTCGGCCATCTCGACGATCTTGCCGGTGCTGTCATAGACGTTGATCGGTTTTTCCTTTTCGGCGGCCTCCACCAGCGCATCGAGATTGAACGCCTCCTCTGCGTTTGCCTCGACCGCGACGGCCGTCGTCAGGGCGGCCAATGCCGCCCCGAATGCCAGGTATTTGTTCTTTGCTTTCTTCATGGTTTCCCCTCCCAAGGAGACCGTTTCAGACGTTACTGCACTTACTTCTGGTAGCTGAGACGCCAGAGGTCCTGCCAGGTTTCGCGCGCGTCCCAGTCTTCGAGGCTGGTTGCCATCTGGTAGGGCATGACCTGGTCGAGAACCGTGCCGATGCCCGACGGCTCGTCGGCCGGCAGCGCGACATCCTTGTTGGTCGACATCTTCCCGTCCTCGGCCTGCGGCGCGATGCCTTCGGCGGTCATGACGTAGTGGATGAAGAGCTTTGAGGCGTTGGGACTGTTGGTGCCCTTGGTGATCAGACCGACGCCCGGGTACATCCAGCCGAGCCACGGCTTCAGGTCCTTGCAAAGCCCGAGTTTCATGCCCTTGTCAGCGTTGTCGCGGAATTTTGCCGAGCTCATCAGCCCCATGAACGGCTGCGATTGGCCGGGTGCACCAACCGCATCGGCCGCCGCCGCATCGGCATCGGTCAACAGCGGCGCGTTGGCGGCGAGCGCCTTGACCCAGGCGGCCGTTGCACTGCCGTCATCGGCCTCGAGCTCCTTGCCGTAAAGCTCCTTGTAGGCGGCCGCCACCTTGTCGTCGCCGTGTTTGGCCATCTGGTTGAACCAGTCGACATAGCTGGGCTTGCCGAGCGGGTCCTGCATGGCGACCTTGCCCTTCCACTCGGGACCCGTCAGCTGCCAGATGTTGGTGACCGGGCACTTGTCGAAAAGCTCGGTGTTATAGGCCCAGACATTGGCGCTGGTGACGACCGTCAGCGGGTTCTGATACTCCGGCGCAATGTTGGCTGCGAGGTCCGGCGGCAGCCAGCTTTCGGCAAAGCCCTGTGGAATGAGCTGGGCCATCGCGGCCGGCGCGTCGCTGATGATCGAGACGTCGCCCTGGATGTTGTTGGCGCGGGCTTCGCGGATGATCATTTCAAGCTGGGCGGTCGCCTTGACCTTGGAGCCCTCGGCGCCGACGCCATATTTCTCGGCGAATGCCTTCGCCATTTCGACGATCTTGCCGGTGCTGTCATAGACCGTGATCGGCGGTTCCTTGCGCGCTGCCTCGATCAGCGCGTTGAGGTCGAACGGCTCTTGCGCCAGCGCCGGCCCGGCAAAGGCGACAATAGTGGTTGCCAGCAGTGCGCGCCTAAGCGCACCCTTTGTCCTGTCTTTCGTCCGAAAATGCATCGTCTGTTCCTCCCTCAGATTATGTTTCGGTTTGTTGTTCGGCGCGTGCCGCCTCAGTTCAGCGTATTCTTGCGCAGAAGCGCGTCCGCCTCGGTGATGCGCTGGCCATCCTTGTCGAAGACGTGCAGCGCCTCGGGCGGCGCAAAGAAGGAAACCTTCGTTCCCGTCTCGACGCGCGGCAAAGTGTTGGTGGTCAGGAACAGCGTGTCGCTGTCGTTCCTGAGTTCAAGGATCCAGCTGCCGCCGGTCGGCAGCACGCCCGTCACCGTCATCTCGCCGGCGAAACTGCCTGCCGGCACGTCCTCGCGTTTGACCGAATAGCCGATCGCCTCCGGTCGAAGGCCGATCGAGCCGATGCCGCGCAGTGATGGATGGCGCGCGCCGAGATAGGCTTCGGCGGCGCTCGACAGTTGCGAGGCTGCCGAGGAGCCGAAGGTCAGGATGTTGATCGGTGGGCTGCCGACGAATTCCGCAACAAAGCGGTTGGCCGGGCGGTCGTAGATGTCGTTGGGCGTGCCCATCTGCTGCAGCGTGCCCTCGTTCATGACGGCGATTGTCGTTGCCAGCGTCATTGCCTCCCACTGGTCGTGGGTGACGAAGACGATGGTCGTCTTGAACTCCTTGTGGATGCGCTTGAGTTCGGCGCGCATTTCGAGGCGCAGCCGGGCGTCGAGGTTGGAGAGCGGTTCGTCGAGCAGAAGCACGCCCGGATTGACGGCCAGCATGCGGGCAAGCGCCACGCGTTGCTGCTGGCCGCCCGAGAGCTGCGACGGATAGCGGTCGCGGTACTTGGCGATGTCGAGCGCCTGCATCACCTTCTCGACCCGGCGCTCGCGCTCCTCCTTCGGCAGCTTGCGCAGCCGCAGTCCGAAGTCGGTGTTGCGCTCGATCGTCAGATGCGGCCAGAGCGCGTAGCTCTGGAAGACCAGCCCCATCTCGCGCTTTTCCGGCGGAATGAACACCCCTGCCCGGACCGAGTCGACCACCCGCTCGCCGATGCGGATCTCGCCGTCCGAGAGATTTTCGAGGCCGGCGATCATCCTGAGCGTCGTCGTCTTGCCGCAACCGGACGGACCCAGAAGACACATGAACTCGCCATCGCGGATTTCGAGGTCGAGATTGGAGACTGCGTTGGCCGAGTTGACGCCGTAGTTCTTCTGCGCGCCGCTGAGATTGATGGTGGGCATCAGCTTCCGAGTCCTTCTGCGAGGTTGGTCTTGGTCAGCTTCTGGGCTGCCAGGGTACCGAGATAGGCGATCGCCGCGATGATCAGCACGACGGCGTTTGCCGCTTGCGTGTAGTGGTAGTCGACGAGCCGCAGCGAATAGGTGGTCAGCACGTCCGTGCTTGGCACGGCGAGGATGACGAACAGGCTCAAGCCCTTGATGCCGGAGATGAAGGGCAGGAGCACACCGGTGACGAGCGATCCCTTCTGGATCGGGATGACGATCGAGATCATCCGCCGGAACCAGCCGGCGCCGGCGATCTGGGCGGCCTCCTCGGGATCCTTGCCGAGTTGGGTCATCGCCGAGATGCCGGCGCGCGAGGCATAGGGCATCTGGTCGGCGATCAGCGCCAGCACCAGGATCGTGACGGTGCCATAGAGCGCCGGCATCGGCCCGCGCGGCACGGCAAAGAGCGACAGATAGGCGGCGGCAAAGGCGATACCGGGCACCAGATAGGGCAGGAAGGTGACCTGGCGCAGATACACAGACAGCGCCTTCACCGGAGTGCGAATGACGACGTAACCGACGAGCAGCCCGAGAATGCCTGACGTCACGGACGCAAGGCCGACGATCATGAGGGTGTTCTTGGCCGCCGCCCAGAGATCAGGGCTCAGAAGCACCCCGGTCTGCAGCGCGACGGTATGAAGATCGCGGCCGATCCAGTATTCGAGCGTGAAGTTGTCGAGCGTGAACTGGGCCGGAAGCTTCATCACGGTGGACAGGGACAGGGTCAGCAGCGGAAGGCCGACACTCAACAGGAAGATCAGCGCTGCGAAACCGGTGGCCGGAAGGCGATATTTCCCAAGCCGGCTCTGGCGGTTCATCGAGCCCTTGGAGCCGACCGTCACGAAGCGCCGAGCTTCTCGGACAAGCCTTGCGTCGATCATCAGGGTGATGATGCCGATCAACATGATCGAGGCCGCGACGACGCCGGCAACGCCGGTCTGGCGCGACGCGATGCTGCGGAAGAGCGAGGTGGACAGCACCTCGAACTTGACCGGCAGGCCGAGCACATAGGGCACGCCGAATTCGCCGAGGCACTTGGCGAAGATCAGCACCATCGAGGACAAGAGTGCCGGGCGCATCAGCGGCAGGATGATCTGCACCGCCACCTGATACCGTTTGGCACCCAGGATGCGGGCCGAGTCTTCGAGCTGGCTGTCGAAGCGGCGAAGTGCCGAGCCGAACAGCAGGATCACGAACGGGGTATAGTGCAACGCCAGGATGATAATGATCGGGAAGCGTCCATAGGCGACCCAGTCCGGCGGCGTCAGCCCCATGGCCTCGAACCAGCCCGGCTGGCCTCCGACGGTGCGGTTCTTGAACAGCGTCGTCCAGGCGAGCGCGAAGGTCCAGGCCGGCAGCATGTAGGGCACGATCAGCGCGGTCGCGAACCAGCGTCGACCAAACATGTCGGTGCGGCTGATCAGCCAGGCGAGCACCGTGCCGATCACAAGTGACAGGCTGATCGCGCCGAGCGCGACCGTCAGCGTGTTGAACAGTGGTCGCCAGAAGAGGTCGACCGAGACCGGCGAAAGGAAGGCTCGGTCCAGATAGTAGAGTGTCAGGTCGCCGAAATCCTTGCCGAGCCGACGCTCGTGTCCGAACTGCACCTGCACGGCGTCAAGCACGATCGAAATGATCGGCACGACGATGAGATAGGTAAACAACAGCGCCGTCAGGACGCCGATCAGCGTCGTCGGTTCCCGGGAGGCGACCTTCGCACGGTAGCGCCAGCGCTGCCATGCCGTCGGCGCAGCCGGCTCGAGCGGCACGACGGATTCCTTGGCTGTTTCTGTCACTAAGGCCATGCTCTTCCCCTTGGAACCCAACATGCGCGATGTGCCGCGGCTGACGCCGGACGGAACTCTTAAGCAATGCCAACGGGGAAACACGAAACAGGCGCCATGACTTGGCGCTGATACAAACAGCAAGCCGTGCGGAGCGCGTAGCGACCGCGCCTCACCAGCGTTCTCCTCCCCGTTCGCAAGGCAGGCGCGCGGCCTGCCTGATGGCGGCGCCGGCTCCTCAACCGGTCCGCCATCGTCACGAACATGGACGGAACAAAAATTCCAATTTCCGTCCGTCCATGGAATGCATGATCCAATGGAGCGGTGGCCTTGTCAACAAAAAAATGCACACGTGCGCAATGATCTAATCGTATGTTTTAGTTGATATTTTTATCGGGAGGCTACATTGTTTTGCGAACACGTGATCAATGTCCGTTCGAGCGCGCATTCCGAAGCTCCCATGGCTCAGTCTTTCGCGGGCGGGAGCCTCGAGTTTCCGGTCATCGACCGGGGCGGACGAGCGGCCCCCTCTGGGCGCGCGCGTATATTTTTTCATTGGAATGGTCGGGCTTTTGTGGCCCTGATGGAAACCGTCTGATTCTGCAGGGGAGAGGCATGGCAAGAGGCTTCGTGACGGCCGAAGAGGTTGCAAAACGCGCAGGCGTGTCGCGTTCGGCCGTATCGAGAACCTTTACGCCCGGCGCCAGTGTGTCCCAGGCTGTGCGGCGCAAGGTGCTGAAGGCCGCGCGCGAACTCGGCTACCGGGTCAACCGTCTGGCGCAGGGCCTCAACAACGATCGATCGAACCTCATCGGCGTCGTCGGCGCCAATCTCAGTTCGCCCTTCCACGCCAAGCAACTGGATCTGCTCAGCATCGGCCTGCTGCGCCGCGGGCTGCAATGTCTGCTGCTGAATGCCGCCGATGCGCGCAAGGATATCGCGCCGCTGATCGAGCTCCTGTTCGAGTTTCGGGCGCAGGCAATCGTCGTGCTTTCGGGCGAGCCACCGGAATCGATCGTCGACCAGTGCATCGCCAATGGCGTCAGGCTGATCCTGATCAACCAGAAGCTCGACCGCACCGACACCAGCATGGTGCTGAGCGATGACAGCCGCGGTGCCGATCTTGCGGCGCTGCGGCTGATCGAGGCGCGCTGCAAGAAGGTGGCGGTGGTTTCGAGCGGCAGCCATACGCCGGCACAGGTTCGCCGCACCACCGCGTTCAAGCAGAAGATGGCGACGGCCGGTGTCGAGGTGGTGTCCTGGGCGGGCGGCCCGACGAGCTATGAGACCGGCTATCAGGCGGGTTGCGAGCTGCTCGTCGACGAGGCGATCGACGGGGCCTTCTGCGTGACCGATCTTCTCGCACTCGGCTTTCTCGATGCCGCGCGCACCGAGATGCATCGGAGCATCCCGGCCGATCTTTCCGTCGTCGGTTTCGACGATATCCCGCAGGCGGGCTGGAAGAGCTATGAACTTACCACGGTAGCGCAGTCTCTCAGCGCCCTGACCGACCACGTGCTCGCAGCGCTTGAATCCGACGAGATGGAAACCCGGCTGCAGGTGGTTCCGGTGGCGATGGTCGAGCGCAAGACCGCCCGGCGGTGAAGCGTCGCCCTTCCCGATGCGCCTACTGCCGGCCGCGCAGCAGTTCCGCCCGGAAAAGCTCCTGAAAACAGCCGTAGCTCGCAAAGCCGAGATCGTTGACAAGCCGCATCACCGTCGTCGTCGAGACACCGCTGCGGCCGGCAACCTCGCGGGCGCTGGCAAAGGCCACGTCATAGGGATGGGCGAGCACGAACTTCGCCACCTTCAGGCGGCCGCCCTTCAAGCGGCGGGCGCCGATGCGCCAGGTATCCCTGAGCTCGGTGAAGGTTCTGGGCGGGGTTGCCGTGCTTTGCACGGAAGAAGCACCAAGTTCCATGGTCAGGCTGCCTCCTCCTCGCCGGATGTCACTTCGACGCGGATGTGCCGGCCGCCGGCTTCGGCACGATCGAGGAAGGCATCGAAAGCGCCGAAGAACACGGCCAGAAAGCCCGGGATCGAGCCGTCCCAACCCATTTCGGCGGGCCTGCCGAAGCGCTTGGCGATGGCGCGATAGAAAAGGCGGCGCGGCTCGGGGATACGATCGAGTGCAAGCACGCCCGCCTGCCTGAGGCAATACCAGTCGGCGATCAGTTCGAGCATGCCGATCTCAGCCAGCCCGTCCCTGTCGCCACCCGGTGGGAGCGTTGCGAGCGCGTTGTCCAGTGCGCCGGCCCCGTAGATGCGATCACAGCACGCCTTGACCGAGAGCCCCGATGTCTGATCGACCACGGCTTTCGGCCATTCCTTCGGGAAATACCGGTGTTCGACCAGCGCGCGCTTGTGCGCCTTCAGGAATGTTCCGTAGTCATGGGCCTCGAAGGCCGGATCCGGCTGCTCGCAAAGCTCGGCCATTTCGCGGCTGTAGGCGGCAAGCACCCGCGGGTCGACGGTGGTGGACGACAGCTCGACCGTTTCGACCGCAAGACCCGAAGCGATCGGCGCGATGACCTTTAACGCCGGGGGAAAGGCAACCAGCGAGGGCACGGCGATGTTGGTAAGAGAACGGCCCCCCCGCTTCAGGCCGGTGACGCCCTCCACATGCAGATGACCGCTGAAATGGGTGGTCATGCCCGCGCCCATCAGCGCTTGCGCCACCGCCGCGCCGGGGGTTCTGCGGGCAATGTTGGTCTCTCCGAAAAGCACGCCCTCGGCGCTTGTCGCACCATCGAAGGGATCAAGGACCGGGTAGTGCGAGAAGGCAAGAAGCTGCTTGCCGAGGTTCTTTGCACGGGCCGAAACGTCGGCGATCCAGTCAATGATGAACGGCTTCAGTCGAACAAGCGCGTTCCAGCCGGCAGCCGTGCTGTCGATGAACGCCGCCTCCTCGCCTGTCTCGAAGGTGCCGTCGCGCGGCTCGAAGACGTTGGCGTCGATCATCATGAGCCAGAGGCCGGGTTCCGGTTCGATGAGATAGGACGCGTCCATCAAGGTGTAGCGGTTGAGGCCATCGGGCGATGCGATGGAATAAAGGCGGTCCTCGACCCTGTCGGAGATGCCGAAAGGTGTCTCCCAATGATAGTCGCCGGATCTGCGGAAATATCCGAAGGCGGCCATTGCGGTGAGCCCCGTCGGGTACCCCTCGCAATACATGCGGGACGTCACATGGGCTCCGGAACTGGCCTTGCCCGCGTCGCTGGTCACCAAAATCCTGGCGCCGTTGCGGTCGAGAAACTGTTTGGTCTGATGCCGGCCCTGCGGCCCGAAGATGTCGTGGTTGCCGGGGAGTGCGTAGAAGCGCGTGCCGTGCCGGCGCTCGTGTTGGTCGAGCACGGCGCGGACGCGCTCGGTCGTCAGTCGCTGTCCGTCGTCGGTATAGTCCCCGAGCAATACGACGTGGCGGATGCCGCGGTGCACCACCTCCGCCAGTGCCTCGTCGAGCGCTCTGGCGCTTTCGTTGAAGACGCGGGTGGATTCGCGCGTGTCGGCCCAGCTTCTGACCGCCAGTCTTTCGCCATCGATCTCGATGGCCGGAAACCCGAAGTCGCCTTTCAGGTCGTGGAAATGCGCATCGGCAATGACGGCGATCTGCGGCAAATCAGGCATCTGCATTGGCCCTTGCGCGCGATTTTTCCACAAGGTCGATCCAGTCGGACGCCCGTCGGGCGGCCTCGTAAAGCATCGGTTTCGGTGTCTCGAACCATTCGTCCGGCCGCAACTCTCGGTGCTTTCGAATATGGGCGACCGCGGCGTCGAGCGTCGGAAACAGATTCGGTTGCTGCTTCAGCAGCAAGAGAGCAACGAGCGAAACCGACCGGCTGCGTCCGCCACGGCAATTGACCAGAATGTTGCCGCCGTCGCTGAAGGGATAGGTGGCGCGCTTGGGCATTGTCTGCCTGAGCGCGCCCTCGAGAATGTAATAGGCGCCGAGCATCATCGTGTCGGGACTGCCGTCGCCATCGATCATGCCGAGCTTGTAGTAGCGGATGTCGGCATAGCCGCTGGCGCACAGGTCGTCATTGACCGCGACCGCTTCCTCGCGCACGAGATTGATGTCGAGGTTGATCGCGCAGTTGACCACGATGGTGATGCCATGACGCTTCAGCATGTCGAGATCGCGTGCGCCGTCGCTGCCGCCGATATAGAGGTCGGCATGGTGTGGCCCGAGGCCGGTGGCAATCAGGCTGATTGCGGGTCTCGAATAGACCGGTGCATCCATTTCAGGGTCCTTTTTGGCTGCCGCATGGGTCGACCTTAGCATTGCTTTCGCGCCGTCAGGCCGGTTGAAGTTCGATCGGCTGTTCCCGGCTTTCGATCGGAATGCCCGAGGCGACGCTCACACCACGCGCGATTGCCGGCGTGGCGGCAAGAACCGGCCCGCCATTCAGAAGCGTGCCGATCTCCATGAACGGGCATACGACACCGCCGGCCTCGGCGACAAGGAGCAGCCCGGCAAGGCAGTCCCAGGCATTCATATGCAGTTCCACATAGGCGTCCGAGCGTCCGTCGGCGACATAGGCGAGCGCCAGAGCTCCCGAGGCGCCCCGGCGCACGTTGGCGCCCTTTTCGAGCAGCTGCCGCATGGTTTCAAGGAAGGCTGCGTCCGGTACCCGGCGCGACCACCCCATCTCGACGGAGGCGGCATCGAAGCCTGACGTCGGCGAAACCTTGATTGGGCTGCCGTTGAGCGTCGCTCCAGCGCCTCGCCGGCAAAAGTAGAGTTCGTCCTGGGCCGGATTGTAAATGGCGCCGATCTCCGCCCTGCCCGCTTCGACATAGGTGATCGAGATACAGAAATGCGGGATGCCGCGGGCAAAATTCGCGGTGCCATCCACCGGGTCCACCACCCACACGCAATCCGAAACGGTGCCGCCACCCTCCTCTCCTAGGAACGTGTCTTGCGGAAAGTGTTCGGCAATCGCCCGTCGTATGTGGGCTTCGGACGCGGCGTCGGTCTCGGTCAGAAAGTCCTGGGGGCCCTTCATCGAGAAGCCGCGCTTTTTGCTTTGCCTGAAGCCGTCAAGTACGAGGGCTCCGGCGGAGCGAATGACGTCCTGGCAGAGCAAGGCGCGGCCCGGAAGGTCATCTGAGTAACGCGGCTTAATGTGGTCCATCAACTGCTCCATTGCACACGCGTGCACAATTGCACGCGTGTGCACGACGCGCAAGCTGATTTTGCGCCGCTACTGCGCGAACCGGTATCGGAACCCGGCTGCACCACGCCCGTTCCAGCCTGTGGCATTTCTGCAATGTTCAAGTGAGACCGGCGGTCGTAGTGTCTGCCCGGCAAATCTTTGAGAGGACCGCATGACCACGACCACGATGCAGGACGCGCTCGACAGCGCAGGTACCGGCCCCTACCAGCGCAGGTTGATGGCCATTTTCGGCCTGGTCTGGGCCGCTGACGCCATGCAGGTTCTGGCTGTCGGGTTCACCGCGGCTTCGATCGCGGCAACGTTCGGCCTCAGCGTCCCGCAGGCGCTGCAGACCGGGACGTTGTTCTTTCTCGGCATGCTTCTTGGCGCTGTCGGCTTCGGGCGCCTGGCCGACCGGATCGGACGCCGCAAGGTGTTGATCGTCACCGTCGCCTGCGATGCCGTGTTCGGCTTCCTGTCGATCTTCGCGCCCAGTTTCGAAGTGCTGCTGCTGTTGCGTTTCCTGACCGGGGCGGCCGTCGGCGGCACCCTGCCCGTCGACTACGCCATGATGTCCGAGTTTCTGCCTGCCCGCAGTCGCGGCCGGTGGCTGGTGATGCTGGAAGGCTTCTGGGCCGTGGGTACACTGGTCGTCGCCCTGACCGCTTGGCTCATTTCACTTACGGATCTCACCGACGCCTGGCGCTACATTTTCGCCGTCACCGCCGTTCCGGCCGCGATCGGCATCGGCTTGCGCTTTCTTGTACCGGAATCGCCACTCTACCTGTTGCGTTCGGGCAAGCCGGCCGAGGCGAAGGTCATCGTCAACCGGATGCTCGTCGCCAATGGTCGGCCGGAACTTTCGCCGACGGTGACGATCGCCCTTCCCGCCGCATCAACGGGGGCCGGCATATTTTCTGGCGCCCTGCGCCGGCGCAGCCTTCTCGTTCTCGCCGTATGGTTCTTGGTCTCGGTTTCCTATTATGGTGTTTTCACCTGGATGCCGCCGCGACTGGCCGGCGAAGGCTTCGGCTTCGTGCGTGGCTACGGCTTCCTCGTTCTGATCGCGCTTGCACAGATCCCGGGCTATGCGCTTGCCGCCTATGGCGTCGAAGCGTGGGGGCGCCGCCCGACACTGGTCGGCTTCTGCCTGCTGTCCGCCTTCAGCTGCCTGCTGTTCGTCGTGGCGAACGACGCACCGCTCATTGCCGCCGCCCTGTTGATCATGAGCTTTGCGCTGCTTGGGACCTGGGGTGCGCTCTATGCCTATACGCCAGAGCTTTATCCGACGGAGACGCGCGCGACCGGGATGGGGACGGCCGGCGGCATGGCAAGGCTTGGCGGTCTGCTTGCGCCGTCGCTGATCGGACTTCTGGTGGCCAAGGGCTTTGCGCTGGCGATCGGAACGTTTGCCGGGCTGCTGCTGATTGCGGCGATGGCCGCCCTGCTGATCGACGCCGAGACCCGCCGTGCTTCGTTGACGTGACGGCCTCCTCGGGCGGGTCTGGCCGGGCATGGCGCCTCGATAGACACAGTTCGCCGAAACAGGAACGCGATCAACACCTTGGGCCGATATCGGCCTGTGGATTGACGGTGGATGGCCTGGGCATAACCTCAGGCGACCGACCGGCGGCTTTTCGATCGCGAAAGCTGGCCTAGAATGGTCCCCGTGGCCAAGCTCACCGGCCGCAGTGTAGCAATAGTGTAGCAACTATCTCATCGGGGTCGGCGCTTCCAGCCGGCCCCGATTGTCGTTCCACACATTTCCCAAAAGTCTGGGCCAGAACCGAACCGGCGGGCGTATCCCCCGACGCAACGGGCGCGTGCCCTTCGATATCTGCATAGCTGCATTGCACAATAAATGTTTTCCAGGTGGTCAAAAATCAGGCATAAAGCACACAGCTGATGCACATGGCGGCTCTCCTCCCATGTCCGCCGCACCAGCTGTTCCCCTCTGGAGGTTTTTGACCTTCACACCTTATGGGCCGCGGTCTTCCGTCGGCCCTTTTTTCTTTTCTGCAGCGCTTCGAACGCCAAACCCGCTGGTGACATGCGTTCCCGCCACGGTGGGACACCCTCCCCCGATCCGCAATCGCCGCGATTGCGTTCGGCATCAACGTGTTCTGTAATAAAGCCGATCGTCATGTGGACCGGAGGCTGGAGCTCGTGGGACCGACACATCTGTTCGAGCTGGTGATCGGAATGTTCGTCGCGATCATCGCGCTCCACTACGTTGCCCACCGTCTGGGGCTGCCGCCCTCGGTGGCGCTCCTGGCCGGCGGTGCTCTGCTTGCCTTCGTTCCCGGACTGCCGGCGATCGAAGTGAACCCCGAGCTGGTGCTGGTGATTTTCCTGCCGCCATTGCTGATGGACGGCGCCTGGACGATCGCTCTTGCCCGCCTGCGTCGTCATCTGATCGGCATTGCTTCGCTTGCGGTCGGTGCGGTGCTGTTTACCTGTGTCGTCGTTGCCGTGGCGACGCACCTGCTTTTTCCCTCGCTTCCGCTGGCGGCCTGCGCAGCGCTCGGGGCCATCGTCTCGCCACCGGACGCCGTTTCGGCGCGCGCGGTGCTGCAACGCGTACGGCTGCCAAGGCGGTTGCAGATCCTGCTTGAAGGCGAAAGCCTCTTAAACGACGCGAGCGGCCTGGTGTTGTTCCGCTTTGCGATTGCCGCCGGTGTCACAGGGGCCTTCAGCGTGACCGGCGCGGTCGGCAACTTCTTCCTCTTGGCCGTTGGTGGCGCCCTGGTCGGCATCGTTATCGGAACGGCCTGGGTCCAGCTCGCCCGTCGGCTCGGCGACGAATACCTTGTTATCGCAGCGACGGCCCTTTTGTCGTGGACGTCCTACCTGCTTGGCGAGTTCCTGCATGTCTCCGGTGTGATCGCGACCGTGACCACGGGCCTTGTCGCGAGCTGGCACCAGCACACGGTGCTTTCAGCGGCCACCCGCATGCGCGGCACCTCGTTCTGGACGGTGATCGTCTTTCTGATGGAGGCCGCCGTTTTCATTCTCATCGGCCTGTCACTGCGTGGCGTCGTCGAGCGCGGCGGCGGCTTCGAGACCGTCGCGGCCTCGTTGGCATGGCCGATCCTGGTGATCCTCGTCGCGCTCACGCTCGCACGTTTCGTCTGGGTATTCGGATCGGACTTCGTCATCCGCCTCGGCAATGCGGCCGGCATCAGGCGCTACACGCCGGTTGGCGCGCGCGGCGCGACCGTGCTTGCCTGGGCCGGGGTTCGCGGCGTGGTGACGCTGGCCCTTGCGCTGAGCGTGCCTGAAGGCTTCCCGGGCCGTGACCTCATTCTGGTGACGTCTTTCGCTGTCATCGTCGCAACGGTGCTCATTCAGGGCACGACGCTTGGACGGGTGATCGAATGGGCGCAACTGGTCGAGCCGCAATCGGAACGGGCGCGCCTGACCCTGAGCCAGGCCGAGGCCGCCATGGCGCAGGTCCAGCTGGTGACGGTCAAAAGCCAGGCCTATGACGAGGCCGGCAAGCTCATCCACCCGCAATTGCTCGAAAGATATCAGCGACGCGCGGTCTCCATCGTCGACTATGCCGAGCGCACGGAACACTACGTGCCCATTCTTCACGCGCATTTCGATCTGATCCTCGCCGCGGTCGCGACCGGGCGTCGCGAACTCATAAGGCTGCATCGCGCCGGCGAGATCGATGACGAGACGCTGCACGAGCTTGAGCGGGATCTCGATCTGGAAGAGTTGAGCGCCCTTGCCGCCAAGGCGTGAAACAACATCTCTGTCTTCGTCGTTTCCTTTTCGGTTCATCGGTCGGGATGGCTGACGCCGCCATGCGCTCGGATTTTGATTTTGGAGCATTTCCCTGCGCCAAAGTATTTTCACTTGAAGGCGTGATGCTCTAGAAGCTATCGCCAGGACGCGCCGAGGGTTGAGGGAGCTTGAAAGCGATCAAGAAATCGAAGGCGCAGAAATCACCCAAGCCGAGGACACTGCTGCAGAAACTGGCGGCTTCGCCTGAGAAACTCTTCTCGGGCGCCTTTCGCCAGCAGTACGCGGCGCTGTGTTTTCGCCGCACCGCCGACGGGTTTGCGCTCGAAATTCTGGTCGTCACCTCGCGCGACAGCGGCCGATGGCTCATCCCGAAGGGTTGGCCGATGAAGCAGAAGGAGCCGCATGAGGCCGCGGCCATCGAGGCGCTGCAGGAGGCCGGTGTCCGCGGCAAGGTTCGAAAGAAGCCGGTTGGCAGCTACACCTACCTGAAAATGCTTGATGACGGCGACGTCGTGCCCTGCGTCGTGGACGTGTTCCAGGTCGAGGTCACCAAGCAGGTGGAAAAGTACAAGGAAAAGGGCGAGCGCATCGTCGCCTGGGTGAGTGCCGACGAAGCGGCGCGGCGCGTGCGCGAAATCGAACTCAAGTCGCTGCTCATCGATTTCAAACCACGGTGAGATCGGCGATTGGAAAGGCGGCCCTTGAGCGGGCCGACTATGGTCAGATCACCAACTGAAGTTTCGCGCGCCGCCGAACGTCCTCATCCGCGCCGCTCGCCGTTCGCATCGAAGAAGTGGAGCGCGTCGGCCTTGGCGCCGACCTTCACCACGTCGCCGATCTCGTGGCGGGCGCGGCCCGAAACGCGGAAGATCAGGTCTGCGCCGTTTTCCAGCCTGCCGTGGATGAGGCTTTCGGCGCCGACCAGCTCGATGCCGTCGATGCGCACCGTTGCCTGGAAGGCAAGCGACGCACCGTCGGCGGGAAGCGGTAAAAGGTCCTCCGGCCGCACCCCGAGCGTATACTCGCCGCTCGGCTTTGGCACGTCCGCCGCAAGCGTCCACCCTGATGTGGTGCCCGTGCCCTTGAGCAGGTTCATCGACGGCGAGCCGATGAATGTGGCGACGAAGGTGGTTGCCGGCCGCTCGTAAAGCTCGAGCGGCGTGCCGACCTGCTCGATGCGGCCGGCATTGACGACGACCAGACGATCGGCAAGCGTCATCGCCTCCATCTGATCGTGGGTGACGTAGACGCTGGTCGTGCCGAGCGAACGCTGGAGCCGCTTGATCTCGATGCGCATCTGTCCGCGCAGCTTTGCGTCGAGATTGGAAAGCGGCTCGTCGAAGAGGAAGGCGGCGGGCTGCCGAACGATCGCCCGGCCCATGGCGACGCGCTGGCGCTGGCCACCGGAAAGCTGACGCGGCTTGCGGTCGAGATAGGGCTCGATTTCGAGCGTCTTTGCGGCAGTTGCGATTCGCCGGTCGATTTCGTCGGCCGGCGTGTTGCGGTTCTTCAGGCCATAGGCGAGGTTCTGGCGCACCGTCATGTGCGGATAGAGCGCATAGTTCTGGAAGACCATGGCAATGTCGCGCTCGGCCGGTTCGACGTCGTTGACGCGCCGTCCGCCAATCTCGATGTCGCCGCCGGTGATGCCCTCGAGCCCGGCAATCATGCGCAACAGCGTGGACTTGCCGCAGCCGGACGGCCCGACCAGGACGACGAACTCGCCGTCGGCGATGTCGAGCGAGACGCCCTTGATCGCGTCCACCGTGCCATAGGCCTTGCGGATGTCTTTGAGGGTGATCTCAGCCATTACTTTTCTGTCTCCACAAGGCCTTTGACGAACCAGCGCTGCATCAGCACGACGACGAGGATGGGCGGAATGATCGCGAGGATCGCGGTCACCATGACGTAGTTCCAGGGGGTCGAGGCGTCGGTGAAATCGATCATGCGCCTGAGCCCGATGATGATCGTGTTCATCTTGGCGTCGTTGGTGACGAGCAGCGGCCAGAGATACTGGGTCCAGCCATAGATGAAGAGAATGACGAAGAGTGCCGCGATGTTCGTTGCCGAGAGCGGCAACAGGATATCTCTCATGAAGCGGAACGGACCGGCATTGTCGATGCGCGCGGCCTCCACCAGTTCGCCGGGGATTGTCAGGAAGAACTGGCGAAAGAGGAAGGTCGCCGTTGCTGATGCCATCAGCGGTAGCGTGAGGCCCGCATAGGTGTCGATCAGGCCGAGATCGACGATCACCTTGTAGGTCGGCAGGATGCGTACCTCGACCGGCAACATGAGGGTAATGAAGATCATCCAGAAGAAGACCATCTTCAGCGGGAAGCGAAAGAAGACGATCGCAAAGGCCGACAGGAACGAGATGACGATCTTGCCGACGGCGATGGCAAGCGCGACGACCGTGGAATTGAACAACAGCCGTTCGAGGCTGACGCCGACGACGCGCTCGACGCCGCCGCCGACGGCTTCGCTATAGTTTGCGACAAGATGTTCGCCGACCGTCAGCGACATCGGCGGTCGCACGATCTCGATCGAGCTGTGGGTCGAGGCGATGAAGGTGTAGTAGATCGGCAGCGCGACGATGACGATGCCGATGACGAGCAGCAGGTGGCTGATCAGGGTCGATAGGGGGCGGTTCTCGATCATCGGCGGCTCACGAATAGTGGACCCGCTTCTCGACGAAGCGGAACTGGAAGGCCGTCAGGGCCACGACGATCGCCATCAGGATGACGGATTGGGCGGCCGAACTGCCGAGGTCGAGATTGACGAAGCCGTCGTTGTAGACCTTGTAGACGAGGGTTTCGGTGGCTTTTGCCGGGCCGCCGCCCGTGACCGCATGAATGATGCCGAAGGTGTCGAAGAAGGCGTAGACGGTGTTGACGACGAGCAGGAAGAAGGTCGTTGGCGCAAGCAGCGGGAAGACGATGGTCCAGAACCGCTTGGTGCCGCGGGCGCCGTCGATCGCGGCCGCCTCGATCAGCGACTTCGGGATTGCCTGCAGGCCGGCGACGAAGAACAGGAAATTGTAGCTGATCTGTTTCCAGGCCGCGGCAACGACCACCAGCAGCATCGCCTGGTCGCCGTTCAAAAGCGGATCCCAGCTGATGCCGTTGCGGCGCAGGATATAGGCGAAGGTGCCCATTGCCGGGTTGAACATGAACAGCCACAGCATGCCGGCGACGGCCGGCGCGACCGCATAGGGCCAGATCAAGAGCGTGCGGTAGAGGTTCTTGCCGCGCACGACCCGGTCGACGGAGGTCGCAAGCAGGAGAGCAACCGCCATCGACAGCAGCGCGGTTGCGAGGCTGAAGACGACTGTGACCTGCAGGGAGTGCAGGTAGTCCGGATTGGAAAGCACGGCGCGGAAATTGGCGAGCCCGACGAAGCCGGATTTCAGGCCGAACGGATCCTCGCGCAGCACCGACTGGTAGAGCGCCTGGCTTGCGGGCCAGAAGAAGAAGACCACGGTGAGCACGATCTGCGGCGCGAGCAGCAGATAGGGCAGAACCCTGTTGGGAAAGACGACGGACTGCATGGCGTGCCCCTTCCGTGAAAGATGGGGCCCGCGCGCAGATGCGGCGCGGGCCCTCGGGTTGGGGGATTAGTTGCCGACCGCGGCGGCAATCGCCGCGTTGGCCTTTTCGACGCCTTCGGTCAACGCTGCCTTGGCGTCCTTCTGGCCGGCAAGCATGGCCTCGAACTGTTCGTTGAGGATGTCGCGCACCTGCGGCAGGTTGACGAGGCGCACGCCCTTGGAGTTTTCCGTCGGCGCCTTGCCCATCATCTGCTTGATCGGCGTTTCGCGACCCGGGTTCTTGTCATAGAAGCCGGACTTCTTGGTTTCCTCGTAGGCGGCGATCGTCACAGGCAGGTAGCCCGAGACCTGATGCAGCTTGGCCTGGGTTTCCGTTTTCGACAGGAAATGGAAGAACTCCGCCACACCCTTGTACTCAACGTCTTCCTTACCGGCGAACACCCAGAGACTTGCGCCGCCGGGAATGGTGTTTTGCGGGCCGTGGCCTTCATAGTACGGCAGCTGGCCGACACCGTAATTGATGCCCGACTTCACGATGTCGCCAAGACCACCGGAGGATTCGGTCAGGATGGCGCATTCACCCGACATGAACAGCTGCTTTGCTTCCGATGTGCGGCCGCCATAGCGGAACGTTCCATCCTTGGCGAGGTCGGCGATCGACTGGAAATGCTCGATGAAAATCGGCGCATTGATCTTCAGTTCCACGTCGAGGCCCGCAAGCCCGTTCTCGTGGGTGCCATAGGGCACATTGTTCCAGGCGGAGAAGTTCTCGGTCTGGATCCAGGTCAGCCAGGTGGAGGTGAAGCCGCAGTTGGCAGCACCGCTCGCCTTGATCTTCTTGGCGGCCTCAAAGACCTCGGGCCAGGTTGCCGGGGGCTTTTCCGCGTCAAGGCCAGCCTTCGAGAAGGCGTCCTTGTTGTAATAGAGGATCGGGGAGGACGAGTTGAACGGGAAGGACAGCATCGTGCCGTCAGGCTTCGAATAATAGGCAACGATGCCTGGCAGGTACTCATCCTTGTTGAACTCGTAACCACCCTTCTTGAGCACGTCGACAACCGGAACCACGGCGCCCTCGGCGCCCAGCATCACGCCGCTACCGGCATCGAACACCTGAAGGATCGCGGGTGCCTGCTTGGAGCGGAAAGCGGCAATGCCGGCATTGAGGGTCTCGCCGTAGGTTCCCTTGAACACCGGGACGATCTTGTACTCCGACTGGCTTTCGTTGAATTCCTTGGCGAGCCGCTCGACCGTCTCGTTGTTGGCTCCGGTCATCGCGTGCCACCAGGAAAGCTCGGTGGCTGCAAGCGCGTCCGAAGCGACTGCGATCGAAAGTGCGGATGTGGCCGCAAGGGTCCACTGGAATGCTCTCATGGCGGTTCCTCCCGTTGATAGACGACAAAATATCTGGCCGCAGACGTGTCGGCCCTCCTCTGCCGGGCGCGTCTGACTTTCGTGGCGAAAGTGTGTTGATTAAAAACGAAAGACAACGAACCTGCAAGAGAAAATAGAACAAGCAATTCGAAAACCCAGCGATTTAGAAGATGCGTTCCATTGAATATACGGAAGCGCTAATTCTCCTTTCTCCAAGGGCGCGAGCCGGGCTATGTATTCAGCAGCCGCTTTATAGCGTCCCAACCCTCGAATCGTTGTTCGGTTCCCTCAAGCCCGTCATCCTGAACGAAAACGCCGCGCACGTTGACTTTTGTCAGCATTGATGAATTATGTCAGAACGATATTCGCGAAAGACGACCGATGCCGATCCGTGCCAACGACCAGATCATCCACAAGGCCGCCTGGCTCTATTATGCGCACGGCTTGCGCCAGGACGAGGTGGCCCAAAGGCTGGAAATTTCCCGCGCGTCGATCGCCATGTATCTGCGCAAGGCACGCGAAATGGGGATCGTCACGATCACGACGTCGACGGAACTCTTCTCCAGCGACGTTCTCGCACGCGAACTCGAGGATGCGACCGGGCTTGCGAGCTGCTGGCTCGTGCCCGAAGACCGGCAGGCCATGGATCCGGCGGCCGAAATGCCGGTTGTCGCCGCGTCCGTGTTCCTCGAACTGATCAACAAGGGCGACCGGATCGGCGTCGCCTGGGGCCGCACGGTCTATCATATCGCCGATGTCATGCCGTTTGCTGATCTGCGCGGCGTTACCGTCGTTCAGCTGTGCGGCAACCTCGGCGCGCCCTATTCCTACCGCCCGGACCAGTGCACCACGGAAATCGCCCGTAGGCTCAATGCGGAAGGCATCAACTTCTACGCTCCGCTGGTGCTTTCCTCGGAGCAACTGGCAAACGAGCTGCGTGGCGAGCCCGTCATCAAGGAACAGCTTGCGACGATCTCCGATTGCGCGCTGGCGCTCTATTCGGTCGGCGGCATCGAGGATGACAGCCATCTCGTCAAGTGCGGCGCACTCTCGGCCAAGGACATGCATGCCATGGGCGAGAAGGGTGCGGCCGGTGTGATCGCCGGCCAGCTGATTGACCGTGACGGACAATGGATGGATTGCGCTCACAATCGCCGCTGCATTTCCGCCGATCTCGATTCCATGCGCGCGATCAAGAAGCGCATGCTGGTCGTGCAGGAGGACAGCAAGTTCGAGCCGCTGATGGCAGCGCTCAAGGGTGGGTTCGCTTCGCATCTGGTGATCACGGAATCGATGGCGCGGCGGGTGATCGAGCGCTGGAGCCGTGAAGGGCTCGGCAAGGGGAGCTCCGGCGGAGCCTGAGCATCGGGTTTGGCTCCGCCGATGCCGGCCGGGCCGGTTTATCGGGAGGCTGAACACCATGGAAAATCTCTGGCGCGACGACGCGGCTGAAAAGATGGTCGCGGATTATGCGGCATCGGGCATCGGTCGTGATCTTGCTCTGCGCACCTACACGACCCGACTTCTTGGCGGCGAACCGCGTCTGGTCCTGCACGGCGGCGGCAATACGTCGGTCAAGACCGAGATCACCGATCTTGTCGGCGACACCCATGGGGTGCTCTGCGTCAAGGGCAGCGGCTGGGACATGGGCACGATCGAACCGGCGGGGCTGCCGGCCGTCAAGATCGCGCCACTGCTCAAAAGCCGCAGGCTCGAAAAGCTCTCGGACGAGGACATGGTGACGTTGCTGCGCGCCAACCTCATCGACCCGGCCTCCCCGAACCCTTCTGTCGAGGCGCTGCTACACGCGTTCCTGCCGCACAAGTTCGTCGATCACACCCATTCGACCGCCATCCTCGCCATTGCCGATCAGGCGAAAAGCAGGGAGATGTCTCAAGAACTGTTCGGGCAGAAAATGGGTTTCGTGCCCTACATCATGCCGGGTTTCGCACTCGCCAAGGCGGCGGCCGAGGTCTTTGACCAGGACCCGACGGTCGAGGGACTGATCCTCGACAAACACGGGATCTTCACCTTCGGCGCGACGGCGAAGGAAGCCTATGACCGGATGATCCACTATGTCACGCTGGCCGAGGAACACGTGACGTCGAAGGGGCGCTCCCCTTACACGCCGGCCACCCTGCCCGCGGTACTCGCGAGCCCGCTCGACATCGCCCCGATGCTGCGCGGCGCCGTTGCGGTCGACAAGGGCGAAGGCCGTTTCGATCGCATGGTCACCGTGTTTCGCGCCACGCCAGATATTCTTGACTTCGTCAATGCGGCTGAAGTGGAAAACATGGCGGCAAGGGGCGTCTCCACGCCGGACCTCTCCATCCGCATCAAGACCGGACCGATGGTGTTGCCCGCGCCGGCCAAGGAAGACCTTGCCGGCTACCGCGCGGTGATCGATGCGCGTGTCGCCGCCTTTGCTGCCGACTACACCGAATACTTCCGCAGCAACGATGCCCGCGACGAGGTCAGGCGCGTCATGCTCGACCCGATGCCGCGGCTGACGCTGGTGCCGGGGCTCGGCATGTTCGGCCACGGACGGACCTACAAGGATGCGACCATAGCGGTCGACGTCGGCGAGATGTGGATCGAGGCGGCGCGCGACGCAGAATCCGTCGGCCGGTTCGAGCCGGTCAGCCGGCCCGACCTTTTCGATCTCGAATACTGGTCGCTGGAGCAGGCAAAGCTCGCCGGCGCCAGGCCGAAGCCCTTTACCGGCCAGATTGCGCTTGTCACCGGCGGCGCCGGCGCCATCGGTGCGGCGATCGTCAAGGCGTTCGTGGCCGAAGGCGCCCATGCCGTGGTGCTCGATCTCGAAGGCGAAAAGGCAGCCGCTGTCGCCAGGGAGGCCGGCAACGGTTCGATCGGCATCGCCTCAGACATCACCGATCCGGCATCCGTGCGCGCGGCCTTCGAAAAGACGGTCGAAACCTTCGGCGGCGTCGACATTGTCGTCTCCAATGCCGGTGCGGCCTGGGAAAGTCCGATCGCGACGATGGACGATGCCTTGCTGCGCAGGAGCTTCGAGCTCAATTTCTTTGCGCATCAGACGGTGGCGCAGAACGCGGTCAGGATCATGAAGGCGCAGAAGACCGGCGGCGCGCTGCTCTTCAACGCCTCCAAGCAGGCGGTCAATCCGGGCGCGAAATTCGGCGCCTATGGCCTGCCGAAGGCGGCAACGCTGTTTCTCTCGCGCCAATATGCGCTTGAGCATGGCGCCGACAATATCCGCGTCAACGCGGTCAATGCCGACCGCATCCGCTCCGGCCTGCTCAATGACGAGATGATCGCCAACCGCGCAGCGGCGCGCGGCCTGTCGGTCAAGGAGTACATGGGCGGCAATCTGCTTGGCCTTGAAGTCACCGCCGAGGACGTCGCCCGCGCCTTCGTTCATCAAGCGCTGGCAGAGCGCACGACCGCCGACGTCACCACGGTCGACGGCGGCAATATTGCGGCGGCGATGCGCTGACCGGCTTCCGTCCGGGACCAAATTTTGCCACCATGCCGTCTCCCGCTAGAGTTGTTCGGATGGAGACGAGATGGTCGATCAATGGCCCTTGGATGCCGCGTTCAAAATGGGTGATTATGCCGCAAAGAAAGGCCGCGCTTCCTGGCGCGGCAGGATCGTCGGCTGGTACCGCACGGACCTGACCAGTCTCGGCTATGCGATCGAAAGCCACTTCGAGCCCGGTTCGGTGCAGATCTACCCCGAGACCGCGATTGAGGCATGGGAACCGCCGGCGGCGGCGAGCGCGTGACGGCGATCCGAGACAAAAAAAGGGGGCGGCCCGATAAGCCGCCCCCTTTCGGTTCGTCTTGGGAGACTAAGGCTTCGGCATCCAGGCGGGCATGGCGACATCCGCATGGGCGAACTGTGGCAGCTTCACGCCGAGTTCTTCCATGTTCTTGATGTCCTGATCGTTGAGGTCCTTCTGGGTGATCAGCGTCGGCGGCACGATGACCTGGCGGCCCGGATCCTCACCGGCAAGCAGCATGGCGAGCGAACGGACCGAGACCTGGCCGACCACGGCCGGGTTGGTGGCGGCGGTCGCAGTCCAGGCCGAGCCGGATTCGCGCATGGCGGCGATGTCGGAGGTCGAGATATCGGCCGAGTAGATCTTGACGCTCGAGGAGAGGCCTGCCTCGTCGACGGCGATCTTCACACCCTTGGCGAATTCGTCGTAAGGCGCAAACATCACGGTGATGTCGGGCTTGGCCGTGATCACCGCGCGGGCCTGGTTGGCGACCGAGTTGGCGATCGGGTTGTCCATGGTCCCGAACTGGGCGGCTTCCTCGATGCCCGAGTACTTCGCCTTGAATTCCTTCCAGGTTTCGTCGCGGCGGTCGAGCGGCGCGATGCCGGCGACATAGACATAGCCGGCCTTGAATGCTTCGCCGTTGTCCTTGACCGCCTGTTCGAGCGCAAGGCGGGCGAGGTCGCGGTCGGACTGTTCGATCTGCGGGATCTTCTCGTTTTCGACGTTGACGTCGAAGGCGACGACCTTGATGCCGGCATCGACCGCGCGCTGGGCGGCTTCCTTCATCGATTCCGTCAGGCCGTGCTGGATGATGATACCTTGCACCCCGAGCGCGATCGCCTGGTCGACCATGTCGGCCTGGAGCGCCGCGTCCTGGCGGCTGTCGAAGACCTGCAACTGGACGCCGAGCGCCTTTGACTGCGCCTCGACACCGGCAAGGTAGGACTGGAAGAAGTCGCCGGTCGAAAGGTAGCGCACGAGCGCGATCTTGACGTCTCCGGCCTTGTCGAACGGCTTCGGCATATCGGCTGCAAAGGACGGCACACCGAAGGCCGCGGCCCCCATCAACCCGAGCGTCAATGCGCCCAGGCTCCTGCGAGTGATGTTCATGTCAGTCTCCTCCACTGGTGAACTTTTTGTTGTCGGCCGAGGGGGCTCCCTCAGCGTTTGCCTCTTTTCGAGAGTGCAAAGGTGAAGATCAGGGCGATGACGAGCACCGCGCCCTTGATGAAGTCCTGGGTGTAGTAGGGGGCGTTCATCATCGTCAGACCCTGTAAAAGGATGCCGACGAAGAGCGCGCCGATGGCCGTGCCGAAGGCGTTGGGCTTGGCGGCGCCGAGCACGGCAAAGCCGATCAGGGCGGCGGCCACCGCGTCGAGAAGCAGGTTGTTGCCCGACGCGATGTCGCCACGGCCAAGGCGGGCGGCAAGCAGAATGCCGCCGACCGAGGCAAAAACGCCGGAGATGATATAGGCCGAGATCTTGTAGGCGTTGACCGGCGCGCCGGCGAGGCCGGCCGCGCGCTCGTTGGAGCCGACGGCATACATCATGCGACCGAAGCGGGTGTATTCGAGGAAGAACCAGATCAGTATCGCCAGCACGATCAGGACCACGACCGAGACCGGCAGCAGATTGGGCAGGATGAAATCGAAGCGGTGGCGGCCAAGCGCCAGGAAGCCCGGGCTGAAGGTGCCCGTGGCAACAGAGCCGTCGGGCAGCGTCATGCCGGTCGCAATCGACCGACCCTCGGTCGGGATGCGCTGAAGGCCGAGCAACAGGAACATCATGCCGAGTGTTGCGAGCAGGTCCGGCACGCGCATGTAGACGATGATGATGCCATTGACGAGGCCGACGAGCACGCCGATGGCAAGGCACACGAGCGTCGCCGTCAGCGCGTCGCCGCCCATCACCACCATCACATAGGACGAGGCCATCATCGCCGTCGTGGCGACCGAACCGATCGAAAGGTCGAAACCGCCGACGACCAGCGTTGCCGTCACCCCGAGCGCCAGGATGCCGGTGATCGACACGGACTGCAGGATGAAGACCGCACTTTGCGGCGACGCAAATCCGCCGGTGACGATGGAGAAATAGAGAACCATACCGGCCAGCAGCACGAGGAAGCCGTATTTGATCGCTGCTTCGCGCCATCCGGACGCACTTGAAAGTGTCCGGATCGGGGCTGCGGAATTGCTCTGTTCACTGCTCATGACGCATGGACCTGTTGATGGATTTGGCCGGCGATCTCGGAGAGCAGCCGGTCGACGTCGATATCGGCATTGCGGTGCTCGCCGACGATGGTGTGTTCCGACATGACGAGGATGCGGTCGGCGACCTCGAAGGCCTCGTCGAGTTCGGTCAGGAAGAGAATGGTGGTGCGCCCGGCTGCCGATGCGCGCAGCTTCGCGCCGATATCGCGACGGGCGGCAATGTCGACGCCCTGGAACGGCTCGTCGAGGATCAGCAGGCGCGAGGGCTCGGACAGCCACCGCCCGACCATCACCTTTTGCTGGTTGCCGCCCGACAGCGTCTGCATCTCGTCGCGTTCGCCGCGGCAGACGACACCGAGCGATGCGATCTGCTGGCGCGCCTTGCCCTTTTCTGCCCGGCGGCTTGCGATGCCGAACCGCGAAAGCCGGCGCAGGAACGGCAGGCTGATGTTTTCGTAGATGTTGAAGTCCGGGACGATGCCGCTGATCGCGCGGTCCTTGGCAACGAGGAAGACGCCGTGGTCGATGGCCTGGCCGGTGTTGCGCGGGGCAAAGCGCGTGCCATCGAGCGTCATCTCGCCGGCAATCGGAGCACGCGCGCCGAACAGCGTCTCGGCAAGTGCCGTCTTGCCGACGCCGACGAGGCCGGTGACGGCAACGATTTCGCCATCGCCGAGATCGAAATCGAACGGCAGCGACTGCGCGGTGAGTTTCAAGCCGCGCGCCTTGAAGACGGGGCGGCCGGCATCGACGAGGGCAACGGCGCCCGCCGATACCGTGCGGCCGAGCATGGCGTTGACGGCACCTTCGTAGTCGAGCTCGGGACCTTCGAAACGGCCGCTGATGCGGCCGTCGCGCAAAGCCACGATGCTGTCGGCCAGGCGGCGGATGTCTGACATGCGGTGCGAGATGTAGAGAATGGCGACGCCGCGCGCCTTCAACCGGTCGACGAGTTCGAAGAGACGATCGGCCTCCGCACTTGAAAGCGACGATGTCGGCTCGTCGAGGATCAGCACCTTCGGCTCATGCGCCATGGCGCGGGCGATCGCCACCATCTGCCGATCGGCGAGCGTCAGGTCGTTGATGTTGGCCGACAGATCGAGTTGAAGCCCCATGCGCGATGCGACGGCGGCTGCCTCGCGCCGCACGCGGCGCGGATTGAAGAAGAACCGCGCGCCGCGGCCGTTGAGCCGGTCAAGGGTGAGATTGGTGGCGACGTTAAGATCGGCGACGACGCCGTCATTGATGTTCTGATGCACGGTCACCACGCCGGCGCGGATCGCTTCGGCCGGGGTCACCGGCTGGAAGGCGCTCCCTGCAAGCACCATGGTGCCGGCATCGCGCGTGTAGACCCCGCTGAGGATCCGCACCAGCGTCGATTTTCCAGCGCCGTTGGCGCCCATCAGGACGGTCACCGCCCCGGCCTTGAGGTCGATGTCGACGCCGCGCAGAACCGGAACCGGCCCGAACGACTTGCGCACGCCCTCAATGCGAAACACTGCCTGTTCGCTCATTGTCTCCTCCCAGTGAAGGCAGGTTAGGATAGGCTCTCGTCAAATGTCAAGGTCATTGACATTTGACAGAATGGCGCCTTAGTTGTTCCCATGCAGGGCATGGTTGCGCGCGGTGGAGGCCGCGCCATGCCAAGGAGGAGAACACTATGGACAAGCAGGTCTTCGAGGCTTTGAGCGCCGAGACGTTGCCGGCAAAACTCGGAAGCAACGCCGTTCTCAGGCAGAGGATCGGAGAGGCCGCGTCGGGCTGGAACGTCAAGGAAGTTGGCGACGGTAACCTCAATCTCGTCTTCATCGTCACCGGCGACAAGGGAGCGGCCATCGTCAAGCAGGCGCTGCCCTATGTGCGCCTCGTCGGCGAGAGCTGGCCGCTGCCGCTGAAGCGCTCCTTCTTCGAATACCACGCGCTCACCCGCCAGGCGGCACGCGATCCGGGCATGGTGCCGGAGATCTTCTTTTTCGACAAAGCGCAGGCGCTGATCGTCATGGAATTCCTGACGCCCCACGTCATCCTCAGGCGCGCGCTGATCGACGGGCGGCAATTGCCTGGGATCGGCCGCGATCTCGGCCTGTTTGCCGCCCGCACCCTGTTTCGCGGCTCGGATCTGTCGATGGCCACGCGCGACAAGAAAGCCGACCTGGCAATGTTTTCCGACAATGTCGAGCTCTGCGACATCACGGAAAACCTTGTCTTCTCCGATCCCTATTTCGAGGCGACGCTCAATCGCCACACCACGCCGCAGCTTGACCCGATCGTTGAGGAACTGCGCGCCGACCGCGATCTCAAGGTCGAGGCGCAGCGGCTGAAACACCTGTTCTCCGCCAAGGCCGAGACCCTCTGCCATGGCGACCTGCACACCGGTTCGGTGATGGTCACGGATGACGAGACCCGGGTCATCGATCCGGAGTTTGCCTTCTACGGTCCGATCAGCTTCGACGTCGGCATGCTGCTAGCCAATTTCTGGATGAGCTTTTTCGCCCAGAGTGGGCACGAGACGTCAGCGGGTGCAAGGGACGGCATGCGGGCCTACCTGCTCGATACGGTCGAGACGATTTGGGAGACTTTCCGCGCGGAGTTCGCCCATCTTTGGCGAACGGAGCGCAAGGGCATTCTCTATCAGGCAAGCCTGTTCGAGGACCGCAACGATCCCTTCGGCGCCGAACAGGCGCTTCAGATCGTGATGGACGAAATCTGGTGCGAGATGCTCGGATTTGCCGGCGTCGAAATGCACCGCCGCATTCTCGGCCTCGCCCACAATGCCGATTTCGAAACGATCGCCAATCCCGACCGCCGCGCACCTTGCGAAGCCAAGGCGCTCAAGCTCGGACGTCATCTCGCCGTCAACCGGCACCACATCCACAGCCTCAAGGATATCCGCGCCGTCGCGGAGCGCCTTCAGAAGGAGACACTAGCGTGAAAGTCGGAGACCGCCACTACCATACGATCTGGCTCAGCGAGGACGGCCGCTCCGTCGATATCATCGACCAGCGCTGGCTGCCGCACGAATTCCGCGTCGTGACCTTGAAGACCGTCAAGGATGTCGCCGTTGCCATCCGTGACATGTGGGTGCGCGGGGCGCCACTGATCGGCGTTACCGCCGCCTATGGCGTGGCGATTGCCATGGCCAACGATCCGTCGGACGCCCATCTCGACGCTGTCTGGGAAGAATTGAACGAAACCCGGCCGACCGCCATCAACCTGCGCTGGGCGCTGAACGCCATGCGCGATCATCTCCGTCCCTTGCCGCAAGACAAACGCGCTGCCGCCGCCTACGCCCGTGCCGCCGAGATCGCGAATGAGGATGTCGAGCTCAACCGCGCCATCGGCGCAAACGGCCTGAAGGTCATCCGCGAGATCGCCGCGACGAAAAAGCCGGGAGAGCCGGTGCGCATCCTCACCCATTGCAATGCCGGGTGGCTTGCAACCGTCGACTATGGCACGGCGACAGCGCCGATCTACATGGCGGTCGAGGAGGGTATTCCGGTTCACGTCTATGTCGACGAGACGCGGCCGCGCAACCAGGGCGCCTATCTCACCGCCTGGGAAATGAACGGCCACGGCGTGCCGCATACGTTGATCGTCGACAATGCCGGTGGCCACCTGATGCAGCACGGCGACGTCGACATGGTGATCGTCGGTACCGACCGGACGACGGCCAATGGCGATGTCTGCAATAAGATCGGGACTTACCTCAAGGCGCTGGCCGCCCATGACAATGACGTGCCCTTCTACGTTGCCCTGCCCTCTCCGACGATCGACTGGACGGTTCGCGACGGGGTGAAGGAAATCCCGATCGAGGAGCGGACCGGCGACGAGGTGACCTTCGTGCAGGGGCGCGCGAGCGACGGATCGATCGCCAGTGTGCGCATTTCGCCGGAGGGAAGTCCGGCGGCAAACCCGGCCTTCGACGTCACGCCTGCCCGGCTGATCACCGGCCTTATCACCGAACGCGGCATCGCCACGCCTTCTCCGGAAGGTTTGAAGGCGCTTTTCCCGGAACGGAGTTGAGACGATGAGCCTTTTGAACCGCAGGTCCACCGAAGAGATTGCGCTCGGCATTCGCCGGCGCGTGTTCTTCCACACGATGAAGCACAATGGCGGCTATCTCAGCCAAGCCTGTTCGGCCGCCGAAAGTCTCGCCGTGCTCTACAACGAAGTTCTGAAGCTCGGCGAGCCGACTTTGCCGATGGTGCCGCTGCCGTTTCGCGGCGTGCCTTCGGCGCACAATCCGGACGCCTTTACGGGCGCCGGCTATCATGGGCCGGCCGGACCGGAGTTCGACCGCTTCTTCATTTCGCCCGCCCACTATGCACTGGTCATCTATTCGGCGCTGATCGAGACGGGGCGCATGGATGAGCACGCGCTCGACCACTTCAACAAGGACGGCGGTTCGGTCGAGATGATCGGCGCCGAGCACAGCCCCGGCATGGAGGTGACCACCGGCTCGCTGGCGCAGGGCCTTTCCATGGCCTCGGGCGTTGCCTGGGCGCGGCTGAAGAAGAAGGAGCCGGGCAAGGTCTGGGTCTACATGTCGGACGGCGAATTCCAGGAGGGCCAGACCTGGGAGTGCCTATCTGCCATGAGCTATCACGGGATCGACAACATCCGCGTCATTGTCGACGTGAACCGGCAGCAATGCGACGGCGCCATGTCCTCCGTGCTCGACCTCGGCGACCTGGCGTCCCGCGTCAGCGCTTTCGGCGTCACCTGCCGGTCGGTCGATGGTCACGATCTCGATGCGCTGCGCAACGCGGCGGGCAGTGCAGAAGCGGGCAAGCCGCTCGTCATCCTTGCCAACACCTCGCCCTATCAGGGCATGGAGTTCCTGAAGAAGCGCTTCCCGCGCCTCCACTATGTGCGCTTCAAGAGTGCCGAGGAGCGGCTGGAGATGCGGGCAGCCCTTGCTGCCGAGCTTGGCATCGACCTCAACGCGATGGAAGGGGCCTGATCATGGTCGAAATCGTCAATCGCCCCTATGCCAAGGCGTTCGAAGCCTTTGCCACCGCACGGCCCGAGGTCCTTTGCCTTTCGGCAGACCTCACATCCTCCTGCGAGGTCGATGGCTTTCGCGACCGGCATCCGGAGCAATTCCTCTCGCTCGGCATGGCCGAGCAGAACATGCTCTCCTTTGCGGGCGGTCTCGCGATGCAGGGCTTCCGGCCTTTCATCCATACCTTCTCGGTGTTTCTCTATCGCCGTCCCTACGATCAGCTGATCAATTCCATCGCCTATTCCAACCGCAAGGTGCGCCTGATGGGCTTCCTGCCCGGCATCACCACGCCTGGCGGCATCACCCACCAGGCGATCGAGGACATTGCCGTCTTGCGCGCCGTGCCGAACATGACGATCCTCGAAACCGGCGACGCGACCGAGGTCGAAACCGTACTTGAAGTCGCCGACAGCATCGACGGGCCCGTCTATGTGCGCGTCCTTCGCGGCGAAGTCCCGCGCCTGTTCTCGACGCCGTTCGCGTTCAACAAGCTGCGGGTCCTGTCTGAAGGCGACGACATTCTCGTCGTTTCCTCGGGCGTGTGCACCGAGGAGGCGTTGCGCGCGACCCGGGCGCTCGAAGCCCGCGGCATCGGCATTGCGCACCTGCATGCGTCGACCCTGAAACCGTTTGACCGAGATGGCCTGTTGAAGGCTGCACGCGGCAAGAAGGGCATCGTGACGCTGGAGAACCACACGGTGGTCGGTGGCCTCGGTTCGCTCGTTGCCGAGATCGTCGCCGAGGAAGGCCTCGGCGTGCGGCTGAAGCGGCTGGGCCTCAATGACACATTCGCCCACGGCGCTTCGAAACCCTACCTCATGAAGAAGTATGGCCTCGACGCCGGCGCGCTGGTTACTGCCATTGAAGGGCTTCTTGGCAAACACCTTGCGATCGGGGAGGATGAACTGGCGGAGGTTCGGCTCGATCACGTCCATTCGGCGCAGAAAGCGGAGGCGCTCTGATGGCTCCGCGTTTCTCGGTTACCTACTACATCCGCGCCGCGGACGCTGCCGAGGCCAAGGCGCGTGCGCTCGACATCGCACTGGAGCAGACCGTCGAGATCCCGCGCGATGTCGTTCCGAAGGGCTATGTCGAGGATGAGATCCTCGGCAAGTTGGAAACGCTCACCGAGGACCCGGCCGGGCGGCCGGGCTTCCTCGCTACCATCTCCTACTCTGATGACGATGTCGGCGGCGATTTTCTCCAGCTGCTGAACGTCATCTTCGGCAACAGTTCCATCAAGCCGGGTCTGAAGGTCGAGGATATCGCACCCTCGCCCGGAATTCTCGCACTCTGCCCGGGACCGCGTCACGGAATCGCCGGTCTTCGCGCCCGCGCCGGTATCGGTGAAAACCCGCTGTTGATGTCGGCGATCAAGCCGGTCGGGCTCTCGACAGCGGAACTTGCCCGCCGTGCCCATGATTTCGCGCTCGGCGGCATGCACTACGTCAAGGACGACCATGGCCTCGTCGATCAGAAGAACTCGCCCTTCGATGAGCGGCTCAGAGCCTGCATCGACGCGGTCGGCGAAGCGAACGCAAAGAGCGGCGGCAGGACCGGTTTCGTGCCGAACGTCACGGGACCGGCGGACGCCATCATCGACCGGGCCAGGCAGGCTCAGGCCGCCGGCGCGGGGGCGGTGATGATCGCGCCGGCACTGGCCGGCTACGACGTGGTGCGCACGCTTGCCGCTGCCCCCGATTTCACTCTGCCGATCGTCACGCATCCGGCCTTCTGCGGCGCAAACGTCGTCTCGGCTGACTGCGGCTTCTCGCATCGTGCCTATTTCGGCACGCTGCATCGCCTGATGGGCGCCGATGCGGTGATTTATCCCAATTTCGGCGGGCGTTTCGGCTTCACCCGGGAGGAGTGTCTGTCCATTGCCGATGCCTGCGCGGTCGGCATGGGCGGACCGAAGGCGATCGTTGCCGCCCCCGGCGGCGGCATGACGTTCGAGCGTGTGCCGGAAATGCGTGAGGCCTACGGCAACGACGTCATGTATCTGATTGGCGGCGCATTGCTGCAGCAACCGAACCTGGTCGACGCGTGCCGCCGCCTGGTGGCGGCGGTGAACGGCTAGCGGGCGCGCCAGCCTCAGTTGCCGAGCAGGGCGCGCGTCAGCGGGTGTTCTGCCTCGGCCAGCCCGTCGATGATGTTGAAGTGATGCCTGTCGGGTTCAACAACTGACGCCGTCGTTGCGCCAAGGCCCGTCCAGATATTGGCGAGCAAAGCATTCTGGCGCAGGAACTCTGCGCGTTCGCCGCCGCCGACCCAGCAGGTAATGCGGGCGCTTCGCATCGGCCTGAGCAGCGCCGGGCTTTGCGACAGCGCCTCGGCCTCGTCGATCGCGAGCTTCTCGTTCATCGCCGTCGACATGATGGGACGAAGGTCATGCACGCCCGAGATCGAGACGACGTTGCGGATCCGAGCCTGGATATCCGGCGAAAGCGGAGCCGTCGCCGTGATCATTCGGCTGACGAGGTGGCCACCGGCCGAGTGTCCGGTCAGCATCAACGGCCCCTCGACCAGTTTCGAGGCCTCGCTGATGGCCGCTGCGACCTCCGCGACGATGCCACCGATGCGGATCTCCGGGCAGAGCGTGTAGGATGGCATGGCAACGGCGTAGCCGCTAGCGACCGCCCCTCCGGCCAGATGCGACCAGAAACTCTTGTCGAGCTGCAACCAGAATCCGCCATGCACGAAGACCACCAGCCCCTTGGCCGGGCCATCGGGCAAAAACAGGTCCATGCGGTTTCTCGGGCGCTCGCCATAGGCGAGGTCGAGCTTCGCAAGTCCCGATGCCGAGCGAGCGGCGCGGAATGCCTCGGCCGGCCCAACCCATGCCTCCGGCCAACGGTCGCCGCGCGCGATGTTGACGCCGTTGGCATAGGCGTCGTTCCAGTCCGAAACACGGTGTTCGACCATCGACAAAATCCTCCCGTAAATGTCTCCCCAAGCCTAGAAATCACCCGCCTCATCGACAAACGCAATGGTCAGATTCGAAAAAACTTTAGGCTTGAAATAATTTTGGACTGGTGCGATGCTGACCCATGTTCAGCCGAGAAGTGGAGGTCTCGCTGTGCTTATCGCCATCCCTGAAGTCGCCAAGGCGACGGCGCGCCTCACCGGCAACGGTGCGACGATGTCTGCCGTCTGCCTGCGAATGAGGGCGCCGTTGCACCGCAAGACGTTTCGCCGGCCATAAAGACGCCTGGGCAACAGGCAGGACCGAAATGAGGGAACAGCCGTCACATGCTTGGACCGACTTCGCACGTCGACACGTTCACACGCGACCACCTGCCGCCAGAGGAGGAATGGCCGGACTTCCTGCTGGAAGGCTTTGATTACCCTGATCATCTCAATGCCGCGGTCGAACTGACCGATGCCATGGTTGCTAGAGGCTTCGGCGATCATACCGCGCTGATCGGCAATGGCCGCCGGCGGACCTACAAGGAACTCTCCGACTGGACGAACCGCCTCGCCCATGCGCTGGTCGAAAACTACGGCGTCAAACCCGGCAATCGCATTCTCATCCGCTCCGCCAACAATCCGGCCATGGTCGCCTGCTGGCTGGCCGCGACCAAGGCCGGCGCCGTCGTTGTCAACAGCATGCCGATGCTGAGATCCGGCGAATTGGCCAAGATCGTAGACAAGGCGGAGATCAGCCTGGCGCTCTGCGACACGCGACTGATGGAAGACATGATCGCCTGCGCCAAGGACAGCCGCTACCTGAAGCAGGTCGTGAGCTTCGACGGCACGGCGAACCACGATGCCGAACTCGACCGCATTGCGCTCGACAAGTCGGTGGTGTTTGCGGCGGTGAAGACCGGCCGCGACGACGTGGCGCTGCTTGGCTTCACCTCGGGCACGACAGGCGTTCCGAAGGCAACGATGCACTTCCATCGCGACCTGCTTGCCATCGCCGACAGCTATGCCCGCGAAGTGCTCGGGGTGACGCCTGACGACGTCTTCGTCGGCTCGCCGCCGCTCGCCTTCACCTTCGGCCTGGGAGGCCTGGCGATCTTTCCCTTGCGCTTCGGTGCGGCTGCGACCTTGCTTGAGCATGCGACGCCCGCCAACATGGTGGAGATCATCGAAAAGTACAAAGCGACGATCTCGTTTACCGCGCCCACCGCCTATCGGGCGATGATGAAGGCGATGGACAATGGTGCCGACCTTTCATCGCTCCGCGTCGCGATCTCGGCAGGCGAGACGTTGCCGGGGCCGGTCTTCGAAGAGTGGACGGCCAAAACCGGCAAGCCGATCCTCGACGGCATCGGCGCGACCGAGATGCTGCACATCTTCATCTCCAACCGTTTCGAGGACCGCAAGGCCGCCTCGACCGGCAAGCCGGTCAGCGGCTACGAGGCCCGCATCGTCGACAGCGACATGCGCGAGGTTCCGCGCGGCACGGTCGGCAGGCTTGCCGTGCGCGGCCCGACCGGCTGCCGCTACATGGCAGACAGTCGCCAGCGCGACTATGTCCGTGACGGCTGGAACCTGACCGGTGACGCCTTCTACCAGGACGAGGACGGCTTCTTCCATTTCGCCGCCCGCTCCGACGACATGATCGTCACCGCCGGCTACAACATCGCCGGGCCGGAAGTGGAGGCCGCCCTGATCGCGCATCCCGAGGTCGCCGAATGCGCCGTCGTCGCTGCGCCGGATGCCGAGCGCGGCCAGATTGTCGAAGCCTATGTCGTTCTGATATCTGGCGTCTCGGCGGACGACGCAACGATCAAGCGTCTGCAGGATCACGTGAAGGCGACGATCGCGCCCTACAAGTATCCGCGATCGGTCAAATTCCTGGACAGCCTGCCGAAGACAGCGACGGGCAAGATCCAGCGGTTCCGATTGCGGTCGGAGACCTGAAATCATGAGCAACTCATACGACCCTTCCAAGGAAGGCGCCCAGATGTCGTTCAAGGGACGCATGTCCTACAGCGACTATCTGATGCTGGAAAAGGTGCTGGACGCACAGGAGCCTCTGTCCAAGGCCCATGACGAAATGCTGTTCATCATTCAGCATCAGACGTCGGAACTCTGGATGAAGCTGGCACTGCACGAGATCAACGCCGCGGTCCGCTCGATCCGCGACGACCGGCTGGAGCCCGCCTTCAAGATGCTGACGCGGGTGGCGCGCATCTTCGAGCAGCTCAACAGCGCCTGGGACGTGCTGCGCACCATGACGCCCAGCGAATACACCACGTTCCGCGAATCGCTCGGGCAGTCCTCCGGTTTCCAGTCGTGGCAATATCGGGCGATCGAGTTTCTGGCCGGCAACCGCAACGTTGCCATGCTCGGGCCGCATGCGCACCGGCCGGATATCATGGAAAAGCTGGAAGCAATCCTCGCCGCCCCGTCGCTCTACGACGAAGCGATCCGGCTGCTTTCACGCAACGGCTTCGATGTCGGCGAGGAGGCTCACCGCACCGACTGGCGCGAGACGCGCACGGAAAGCGACAAGGTCTTTGCCGCCTGGCAGGTCGTCTATCGCGATCCCGAGCGCTACTGGATGCTCTACGAGCTTGCCGAAAAACTGGTGGATTTCGAGGACTATTTCCGTCGCTGGCGCTTCAACCACGTGACAACCGTCGAGCGCATCATCGGCATGAAACGCGGGACCGGGGGGACGTCCGGCGCCTCCTACCTCAAGAAGATGCTCGAAGTGGAACTTTTCCCCGAGCTCTGGCATGTGCGCACGGGTCTCTGATAGAACACAACTCAAAAGGGAACCTATAAAGAGGAGAACAGCATGAACCGCATTCTGGCAGCGAGCCTTCTTGGCCTTTCGCTTGCGACGTCCGCCTATGCCGAGCCGGTGAAGATCGGCGTGATCACCACGCTTTCGGGCGGCGGCGCCGGTCTCGGCATCGACATGCGCGACGCCTTCACGCTGGCGATCAAGCAGTCGGGCAACAAGGACGTCGAACTGGTGATCGAGGACGATGCCCAGAAGCCGGAACTTGCGGTGCAGATCGCCGAAAAGATGATCCAGGGCGACAAGGTCGACCTGATGACCGGGATCATCTGGTCGAACCTCGCAATGGCCGTCGTGCCGAACACTGTGGCGCAGGACATCATCTATCTTTCGCCCAATGCCGGTCCTTCGGCGCTTGCCGGTCAGAACTGCAACCCGAACTACTTCAACGTCGCCTATCAGAACGACAATTTCCACGAGGCGATGGGGCAGTACGCCAACAAGGACTACAAGAACGCCTTCGTGCTCGCTCCGAACTATCCGGCCGGCAAGGACGCGCTGACCGGCTTCAAGCGTTACTACAAGGGCGCGCTCGCCGGCGAAATCTACACCCAGGTCGGCCAGACCGACTATGCCGCCGAAATCGCCCAGATCCGTGCGTCGGGCGCTGACAGCGTCTATTTCTTCCTGCCCGGCGGGATGGGCATCGCCTTCATGAAGCAATATGCGCAATCGGGCGTGAACATCCCGGTCATGGGCCCGGGCTTCTCCTTCAGCCAGGACGTGCTGCCGGCGATCGGTGATGCGGCGCTCGGCGTCAAGAACTCTGCCACATGGTCCAAGGACCTCGACAACGACGCCAACAGGAAGTTCGTCGAAGCCTTCAAGGCGGAATACAAGCGCCTGCCCTCGATCTACGCTGCCCAGAGCTGGGATACGGCAAACCTGATCCTGGCGGCGCTGTCCAAGGCAAGCGTCAAGGACAAGGACGCTTTCCGCGCGGCGCTGAAGGCGGCCGATTTCCAGTCGGTGCGCGGCAAATTCGTCTTCAACACCAACAACCACCCGATCCAGAACATCTACGTTCGCGAGGTGGTCAAGGAAGCCGATGGCGTGCTGACCAACAAGATCATCGCGACGGCCTTCGAGGACCACAAGGACGCTTACGCCGAGAAGTGCTCGATGTAATCTCTCGCTTGTTGTCTGCCGGGTGCTCGGCTTTGAAAGCCGGCATCCGGTCGATGATCCGCGTCACTTCGACATGAAGCTTGGACCGACCTCTTGTTCACCGCACTCCTGATCGAACAGCTGCTCAACGGGCTCCAGCTCGGTGTCATGCTGTTTCTGATGGCCGCCGGCCTCACATTGATCTTCGGCGTCATGGGCCTGATCAATCTTGCCCACGGCTCGCTCTACATGATCGGCGCCTTTGCCTGCGCCACGGTCGCTGGTGCAACCGGCTCCTTCTGGATCGGGCTGATTGCCAGTCTCACGGCGGCAGCCGGCGTCGGCGCGATCATCGAGGTCGCCGTGATCCGCAGGCTCTATGACCGTGACCATCTCGATCAGGTGCTCGCCACCTTCGCGCTGATCCTGATCCTTTCGGAAGGTTGCCGCTGGCTGTTCGGTTCCTTCCCGCTCTATCTCGACATCCCGCCCGTGCTTCAGGGTGCCGTCCCGCTGCCCGGCGGCGGCCAGTACCAGCTCTATCGCCTGGCGATCATCGGCGTCGGCATTGCCGTGGCCGTCGGCCTCTACCTGCTCATATCGAAAACGCGGCTCGGCATGCGCATCCGCGCAGGCGAATCCGACCGCGAGATGATCGGGGCGTTGGGCGTCGACATCGGCACGCTCTACACCGTCGTCTTTGCGCTCGGGGCGGCGCTCGCGGGGCTTGCCGGCGCACTCGTCGGCGCACTGCAATCTGTGCAGGTCGGCATGGGCGAGCCGGTGCTGATCCTCGCCTTCGTGGTCATCGTCATCGGCGGCATCGGTTCGATCAAGGGGGCGCTTGTCGGCGCGGTCATCGTCGGCGTCGTCGACACGATGGGGCGCTTCCTTTTGCCTTCGCTGCTCTCGCTGGCCATGCCGGCCGCGCAGGCGACCACGATCGGTGCAGCGCTCGCCTCGATGCTGATCTACGTCGTCATGGCGCTGATCCTCGCCTTCCGGCCGAGCGGCCTCTTCGCTGCGCAGTCATGAGGTTGAGATGAGCCGCGAATCCACCGTCAATCTTGTACTCGGTCTCATCCTTCTCGGTGCGCCACTCGTGGCGGCCGCTCTCGGCGAGCCGTTCTACGTCACCCTTGCCACCCGCGTCGCCGTACTGGCGCTCGCCGCCGTCGGCCTGAACCTCGCGCTCGGGCTCGGGGGCCTGCTGTCCTTCGGCCACGCAGCCTTCTTCGGCCTCGGCGGCTATGTCGCCGGTATCCTCGCCACCCACGCCTTCAATGGCGAGCCCCTGTTTGCCGGCATTCCGGCAACGACCTCGATGCCGCTGATCTGGGCGACAGGCGTCATCGTCGCCGGGCTCGTCGCCCTGCCGATCGGCGCCATCAGCCTGCGCACGTCGGGCGTCTACTTCATCATGATCACGCTCGCCTTTGCGCAGATGATCTATTATTTCGCGATCTCCTGGCCGGCATATGGCGGCGAGGACGGCCTGTCGATGTCGGTGCGCAACGCCTTTCCCGGCGTCAGCACCGCAAAGCCCCTGCCCTATTTTCTGATCTGCTTTGCCGTGCTCATGGCGGCACTCCTCCTGTTTCGCTTCGTCGAAGGATCGCGCTTGGGAACAGCACTTCAGGCGGCCAGGCAGAACGGAACCCGTCTTGCGGCCGTCGGCATCGCGCCTTTCAACATCCGGCTTGTCGCCTTTGCCGTCTCGGCCATGATCACCGGATTTGCCGGCGCGCTCTATGCCGACCTCAATCGTTTCGTCGGCCCTTCGATGTTGTCCTGGCACATGTCGGGCGAGTTGATGGTGCTCATCATCCTTGGTGGCAAGGGACGCCTGTTCGGACCCGTGGCCGGTGCGATGATCTTCGTCCTGCTCGAGCATGTGCTTGGCGGCATCACCGAGCGCTGGCAATTCTTCCTCGGCCTCATCCTGCTCGGCATCGTGCTCTTTGCCCGCGGCGGACTGCTCGGGCTGCTCTCCGGAAAGCCGCGCCATGTCTGAGCCCGTTCTCGAAATTCGCGATCTCAGAAAATCCTTCGGCGCGCTCAAAGCGACCGACGGCGTCAGCCTTGAGCTGCGCCCCGGACAAATCCATGCGCTGATCGGGCCGAATGGCGCCGGAAAGAGCACGCTCATCCACCAGATCGCCGGCTCGCTCAAGGCAGACAGCGGCACGATCCGCTTCCTCGGCCAGGACATCGGCGGGCTCGACATGGCAGCCCGCGCCAGGCTGGGGCTGGCGCGCAGCTTCCAGATCTCCTCGCTGGCGCAGGAGTTTTCAGCGCTTCGCAACGTCATGCTGGCGGTGCAGGCGAAACAGGGAAGCAGCTTTCGCTTCTTCCGGCAGGTGACTTCGGACAAGGACCTGACCGAACCGGCGATGGCGATGCTGGAACGGGTCGATCTGGCCGCACGCGCCCATGTTCCGGCCGGCGAACTCTCCCATGGCGAGCGCCGGCAGCTCGAAATCGCCATCGCGCTGGCACTCTCGCCGAAGGCCTTTCTGTTCGACGAGCCGATGGCCGGCATGGGACCGGAAGGCTCCAAGCGATTGACGTCGTTCCTCGACGGCCTGCGCCATGAAGCGCCGATGCTGCTCGTCGAACACGATATGGATGCGGTCTTTGCGCTTGCCGACCGCATCTCCGTGCTGGTCTACGGTCGCGTCGTCGCGTCCGGCACGGTCGATGAGATCCGCAGCGACCCGGAGGTCCGCCGCGCCTATCTGGGAGATGCCGCGTGAGCCTGCTTGATCTCAAGGGCCTCGAAACTTTCTACGGCGCGTCGCAGGCGCTTTTCGGCGTCAATCTCGATGTGCGCGAGGGCGAGGTGGTCGCGCTCATGGGCCGCAACGGCATGGGCAAGACGACGACGATCAACTCGATCCTCGGCCTGGTGCGGCCGCGATCGGGCGCCATCTCGTTTGGCGGCAAGCCGATCTTCGGCATGCGGGCGCACCGGATCGCCAGGCTCGGCCTCGGGCTCGTGCCGGAGGGGCGGCGCTGTTTTCCCAATCTGACGGTGCTTGAGAACCTGGTTGCCACCGCACGCGGCAGCGGCTGGACGTTTGAGAAAGTGGTCACGCTTTTTCCCCGCCTCGGCGAGCGGCGCGACCAGTACGCCAACACGCTTTCGGGCGGCGAGCAGCAGATGCTGGCGATCGGCCGTGCGCTGATGACCAATCCCAGCCTGCTCATCCTCGACGAGGCGACCGAGGGGCTGGCACCCGTCATCCGGCAGGACATCTGGTCGGCGATCCGCACCCTGAAGGCGGCGGGACAATCGATCCTCGTCGTCGACAAGACGCTGTCGGAACTCCTGCCCGTCGCCGACCGCTGCTTCATTCTGGAAAAGGGTACGACCGTTTTCGAGGGTGCGCCGGCGGCGCTGACGCCGGAGCTTCAGGATCGCTATCTCGGCGTGTGAACCGTCGCTCAAGCCGGGGGAATGCCGCCGGCGAGCACCGTCGAATAGGCTGAAGCGTCGATGTTGCCGCCCGAGATGACGCAGACGATGTTTCCCTTGAGGTCCGGTCGCGCAATCGCGGCGGCGAGTGACGCGGCTCCGGCACCTTCCGCGACGACCTTTGCCTTCCTGAACAACAGGCGCATCGCCTCGGTCACGTCCGCGGGGCTGACGGCAATCGCACCGTCGATCAGCGCCCGCGCGACCGGCCAGAGTTGCGGCACCAGCGATGGCGCGCCGATGCTCTTGATGAAGGAGGGGCGGGTTTCGATCGTCACGATCCGCCCGGCCGCAAGGGCTGCCGAAACCGGAGCAGCGCTGTCGTCCTCAACCGCAAAAATACGGCAGCGGTCGGACAAGGATCGGATGGCACTGGCGACACCCGTCGTCATGCTGCCGCCGCCAAAGGGTGTGAGCACCACATCCACATCGGGCAGGTCCTCGACGATTTCCATGCCGAGCGATCCGTTGCCGGCGAGTACCGCCTGATCGGTCACCGGATTGATCAGCAGGTCGGGCGCATCCGGGTGGTCAGCGTCGGTAATATAGTCCCACCATGTCTCGGCGCTGACGAAGCGGACTTCGCCGCCGAGCGCGCGTACGCCGTCGATCTTGGTCTGCGGCGCGCCGCGATACATGTAGGCAACCATCGGCACGCCGATGAGACGGGCGGCCCAGGCGATGCCGTAGGCCATGTTGCCGGAGCTCGTGACCGCGACGCCGTTGGCGAGAGCCGCCAGATCGCGCGACAGGACAGCGTTTAATGCAGGACGCAGCTTGAACGCGCCGATCGGCGACAGCGTCTCCAGCTTCAGAAAGATCTGCCGGTCGGGAAAGCCGAGGTCGAGCCGCACCAGCGGTGTTCGCGCAAAATGGGGGGCAATGCGCTCGCGCGCTTCGGTGATATCTTGGGATGTCGGACGGCGCGGCATGGTCACTGCGAAAGGCTCCCTTTGCGCCGCCCACGTTCGGGCAAGCGGATTGCGGCCTATGAACCGGCCAGGTGGCGGGCGGTCATCCGCCCGCTGCCCGATATCGAACGAGATCAGGTCACGGCCGCGCGGACCGCAAAGCGCGCGTCCTGCCAGGCACCGGTGCTGAGGATGTCTTCGAGGATCTCGACCGCGCGCCAGACGTCGGCATAGCTGACATAGAGCGGGGTGAAGCCGAAGCGCATCGTCGTCGGCGCCCGGAAATCGCCGATAACACCGCGGGCAATCAGCGCCTGCATGATCTCGTAGGCCTGCGGATGGCGGAACGAGACCTGGCTGCCGCGCTTCGTCCCGTCGCGGGGGCTCTCGAGCTCAAGCCCGTAGGCATCGCATTTCTCCTCGACCAGCGCGATGAAGAGATCCGTGAGCCGGATGCTCTTTTCGCGCAGTTGCGCCATGTCGACCTCGTCCCAGACGTCGAGTGCGCCCTTCAATGCCCGCAGCGACAGGATCGGCTGTGTGCCACAGAGGAACCGGCGGATGCCCTCACCGGCGGCATAGTGCTTTTCGAAGGCGAAGGGGCGTGCGTGGCCCCACCAGCCGCTGAGCGGTTGGCGGATATCGCCGTGGTGACGCGTGGCGGCATAGATGAAGGCCGGCGCTCCCGGCCCGCCATTCAGGTATTTGTAGGTGCAGCCGACGGCGAAATCGGCGTTGGCGCCGTCGAGATCGACCGGCAGGGCGCCGGCCGTGTGGCAGAGGTCCCAGATGACAAGCGCGCCGTGTTCGTGCGCCTTGCGCGTCAGCGCCGCCATGTCGCGCAGTTCGCCGGACTTGTAGTTGACGTGGTTGACGAGGACCACCGCGACGTCACCATCGATCAGGTCCTCGATGTCAGGGGCATCGACCCCTTCGAGACGCAGCGAGGCGCCGGGGCGGGTCGAGACCACGCCTTCGGCCATGTAGAGGTCTGTCGGGAAACTGCCGCCTTCGCTGACGATCACCGAACGGTCGGGCCGCAAGGCCATCGCCGCATGAAGCGCCTTGTAGATGTTGATCGACGTGGTGTCGCAGACGACCGTCTGGCCGGCCTCGGCCCCGATCAGCCGACCGACCCGGTCTCCGAGCACAAGCGGCATTTCGAACCAGCCGGCCGTGTTCCAGCTGCGGATGAGATCCTCGCCCCATTCCTGCGTCGCTGCCTTGCTCAGTTCCTCAAAGGCGGCCTTCGAGGCAACCCCGAGAGAGTTGCCGTCGAGGTAGACGAGGCCCGCGGGCAGGATGAAGCGCTCGCGCATGGGACGCAGCACGTCGGCTGCATCCATGGCCTCAATCGCAGCAAAATCTGGAACAACACGCATGAGATGGTCCTTGTCTATATGCGAAGTCTATTCGCGAACGGTTTCGCGGGCGGGCGCCGGCCCGCGGCTGCGCTTGAGGCTCGGAAGAGCCAGCATGGCGAGCACGAAGAGGCCGGTCGCAAGTTTCAGGTCCGGTGGCGGCATGCCGGCCGCGAGGCAGAAGGAGACGAGCTGGTAGTAGACGATCGCGCCGACAAAGGGGGCGGCGAGCTGGCGCATCACGCTCTGCTTGCCGACGATCGCCTCGCCGATCATCAGCGCCGCAAGGCCGTTGATCAGGATGCCGAGGCCCATGTTCACGTCGGCAAAGCCCTGCGACTGCACCATCAGCGCGCCGCCGGCCGCCGAAAACGCACCGGCGAGCCCGACGCCACCGATCGTCGCCAGCCAGACATTGATGCCTTGTGCCTCGGCCATGTCGGGATTGGCACCGACGGCGCGAACGGCCGTCCCTTTTTCAGTCCTGAAGAAATGATAGAGCAGGACGAAGACGATGAGGGCGATCAAGCCCGCGACCACGATCTTGCTGGCCGGGAAGCCCGGCTGCAGCCCCGGCGCCCAGTCGAACACCGTCGGCGCGCCGAACACCGAGAGGTTCGAGCGGCCCATGATCCTGAGGTTGATCGAATAGAGCATCGTCATCATCAGGATGCCGGCCAGCAGCGTGTGGATGCGGAACCTTAAGTGAATGAAGGCCGTGCAGCAGCCTGCGAGGAAACCGGCGACAACAGCGATGGCGATGGCCGCAAGCGGCGACATGCCGGCCGCCATCAGCACGCCGCAGACGCAGCCGCCGAGCGGAAACGCGCCTTCGCTCGTCAGGTCCGGGAAACTCAGCATGCGGAACGGGATCATGATCCCGAGCACGACGAAAGCCAGGATCAGGCTCTGGGCGAGTGTGACCGGAACGAGAGAGATAAAACTCGAGATGGTATTTTGAATGATATCCATGATCGTCAGCTCGCCAGGAACATGCGGTCGGTTTTGACGGCGAAATGGCCGATCAGGTCAGGCACGGTCGTCTGAGCCTTGTCCTTGCCGTCGATCTCAAGGCGCACGCGCCCGGCGTCGAGCATGATGACCTTGTGGCCGAAGTCGACGGCGTGCTGCATGTTGTGCGTCACCATCAGCGTCGTCAGCTTCAGGGCTTCGACCGCACGGATCGTCGCCTGCATGACGATGTCGGCCGTGCGCGGATCAAGGGCGGCGGTGTGTTCGTCGAGCAGCAGCAGTTCGGGCTCGCCGCCGACGGCCATGATCAGCGACAGGGATTGCCGCTGGCCGCCGGAGAGCAGCTCCACCCGGGTGTCGAGCCGGTTTTCGAGGCCGAGAGCAAGCAAAGAAAGCCGCTCCTTGTAGGCGGCAAGTCGCTTGGCGTTCAGACCACGGCGCAGGGTGCGCCTGTTGCTGCGCAATTCCGCGAGCAGCATGTTTTCCGCCACCGTCATCGAGGCGGCGGTTCCGCGCATCGGGTCCTGAAACACGCGGGCAAGCCGCATGGCGCGCTTGTGCACGGGCGTTGCCGTCATGTCGTCGCCGTTGATGACGACCTGGCCGCTGTCGAGCACCAGCGCGCCGGAGATGGCGTTGAGCATGCTGCTTTTGCCGGCCCCGTTTGAGCCGATGACGACACCGAATTCACCGGTCTTGAGACGCAGGTCGAGGCCATCGAGCGCGACTTTCTCGTCCGGTTGCCCCCGGTAAAAGACCTTGCGGGCCGATCTGATTTCCAGCATTGGCTCCCCCTTTGCGCATGACGTGACGGCGCTTGTGGCGCCGTCACCGTTGAGACCAATCGGAAATCAGTCGACGACGCAGTTGCACTCGCTGGCGAGCGCTGCCGGCACTTCGATGCCGAAGGCTGCGGCCGCTTTCTTCGAGATCAGCGGTGCGTGATCTTCGTAGGCGGGGCGCGACGGCGCGATGGTCTTGGGGTCTGCGCCTTTCAGGATCTGGGCAGCGATCTTGCCGGCATTGACGCCGACCTGTTCGTAGTTGACGGCGAAGCTTGCCGGCACGACACCGTCACGAACGGCGCCATCGTCGGAATTGACGATCGGGATCTGGGCCTGGCGGGCGGCGGCGGAAACGGCGCCGATCGCCGGCTGCAAGAGGTTGGATGCAGGCGTATAGATCACGTCGGCCTTGCCGGCGAAGGAGGCGATGCGCTGTTGGATGTCGTTGACGTTGTCGACACCGACCTCGACGACCTCGAAGCCTGCGGCAGGTGCCGCTTCCTTGATCTTGTCGAGCAGCGCGGTGTCGTTGGCCTCACCCGGATTGTAAGGCACGCCGAAGCGCTTGGCGTTCGGCAGGAGCTTGTGGGTGAAGGCCATGACGGCGGCCACGTCCTGAAGGTCGGTAGCACCGGTCATGCCATCGTCACCCGCCTCCCACGACGGAACGAGCTTGGCGGCCACCGGGTCGGTAACGGCTGAGAACACGACCGGAATGCCCGAGCCTGCGAGCGCCTTCTTGGCGATCTGCGAGACGGGCGTCGTGATGGTGTAGACGAGCTTCGGCTGTTCGGCCTGCAGCTTGGCGATCATCTGCGGCACCAGCGAGGCATCGAAATTGGTGTGGCTCTCGGTGTAAACCACATCCTTGCCTTCGACGAAGCCGTTTTCGGAAAGCGCCTTCTTGAAGCCGGCGATCGACGCGTTCAACTGCGGATGCTCGCCGAAATTGGCGATGCCGATGCGGATCGGATCGGCCGCCGCCGCGTGAGCGCCGAGCGCAATTGCGCCGGCAACGACCAACCCCGAAAGCCACGTGCTCTTAAGCCTGCTCATACATCCCTCCCAGAAATTCACGAGCGTGACCGCCCTCCTCGGCGGTGTGCGGCGATGATGGCGAGGGCCAGAGTTCTTGTCAAACAAATATATATATTTTCTTCTTTGGCTCCGAACTATATATATTTGTACCGATCCGATGCGGGCGCTAAGGGAACGCAATGCAGGACCACGAACAGTCGACGAAAACGGAAACGGCATACCGGTTGCTCCGCCGAGACATCCTGGCGACGCGGCTGAAACCGGCCGCGCCGATGAAGCTCAGTGCGCTGCGCGAAAGCTATGGGATCGGCTGGACGCCGTTGCGCGAGGCGCTCTCCCGGCTGGAGGCGGAAGGTCTTGTGACGGCGATCAGCAATCGCGGCTTTGCGGTCGCCCCGGTTTCACGGGAGGAACTGGACGATCTCACCCGTGCGCGCCTTGCCGTCGAGATGCCGTTGTTGCTCGAGTCGATCGAGAACGGCGACAGCGCCTGGGAATCCGCCGTCGTCACGGCGCACTACCGGCTGTCGCGCTGCAAGGTTTCCGTCGAGCATTTTTCCGAAAGCGAGGTCGACGAGTGGGACGAGAAACATGCCGGCTTCCATGCGGCGCTGATCAGTGCCGCACGGTCGCGCTGGCTGTTCCGCTTCCAGGCGACAATTTCCGATCAGCTCCGGCGCCATCATCGCTTCTTGAGCCTTGCGCCGACGATGCGGGCGGCCTCGGGGATGAGTGCCGGTTACGAGGAGGCGGTGGCGGCGCTTGAGGACGCCATGGCGATCGAGCATCATACCGCCCTGATGGAAGCGGCCCTCGATCGCGACGTTGCGCGCGCCGGCGCACTGATGGCCGAGCACATCGGCTTTACCGTCAACGTCTATGCCCAGTCCGAGGACGGCGGTCGAGCCGTTGCGCCGATCGGCCCGCTGACCGCCGGTCTCGCGTCCGAATGACGGGCCGTGACAACCTGTGCAAGACCTGCGAACCTCTTTGAGAAACAGGAAGACGAAGTGCCCGGTGATTTGCCGACCGGGATTTTTAAGCGGACGTTCGAATGATGGGTGAAGAAAAGTTCGACATCGCGCCGGAATGGTTGGATGGCGAGACCAAGGCGCTCGAAGCGCCGGGCGATCATCGCGCCGAACTCAGGCTCTGGCTGCGCCTGCTCACTTGCTCGACACTGGTCGAAAGCGAAGTCCGCAGGCGTTTGCGGGAGGAGTTCGATTCGACCTTGCCGCGCTTCGACCTGATGGCCCAGCTCGAACGTGCGCCTGACGGCATGGTGCTTGGCGAGGTGTCCAAGCGCATGATGGTCTCTCCGGGCAACATAACGGTGCTGGTGGAGCGGCTGACCGAAAGCGGTCACATCAGCCGCACGACGCTCCCGACCGATCGACGGGTACAGGTCATCGCGCTCACGCCCTTTGGCCGCTCTGAGTTCGAGAAGATGGCGGCACGGCACGCCGACTGGATCTCCGATCTGTTCGCCGGGCTTCCGGCGCGGGAGGGCGGCGTGCTGATGGATGAGCTGGCCACCCTCAAGCGATCGATCATCGCCTCGCTCGCCCGCAATTCCTGACGGCTCCCGCCCCTCTTTCCCTCCCTGCTGCCGAACGGCCGAGTGGCGACGCTTTCGAGTCCGCCCCGCGGAGGCGCACGTGCGGAGCAGGCACACGTCCAAAACAATTTTAAGCTTGAAATTTCTCTTGAACGAGTCCACGCTGCTTGAAGCAGTTGGGATGGCGGCAATGCCAGCTCGACGGCGACGCGCGCAGCCGGAGCTCGGGAGGAGAACGACATGCGGATCGTCTGTATCGGTGGCGGGCCCGCCGGGCTCTATTTCGCGCTGCTGATGAAGCGCCAGCATCCGGAGCATCACGTCACCGTCGTTGAGCGGAACCGCGCCTTCGACACCTTCGGGTGGGGGGTCGTGTTTTCGGACCAGACCATGCAATCCATGCGGCAGTGGGATCCGCAAACGGCCCAGGCGATCGAGGTCTCCTTCAATCATTGGGACGACATCGAACTGGTGTTCAAGGGTCGCAAGATCAGGACGACCGGCCACGGCTTTGTCGGCATCGGCCGCAAGAAGATGCTCAACATCCTCCAGGACCGCTGCCTGGAGCTTGGCGTCGAGCTTGTTTTCGAGACGGATGTCGAAAGCGACGAGCAATTCGCCCATGCGGACCTCATCATTGCATCCGATGGCGTCAACTCGCGCATCCGCAACAGGTACGCTGATATCTTCCGGCCCGACATGGTCATCCGGCCGAACCGCTATGTCTGGCTTGGCACCGACAAGAAATTCGACGCTTTCACCTTCGACTTCCAGCGCACCGAGCACGGCTGGTTCCAGGCGCATATCTATCGCTTCGACGAGAATACCTCGACCTTCATCGTCGAAACCACCGACGACGTCTTCCGTGCCCACGGCCTTGACCAGATGGACCAGGACCAGTCGATCGCCTTTTGCGAAAAGCTCTTCGCAAGCACGCTCGATGGCCACAGGCTGATGACCAATGCCCGGCATCTGCGCGGCTCCGCCTGGCTGAATTTCGGCCGGCTGATCTGCGAGAAGTGGAGCCACTTCAACGGCCGCAGCCATGTCGTCCTGATGGGCGACAGTGCCCACACCGCCCATTTCGCCATTGGATCGGGCACCAAGCTCGCGATCGACGACGCCATTGAACTCACGCGGCAGTTCGATATTTTCGGCCACGACAAGGCCAACATCCCCACGGTGCTTTCCGCCTATGAAGAGGTGCGCCGCGTCGACGTCGCCCGCATCCAGAATGCCGCCCGCAACGCGATGGAGTGGTTCGAGGTCGTCGGCACGCGGTATGCTGACACGCTGGAGCCCGAGCAGTTCATGTACTCGATGCTGACCCGCTCGCAGCGTATCAGCCATGAAAACCTGCGGCTACGCGACAAGGACTGGCTGGAAGGTTTCGAACGCTGGTTCGCTGAACGCGCCGGCGTCGAACCGGCCGCAAACGGCACGGTGCCGCCGCCGATGTTCACGCCGTTCAAGTTGCGTGGCCTGACGCTCAGGAACCGCATCGTTGTGTCGCCGATGGCGATGTATTCGGCAACCGACGGCCTGCCGAACGATTTCCATATGGTGCATCTTGGTGCGCGCGCCATGGGCGGCGCAGCGCTGATCTTTCCGGAAATGACCTGTGTGTCCGCCGATGCCCGGATCACGCCCGGATGCCTGGGTCTCTGGAACGACGAGCAGGCGCAGGCCTTCAAGCGCATCGTCGATTTCGTGCACCAGCAGACGCCGGCCAAGATCGGCATCCAGCTCGGCCACGCCGGCCGCAAGGGCGCGACCAAGCTCGCCTGGGAGGGGATCGACCAGCCTTTGAGCGAAGGCGGCTGGCCGCTGATTTCAGCCTCCCCCCTGCCCTACCTCAAGCATTCCGACATTCCGCGCGAAATGACGCGGGCGGACATGGACCGGGTCCTTGCGGATTTCGTCGAGGCCACCGAACGCGCCCGAGACATCGGTTTCGACATTCTCGAATTGCACGTGGCGCACGGCTACCTCCTGTCGAGCTTCCTGTCTCCGCTCACGAACCTTCGCGCCGACGAATACGGCGGTGACCATGCGGCCCGCGCCCGCTTCCCCCTCGAGGTGTTCCACGCGGTCCGCAAGATCTGGCCCGAGGACCGGCCGATGTCGGTGCGCTTGTCGACCCATGACTGGCACGAGGGCGGTAACACGCCCGAGGATGCCGCGATCTTCGCCCGGATGTTCAAGGAGGCGGGCGCCGACATGATCGACTGCTCGTCCGGGCAGGTGGTGAAGGAGGAAAAGCCGGTCTACGGCCGCCTGTTCCAGACGCCGTTTTCCGACAAGATCCGCAACGAGATCCAGGTTGCGACCATCGCGGTCGGGTCAATTTCCGAGGCCGATCACGCCAATTCGATCATTGCCGCCGGCCGGGCCGACTTGTGCGCCATCGCCCGCCCGCATCTGGCGGACCCGTCCTTCGTCCTGCATGAGGCGGCGAGGATCGGCTATGACGATCAACCCTGGCCAAAACAGTATCACTCCGCCCGCGCGCAGTATGTGAACAACCTCGCCCGTGCCGCAACGACGGTGGTGAAGCCATGAGCCGGCACGCCCTCGTCACAGGTGCGGGAAGCGGCATCGGCCGGGCGATCGCCCTTGCGCTTGCGGCGGACGGCCACATCGTCAGTCTTGCCGGGCGACGCGCAGAGCCGCTTGAAGCGGTGCGAGAGGACATCCTCGCGTCCGGGGGGCAGGCGCAGGTTTGCGCCGGGTTTGACGTGGCCGATCCGGAAGCCGTCGAGCAAGGGATCGCGGCGGCGATTGCCGCGGCCGGAGACATCGCCGTTCTCGTCAACTGCGCCGGGGAAGCGCCCTCGGCGCCGTTCGAAAAGACCGATCTCGCCCTTTGGCAACGGGTGATGACCACCAACCTCACCGGCGTCTTTGTAGTGACGCAGGCGGCGCTCGGGTCGGTGCGTCGCGCCGGCAACGGCCGCATCGTCAATGTTGCAAGCACGGCGGGCCTGACGGGCTACGCCTACGTGTCTGCCTATTGCGCCTCCAAGCACGGGGTCGTCGGCCTGACGCGCGCGCTCGCGCTGGAGCTTGCCCGCACCGACGTGACCGTCAACGCCGTCTGCCCCGGTTTCACCGACACGCCCCTCATTGACGGCGCGCTCGATACGATCAGCGAAAAGACCGGGCGAACACGCGAAGAAGCCCGTGCGAGCCTTGCCCGGACCAACCCGCAAGGACGGTTGGTAACGGCTCAGGAGGTGGCCCACACCGTTTCCTGGCTGGTGTCGGAGAAGGCGAGCGCGATCACCGGCCAGGCGGTCGCGGTTGCCGGCGGCGAAGTTCTTGGAGGATAAGATGACCAACCCGATGCAGGCCAAGAAGCGTCCCTTCAAGGGCCATAAGCCAGAACATTTCCTGTTTGAGACCGATGCCGATGGCCGGGTCGCCACGATCACGCTCAACCGGCCGGAAAAGAAGAACCCGCTGACCTTCGAGAGCTACGAGGAGCTTGCCGATCTCTTCCGCTCGCTCGCCCGCGCCAGTGACGTGCGAGCCGTGGTTCTGACTGGGGCGAACGACAATTTCTCCTCCGGCGGCGACGTCTTCGAGATCATCGAGCCGCTGACACGCATGTCGATGCCCGATCTTCTCGATTTCACCCGCATGACCGGCGAACTGGTGCGCCAGATCCGCGCCTGCCCCCAGCCTGTGATCGCCGCCGTCGATGGCATCTGCGCCGGCGCCGGCGCCATTCTCGCCATGGCCTCGGACTTCCGTGTGGCAACGCCCGAGGCGAAGACGGCCTTTCTCTTCACACGCGTGGGGCTCGCCGGCGCCGACATGGGAGCCTGCGGCATTCTTCCCCGCATCATCGGCCAGGGCCGTGCCGCCGAACTGCTCTTCACCGGCCGCGTCATGACGGCTGCGGAAGGCCACGCCTGGGGCTTCTACAACGCTCTGCACGAGCGTGCGCCGCTGCTTGCCGAAGCCCAAAAATTCGCGCGCGGTATCGCCGACGGCCCATGGTTCGCCCATGCGATGACCAAGAAGATGCTCGACCAGGAATGGGCGATGGGCATCGACCAGGTGATCGAATCCGAAGCCCAGGCCCAGGCGATCTGCATGGCGACCGGTGACTTCCGTCGCGCCTTCGAGGCCTTTGCCGCCAAGGCAAAGCCTGAGTTCAAGGGCAATTGACGATGGGCGCGCCCGATAAGACGCCGCGCGGGCCGTCCCGCGATCATCTCGACTGGCCATTCTATGAGGACCGGCATCGTGCGGTTGCCGCCGGGCTCGATGATTTCATCCTCGGCGGTGGTCTCGGCGCGGTCAATCACGCAAACGTCGACGCTGCCTGTCGGGATCTGGTGACGGCATTGGGTGGTGCCGGCGTGCTTCGCCATTGCGTGCCCAAGGCCTTTGGCGGCGCGTGCGACGAGATCGACAGCCGCACGCTGTGCCTGATCCGCGAAACGCTCGCCTACACCGATGGCCTTGCCGATTTCGCCTTCGCCATGCAGGGCCTCGGGACAGGTGCTGTCAGCCTGTCCGGCTCCGAGGCGTTGAAACAGGCCGTCCTGCCCAAGGTCGCTCGCGGCGAATGGATCTCCGCCTTTGCACTTTCCGAGCCCGAGGCCGGCTCGGATGTCGCGGCGATGGCGTGCGCTGCGCGCCGCGATGGCGATCATTTTGTACTCGACGGCGAAAAGACCTGGATCTCCAATGGCGGCATCGCCGACGTCTATACGGTCTTTGCTCGCACCGGCGAGGCGCCGGGGACCCGCGGCATTTCCGCATTTGTGGTTTTCGCCGGAACGCCGGGTTTTCGGATCGCCGAGCGCATCGAGACGATCGCGCCGCATCCACTCGCCCGACTTGCCTTCGACAATTGCCGCATTCCGACGTCGCAGCTTCTTGGGAGCCCTGGCGAAGGCTTCAAGATCGCCATGCGCACGCTCGACATCTTCCGTCCCTCGGTGGCGTCAGCCGCGATCGGTTTTGCCCGGCGCGCGCTCGACGAGGCGGTGTCGCATGCAAAGAACCGCAAGATGTTCGGTGCGACGCTTGCCGATCTGCCGACGGCGCAGAGCACGCTCGGCGACATGGCGACAGCGATCGACGCCTCCGCCCTTCTGACGTCCCGCACCGCCTGGCAGCGCGACGTGCAGAAGCGGCCGACGACGCGGGAAGCGGCGATGGCCAAGATGACGGCGACGGAGAATGCGCAATGGGTCATCGACCAGGCGCAGCAGCTATTCGGCGGTCGCGGCGTGCGCGTCGGCGAGATCACCGAGCGGCTCTATCGCGAGATCCGGGCGCTCAGGATCTACGAGGGCGCGACGGAGGTTCAGAAGCTCATCATCGGCCGCGAGCTGATGAAGGATACGACACGATAGCGGGCTGCGCGCGTGCGGGGCCCGAATACGGCGTTCGAGACGCTGGCACAACATCTGGAGACGACAAATGCACACCATCCTGCAACCTGAAGGCTGGGCCAAGCCCATCGGCTACGCCAACGGCGTCGCCGCCAGGGGCCGCACCGTTTTCGTCGGCGGCCAGATCGGCTGGAACGCGCAGTCAGCGTTCGAGACGGACGATTTCGTCGAGCAGGTGCGCCAGACGCTGAAGAACGTCGTCGCCGTGCTCGCCGCCGGCGGCGCGGAGCCGCACCACATCACGACGATGACCTGGTACTTCACCGACAAGCAGGAATATGTCGGCAACCTGCGTGGCATCGGTCAGGCCTATCGCGACATTATCGGTCGGCACTTCCCGGCGATGGCGGCGATGCAGGTCGTGGCGCTCGTCGAGGACCGCGCCAAGATCGAAATCCAGGCCACCGCCGTCGTTCCGGACTGAGGATCGCCATGGCCGAGATCCGGTTTTCCGAGAGCGTTTCCGCCCGCCTTGAAGGTTCCGCCCTCGTCGTCACCATCGACAATCCACCCGTCAACGCCCTTTCAGCCCATGTTCGCTCTGGCCTGATGGCGGCGCTTGACCATGCCGCCGGCGACGCTTCGATCGTGGGTATGGTGATCACCGGCGCCGGCAGCACCTTTGTCGGCGGCGCCGACATCAGGGAGTTCGGCAAGGCGCCTGTCGAGCCGATGCTTCCCGCCGTCATCGAGCGGATCGAAGCCTTCGACAAGCCGGTGATTGCTGCTGTCAACGGCGCAGCCCTTGGCGGCGGTTGCGAAGTCGCCCTTGCCTGCCACGGTCGCATGGCCGGGAAAGAAGCGTCATTCGGCCTACCCGAAGTCAAGCTCGGCCTCGTTCCAGGTGCCGGCGGGACGCAGCGGCTGCCCCGCCTTGTCGGCCTTCAAGCGGCGATAGACCTGGCCGGCACCGGGCGCCCGGTCAAAGCCGCTGAAGCCGTAGCACTCGGGCTCGTCGATGGCATGGCGGATGACGCAACGACGGCCGCGCTTACCTTCCTGCAGGACCAGGCCGGCAGACCGCTTCGCCGGACCGGCATGATGGCCGTGCCCCCGGCCGATCGCGCGTCGGTCGACGCTCAGGAAGCGAAGATCCTGGCGCGGGCGCGCGGGCAATCGGCTCCTGCCGAAGCCATTCGCCTCGTCAGGGCCGCGGCGGAACTTGATCTCGATCGGGGACTTCAGGACGAACGCGCGACATTTCTGCGTTTGCGCGACTCAGCAGAGTCCAAGGCCCTGAGACAAGTGTTTTTTGCCGAGCGCGCCGCCGGCAAGGTTGAGGGGCTCGACAAGGTATCACCGAGGCCTATTGACACCGTCGCGGTGGTCGGTGCGGGGCTGATGGGCTCAGGCATCGCTGTTGCCGCCTTGACGGCCGGCTACCGGGTGATTGCCCTGGAACAGGCAGAGGACGCGGCCGAAAGCGGCAGGGCGCGGATCGCCGAAACGCTCGACAAGACCGTCCGCTCAGGGCGGCTTGCCGCCGATCAGCGCGATGTTCTTGTCTCCCGGCTGCAGATGACCACGGACGCCGCCGACCTTGCCGTCGCAGACCTCGTCATCGAAGCGGTGTTCGACGACCTTGAGGTCAAGGCGGAGCTTTTTCGCAGGCTCGACGGCATCGTCGCGCCCGGCACTATATTCGCGACCAATACCAGCTATCTCGATCCCGATGCGATTGCGGCGGCCACCGCCGACCCCTCGCGCGTGGTGGGCCTACATTTTTTCTCGCCCGCCAATGTCATGCGGCTGGTCGAAGTTGTCGACTGCGCGAAGACGGCGCCCGATGTGCTGGCAAGCGCGCTCGCCTTCGTCAAACGGCTGGGCAAATTGCCGGTCGTTTGCGGCGTGACAGAGGGGTTCATCGGCAACCGCATCTTTTCCGCTTATCGCCGTGAGGCGGAGTTCATGCTCGAAGATGGGGCAGCGCCCGAGGAGATTGACGCAGCACTCGAAGCCTATGGCTTTCCGATGGGCATCTTCGCGGTCAACGATATGGCGGGTCTTGAGATCGCCTGGGCGCGGCGCAAGCGCCAGGCAGCAACCCGCGATCCACTTCAGCGCTATGTCGAGATCGCCGACAGGCTCTGCGAAGCCGGCCGCCTCGGCCTCAGGAGCGGTCGCGGCTGGTACGCATACACCGATGGCAAGCGCGCGGTCGATCCCGAGGTTACCGTGATCATTGCGACGGCGCGGGCGGCGAAGAAGATCACCCCGCGCGATTTCACGTCCGAGGAAATCCTCGAGCGTCTGCTCAGAGCAATGGTTGAGGAGGGCGAAGCGCTGATATCCGAAGGGATTGCAGCCCGGTCCAGCGACATCGACCTGGTTATGATCAACGGCTACGGCTTTCCGGCCCATAGGGGTGGACCCATGTTTGCCGCGCAGAACCCGTAGGATTGGCATGTGTGAGGCGCGTATGCGTGTCGCAGAGGTCCCCTTTGTTGCCAAGAGTATTGGCGTCGGACCGGGTATCTCGCTCGTCCTGCGGCGACCCTGAGGCAACCACCGGGTCCGTGCGCTGTGTCGGACGGATGCAAGTGATTCTCTGGGGAACAAGCTTCGGAAGACGTCGGCTGATCGATTCGCTTCAACGGCGCACGCAAAGGTGTTGGTAAATACGATCTGCCGTTTGCTCCGGGCATTAACAAAACTGTAACATTTTCAGGGGTTAGCGGCAGAAATCGGGGGTTTGTGGCGTCCGCACGTTATGCCTTTGTTAACCCTATTGAACTGGACGGAATCGGAGAATCGTGTTCTAGCTCTTAGCGGACAATGGCCGGCAAACCGGCGATAGGCCGCCAAGAGGGTGAGATGGCGATAGCGCAACGCACAGAATCGGACGTTCAACTCAAGGAAGACGCGGCAGCAAAGATCTTGCGGCACGCCGGTCTTTTGTCGAGCCAGCTGCAGCAGCTGCGGACCCGCATGTACCCGCCGACATCCGAAAAGACCTTGCGGTCGTTTCTGACGAACGAAGTTTCGAAACTGACATCGATACCGGATTCGACCCTCAAGCTGATGTCATCCGAGGGCCGCGGGCCGACGCCTAGCCGTCTTGAGAACAATCACCGGGTCTACACGCTCGCCCAGATCAACGAGCTTCGGGAACTGTTTGCCAAGCAAAAGCCTTCCGAAGCGTTGCGCTTTCTACCGCGCCGGCGCCCGGGCGAGCACCTGCAGGTGCTTGCGATCGCAAACTTCAAGGGCGGAAGCGCCAAGACGACGACCTGTGTGCACCTCGCGCACTATCTCGCCCTGCATGGCTATCGTGTTCTCGCGCTCGACCTCGATCCCCAGGCATCGCTGTCGGCGATGTTCGGCGCCCAGCCGGAACTCGACGTCGGCGCCAACGAAACGATCTACGCCGCACTTCGCTACGACGACAATGAGCGGCGTCCGATCCGCGACATCATTCGCAAGACCTACTTCGACGGCGTCGATCTCGTTCCCGGAAACCTCGAGGTCATGGAGTACGAGCACGAGACCCCTCGGGTGCTGGCGAACCGGTCGAGCTCCGGCGCGATCTTTTTCGAGCGGCTGAAGCTTGCGCTCGCCGAGGTCGAAGATGACTACGACATCGTCATTCTGGATACGCCACCGTCGCTCGGCTTTTTGACACTGAGCGCGATCTATGCGGCGACAAGCATGGTCATCACGGTCCATCCCGCCATGCTGGATGTGGCCTCGATGAGCCAGTTTCTCCTGATGATGGGTGATCTCATCAGCGTCCTGAACGAAAGCGGCGCGCAGCTCGACCAGGATTTCATCCGCTATCTCGTGACGCGGCACGATCCCAACGATGCCCCGCAGTCGCAGGTCGTCGCGTTGCTCAGGCACATGTTCGGGTCAGATGTGCTGCTGCCCACCGCCATTGAAAGCACAGCCGTGGAAGCGGCCGGCCTGGCAAAGCGCTCGATCTATGAACTCGAAATGGGCCAGATCGGCCGTGATACGCACAAGCGCGCGCGGGAAGCCGTCGACGCGGTCAATGAAGCGATCATCCGCCTTGTCAACGACAGCTGGGGACGCACATGAGCAAGTCTTCCCGCAAGTCAATTGTCGCAAGCTTCGGTTTGCTGTCGGCGGAGCTGGAAAACAAGCTCGCAGATGAACCGAAACCGGCCGCCCCTCCCCCGTCGCCACGGGTCGGCGCGGGCGTCGTCGGCGCAGCGCATCGCGCGATCGACGACATCAGGGCCGAGCGAGACCGATTGAAGGCAATCGTCGAGGCCGGCGGGGGCGCGGTCCTCGATCTCGATACCGCACTTATCGATCCTTCCCCCTATCCGGACCGGCTGGCGGACGACGACGCCAGCGATTTCGAAACGTTCAAGCGTTCAATCGAGGCCGAAGGGCAGAAGGTGCCCATTCAGGTCCGGCGTCATCCGTCGTCGGCCGGTCGCTATCAGATCGTCTACGGCCACAGACGCTGGCGAGCCGCCAGGGAACTTGGCAAGCCGGTGCGTGCGCTGGAGGTCGAGATCTCGGATCTCGATCTGGTCGTTGCGCAGGGCATCGAGAATGCCAACCGGCAAGACCTGACATGGATCGAGCGGACGCTGTTTGCGTCGCGAATGGACGATGCCGGCATCAAGGCGCGCAACATCTATGCTGCGCTGTCGATTGCAGATGCCGAGCTCGCCAGGATGCGAGGCGTCTATCGGGCAATCCCTGCAGACGTGATCGAAGCGATCGGCCGGGCGCCCAAGATCGGTCGCCCACGCTGGATCGAGCTTGCGAAAGCCATAACGAGCGACCCCGAATCTCTCGTTGTCGTTCGTCGCGTTCTGACGGATGCCGTTGGCGGCACTTCGGTATCGGACCAGCGCTTCCAGCGGGCATTCGAGGCGGTGAAGCCGTCGCGGCAGCCGCAGGAGGACAGCAACGAATTGTCGGACCTGGCGGGCCGGAAACTGGGCGCATGGAAGATTTCGCCCAAGGAGCTTCGGATTTCCGCGGACGGCCCGCTCGGCGTTGAGTTCATGAAGTTCGTCGGGAAGGAACTGCCGGCTCTTATGGAGCGCTTTTCTCGCGAGCGTGAGAGCTGAGACGCTCAGCATAGCTGCCTGAAAGACCAGGTCGAAGGAAATACGGAAAGGAAC
>JAESFW010000210.1_pt1 | contig 76226 bp, 80 predicted proteins | sample 9269481 | NCBI WGS metagenome assembly JAESFW01 (sample SAMN14515350, study PRJNA621654) | algae metagenome | isolation source: Lyngbya sp. HA4199-MV5 and co-occurring heterotrophs from soil with... | place: USA: Ahupuaa O Kahana State Park, Hawaii | collected 2009-07-21 | reverse complement strand
CTCGAATGTGTTTGATGGGTATAGAAACATGTTTCTATCGTTGGAGTCGATTCTTGACCATATTCTTGCAAAGGAGTCTGCAGAAGGTGAGACGGCATGGCTGGCAAGGGCGCTCCATAAGGCCATAGATGACCATGGTGCGGATTTAAGTTTTTTGGGTGACGGAGATAACTCGGAAATGGTGCAGTTATTTATTAATGCGCACTATTCTGCCATTCGTTGTGCTGTCTTTCATGCGAAAAATTCGCGAGGACGACAACTGCAACCAGGTTCACTATCGAATAGAGAGGTGGTGTTGCAGCAGCTATTGGCTGTACAAATGATTGTGGAAGGTCTTTTTAAATCGGTTTTTCGGGTTTCGCTTCCGTCTGGTGGGTTCTTCCTTTCTGGATTTGGAACCTGTCTTGAAAAATTTGCCAAATGCACGACATTAATAGTCTCAAAAAATGAATGTCCGACGATTCAGCAAGTTGTAGATGGCCAAGGAAGTGAGGATGATTATGTTGAATATGCTCGATTTGCGGGGCGTCGTGCTGGGGTGTTCGATGAGTGGGTATTTGAATCTGAAATTAAATGTGCGGAACTGCCATCATTAAGTATCTCCACTTTGCGGCTTCTTACGTATGTCAAGGATAAATCCTCAATGGGGTCTTGGAGCATCTTGCTTGAGCCATTGATGGAGAAAATAAATTCGACTCTTTTGTATGCGGATTTGGATTGTGCTGGCGTCAAAAAGTTGGTGGTAAAAGTTAGATGCGTATTAAGAAATATGCACGATGCGCAACGCGGATTCACTCACTAAGACGCACCAATGGCTACGGCATCATCGGGAAACGCTCGGCGACGATTCACCTAACTCGTTGATCCAGATCAGGTTTTTCGCCCCGGTGGCGCCACACATAGCAGCCAGGATCGGCATAGGGTCGGCTGAGGAATGGGCGCCAGAAAGGATCGCCAAAACACCTTGCAAATCTTCAGCTTACGAAGGGACACCCCGGCCGGCGACCTGGACTGTTAATCCGTAGGTCCCTGGTTCGAGCCCAGGTCGAGGAGCCATTCATTGGCAGTAAAAGGCTACCCTTCGGGGTGGCCTTTTTGCTTTGGGGTGCGGTTCACGGGCGTTGCTCATGCGGCGTACATCCATCGGCTGATGGCTGTAGGCATTGCGAGTGGGCGCAAGGATTGCGCGTGGGATTTGCGCTGATCAATCGTTGGGCATGCAGGTCGGTTGTCACCCTGGAGCGATGGAGAAAACGGGACAGAGACAGCCCATATCCGGCTTGCCCCGTTGCAATGGACCTTGACCGACCTATGGCGACACAGGCCGTGCAGCATTCGCAGCCTTGCGCGCCTCAATTTCCTTGTCTTGCTTGGCTTGGGCATCCGGGGTGAGAAAACTCACCCAGCACCTGGTATCGCACTGCATTCTGATCCGAACCTCTGGCGCAGACCAGTTGGCTACGCTGGTTCGGTGGTTCACGGAGGTTTGTTGGGGTGGTCCGAACCGGGCGCTAATGGATTTGACGATTTCGCCCAACGGGTGTGCGTCGTGGGTCTCCACTGTGATTTCCTCCAGCACCGACTTCTTCGTCACGGTGAACTTGAACATGGAATGCTCGGCCCAGCCCGGTAGCTTGTCCTTCTTGGCTAGGTGCACCGAGCCTATTCGCTCACCCCCCTGGTCCACGAAAGGCTTGCCTATCCAGCAATTTGTCTTGGCCAAATCAGTATTGAACGGGCAGGCGGGCAACGGAGCCACCTTGCCGCCCAGCGGCAGGCCAAATACGGTAAAGGGGTCAGCAGCGGCTGCGCTACCAGCAGAAAGCAGCGCCGCAATGCACGCCAACAGGGTATGTCTCGTTTTCATGGTCTGCGACTTTAGACCAGATTGCGCACTCGGGCCCGTGGAAAATGGCCCAGCCCCCTCGTAGTCACTGCTAGCAAGCTGCACGGCTTCAAGGGATCGAATCATCTGTTCCATCCATCGTCAATCGGGCCCTGTGACCGCGAAGCGCGCCGTCTGCCGCGTGATGAACCCATCGACCACGATGAACGTGTCCGTTCCGGATTCAACCCTGGCCTCGGCCGACTCGCACGCCCATTCCACATAGGCCAAGTCTCCGTGGACCACCGCCACGCCGGTGCGCCACATGGCGTCGGGCAGTGCATCGATCAACTTCGCATACATCGATGCAATCTCTGGGCGCCCGCGGTAGGTGGTGCCATTGACGATGGCCACGGCGTTCTTCGCGTAGTGGGCGGATACCTTGAAGGCATTCTGTTCGGCCAGGGCGGCCTCGTGGCTGGCAAGGATCTGTTCGGTGGTCGGCATGGGGTGGTGTTTCCTGGTCGTGGATGGAATTCTTTGAATGCAATGAAGCCCTGGCGGGGTGAACCCGCCCGGGCATGCGCCAGTCGGTCAGGCCACCGACACCACCACCTTCCCGCGGATGGGCTGGCCGTTGACTTCGCTCCGCTCCAGGGCGGTGTGGGCTTCTGGAATCTGTGCCAGCGAGAACCGGGCGCCGATGACGGGGCGGACGCGCCCGCTTTCCAGCAGGGTCTTGAGGGCCTGCAGCTTGCCCCGGTTCTGGCGGGTAAAGACGAAGTGGTACTCGGCGTTCACGCCCCATGCGGCCATCAGGTTCTGGGGCGTGGCCAGGTCGACGATGGACACCACACGGCCGGCGTCGCTGAGCACGTGGGGCGACTGGCTCAGCGTCTGCCCGCCAATCGTGTCGAACACCACGTTCACCCCCTGGCCGCGGGTCAAATCGGCAATAGCTTCGGTGTAGTTCTGGCTGGTGAAGTCGATGGCGTGGTCGGCACCCAGCTCGCGCACAAAATCGAGGTCCCGGCCCCGGGCGGTGGTGTACACGGTGGCTCCCATGGCCTTGGCCAGTTGGATGGCGATGGAGCCCACGCCACCCGCGCCGCCGTGGATCAGCACGGACTCGGCTGGGTGCAGTTTGGCGCGGCTGACCAGTGCTTCCCACGCGGTTCCGCCGACCAGGGTGGTCGATGCGGCTTCTTCGTGCGACAGGTTCACCGGCTTGTGGGTTACCAGTGCTTCGGGCACCACGTTGTACTCGGCATAGGAGCCGCCTTTGGGGCCAAAGATCTTGGGGGTGTAGAACACCTCGTCGCCCACGGCAAAGCCTGTCACGCCGGGGCCGATCTTCTCCACCACGCCCGATACGTCGTGGCCGGTGATGGCGGGCAGGGGCACGTAGTCGGGGTAGTCGCCGCGGCGGATCTGGTAGTCCAGCGGGTTGATGGCCGTGGCGACCACGCGCACCAGCAGTTCGCCGATACCCACCTCGGGTACCGCTACATCCTGCAGCTCAAAGCTGTCAGGGCCGCCAAATTTTTTCAGAACGATTGCTTTCATGTTGCACTGTCTTTCGCTAAAGAGTTGGGGTGGAGCAGGGGGGCGTGTGACGGCCATCTGCTGCACGCTGGTGGGTAGTGCCTGATCGGCACCATTTGCAGCGCACAGGCCTTATTTTCATATCGATGTTTTGCGAAATGACGTTGCGTTGAAATTGCCCACGCTGCATTCAGGGCCTAGGCATTCGCAAGGGAGCGGTGGTCACCTTCTCTGGTATTCGGGGCCAGGCGGGCCGGGCCAGAAGCCGCAGCGCTGCGCTGGCCTCACCAAGCTGCTAGAGTCGTTTCCATCTTCGGCATGGCAGCACATGGCATGCGAAGCAGCCCTGAACCCGCAGCCGAGTGATGAACGAAGAACAACTCCCCCTCATACAGATCCTGGATGTATTGGCCAACGAGCAGCGCATGGAGATCCTTCGCAAGCTCAAATCGCCGCGCACGGCCTTTCCGCCGCAGGATGAGGGAGACCCGGTGCAAGACGGGGTGTGCGTGTCGTCGATCCAGGCGGGCCAGGGCTTGGCGTTTTCAACGACGTCCAAGTACCTGGCGGACCTGGCGCGCATAGGGCTGGTCACCGTCAAGCGCAGCGGCAAGTGGTCTTACTACAAGCGCAACGAGACTGCGATCAAGGCCGTGGTTGCACGGTTGAAGACCGAGCTGTGATGGGGCGTGCGGCCCACCGCTCGGGTGGCCGCTGGACTTGGTAGGGACGCTGGCTAGCGCTTCACGATAGGGTTGCCACCCCTGCGAACCACATCAAAGAACGCCTCGGTGCTGAACGTCCCTTCCTCGTCCCACACTTCGTCCGACACCAGGCTGTTGGACTCGTCAAAGTAGTTCCAGTCCCAGCCCCAGCCGCTGCCCTTGCTCTTGCCGATGGCGATCTCTTCCATGCCGTCGCCGGCTTCGAGGTAGATCGACTCTTCGTGGGCCTCGCGGGGCATAGTGTGGTCGCTGGCCACGATGAACGGGGCCATGAGCTTGCCGCCCACGGCCAGGCAGCCGTCGTTGTACTCGCCGCAGACACCATAGGTGGCCCGCAGGTCTCCGTGGATCTCCATGTGCCCGTTGCGCGACACGACGTAGTCGCAGCCCACGCTGCCGGTGACCAGCAGGCTCCAGTCGGAGCGGAAGGTGTCCAGTATGTCGCCCTGGATCTCGATGGAGCCGTCCACCAGCACGCAGGCGGGGTCATCGCCCAGCTTGTATTTGGCGGCGAGCCGCCGCACCCAGGTGCGGTTCAGCGTGGTGCTGCCCGTGACATCGCCTTTGATGAGCAGCACGGGCAGGCTGCCTTCGAGGTGGCCCAGGTAGTTGAACGAATACTTTGCACTTGCAGCGTCGACGCTGATGCATTCGGTCTCGAGTTTTTTCTGCTTGGCGGCCGGCGCCTGCGCAAGCACATTGCGGCGCTGTTCGACGTCGCGTTGAATGCGCTGCGTGATGCGCTCCGACTTGGCAAAGAGTTCGTCTTCTGTCACGGGTGGCCCGCTCCCTCGGTGGTGGTGGCCAGCAGAAAATGCCCGCTGGCGATGGGCTGGATTATGGTGACGTGGCCCGTGCCAGGCTGTTGCATTGCGCTGTAAAAAAGTGTGCGGGCCTGCAAACCGCTACGATGGATACGGGCCGACGATGCACAGGAGAACATCCATGATCCGTCAAGCACTTCCAGGCTGGAGGCAGCAGGCCGTATTGCAGGTGTGCTGCCTTGTCGTGGGGGGCAGCGCCTGTTTAGGCGCATCCGCCGGCGTGACCGATGGCGATCTGTTCGGCCACCGCCTGGGTGCCCGCCTCGCGACATCCCCAAGCACCATGGGCTATTGGAGCGCAGGGCGGGCCATCATCATCGTCGACAAGCCCGAGATCCCGCCCGAGTTCGAGAAGCTCGAGCTGCTCACCACCCCCAAGACCTACACCATCGGCAACATCTACGCGACCAAGAGCCTGCCGGAGCGAACGGCGGCGTTCGCCCTGGCCGATAAGTACAAGGACCTGCTGCCCACGCTCTACCGCGAACAGTGCGTGCGCGAACGGGATGGCTTTGGCGGGGTGGTGCTGGAGCTGCGCTGCGGCCAGTACCAGCTGACCATCCAGATCTACTCACCGGACCGGCAGAACCCCAATGGCCTGTACTCAGTGCAGATCGGTTTGACGATGGCCAGGGAAACCCGGGTCGGCTACGACTGGCAGATGCTGCTGGACGAGGAGGTGGATGCGGTGGACAAAGAGGGGCGCCAGCGCCGGCTGGAGCAGGCCAAGAAGGACAGGAGCCTGCGCGGTTTTCCGTGAACTGGCCGGCGCTGTGCTCGGCTCCTCTACCGGCTGGCCGCAATGCCCTCCGCCTTGCCCATGGGGGCTTGTCGCCTCACGCGGCAGACTCGGCGGCCAGGTCGCTGCCGCAGTGCTTGCATTTGATGGCTTCCTTGCGCACCGACTCGGCGCAGAAGGGGCACTTCTTGAAGTCACCGTGTTCGCCGGTGGCCACGGCCTTTTGTTGGCTGGTGTCGCTCGACAAGGCGACGAACAGTGCGGCAATCGGCACCAGGAAAGCTGCGAGGCCCGCCGTGGTGCCCGAGTTGCTTACCCCGTAGGTGAGCCGTGCAACCACCGGTGCGGCAATGATGCAGACCAGGCCATAGAGCCACGCCTTTTGTCCTCTCTTGCGTGCAATGACGACCACGGTAACGACGGCGACGAAGTAGAGAATAAATCCGAAAATTGGCTCCATGGTTCCCTCTCAGTGTTTTCGTTGGCACAGCGGTCATCATCACTGACCGAGCGTGTCGCCGGGGTGGCCGCGTTGGGCGGCAACCCTGGCGCAAGGACTTTAGCGCAAATGGAACCAATGGGCGCAGGGGCAGTGCCAGGCTGCAGCAAGCGGCCATGGCCGTGAAGTCCCCGGGCGCAGAAGGCAGCAATCTGGCCCGTCAGCTTCGCTGGTGTGCCGGGGTGTTTTGCCCCAGCGCCTGCAGCGCCGCCACCGTCTCGCGCAGCCCCCGGTGCAGCCGCTTGTCCTTGCGCACCACCACGGCCAGGGTGCGGGCCAGCGGCGGTGACAGGGGGCGCACCTCCACCGCGTTGCCATGCGTGCCCTGCACGGCCATGCCCGGCAGAACGGCGCAGCCCAGGCCGGCGGCCACCAGTTCCTTGATGGCCTCCACGCTGCCCAGCGACATGGCGGGCTGCAGGGCCACGCCGGCCTGGGCGAACCAGGCGTCGGCGATGCGGCGGGTCTGGCCGCCGGGTTCGAACAGCAGCACGGGGTGGCGGGCCAGTTCGGCGGCGGTCACCTTCTTGGGCAGCGCGGTGCCCTTGGGCGCGATGGCGACAAAGGCGTCCTGCAGCACGGGGGTCACGTCGAGCATGCGGCCGTTGGCGGGCAGGGTGACCAGGCCCAGGTCCAGGGTGTTGTCTTCCACGGCCTGCACGATGTCGGCCGTGTTGCCGGTGCGCACGGTGATCTCCAGGCCCGCAAAGCGCTGGCGCAGCGCGCCCAGCACGGGCGGCAGCAAGAAGATGCAGGCCGTGGCGCCGGTGCCCAGGCGCACGCGGCCCGCCGTGCCGCTGGCGTGGTGGGCCACGGCGTGCAGGGCGTCGGCCACGGCGGCGTCGATGCGTGGCACGTGGGCCAGCAGTTCGGCGCCTGCCGCCGTGGGGCGCAGCACGCGGCCCACGCGTTCCACCAGCGGCGTGCCCAGGCGCTTTTCGAGCTGGCGCACCTGCAGGCTCACGGCGGGCTGGGTCAGGTCCAGGCGCTGGGCGGCTGCTGAAAAGCTGCCCAGCTCGATGGCAGTGGCAAAGCCGTGCAACTGGTCGAGGTTGATGCGTTCCATGTCAAAGAATTTCTCATACTTTGCATAAGTTGGGAAAGCTTCTTTTATGCATGGCAACGCGCCACACTGGCGCCATGCATTTGTCCACAGCACCCCTTTCCTCCCCGTTGCCATCCGCCGTATCACCACAAGTACGCGATGCGGCCGATGCCGACCTGCCTGCCATCCAGTTCATCTACGCCCACCATGTGCTGCATGGCCTGGCCTCGTTCGAGGAGGTGCCGCCCGGTGTGGACGAGCTGCGCACCCGCATGGCCGCTGTGCGCGCCGCGGGCCTGCCCTACCTGGTGGCCGAGGTCGCTGGCGCGTTGGTGGGGTATGCCTATGCCACGCTCTACCGCCCACGCTCGGCCTACCGGCACACGGTGGAGGATTCGGTCTACGTGGCCCAGGGCATGGCGGGGCGGGGCATTGGCGCGGCGCTGCTGTCGGCCCTCATCGCCCGCTGCGAGGCCGGGCCCTGGCGCCAGATGATGGCGACCATAGGGCAGGGCGATGGCAACCGGGGCTCCATCGGCTTGCACACGCGCATGGGCTTCACGCGCATCGGGGCCTTGCGCTCCGTGGGCTTCAAGCACGGGCAGTGGCTCGACACGGTGCTGATGCAGCGGCCCCTGGGCGTGGGCGATGGCGCGCTGCCCGCGCCTTCCGCGTGATGCGCAGCTTGGTGTGGTGCCTGGGCCTATCTCAATTCATCGGCTGGGGCATTTCGTACTACCTGCTCGGTGCCATGGGCGAGGCCATGGCGCGCGATCTGGGCTGGCCGCGCACGCTGGTGCATGGCGGCTTTGCGCTGGCGCTGCTGGTGATGGGCGGCGTGTCGGGCATGGCCGGGCGCTGGGTGGACCAGCGCGGCGGCCGCTCGGTGATGGTGGCGGGCTCGCTGCTGCTCTGCGCGGGTTGCCTGGGGCTGGCGCTGGGGCAGGGCGTGGCGGCCTACTACGCGGCCTGGGCCGTGCTCGGGCTGGCCATGCGGCTCACGCTGTACGACGCCGCCTTTGCCACGCTGGCCCATGTGGCCGGGCCGGGCGCGCGCCGGCCCATGGCGCAGATCACCTTGCTGGGCGGGCTGGCGTCCACCGCGTTCTGGCCCCTGGGGCATGCGCTGGCCGAGGCGCTGGGCTGGCGCGGGGCGCTGTGGGTGTATGCGGCGCTGGCGCTGTGCACCGTGCCGCTGCACCTGGCGATTCCGCGCGCGGCGGGCGCTGGGCACGCTGCCGATGCGCCGCGCGCCTCGTCCGCGCCGTTGGCCGCTGCGGGGCGTGATCGCCTGTGGGCCGCGGCGTTGTTCGCCGTGGTGACCACGCTGGTGAATTTTCTCAACGCGGGCATGTCGGCGCACATGGTGGGGCTGCTTGCCGGCCTGGGCCTGGCGCTGCCCGTGGCCGTGGGCATGGCATCGCTGCGCGGTGTGGGCCAGTCGGGCGCGCGCCTGGCCGAGGTGCTGTTCGGCGCCCGGCTGCACCCGTTGGCGCTGGGGGCGTTTGCGGCCCTGCTGTTGCCGCTGGCCTGCCTGGCGGGCCTGTGGTCGGGGCAGGCCCTGGCGGCTGCCCTGGTGTTTGCGCTGCTCTACGGCGCGGGCAACGGGCTGCTCACCATCACGCGCGGCACCTTGCCGCTGGTGCTGTTCGACCACCGCACCTACGGTGCCTTTGTGGGCCGGCTGGTGGCGCCGGGCTTTCTGCTGTCGGCCAGTGCGCCGGTGGTCTATGCGGCCATCATGGATGCCCACGGTGCGGCGGCGGCGCTGTGGATGTCGGTGGTGGTGGCGGCACTGGCGTTTGCGGCATCGCTGGCGCTGCAGCTGCGCTTCGGTGCGAGAGCAGGGCGGGCTCCGTAAACGACAACGCCCGGGCATAGGCCAGGGCGTTGTGGTTGCTGGTGAGGCGCCGCACCAGCGGCGCCGGGGATCACTTCGGCGCGAGGCGGATCGCGCCGTCCAAGCGAATCACTTCGCCGTTGAGCATGTCGTTTTCCAGAATGTGCTTGACCAGCTTGGCATAGTCCTGGGGCGTGCCCAGGCGGCTGGGGAAGGGCACGCCGGCGGCCAGCGCGTCCTGCACTTCCTGGGGCATGCCAAACAGCATGGGCGTGCCGAAGATGCCGGGGGCGATGGTCATGTTGCGGATGCCGTTGCGCGCCAGGTCGCGTGCGATGGGCAGGGTCATGCCAACCACGCCACCCTTGGATGCAGCGTACGCGGCCTGGCCGATCTGGCCGTCGTAGGCCGCCACGCTGGCGGTGGAGATCAGCACGCCGCGCTCGCCCGTGGCTTCGGGCTCGTTCTTGCTCATGGCTTCGGCGGCCAGGCGGATCATGTTGAAGCTGCCGATCAGGTTCACCGTGATGGTCTTGCTGAACACCGCGAGGGCGTGCGCGCCGTTCTTGCCCACGGTCTTCTCGGCCGGGGCGATGCCGGCGCAGTTCACCAGACCCACCAGCTTGCCCAGCGACACGGCCTTGGCCACCACGGCCTGGCCATCGGCCTCGTTGCTCACATCGCATTTCACGAAAGCGCCGCCGATGTCCTTGGCCACGGCTTCGCCCTTGTCGGCCTGCATGTCGGCGATGACCACGGTACCGCCCTGGGCGGCCAGCATGCGTGCCGTGCCTTCGCCCAGGCCCGATGCGCCGCCGGTCACGATGAATACCTTGCCCTTGATGTCCATGAATGGTCTCCAGAAGTTGACGTTAACGTAAACGTCAATTATGAACGCAAAAAAAGCCCGGGCGAAGCCGGGCTTTCCTGGAGGGGGCGGTGCCCCGCAGGCTTTACTGGAAGCCCACGCGGTCCAGCATCTGCTGCACCTTGGTCACGTTGGCGCCCACGGCGCTGATCGGGATGGTCTCGCTCTTGAAGGGCGCGTTGCCCGTCATGGCCTTGAGGGCCGGGTTGTCGATGTGCAGGCCCTTGGCGGCAGGCCACTCGTTGTTGCCGTTGGCAAAGTAGTTCTGCGCGTCGGCGCTGGCCAGGTATTCAAGGAACTTGATGGCATTCTCGCGGTTCTTGGCGTTCTTGGCCACGGCACCGCCGGCGATGTTCAGGTGAGTGCCCCAGCTTTGCTGGTTGGGGAACACCACGCCCACCTTGTTGACCACGGCGGTGTCCTCGGGCTTGCCCGAGCGCATCATGCGTGCCAGGTAGTAGCTGTTGGTGACGGCGATGTCGCACTCGCCAGCGGCCACGGCCTTGATCTGGTCGGTGTCGCCGCCCTTGGGGGGACGGGCCAGGTTGCCCACCATGCCCTTGAGCCAGGCCTCGGCCTTCTGCTCGCCCATGTGCTCGGTCACGGCGCCGAACAGGCTCAGGTTGTAGGGGTGCGAGCCCGAGCGGATGCACAGCTTGCCCTTGTTCTTGGCGTCGCCGAGTTCCTCGTAGGTGTCCACGTCTTCCTTTTGCACCTTGACCTTGTTGTAGACGATCACGCGGGCGCGGGTGGACAGGCCGAACCAGGCGATGCTGCCATCGGCCGCGGGCGTGCTGCGCAGGTTGGCAGGGATGGCGTCGGTCAGCACCTTGGACTGGATGGGCTGGAACAGGCCATCGACCTCGCCCTTGTACAGGCGCGCAGCGTCCACCAGCAGAATCACGTCGGCGGGGGAGGCCGTGCCCTCGGCCTTCAGGCGCGCGAGGATGCCGGCGTCGTCCGCGTCCACGCGGTTGATCTTGATGCCCGTGGCCTTGGTGAAGCCCGTGTACAGCGCTTCGTCCGTGGAGTAGTGGCGTGCCGAGTACAGGTTCACGACCTGCTCCTGGGCGGATACGGTGCCGGCGGCAGCGGCCAGTGCGCAGGCGGTCAGCAGGGCTTTCACGGTCTTCGACATGGGATGCATCTTTCGGGGTTTTGCGACCGCGCGATGATAAGACAAACGCGAATTGTTCTTAATAAAACCAGGGGCCGGGAGTGGACTTGGCTGTCTACTGGCTGGTGGGGTGTGCCTGCTGGCCTGGGCGCTGGTGAACGCGGTGCGAAAGCGCCAGGCGAAAAAAAAGCCCGGTAGATACCGGGCTTCAAAATGGATCCCAGAAACGGGGGTTTCGAGAGGATCCAAGGAGACAACTGGGGGCCCCGAACTGTGTTCCGGGCCATGGGTTGAATTATCAGGGTAATCCCTGCACCGTGCCTAGAGTCTGCACTCCAGACGCAGCCGCCGGGACCCGATGCTCGATCAGCCGCGCTTGCGGGGGGCTGCGGACTTGGCAGCGTTGGCAGCGGTGCTGGCCACGGCGTTGAAGTTGGCTTCGGCCACGTCGGACGCTTGCTTGACGGCCTTTTGCACCGATTCAAACGCGTTGTTGGCGGCAGAGACGGCGCTCTTCATCACGGCCACGGCGGTTTCGGAACCGGCGGGGGCGTTCTTGGCGGCGCTGTCCACCAGGTTGGTGAAGCTCTTCTGTGCGTCAGCAGCCTGGGCTTCGAAAGCCTTGCCGAATTCAGCGGCGGTGCCCGACGAGATGTCGTACAGGTGGCGGCTGTAGGCGGCGGTCTTCTCGGCCAGGGGCTGGAACAGGCCGGCTTGCAGGGCCAGCAGCTCTTGTGCGTCCTTCACGCCCAGAACGGCCTGGGTGTGGTTGGCGGCTTCGGTCAGGGCAGCGCGCGAAGCGGTCACGTTCAGCTCGACCAGCTTTTCCACGCCTTCGAAGGCCTTGGTGGTCAGACCGAACAGGGTTTCGAGGTTGGCCTTGTGGGATGCCAGAACTTGCTCAGCGGTCAGCGACATGTCGTATCTCCTAAGAATGGGGCCCGAAGGCCAGGTGGTTTACAGAGAAAGAAACTGCGCTGTCGTCGACTTCGTGAGTCATGTTGCAGTGCAGCATGGGTTGAATTTTAGGGACTTGGGCGGTGATTGCAAGTTCTTTTTGTTGCAATGCAGCAATTTAGAGGTGACAGTCCAACACCGCGCCCCTTGCCACAATGGCGTCATGCATGCCTATTACGCGGACCAGTTCGTGCTGCCGCTGCCCGAGGGCCACCGTTTTCCCATGGCCAAGTACCGCCTGTTGCGCGACGCCGTGGCCACCCACCTGCCCGGCGTGACGCTGCAGGTGGCGCCGCCCGCGAGCGACAGTGAACTGGCCCTGGCCCACACGCCGGCCTATATCGACGCCATCGCCCACGGCACCCTGCCCGCGCCTGCGCAGCGCGAGATCGGCTTTCCCTGGAGCCCGGCCATGGCCGAGCGCGCGCGCCGCTCGGTGGGGGCCACCCTGGCCGCTTGCCGGGTGGCCATGGCGGGCGGCGAGGGCACGGGCATCGCCGGCAACCTCGCCGGCGGCACGCACCACGCCTACGCCGACAAGGGCAGCGGGTTCTGCGTGTTCAACGACATGGCCGTGGCCGCGCGGCTGATGCAGGACGAGCATGCCCGCGCTGCCTCGGCCATGGGCGCCAACCCGCTGGCGCTGCGCGTGGCCATCATCGACCTGGACGTGCACCAGGGCAACGGCACGGCGCGCATCTTCCAGGGCGACGATTCGGTGTTCACGCTCTCGCTGCATGGCGCGCGCAACTTTCCCTTCCGCAAGGAAGTGGGCGACCTCGACGTCGAGCTGCCCGACGGCTGCGGTGATGACGACTACCTGGCCGCGCTGGAGCAGGCGCTCGATGCGCTGGACCAGCGCTTCGCGCCCGGCCTGGTGCTCTACCTCGCCGGTGCCGACCCGCATGTGGGCGACCGCCTGGGCCGTCTTCACATCAGCCACGACGGCCTGGAGGCGCGCGACCGGCGCGTGTTCGACTGGGCCTGGCAGCGCCGCGTGCCCATGGCCTTTGCCATGGCCGGCGGCTACGGCACCGACATTGCCGACACCATCCAGGCCCAGCTCACCACCTGGCGCGTGGCCTTCCAATACCAGCAGCGCTGGCAGAATTCCTTGCAACCCAGTCTCTGACCATGACCACCAATTCCCCCGCAGCGCGCCCGGCGCCGCAAGCGCGCAGCAGCTACCGCACCTTCCGCACCATCAGCACCCGCTGGGCCGACAACGATGTCTATGGCCATGTGAACAATGTCGTGTACTACAGCTGGTTCGACACGGCCGTGAACGCCCACCTGATCGAACAGGGCGTGCTCGACATCCACGCGGGCAGCACCATCGGCCTGGTGATCGAGACGCAGTGCAACTACTTCGCGCCGCTGGCCTTTCCGCAGGTGGTGGAGGCCGGTATCCGCGTGGCGCGCCTGGGCGGCTCCAGCGTGCGCTACGAAGTCGGGCTGTTCGCCTATGGCGAAGAGATGAGCGCTGCGGCCGGGCATTTCATCCACGTCTATGTGGACCGCGCAACGCGCCGCCCGGTGCCCGTGCCGGAGCCCTTGCGTGAGGTGCTACAGGCCCTGGTGGTGCCGGGCTAGGGAAGCCCCGGACCTGCGCTGCAACGATTGTTGCAATGGCCTACACTGTGCTGCTTTGCTGCCCCCTGGCCTGGGCCATCCGTTGCGGCCCGCTTCGACAATGATCATCACCAGCCTGCTCGACACCGACCTGTACAAGTTCACGATGATGCAGGTGGTGCTGCACCAGTTCCCCGGGGCCCAGGTCGAGTACCGCTTCAAGTGCCGCAACCCCGGTGTGCAGCTGGCGCCCTATGCCAACGAGATCCGCGATGAGATCCGCTCGCTGTGCAGCCTGCAGTTCCAGGACGCCGAGCTCGCCTACCTGCGCTCCATGCGCTTCATCAAGAGCGACTTCGTGGACTTCCTGGGCCTGTTCCGCCTGAACGAGAAGTACATCACCATCACGCCCCAGCCCAACGGCGAGATCGAGATCACCATCCGCGGGCCCTGGCTGCACACCATCCTGTTCGAGATTCCGGTGCTGGCCATCGTCAACGAGGTCTACTTCCGCAACACGCAGAAGGTGCCCAATTTTCCCGAAGGCCGCCGCCGGCTCGATACCAAGATCGCCCAGCTGCAGGCCGAGGGCCTGTCCGAGCTCAAGATCGCCGACTACGGCACGCGCCGGCGCTTTTCGCGCGCCTGGCACGAGGAGGTGCTGCGCGTGCTCTGTGCCCGCCTGGGCACGGGCGACCGCCGCCCCGGCACGCCCGGGGGGCCGGGCCAGTTCGCGGGCACCAGCAATGTGCTGTACGCGATGAAGCTTGGGGTTACGCCGCTGGGCACCATGGCGCACGAGTACCTGCAGGCCTGCCAGGCCCTGGGCCCACGGCTGCGCGACAGCCAGGTCTTCGGCTTCGAGATGTGGGCCAAGGAGTACCGGGGCGACCTGGGCATCGCGCTGTCCGACGTGTACGGCATGAGCGCCTTCCTGCGCGACTTCGACCTGTATTTCTGCAAGCTGTTCGACGGCGCGCGCCACGACAGCGGCGACCCCTTCGCCTGGGGCGAGCGCCTGCTGGAGCACTACCGCAAGAACCGCGTGGACCCGCTGACCAAGACGCTGATCTTCAGCGACGCGCTCACCGTGCCGCGCACCATCGAGCTGTACCAGCAGTTCCGCGGCCGCTGCCAGTTGGCCTTCGGCATCGGCACCAACCTGACCAACGACCTGGGCAGCCCGCCCGAGCACGAGCCGCTACAGGTGGTGATCAAGATGACCCAGTGCAACGGCCAGCCCGTGGCCAAGCTTTCGGACACGCCCGGCAAGGGCATGTGCGATGACGAGAAGTACCTGGCCTACCTGCGCCAGGTGTTCGAGATTCCGGCGCCGCACTGAGCCGATGAAGTCCCTGCGTTGGCCCGCATTGGCCGCACTGTTGTTCTTCATGCTGCCGGGCCTGGCCATGGCGGCCGAGGTGGATGGCCGCGCGCTGTCCGTGCTGTGGGGCGTGCCGTTTGCCGGGGTGCTGCTGTCGATTGCCATCCTGCCGCTCCTGGCGCCCACGGTCTGGCACCACCATTTCGGCAAGATCACGGCGGCCTGGGCGCTGGCCTTCCTGGTCCCCTTCGCGCTGGTGTTCGGTGTGCCCGCCGCGGCAGGCAGCCTGGTGCATGCGCTGCTGGCGGAGTACATCCCCTTCGTGATCCTGCTCACCGCGCTGTTCACGGTGGCGGGGGGCATCTACATCCGCGGCAACCTGCATGGCAGCCCGGGGCTCAACACCGCCATCCTGGCCATCGGCGCCGTGCTCGCGAGCTTCATGGGCACCACGGGTGCGTCCATGCTGCTGATCCGCCCGCTGATCCGCGCCAACGACAACCGCAGGCATGTGGCGCATGTGGTGGTGTTCTTCATCTTCATCGTCTCCAACGCCGGGGGCTCGCTCACGCCGCTGGGCGATCCGCCCCTGTTCCTGGGCTTCCTCAAGGGCGTGGACTTCTTCTGGACGGTGCGCCATATCTTCCCGGAAACACTGTTCCTGGTCGGCGCGCTGCTGGCGATCTTCTTCGTGCTCGACTCCTGGTACTACCACCGCCGCGAAGAGCTGCTGCCCAGGGATCCGACGCCCGACACGCCCACCCTGGGCTTTGACGGCAAGGCCAACTTCCTGCTGCTGGGTGCCGTGGTCGGCCTGGTGCTGCTCAGCGGGTTCTGGAAATCACCAGTGGCCTGGAACATCGCGGGCACCGAAGTGGGCCTGCCGGGCCTGGTGCGCGATGCCGGGCTCATCATCGTCGCGCTGGTGTCGCTGCGTGTTACGCCCACGCAGGTGCACGCCGACAACCAGTTCGGCTGGGGCCCCATGCAGGAGGTGGCCAAGCTCTTTGCCGGCATTTTCCTGACCATCATTCCGGTGATCGCCATGCTCAAGGCGGGCGTTGACGGCCCCTTCGGCGCCATCGTGGCTGCCGTGACCCGGCCCGATGGCTCGCCCGACCCGGCCATGTACTTCTGGGCCGCCGGCGCGCTCAGCTCCTTTCTGGACAATGCGCCCACCTACCTGGTGTTCTTCAATACCGCAGGCGGCGACCCCGCCGTGCTCATGACCACCCTGGCGCCCACGCTGGCCGCCATCTCGGCGGGCGCCGTGTTCATGGGCGCTAACACCTACATCGGCAATGCCCCCAACATGATGGTCAAGGCCATCGCCGAAGACCGGGGGGTGAGGATGCCCAGCTTCTTCGGCTACATGCTGTGGTCGGGCGGCATCCTGGTGCCGCTGTTTATTGCCATGACCTTCATCTGGTTCCGTTGAGAAGGAGACTGAGCTTTTATGAGCAAACCCCGCATCCTGGTCGCCCGTGCGATCTTCCCCGACATCGTCGAGCGCCTGCGCCAGCACTTCGAGGTGCAGGACAACCCCGAGGACGTGATCTGGACGCCCGCCGAGCTGGCCGAGCGCCTGGCCGACAAGGACGGCGCTTTCACCACTGGCAGCCAGCGCATCGACGCAGCGCTGCTGGCAGCCGCGCCCGGGCTGCGCATCGTGGCCAACATGGCGGTGGGCTACAACAACTTCGATGTGGACGCCATGACGGCGGCCGGCGTGCAGGGCACCAACACGCCCGACGTGCTGACCGAGACCACGGCCGACTTTGGCTTTGCGCTCTTGATGGCCACGGCGCGCCGCATGACCGAAAGCGAGCACTACCTGCGCGCCGGACAGTGGACCAAGTGGAGCTACGACATGTTCTCGGGCTCGGACATCCACGGCAGCACGCTGGGCATCATCGGCATGGGCCGCATCGGCCAGGGCATTGCGCGCCGTGGCGCGCACGGCTTTGGCATGAACGTCATTTATCACAACCGCTCGCGCCTGTCGCCCGAGCTGGAGGCCGAATGCAAGGCCCGCTACGTGGGCAAGGAAGAGCTGCTGCGCACGGCCGACCATGTGGTGCTGGTGGTGCCCTACACCCCGGCATCGCACCACACCATCGGTGCGGCGGAACTCGCGCTGATGAAGCCCACGGCCACGCTGGTCAACATTGCGCGCGGCGGCATCGTGGACGACGCGGCCCTGGCCGTGGCCCTGCGCGAGCAGCGCATTGCAGCGGCAGGGCTCGACGTGTTCGAGGGTGAGCCCAGCGTGCACCCGGACCTGCTCACCGTGCCCAACGTGGTGCTCACCCCGCACATCGCCAGCGCCACCGTGCCCACGCGCCGCGCCATGGCCAACCTGGCGGCGGACAATCTGATCGCCTTCTTTGAACAGGGCGCTCCGCTCACGCCGGTCAATACCCCCGAGCCACGCGCGCGCTGATTTGCGGAGACAATAGCCGCGCACCGCCTTGGTGCCTCTTTTGCGCCTTTTCTAGCCCGGCCCCGCTTTTGACCACCGACACCCTCATCCTGCTGGCCGCGCTGGCCCTTGTCCTGTTGCTGCTGGTGATCGTGCTGCTGCGCCGCCCGCGCGTCGATCTGCCCCCTGAGTTGGTGGCCCGCCTGCAGGCCCTGGAGCAGACGGCCCAGGCCACCCAGCTGGCCGTGGCCCGCAACGACGGGGCCATGGAGTCCCTGGCGCAGCAGATGCGCGGCTTCACGCAGACCACGCAGGCCACGCTGGAGACGGTGCGCCATGCGGTGGACGAGCGTCTGGCCCAGGCGGTGGCCGAGTCGCGCACCGGCCGCGCCGAGCTGCTGGCGGCCTTTGGCGGGTTCGAGCAGCGGCTGGAGCAGCGCATCGAAGGCCTGCAGCAGGTGGTGGCCGGCCGGCTCGAAGACAGCCGCAAAGCCCTGCTGGAGAACCTGGCCCAGGGCCAGGCCGATGCGGCCGTGGCGCGCAAGGAGCTGTCGGACACGCTCACCGGCTTTCGCTCCGAACTCACTACGACCACGGCCGCGCTGGCGGCCGAGAGCGTCAAGTCGCGCGAGGCCATGGCCGAGAGCGGGGCGCTGTTCGAGAAGCGCATCCAGGAGCGCTTCGAGGCCCTGACCCTGGCCACGCGCACCACGCTCGATTCGCTCAAGGGCGACATCCAGAGCCAACTGGGCACCATGTCCGGCGCGCTCAAAGACCAGCTCGAAGCCAACGGCCACCAGATCCGCAACCAGTTCGCCGTGCTGCAGGATGCCGTCTCGCAGCAACTCACCGGCATGCTGCAGGGCAGCCAGACCAATGCCGAGCAGTTGCGCAACGCGCTCAACGAGCGCCTGGCCGCCATCCAGGCCGACAACTCCACCAAGCTCGAAGAGATGCGCCGCACGGTGGACGAAAAACTGCACGCCACGCTGGAGCAGCGCCTGGGCGAATCGTTCAAGCTCGTGAGCGACCGGCTGGAGCAGGTGCACAAGGGCCTGGGGGAGATGCAGACCCTGGCCGGCAGCGTGGGGGACCTCAAGCGCGTGATGACCAACGTGAAGTCGCGCGGTACCTGGGGCGAAATGCAGCTCGGCGCCATCATCGAGAACGTGCTCACGCCCGACCAGTTCGCGCGCAACGTCAAGACCGTGCCGGGCAGCGACGACCTGGTGGAATTCGCCATCCGCCTGCCCGGGCGCAGCGACGAGCACCCCGTGTGGCTGCCCATCGACTCCAAGTACCCGGTGGAGCAGTACCAGCGCCTGCTCGATGCGCACGACACGGCGGACAAGGGGCTCATCGCCTCGGCCGGCAATGCCTTCGAAGCCTCGATCAAGCTCGAAGCCAAAAAGATCTTCGGCAAGTACGTCTCGCCGCCGCACACCACCGACTTCGCAGTGCTCTACCTGCCCACCGAGGGCCTGTTTGCCGAGGTGATCCGCCGCCCGGGCCTGGTGGAGGCCTTGCAGAACGACTCGCGCGTGATGATCACCGGCCCGGCCAACCTGGCGGCCATGCTCAACAGCCTGCAGATGGGCTTCAAGACCCTGGCCATTGAGAAGCGCTCGTCCGAGGTCTGGAGCCTTCTGGGCATGGTCAAGACCGAGTTCGCCAAGTTCGGCGATGTGGTGGAGGCGACCAAGAAATCCATCGATTCGGCCGCCAAGCGTTTTGAGGAAGTGGGCGTGCGCACCCGCGCCATCCAGCGCCGGCTGCGCGACGTGCAGGACCTGCCCGCGCCCGATGCGAGCGGTGCCGTGCCCAAGCTCAGGCCCCCGATGTCGGCCGCCGACGCACAGGACGAGCTGCTGTGAACGTCGCGCTGGCCCGCCTGATCGCCGGCCAGATCTGCGTGCACGCCTGCATGGCGGGCATGCGGCTGGCCGCCCCCTTGCTGGCGCTGCGCGAGGGCTACAGTGCCGCCGCCGTGGGCGTGCTGCTGGCGCTGTTCGCGCTCACGCAGGTGTTCCTGGCCCTGCCGGCGGGGCGCTATGCCGACCGCCATGGCCTCAAGCGCCCGGTGGGCTATGCCGTGGCCGTGGCCACCGCAGGCGCCGCTGCCGCGCTGGTGTTCCCGGTATTCCCCGTGCTGTGCCTGGCGGCGCTGGCCACCGGCGGCGCCACGGGCGCGGCCACGATTGCGCTGCAGCGCCACGTGGGGCGCGCCGCGCACGATGCCACGGCGCTCAAGCAGGTGTTCAGCTGGCTGGCCATCGGGCCGGCCGTGTCCAACTTCCTCGGGCCGTTCTGCGCCGGTCTCATGATCGACCATGGCGGCGTTGTCGCCGGCGACACCCAGGGCTACCGCGCGGCCTTCGCGCTGATGGCGCTGCTGCCGCTGGCCACCTGGTTCTGGGTGCGCAGCACCGAGGAGCTGCCCCCCGTGATCGCCGCAGCCGGAGGCCCGCCCCAGCGCGCCTGGGATCTGATGAACGAGGTGCCCTTTCGGCGCCTGCTCATCGTCAACTGGATCCTGTCCTCGTGCTGGGATGTGCACACCTTCGTCGTGCCGCTGATCGGACACGAGCGCGGGCTGTCGGCCTCGGTCATCGGCTCCATCCTGGGCGCCTTCGCGATTGCCGCGGCCCTCATCCGGGTGCTGATGCCCCTGGTGGCCGAACACCTGCGCGAGCGCGTGGTGGTGGCCGTGGCCATGGTCGCCACAGCGGTGCTGTTCGCGGTCTATCCCGTGATGCCCACCGCGCTCACCATGGGCGTGTGCTCGGTGCTGCTGGGCTTTGCGCTGGGCTCGGTGCAGCCCATGGTGATGAGCCTGCTGCACCAGATCACGCCACCCCACCGCCACGGCGAGGCGCTGGGCCTGCGCCTCATGGCCATCAACGCATCGAGCGTGCTCATGCCCATGCTGTTCGGCAGTGCCGGCGCCGTGATCGGTGTGGGCGGGGTGTTCTGGGTGGTGGGCGCCGCCGTGGGGGCCGGGGCGCGCATGGCCTGGAACATGGGCAAGCCGGAAGCTGGCCACAGCCACTGATGTGGCCACCGGCGCGCGGGCGCCTGTTTGTAAAAATCCGCCTGCGCCGCCGAAATCGGAGTAGATTCCGGTAGCGTCTGCTCACATCGTTTGCAAAAAGCTGCAGGGCGGGCCCGGTTTCTCGGGCCGCCTGCGGTGTTTCTGTGGCTGTGTCGAGCCTGGACGCCCAACCCGCATGAGGAGACTTCCCATGGGTGTTTTTCGTCTTGCCCGCGGCGGTGCATGGCCGCTGGCCCTTTCATCCTGGCTGTGGCTCGCGCCCACGGGGATGGCGCAGGCCGATGCGCTGGTCGACCAGGCGAGTGCCCTGGTGCAGCGCGGCGCGGCACGCGAGGCCTTCGATCTGCTCGACCCGCAGGAAGCGGCGCGCGCTGGCGACCCGGCCTTCGATGCCGCCATGGGCCGCGCCGCGCATGCTGCCGGCCAGTACAGCCGTGCCGTGTTGGCCTGGGAGCGCGTGGTGGCGGCGCGGCCGGACGATATGGAAGCCCAGGTGGCCCTGGCCCGCGCCCTCTATGCCGTGGGTGACCAGCGCGCGGTGCTGGCGCTGTCCGAGCGGGCGCGTGCGCTGGGCATCCCGGTGGATGCTGCGCTCAGCATCGACCAGTTCCTCGTGTCCTACGACCGGACTTCGGGCGACGGTGGCTCCAGCCTCAAGGGCTATGCCGAGCTGGCCCTGGGCCATGACTCCAACGTCAACGCCGGGCCGGCCTCGATGCTGCTGCCCTCACCCGTGCCGGGCACGCCGGCCTGGACGCTGGCGCCCTCGGCCCTGGCGCGTTCCTCGGATTTCCTGGCCGCGCTGGTGGCGGTGCGCGGGCGCTATGTGATGGACGCGCGTTGGTCTCTGGTCGGCGCGGCCGCCGGTACGCCGCGGCGCAACGAGGGTGGGGCAGGGGCCTTCGATTCCGACCAGTTCGACGCCAGTGCGGGCGTGGCCTGGCGCGCGGAGCGCCACGAACTGATCCTGCAGGGGCAGGGCTCCTACTATGCGCTCGACGGTACGCGCCTGCGCAGCATCGGCGGCGTGCTGGGCGAATGGATCTACCGGATCGACGGCTACCGGCAGTGGGGCAGCTTCCTGCAATCGGCGCGCCTGCACTACCCCACGCAGCCACTGCGCGATGTGCAGCGCACGGTGGCGGGCACCTCGTACGCCCATGTGTTCCGCGATGGCAGCCTGGCCTATGCGGGCGTGCATGGCGGGCGCGAGGAACCCGATGCGGCCGGCGTGGACTACCTGGGCCACCGGCTGGTCGGCTTGCGTGCGGGCGGCCAGTTGGCGCTGGCGCGCAACTGGGCCCTGTTCGCCAATCTGGACTGGGAGCGGCGCCGCTATGGCGCGCCCGACCCCTTCTTTGCCGTGGTGCGGCGCGACCGGCAGGTGAATGCCTCGCTGGGGGTGTCGTGGATACCCGCCACGGCCTGGCGCGTCACGCCGCAGTGGACGGGTACGCACAACGATTCCACGCTGCCGGTGTCCGAGTACCGGCGGCGCATCTGGTCCGTCACCGTACGCCGCGAGTTCTAGATGACCCCCCTGAGTCGCTTCGCGCCTTCCCCCCAGGGGGACGCCGCCCCTGCGGCGGGGCGGCCCTTGCACGGCGGCGCTGGACTGGGCCTCGCCAGTTTCCTGGAGCGGGGAAAGAAGAAAGACCAAGGAGGTGTTGCATGAACCCCGAACCTCGCCTGTCCCGCATTGCGCTGCTGATGGCCATGGTGGCTGCCTGGCCGGCTTCCACCCTGGCCGCCGCCGGCCTGGTGCAGTTCGCCACCGGCGAGGTCAGCCTGCGCCGGGGCGATGCCACGGGCAGTGTGGCCAAGGGTGCCGAAGTGGACACGGGGGATGTGCTGCTGACCGGCAGCGCAGGCCGCGCGCAGATCCGCTTCACCGACGGCGGCCTGGTGGCGCTGTACCCGGATTCGCAGTTCACCGTGACCCGGTACTCCGACAGCGGCGACGTGGCGCAGGACGGCTTTGCGGTGACCTTGCTGCGTGGCGGCATGCGGGCGATCACCGGTCTGATCGGCAAGCGCAACCCGGGCAGCTACAAGGTCACCACGCCCACGGCGGTGGTCGGTATCCGTGGCTCGGCCTTCCTGGTGGGCTTCAATGCGCAGGGCCAGCTCACGGTGGCGGGTGAGCAGGACGAGATCGAAGTCTGTACCGAGGCCGGCTGCGTGGGCGTGAAGGCCGGCGAGTCGGTGCTGGTGCTCTCCAGCCAGAAACTGCCGGTGTACACCCATACCCGCGCGCTGCTGCCCCTGCCGGCGCTGCCCTGGCCGCAGACGGCGGGCGACCAACTGCGCGATGGCCACCGCAGCAGCGTGTTCGTGATTCCGCAGTTGCCGCCCCCACCGCCCCCTGTGCATGTACCGCCCCCACCGCATGTGGAGGATCCGGTGGTGCCGCTGCCAACGCCGACCCCGCCCTCGCCGGTCCCCGTGCCTGCGCCTGCGCCGGTTCCGGCACCGGTGCCTGCGCCCGTTCCGGTGCCACCCCCACCGACCACGCAGGTGCCCACTCCGGCACCGCCCACCACCGGTACAGGGACCACCACGACGCCCGGCACCACCACGCCGCCTGCGACCACCACGCCGCCTGCGACCACACCGCCGACGACCACGCCACCTGCCACCACCACGCCACCGACCACCACACCGCCCCGGCCGGTGCCACCGCCGCCGACCACGCCGATCTTCGTGCTGCCGCCCGGGGTGATCCTGCTGCCCCCGGCACCGCCACCGATACGCTGAGGGCGTTGCGGCCCCGGGGCTGCCTCCGCTGGCGGGGGCCGCGGGGTCAGATCTTGTAGAAGGCCTTGATCAGGTCCCAGGCTTCCTGGGGGTCATCGGTGTAGTGGAAGAGCTTCAAGTCCTGCGGCGAGATCGTGCCTTCTTCGACCAGTACATCGAAGTTGACGAGGCGCTTCCAGTAGTCGGTGCCGAAGAGCACGATGGGCACGGGCTTGGCCTTGCCGGTTTGCACCAGGGTCAGCACCTCGAACAGCTCGTCCAGCGTGCCGAAGCCGCCCGGGAAGGCCACCAGCGCCTTGGCGCGCATCATGAAATGCATCTTGCGCAGTGCGAAGTAGTGGAACTTGTAGCACAGCGAGGGCGAGATGAAGCGGTTGCCGCTCTGCTCGTGCGGCAGGGCGATGTTCAGGCCCACGTTGAGCGCACCCACATCGTGGGCACCGCGGTTGGCGGCCTCCATGATGCCGGGGCCGCCGCCGGTGCACACGTAGATGCGGTCGGCCGGCGCATTGCGCTCGCTGTGCTCGGCCACCAGGCGGGCGAATTGGCGCGCCAGGTCGTAGTAGCGCGCATTGCGCACCGCCAGCCGGGCCTTGGCAATGGCGGCCTCGTCGCCCGCAGCCTCGGCCGCGGCCAGGAGTTCGGCCGCCTCGTCGGGGGCGACGAAGCGTGCGCTGCCATAGACCACCACGGTGCTCTCGATGCCCTGTGCGGCCTGGCCGAGGTCGGGCTTGAGCATCTCCAGCTGGAAGCGGATGCCACGCGTCTCGCGGCGGAACAGGAACTCGGGGTCGGCGAACGCCAGGCGGTAGGCGTCGGCGTGCAGGGGGTTGCCGTTGGCGGCGTGGTTTTGCAGCTCTGCCCAGGCATCGGCCAGGCGGCTCTCGTTGAGTTGGGTGTTTGCGTCCATAGGCCCCATTGTGGCGCGGATTCCGGGCCGCGGCACCTGCCGGGCTGCCTGCGTCAGCCCAGTGCCAGCAGCCGGTCGATGCGCGGGCGCGGCAGGCCCAGCAGGCTGGGCGAGAGCGTGGCCAGCAGCGGGTAGTTGGCCTCTGCCGTCTGCTCGGTGAAGCTGTCGGCAAAGCGCTGTGCGGCCGGTGCCCCCTGCGCTGCGGCAGACCGGTCGAGCGCCTGGCCCGCTGCGGCCAGGCTGCGCTCGATCACGCTGCGGCTGTGCTGGCCCTGCTGCTCGGCGCGCAGGATCTGGGGCAGGGCCTGGCGCAGGCCTTCGGGCGTGTCGAATTGCCAGTGTTCGGGGGCCAGCAGCGGGGTTTCGGGCTCGGTGCGGGCGCGCACGAACTGGCCGGTCGGAAAGCGCTTGCCTTCGCCCTTGACGCTGAGCTGGTCGCGCACGCGCGGCCATTCGGTTTCGGCCACGCTGAACTCGACGTCGCCCTGCCTGCTGGCATGCGCGCGGATGCCGGCCGGGGCCAGTGCCTGGTCCAGGCGCCGGGCCTGGGCCTCGGGGGGCAGGTCCGGGTCCAGGCGCACGCCCATGGCCTGGCGCTGGGTGCCGGTGAGGGAGAACGCTACGGTCTCGGCGCTGGCCGCTGCCAGGGTCCGGGAGTCCAGCCCGCGCAGGCGAAAGCGCTGCCGGGCCGGCGCCTCGGGGCTGTAGGCGAGCTGGCTGTCCAGGCGGTAGCCGCTGCGCTCGGGGCGCGCCGCCCACAGCTGCGCCAGGCGCCTGTGTGCACCGTCGAGGGCGCTGGTGGTGGGCGCGCTGCCCGTGAGCTGGCGGCTGATCTGCCCCTTGAGCTGCTGCAGCTGGCCCGACAGCTCATCAAGGAACGACAGCGCCTGCTGGGCGTTTGCCACGTTCTGGTTGAACTGTGGCGGGACCACGCCCGCTCCGGAGCGCGGCAAGGTGAAATGGCTGGCCGGCAGCGTGGCCGGTGCGGGTGCGGCCGCAACGGCCGCCATCGACTCGGGGCGCTGGGCCGGGCCGGCCGCACCGACTCGGGCGGACAGGGCTGTGCTGTGGTCGGGGCCGGAAAGCGCTGGGAGCTGCATCAGATCAGGTCGAAAAGGGACAGTCCGCTGACCTTGCTGTAGGACTTCTGCGTGGCCTGCAGCGCTGTGCTGTAGGCGCTCAGGCGCGTCGCGGCCTCGCCGTAGTCGAGCTGGCCCAGCGTGATCATGGACTGCTGGTTGGCCACGCTGACGCTGCCGTGGTTGCTGTCCAGCGTGTCCAGGATGTTCTGCGCACCGCCCAGGCCGGCGATCTTGCCGTTGACGCTGCTCAGCGTGTCGTCCAGGCTTTGCAGGGTGGCCGCCACGACCGCGCGCGTGGCGGGGTTGTTGGCGCTCACACCCGGCACGCTCAGGGTGTTGGCGGCGGTGTCCAGCTGGTTGAGCAGGTCGTCCATCTCGTCCAGGCTCACGTTGGCCGCCTGGGTGATGCCTTCGCCCACCACCACCGCCTGCCGGGCCGTGTTGCCCGTGAACTGGTAGCGCGGCGAGGCACCGGTGCCGTTGTCGGTGATCGTCGGCGCATTCGTGAGCGTGCCCGAGAACAGCGAGCGGCCTTCCTGGTCCTTGGTGTTGGCGGTGTAGAACAGGCTGTCGCGCAGTGCGGCCAGCGAGCTCGACATGGCCTGCAGGTCCTCCGAGGCATTGGCGCCGTCGGCGGCCCAGACCATGAGGTCGCGCGCGTCCAGCATGTCCTTGACGGTGCTGCCGAGCGTGGTCTCGTTCTGGGTGAGGCGCGTCTTGAGCGCCGCGATGTTGTCGCGGTACTGGGTGAGCGTGGCCTCCTCGCGCACCATGCGCGACAGGCGCACGTTTGCCACGGGGTTGTCCGAGGGCAGCAGGTAGCGCTGGCCCGAGGCCATCTGCTTCATCACATGTTCCAGGCGCGCATTGGCGTTCTGCAAGGCCTGGTTCATCGTGGCGTGGTACTGGGTGCTGGAAATGCGCATACCGGTTCCTGGGAGTGTCTCAGAGCATGGCCAGCGTGCTGTCGAACAGCTCGTTGGACACCGCGATGACCTTCATGTTGGCCTGGTACATCTGCTGGTACTGCACGAGGTTGATGGCTTCCTCGTCCTCGTTGACGCCGCTGGTGGACTTCCAGTTGCTCTCGGCATAGACGCGCACCGTCTCGGCCACCGACAGGGCGGTGCTGTTCTGCTGGCTGCTCGTGCCCAGGCGGCTCACCAGCTGGGTGTAGACATCGCCGAGCAGCACGGTGCCCAGGGAGGTGATGGTGGCCGGCTGGTTCTTGAGGTTGATGGCCTCGATCAGCTTGTCGCTGTTGCCCTGCAGGCCCGGGTTGGACGAAAAGCCCAGGTCCTGCTGCGTGATCGCCGGGTTGAGCGTGAGCATGGCGTTGGAGCTCGATGCGTCGTACACGAACAAGGCCTTGCCGTTGACGGGCGTGGCCGCTGTGCTGTTCATCGCATAGCCGCTCTGGAACACGGCGTTGTACTGGGTCGCCACCTCGCGTGCCAGGTCGGAGATGGCGGTGCGCATGGGCGCCAGCGCCTGGCCCTCGAAATCGTTCAGGCCACCGAGCTCTCCGCCCAGGTTGTCGTTGCGCACGCGGAAGGTCTCCTTGGCGAAGCCCACCTTGAGGCTTTGCGTGCCGCTGGCGTCGGTCTCGACCTCCAGCGTGCCCGCGATGGCACCGGCCACCAGCGGCTGGCCGCTGCGCAGCGCCAGGTCACGCGTGCCGTCGGGCTGGTTCACCACCTGCAGGCCCACCAGGGCGGACAGGGCGTCGATCTTGTTGTCGCGCTCGTCCATCAGGCCCGAGGGGCTGGCTCCGGTGGCCGAGGCGGCCGCGATCTTCTGGTTCAGCGCGGCGATGTCGGCGCTCAGCGCATTCACCTGGGTGACCGTGGCCGTGCGCTGCTGGTTCACGGCGCTGCGCTGGCCTGCCAGCACCTGGTTGAGGTTGTTGAAGCGCTTGGCCAGGGCATCGGCCGCGCTGAGGACCTGCTGGCGCAGGGGGCTCGAGGTGGGCTCCACGCTGGCGGCATTGAGGGCGCTGTAGAAGCCGTCCAGCGCGGCGTTGATGCTGGCGCTGTCATCGCCCATCACCTGTTCGAGCTGGGTCAGGTAGGGCTGGGTGGATGCGTGCTGACCCTGGTTGGAGGCGGCCTGCCACATCTGCAGGCTCTTGTAGTCGTCGCTGAAGCGGATCAGCGCGGGCGTGTTCACGCCATCGCCGGCCGCGAACGGGCCCGAGCGCGAAGGCTGGGCCGCGGTCAGCACCACGCCCTGGCGGGTGTAGCCCACCGTCATGACATTGGCCACGTTCTGGCTGGTGACCGTGAGCGCGGTGCGCGCGGCAAGTGCGCCCGACAGCGCGTTGGTGAGCATGCTCATGAAAACAATCCCTGGAGAGTCTTAGGGCTTGAGGGCGACCGGCGGGTGCGAAACATTAAGCGCCGCTGGCGTGGCGGACGCGACGGGCCCCGCAGCGGGCAGCAACTGCAGCAGCAGCGTGTTGGCGATGCCGAAGGCGCGCTGGCTGGCGAGCTGGTCGGCCACCAGGGTGTCGGCGTAGTCGAGCATGTCGTTGCGCCGCTGCTGGAACAGGCCGTCTTCGCCCGCGATCTCGCTGGCGCTCTTGCGCATCTGTTGCAGCATCTGCGAGATGAACAGGCCTTCGAAGCGCACGGCAGCCTGCTCGGCCCGGGCGCGGTACTGCGCATCCGCGGCGGGTGCGATGGTGTCGCCATGGGCCTGCCCCGGCAGAAGCGAAGAGGGGGAGTGGATGCGGTGCTCCATGTCAGATGACGATCAGTTCGCCGTTGATCGCACCGGCCTGGTCCAGGGCCTGCAGGATGGCCATGATGTCGTCCGGCGTCGCACCGGTGCTGTTGATGGTGTCGATGATGGTCTGCAGCTTGGCGCTGGGCGGCCAGCGGAACATGCGGCTGTTGCCCTGCTCCACCTGCACACGCGACTGCGGCGTGACCATGGTCTCGCCACGGCCCAGCGAATTGGGCTGGCTGACCTGGGACGACTCGCTGATCACCACCTTGAGGCTGCCGTGCGAGACGGCCGCCGGGCGCACCGTGACACCCTGGGAGATGACCACGGTGCCGGTCTTGGAGTTGAAGATCACCTTGGGCACCTCGTCGCCCACGTCGATGTTCAGCGCCTGCAGGCGCGCCACGAAGGCCACGCGCTGGGTCGGGTTGGCGGGGGCCTGCACCTCGATGCTGGTGGCGTCGGTGGTGGTGGCAATGCTGCCAAAGCGCCGGTTGATGGTGTCCACGATGTTGGTCGCGGTCTGGAAATTGGGGCGGCGCAGGCTCAGGCGCACGGTGGGGCGGGTGTCGAAGTCGGTCTCGATCTCGCGCTCGATGGTGGCGCCGTTGGGGATGCGGCCGGCCGTGGGGGTGTTCACCGTGACGCTGGAGCCGCTGGCCCCCTGGGCGCTGAGGCCGCCGACGACCACATTGCCCTGGGCCAGCGCATAGGTGTCGCCGTTGGCCGCACGCAGCGGCGCCAGCAGCAGCACGCCGCCGCGCAGGCTTTTGGCATCGCCCAGCGAGGACACGTTCACGTCGATGGTCTGGCCCTTGCGGTAGCCGGGCGGGAAGACGGCACTGACCATCACGGTGGCGACGTTCTTGGTCTTGGCGGCGTTGCTGCCCTCGGGCAGCTTCACGTCGAACTGCTTGAGCATGTTGGTCACCGACTGGCCCGCCGAGCGCACCTGGGTGCTGTCGCCCGAGCCCGCGAGCCCGACGACGATGCCGTAGCCGATCAGCTGGTTCTCGCGCACGCCCTCGATCTGCACGAGGTTGCGCAGGTTCTGGGCCGGCAGCGCCGCCTGGGGCGCCAGGCCCAGGAGCAGGGTGGAGAGCAGGAGGAGGGGGCGGAGCATCGTCGTCATGGTGGGCGGTGGGGTCAGAAGGGCATCAGCGGGCTGTTGAAGAAGCGCGTGAGCCAGCCGGGCTGCTGGGTGTCGCCCAGGGCGCCGCGGCCCGAATAGGTGATGCGCGAGTTCGCGATGCGTTGCGAAGACAGGCGGTTGTCGGTGTCGATGTCGGCCACGCGCGCATAGCCGCTCACGCGCACGAACTCCTCGCCGTTGTTCAGCGTGAGGCTCTTCTCGCCGCGGATGTGCAGCAGGCCGTTGGGCAGGACCTCGTGCACCACCACGGTGATCGCGCCCTGCAGCGTGTTCTGCTGCGTGGCCGTGTTGCTGGCGTCGAACGAGCGCTGGGCATCGGTGCCGATCTGGCCCTTGATCGTCTGGTTCAGCAGCACGGGCGAGGCGATGGCGGCGCTGCTGTTCTTGCCCTGCGTGGTGCCCGAGCGCCGGTTGGCCTGGGTGGTTTCCTGCAGCACCACGGTGAGCACGTCGCCGGCGCGGATGGCGCGGCTGTCGGCCGTGAGTGTGGAGCTGTGCTCGGGCGAGAACACCCCGCCCGACTGGCCGCGCCGCACCACGGGCATGGTGACCAGCGGCTCTTCCAGCTCCACCTTGGGCCCGGTGGCCAACGTCTCGCAGCCGGCCAGCAGCAGGCTGGCCAGCAGGGCGAGCAGGCCCATGGATGCACGGGCAGCCATCAGCGCGCCGCCTGGGCGAGGTTCTGCATCATCTCGTTGGCCGCCGAGAGCACCTTGGTGTTCATCTCGTAGGTGCGCTGGGTCGCGATCATGTCGACCATCTCCTCGACCACCTGCACGTTCGAGCCTTCGAGCGCGCCCTGCTTGAGCTTGCCGCGGCCTTCCTCGCCGGGCGCGCCTTCGTTCGGTGCACCGCTGGCCACGGTTTCCTGGTACAGGTTGTCGCCCAGTGCGAGCAGGCCCACCGGGTTGACGAAGTTGGCCAGCGTGAGCTGGCCCAGCGCGGTCGGCGTGGTGCTGCCGTTCACCGACACCTGCACGGTGCCGTTTTCGAGGATGGTCAGGCCGGTGGCGTTGGCGGGCACCGTGATCTCGGGGCGCAGCGCCAGGCCCTGGGCGTTCACCAGGCGGCCATCGGCATTCACCGAGAGCTGGCCAGCGCGCGTGTAGGCCGCTTCGCCATTGGGCAGCTCGACCTGCAGAAAGCCGTTGCCGACGATGGCCACGTCGAGCGACTGGCCCGTGGTCTGCAGGTTGCCGGTGGTGAACACCTTCTGCGTGCCCACCAGGCGCGTGCCGCTACCCAGCTGGATGCCCGATGCGGAGTTGCGGTTCTCGTCGATCTGTGCGCCCGGCTGCTTCTCGACCTGGTAGAACAGGTCTTCGAAGACCACGCGGTCGCGCTTGAAGCCCACGGTGTTGACGTTGGCGAGGTTGTTGGCGATGGCCTGGAGTTTGGCGTCCTGGGCCTGGACGCCGGTCTTGCTGACCCACAGGGCGGGATTCATGGGGGCTCCTAGTCGAAAAAGGGTGTGTGAAGGGGTTATTCGCGCAGCAGGCGGTTGCCGTTGGCGGCCATGTCGTCGGCCACCTTGAACAGGCGCATGTGGACCTCGAAGTCGCGGCTCAGGCCCATGGAGGCGACCATCTCCTCGACGGCCGAGACGTTGCTGCCTTCGAGGTGGGCGCCGCGCACGCGCACCGTGTCGTCGGCCGGCAGCGGCTGGCCATCGCGGCTGACCACGAAGCCGGCGGTGTTCTTGGCCAGGGTGGCGGCCTCGGGCTTGACCAGTTTGAGCCGGTCCACGGGCTGCAGGTCGGCCTCGCCCTCGGGCTGCACCGACACCGTGCCGTTCTCCGAGATCGCCACGCGCACATGGGCCGGCAGCACGATGGGGCCGCCGTCGCCGAGCACGGGGCGGCCGTTGAGCATGAGGGCACCGTTGGCGTCCACCACGAAGGCGCCGTTGCGCGTATAGCCCTCGCCATCGCCCAAAGCCACGGCGAAGAAGCCATCGCCCGAGACCGCGGCATCGAGGTCGCGTCCGGTGGCGGTGAGGGTGCCCGAGCGCGTGGACACGGCGTTCGCCTGCAGCTCGGCCAGGTGGCGTGCGCTGTAGCCATAGCCCTGCACGGACTGGCTGCGCGCCAGTTCCAGGTCGGCGCGAAAGCCGTTGGTTGCGGCGTTGGCGAGGTTGTTCGCGCGCACCTGCTGCGCGTGCAGCGTGCGCTCGGCGCCGCTCATGGCGGAGTAGATCAGGGCGTCCATGGCGCGTCAGCCTCAGATGGCCTGCATCAGCGATTGCATCATCTCGTTCTCGGTCGAGATGACCTTGGTGTTGGCCTGGTAGTTGCGCTGCGAGGACATCAGGCTCACCAGCTCCGAGGTCATGTCCACGTTGGACTGCTCGATGGCGCCCACGGTGAGGTCACCGGTCATGCCCGTGCCGGGCGTGAAATACAGCGCGTTGCCCGAGCCCACCGAGGTGGTCCAGCTGGTGTCGCTCACGGCCGTGAGCGCACTTTCGTTGGGGAAGGTGGCCAGCGCGATCTTGCCCACGCTCTGCTTCTGGCCGTTGCTGTACTGGGCCACGACGGAGCCGTCCTTGGCCAGCTCCACCCCCGTCAGCGTGCCCGAGGCATAGCCGTCGGTGGAGTTCACCGTGGTTGTCGTGTCGCCCGCGTACTGGGTGGTGCCGGCGTAGTTGATGGTGATGTTCAGGTCCTGCGCCGCGGGCATCAGGGTGATCACCGGCACGGTGGCCGACGCCGGGCTGGTGAGCTGGCCGTCGGGGCCGAAGGTCAGGTTGGGCAGCGCTGCGGGGGCACCACCGTCCACCGTGTAGTGCACATCGATCTGGCCCGGCGTAGCCGACTTGACGAAGTACTGCGTGACCGTGTGCTGGGCGCCCAGCGAGTCGTACACCACGGAGACCATGGAGCTGTTGTAGGAGAGTGGGTCGGCCGGGGCGAAGGGCGCCACGGCGGGCACGGTCCAGTCGGACGAGAGGTTGCCCACGTACTTGATCTGCGTGCTGGCCTGTGCCGGCACCTGGCCCGTGGGCACGGTGATATCGCCAAAGGCACCCAGGGTGGTCGTGCCCGGCACCATGGGGTAGCCCTGGACCTTGCGGCCCGAGGCGTCCACCAGGGCGCCGTTCTTGTCGGTGGAGAAGATGCCCACGCGGGTGTACAGCAGGGCGCCCGCGCTGTCCTTGGTCACGAAGAAGCCCCGGCCCTGGATGCTGGCGTCCATGGCGCGGCCCGTGGTCAGCACGCCGCCGCCCACGTCGATGCTCTGCGTGAGCGAGCCGACCTGGGCGCCGATGGGCTGGGTGCCCGCGTACATCGAGGAGAAGTTGGCGCGGCTGGCCTTGAAGCCGAAGGTGCCGGAGTTGGCGATGTTGTTGCTGATGGTGTCCAGCGAGGTGTTGATGGCGTTGATACCGGACAGGGCGATTTCGAAGCTCATGGCGATTCCTTGGGGTTCAGGGGGTGGCGGTGGCGGGTTTGCCGTTGAACGCGGTGATGAGGCCCGGCTGGACCTGGTCGGCGCCGGCAACGGTCAGCAGGGCGCTGCCACTGCCGGTCAGGCGCACGTTGGTGAGCTCGCCGGTGACCTCGATGGCAGGGGCTTCCTGGGTGCTGGTTTCCACCTGCACGCCGTACTTGCCGGGTGCCAGGCCGAGTGCGGTGGGGTCGAGCGTGTACTTCACGTCGCCCGTGTTGTGCGTGCCCAGCTCCACGCGGTGCCTGGCACCATCGCTGCCGGTGAGCACCAGCGTGGTCTGCGCGCTGTTGCTGTTCAGGTGGAAACCGAGCGCAATGGGCTGGCCGTTCACGGCCAGGGTGTCGGTCTGCACGGTCACCGAGGAGCCGACCTGCGAGCCCAGGGTCAGCATCTGCGTGCTGGCCATGAGGCTGGCAGCGGTCGTGCCCTGCTCGGTGAGTTTCTGCAGCGCCTCCATCTGGCTCAGCTGGGTCAGCTGGCCCACGAATTCGCTCGGGTCGGTGGGCTCCAGCGGGTTCTGGTTGCGGATCTGGGCCACCAGCAGCTTGACGAACAGGTCGGAGACCGAGCCGCCACCGCCCAGCGCGCTGGAGATGGCATTGCTGCCGGTCGCGCCACTGCCCTGGGTTGCGGAAGATGTCGAATTGGTTTCCATGGATCAGCCCTCACCCAGGCGCAGCAGGGAGTTCTGCATGGCCTTGACGCGGCCCAGCACCTCCACATTGGTTTCGAAGGCGCGCGATGCCGACAGCATGTCGGTCATCTCGGCCACGGAGTTGACGTTCGAATAGAACACCTCGCCGGAGGCGTTGGCCAGCGGGTTGCCGGGCTCATAGACCTTGCGCGCGGGTTCGGTGCTCTCGATCACGTCGAGCACCTGCACGCGGGCGCCGGCCACCTGGCCGTCCGCGCCGGGCTGGGCCATGGCCGAGAACACGGGCTTGCGCGCGCGGTAGACGCCGGCCTCGGTGCCCGCGGCCGACTGGGCATTGGCGAGGTTGCTGGAGATGGTGTTCATGCGCACGGTCTGGGCCGTCATGGCCGAGCCGGCGATCTGGGCGATGCTGCGAAAGGCCATGGCTTACTGCCCCGCGATGGCCTTGGCCAGGCCCTTGAGCTTCATGTTGGTGAAGGTCAGGCTGGTCTGGAAGTCGGATGCGTTCTGCGAGAACAGCGACTGTTCCACGCCCAGCTCGACGGTGTTGCCGTCCTGCGAGGGGTGGTTGGGCACGCGGTAGAGCAGATCGCCATCGCCCGTGTCGAGCGCGAGGGGCCCCTCGCCGGCCTGGCGCTGGCCCAGGGATGCGGCGAAGTCGATGTCGCGCGCCTGGTAGCCCGGCGTGCTCTCGTTGGCCAGGTTCGAGGCGATGATTTTGGTACGATCCGCCCGCAACCGCAGGGCATCGGCGTGCACGCCCAAGGCCTTGTCAAAGTGAATTCCCATGTTGATCCTCTTTTTCTGATGTCCATCAAGAAAGTTCATGGCCGCTGGTGGGCCGGGGCCGCATGTGCGGGGCTGCTGTGGGGGCCTTTGGCCCTGTCTGCCGCGCCGCTGTCGGCACCGGCGCAGCGCGTGGAGGCCGCGGCACGCCAGTGGCTGGCCGAGCAGGCCACGGTCAAGGGGCTGGTGGCGCCCCAGTTCGAGCTCAGCCTGGTCGAACGCGGCGGCACCGCGCCGGCTGCGGCGTGCGCCCAGGCGGTGGCCGTGGAGGCCGTGGAAACGCGGTACCTGAGCCGCATGCGCTTTGCCGCCACCTGCCCGGGCAACGCCGGCTGGCAGCGCGAATGGATCGTGCGGGCCGAGGTGTCCGCGCTCGTGGTCGTGGCGGCCGCACCGGTGCAGGCCAACCGGGCCATGGCCGAGGCCGACCTGGCGCAGGAGCGGCGCACCCTGGTCGACATGGCAGACGCCTTGCCGTCGATCGATGCGGCCGTTGGCCAGGCCAGCACGCGTGCGCTGCGCAGCGGCCAGGTGGTGTCGCCGCGCTGGCTGGTCCAGCCCTTGCTGCTCAAGCGCGGCGACAGCGTGAGCATCGTTGCGCGCAACGGCCTCATCGAAGTCCAGGTGCCCGGCGAGGCGCTGGAGCCGGGCCGGCGCGACCAGGTCGTGCGCGTGCGCAACACCGGCACGGGCAAGGTGATCCGCGCGCGCGTCATCGAGGCAGGGGTGGTGGAGCCGGAGAGCATGGGGCAGCAGTCCATGGGCGATCAGTCCCGCGACTGAATCTGTTCGGCCAGGCGCACGAGCTTGGCCGCGTAGCCCGGGTCGGTGGCGTAGCCGCCGCGCGCCAGGCCCTGGGCGAAGGCCTGGGCGTCGGCACCGGTGTTGAGCGCGGCGCGGTAGCGCGGGCTGCCTTGCAGCAGGCGCGCATAGTCGCCAAAGGCGCTGGCGTAGTCGGGATAGCTGCGGAAGGCCTCGGTCTTCTTGAGCGCCGTGCCGTCCTCGTACTCGGTGGTCAGGGCCTCGGCGCGTGCGCCCTGCCAGCCGCCCTGGGCCTTGAGGCCGAACAGGTTGTGGGTGTTCTGGCCTGCGGCATCGCGCAGCGGCTGCTGGCCCCAGCCCGATTCCAGCGCCGCATGGGCCGACACCAGATCGGCAGAGACCCCCAGGGTCTGGGCTGCCTGTCGGGCCCAGGGGGCGATGCTGGCCAGGAACTCCTGCTGCTGTGCGCCCAGGGACGGCGGGGCGCTGCCCGCCACCGCTGGCGCCGAGGCCTGCGCGCGGTGCACCCAGGCTTCGGGGCGCATGGCGGGCAGGGCGTCACCGGGCCAGCCCTGCTCGATCACCCGCTGCACCTCGGCATGGGCCTGGCGGAACACGGCCGCGAAGGGGCCACCCTGGCCCTGGCCTTGGGCGGGCAGGGGCGGCTGCGCCACGGCGGGCATGGCGATGCGCGCCAGCGTGGTGTCAGGCCTGAGCATAGGTGTCTTCTTCCTTGCCGCGCAGCACGCGCTGCAGGATGGCCTGCTGGTCGGTCACCAGGCGGCCGTTGCGGCTGTTGCGCTCCTTGCAGTCGCGCACCAGTTGCTCCAGTGCCTGGCTGCGCGTGCGGACCACGCCGCGCGTGGCGGGCGGCAGGCGCTCGATCAGCGCGTCCAGCGTGGCCGGGCTCTGCGGCGACAGCAACTGCACGAGCAGCGCACTGCGGCGCTCGCGGCGCTGGTCCAGCTCGGCCACCAGGGCCAGGATGCGCTCGTTCAACTCCAGCAGGCCGGCACTGTCGTGCCGCAGTGCGGCCGTGAACTGCTCCTGCAGCAGCGCCTGGAGGCTGCGGTAGCGCTGCAGGTCGGCGTCCATGTCGGCCACGAACTGCGGCAGAAGGCCGGGTCGGCTCATTCGCGCCCTCCGTGGTAGCGCGTGATCAGCCCCGCGAGCTTGCCCGCGTCAAAGCGGATCTCGCCGCGTGCCAGCGCATCGCGCACGGCGGCGACCTTGGCCTCATCGATCTCGGGCAGGGCGCGCAGGGCGGACTGGGCCGCCTCGAGCACGCCCGAGGCGCGCGTGGGTTCATCGGGCGAAGCGGCGGCCTGCGCGGGGGCCGCGGCACTGGTGTCTGCAACGGGCGCAGCGGCGGGCAGTGCGGTGATGCCGGTGGAGGTGATTTTCATGCGGGGGCCTCGGATTCTGGTTTCCATGGCGTTCAGCGGGCGGTCAGGGTTTCGCGCAGCGCCGTCAGGGACTCGCGGTTCGGCACGGTGGAGTCCACGCCGGGCAGCAGGGGCGTCACCGTTTCGGGGGCTCCGAACATGGCCGCCATGTGGCGTGCATGCTCGGTCGTGAGGACCAGCAGCTCGATGCGGCGGTTGGTGTCGGCCTTGGGGTCCTTGGTGTCGAAGGGCGCGCGGTCGGCCATGCCCACGGTCTGCAGCGTGGTGCCGGCGGGCATGCCGCCGGCCAGCAGGTGGTAGCGCGCTGCGATGGCGCGGTTGTTGGACAGCGTCCAGTTCGAGACCGGGCCCATGTCGCCATCGGCGTAGGGCAGGGAGTCGGTGTGGCCCACGACGATGATCTGGTTTTCCATCTGCGCGAACACCGGCCCCATCTTGCGCAGCAGGCGGCGAAAGCGCTCGGTGGGGACCACGCTGCCGCGCTCGAACATGCCCTGCTTGTCGGTGTCGTGCAGCATCACGCGCAGGCCGAAGGGCGTGATGATGGCCTGCAGGTTGTTGGCCAGGCCGGCGTCCTCGCTCATGCGCATGAGGATGGCCGCCAGCTGCCGCAGGTCGGCCGCCGTGTCGTAGCGCACCGGGGCCGCGCCGGGCTGCAGGCCCTGGCCGCCGTTGGTGAAGGCCTGGCGGGGCTGGCGCACCACGCCCTGTGCAGGCACGGGCTCGCGCGGGATCAGGCTGCCCTGGGCCGTGGTGAAGGTGTGGATCTTGTGGCCCGCGCCTTCGTCGAACATCTTGCCGCCCGTGGTGCGCAGGATCTCCTCGCTGCGCTCGGCGTTGCGCGAGGCCAGCAGCCACAGCACCAGGAACAGGCACAGCAGGGCCAGGCAGAAGTCGGCGAAGGCCACCTTCCAGGCGCCCCCGTGGGCCTCGTCGTGCGCCTTGCGCGAGACGCGCTTGACGACGGTCGGGTGGTGGCCGTCGCCCTTGCCGGCCTTGCTGGCGTTGCCATCAGCTTGCACGGCGTTCTCCGGGCGTGCGGTCGGCGGCGTCCGCGTTCTGCATGTTGTCGATCCAGCTTTCGAGCAGTGCGAAGCTGGGCTTGATATTCAGCTGTACGAGGCGGCGGCCGGCGTCGATGGCCAGCAGCGGCGGCTTGCCCGAGACATGGGTGACGAGCACCACCTTGACCGATTCCAGCGCGGCCAGCTCCTCGTGCACGATCTGCTTCATCATGTTCGCCAGCGGGTCGAACAGCGCATAGCAAAAGAAGATGCCGATGAAGGTGCCGACCATGGCCGCGGCCACCATCACCGCGATCTCGGCCGTGCCGGCGCCGTCGGCAACCGAGCTCATCGCCATCACGATGCCCAGCACTGCGGCCAGGATGCCGAAGCCCGGCATGGCTTCGGCGATCTTGCCCAGCGATTTGGCAGGCTGCGACAGCTCCTCGTAAATCGCCTCCAGCTCCTGCTCCAGCACACCCTCCAGCTCGTGGGCGTTGATCTTGCCCATGGCCATCAGGCGGAAGTTGTCGACGATGAAGTGCAGCAGCTTGGGCTCTTCGAGGATCAGGGGGTAGCGCTGGAACAGCTCGCTCTCGTGGGGCGCCTCGACGTGGGCGTCCAGGGCCTTGAGGCCTCCGGCAGCGGTCTGCAGCAGCTCGTACATCAAAAGCAGCAGCTGGCGCTGGAACTCCTCGCCGGGCTTCTTGCGGCCCACCACCTTCTTGAGCTGCAGCACCATTTCCGAGAGCACATGCTTGGGGTTGCCCAGCACGATGGCCCCCAGGCCTGCCCCCAGGATGATCAGCAGCTCCACCGGCTGCCAGATGACCTTGAAGCTGCCGCCGTGCAGCATGAAGCCGCCGAACACGCAGCCTAGAACGATGATGATGCCGACAAGGGCTTGCATGGGATGGGTCTTCTCGGTGGGGTCAGGCGTCCTGCAGGAAGGCTTTCATCTTCCGCAGGGCGCCCTTGTTGATCTGGCACACGCGTGCGTCGGTGAGTTCGAGCACGGCGGCGATTTCCTTGAGGCTGAGATCGAACTCGTAGTACAGCTGGACCACGCGCTGCTCGCGTTCGTCCAGCGTGCCCAGGGCCTGCTCCAGGCTGCGGCGGTCCATCAAGGCCTCTTCGGGGCTCAGGCTGGCCGAAGGCATGTGGGTGAGTTCCTGCAGGATCTCGTCGAAGCTCACGAGCATCTCGGCGTTTTCCGCCAGGCGGTACTCCTGCAGCTCGGCGGCCGAGATGTTCAGCGCAGCCATGATGTCGCTGTCGCTGGGCGCACGGCCCAGGCGGCGCGTGAGGGCGCGCACGGCATCGCGCATGCGGTGGCTGTCCTGGCGCACGGAGCGCGGGCGCCAGTCCTGGCGGCGCAGCTCGTCGAGGATGGAGCCGCGAATGCGGATCGAGGCATAGGAGCCGAACTTCCCGTCAGGCGCTCCGCCATAGCGGCGCAGCGCGTCGAGCAGGCCCAGAAGGCCGATCTGTTCCATGTCCTCGCGGTCCACGGCCGCGCCGATCTGCGACGTCAGCTGGCGCACGATCCGCTTGACCAGCGGGGCGTAGGCCAGCAGATGGCGCTGCTCATCGGCGGCGCTGCAGGTGGCAGCGGCGCCGTGAACTTCGGCATAACCCGTGTACATGTCCATGGGGCGGGCTTATTCGATGATCAGCTTGCCGATCAGGGCTTCGACGAAGGGCTGTTCCTTGCGGTCGCGCTCGTAGCTCGCCTGGTAGGCCGCATTGATGTCTGCCGCCAGCTCCGCGATGGTCATCTTGGAGGCCTTCTCGAGCGGGTAGGTCGACAGCGCCGAGACCGCCACGCTGCGCAGCAGCGGCAGGTGCTCCTTCACGATGCGCTCCTTCTCCGCGGGGGCCTTGAACACCAGGTCCACCGCGAGGTAGTGCGCCATCGGTTCCCCCGCCTGGCCGCGCAGCATCACGATCACCTTGTCCAGGCTGATGTACTTGTATTCCTGCTTGTCGTAGACCGGCTTGGCGGGCGCCTGTGCGGTGTCGCCGGCGGGGGCGCGGCCCTTGAGCCACCACCAGGCGCCGCCTCCGCCCAGGCCGGCCATGGCCAGCGCCAGCAGAGAGAAAACAATGAGTTGCCGTGTCTTGGTCATGGGATCAGCCCGGGAAGGTCATGGGTTCAAACGCCTGTGGCACCTGGCCGCGTTCGGCTTCGGCCAGGGCCTGGCCCGGGCCCTGGGCATCGGGGGCGTGGTCGCGGGCCTGGCGGCCGCGGCCGTCGTGCTCGCGCGGTGCGTGCTGGGCGATCGTGACCGTGACGTCGCCGGTCTGGCGTGTGGCCAGGTCGCCGCGCAGGCTGTCGCTGATGGCCTGCAGCTGGCGCACCACGTCGCTGTGCGTGGCGCTCAGGTGGATCTGCAGGCCGGCGCCATCGCGGCGCACGCTGATCTCGAGCTGGCCCTGCATGGGCGGGTCGAGCCGGATCTGGGCGCGCTCGGTGCCGCGCCGGATCTGCCAGTGGATGCGTTCGCCCAGGGCCTCGACCAGGTCGGTGGCCGTGGAGCCTTCGGCGCGTGCGCTCGGCGCCGCGGCGGGCGTGGACGGCAGGGACGCGGCCAGTCCGTCGGCCGGCGCGGGCGCCCATGCCGCCGTGGGGGCCTCGCGCGAGGCCGTGGTGGCGGCAGCCAGTGCCTTCTCCAGCGGTGCCGCCACGGCTTCCGTCGGGGTGGCCGTGGTGGCAGGCACCTGCGGGACTGCGGCGGGCTGTGGCGACGGCGCCTGCGGTGCCGCAGATGCCTGCAGCAGGGCGGCGGAAAAGGTGGGCAGCGTGTCCTGCGCCGTGGCAAGGGCCGTGACCGGGAGCGCCAGGGCCGCGGCGGGCGCGGAGGGCGGGGAGAGGGGCGCCGCGGAGGCCGAGGACGTGGTCGCGGCGACGTCCGGGGAGGTCGCGGCACTGAGCAGGGCCAGGCCATGCGGCTGGAAGGCCGGGGTGCTGGCGATCGGGGCGAACAGCGGGGCCAGCAGTGCAGCCGCCGGCAGGTCCGCAGATGGCGCCTGCTCATCGGGCGCATCGGCCAGGCCATCGCCAGCGGGGAGTTCGGCCACAGGGACGGGCAGGGCCAGCGGGGGCACTGGTACGGCGGGCGCGCTGCCGGCCTGCAGCGGCAGGGTGGCCCACAGGGCGGGTTGGGCGGTCTGCTGCAATGCCAGGACGAAACCTGCGCCGGCGGGCGTGCCAGGGGCAGGTGTTCCCGGTGCGGCGGGCAGCAGGGCCTGGGTGGCGGCGCCGGAAGGCAGCGGCAGGGTGCCGGGCAGGGCCTGGGTCAGGGAAAGGCTCATGTCGTGGACTCGTTCATCTCGCCGTGGGCGGCATAGGCCATCCAGCCGTCCTTGTGGGCACGCAGTTCCTCCAGGGCGCGCTGCAGCTGCTCGGCGGCGGTGTTGCACAGGGCGTGGGCCTGCTGGTGGGCCTGCTGCAGTTCGCGCAGGGCCAGGCGTTCGGCGGGCGCGCGCACCTGGTCTGCAGCCAGCGGGGCGAGCAGGGCCGCGAGCTCGCGGCTGGTGTGGGCCAGCGCGTCCCAGTCGCGCGCCAGGCTGCCTTCGCGCAGGCGCCGGGCCAGCGCGAGCATGTGCCGGGGATCAGCCATGGGCGGCCTGCACGTTCTGCCAGCCATTGCGGATGGTGGTGAGCAGGCCCACCACTTCGTCGACCATCTCGGCCTGCAGCTCGAGGCCTGCCTTGTGCAGGCGCCAGGCGCAGTATTCGTAGAGGCGGCCCAGGTTGGCCACGACCTCGCCGCCGCTGTCGAAGTCCAGCGCGCTGGACAGGCCGTTGAGGATGTCCACGCACTTGTCCAGGCTGCGCGCCTTGAGCTCGTAGCGCCGCCCTTCGATGTGGCCCCGGGCGCGCGCCAGCTCTTCGAGCAGGCCGTCCATGAGGATCATGACCAGCTGCACGGGCGAAGCGTTGGCGGTTTGCGCGTTCAGGTTGACGGCGTGGTAGCTGCGGTAGGCGTCGTAGTCCATGGAGGGGTGGGGGCGCGGTCAGGCCGCCCCGAGGTTGCTGAGCAGGCTGCTGTTGTCGCCCATGAGCGACTGCAGGTTCTGCAGTTGGGTGAATTGCGCGAGGTAGCGCTTGTAGGCCATGTCGTACTGGTTATCCAGGCGGGTCTGGCGCGCCGTGAGGCCCCGTTGCTGGGTATCGAGCGAGGCCTTGCGCTGCTGGATATGGCCCTTGCTGGTGTCGGTCCAGCCCTTGACGGCGTCGTTCAGGGCGCCCAGCACACCGCTGGAGCCGCTCAGGCTGGTGTTGCCCAACAGCTTGTCCAGGCCTTCGGGATGGGCGGCCAGGGTTTTTTGCAGCTTGGCGCTGTCCAGCGTCATGGTGCCGCTGCGGTCCGTGCTGATGCCGAACTGGGACAGGCTCATGCCGCCATGGCTCTGGCGCAGCACCGAACCCATGCGGTCGCGCAGCGCGCGCAGGCCGGCATCGGACGCGAAGGCTGCCCGGGTGCTGCCGTCCGCGCCCAGGGCCGTGAGTTCGTCCAGGGTCTTTTCGAGCGCGTTGTAGGCATCGACGAACTTCTGCACATTGGCTGTGGTGCCGCTGTCGTCGTTGCCCACCGTCACGACCAGCGGGCTGTCGGCGGGCTGCATGGCCTTGGTCAGTGTCAGCGTGACGCCGTCGATGGCCGTCACCGTGTTGGAGGCCTGCTGCAGCCGGGTGCCGGTGGTGGCGTCGCCGAACAGGTAGACCACTGCATCGCGGGCGGGCGAGAGTTCCTTGGCGGTGGACAGGGCCGTCTTGAGGGTGCTGGCAGGCAGCCCGCTGGTGTCCAGCGTGATGCGGCCGCTCTCGCCGGTCTTGCCGGACGACAGCACGAGCTGGGTCTTGCCGTCCACGGTCGCCGTGGCGGCCGTCACCTTGCCCTGGTTGTCGTTTGCCTGGTTGATGGCACGGGCGATTTCGGTCTGCGAGATGGTGCCATCGTTGTCGGTGTCGGCCTGGGTCAGGGCCACGGTGAAATCCGTGCCGTCCTGCAGCTTCACGACCAGGGGGCCGCCCAGCGAGACCGGTACGGCGGGCAGGTCCTCGAACGCGACCTGGTGCGGCGCGGCCACCTGCTGCACGAACACCGAATAGTTGCCGGCCGGGGCCGAGGCGCCGGCCGTGGCGCTGGCAAAGCCAGTGCTGCTCAGCGTGGTGGTGCGCTGCACCAGGCTCTTGCCGGTGCTGCCGGCCAGGCCGCCGAGGGCCGAGCTGAAGGCGCTCAGCGCCGACTGCAGCCGGGTCAGGGCCGTGCCGGTGGCCTGGGCGGCCTTGGTCTGCGATGTCAGCAGGCTCTGGGCGCGCGCGGTGTACGAGGTGGCCAGCTGGGTCGCCATCGTGCTGGGGGTGATGTCTGCCATGTCAGATTCCTCTCAAAACGGGTGAAAAAGGGCGGTCTGAGGCAGAAGGCGACACAAAGTCGCGCTTTATGAAATCGGTGCGGCAGAGGGAGGGGCTCATGCGGGCCTCCGCTGCCACATCAGGGTGGCCATCTCGTCCTGGCGTTTCTGTTCCTCGACGTCCCGGACCCGCTGCAGGTCCCGGCGCTGGCGTTCGAGCAACTGGTTCACCGATTCGTGCTGGCGCGAGGCGCTGGCCAAGGCCTGGCGCGCCACCGCCAGGTCGGCGTCGTGCAGGGCCAGGTCGTTGCGGTGCGTGTGCGCCAGTTGCATCACGCTGTGCTTGTAGTTGCCGCTGTTGAGGGCCGCCACCGCCAGGCCGGCGCCGCTGGCCCCCACATTGCGGGTCAGCGTGTCCAGGCGGTCCAGGTTGCGCTGGTAGCGCTCGCGCACGCGCTGCTTGCCGGCCACCTCGGCCTGCTGGCGCTCCACCTCGCGCTGGCGCAGCTCGGCCAGGCGGGCCAGGCTGGCGATGCTCTGCTCGGTCGCCGTCATGCCATCACCTCCTCGAGCCGGGCCAGGGTGTCCTGCAGGGGGGCGGCCTCGGCCGTGCCCTGGTGCAGAAAGGCCTCGATGCGCGGGTACAGCGCCACGGCGCGGTCGGTCACCGGGTCGGCGCCCGGCACATAGGCGCCCAGCGGCAGCATGTCGCGCACCTGGGCGTAGCGCGACAGCAGCTCCTTGAACTGGCGCGCGGCGCGCTGCTGCTCTGGCGTGCTGACCAGGGCCATGCAGCGGCTGATGGAGGCCGTGATGTCGATGGCCGGGTAGTGGCCGCGCTCGGCCAGAGCGCGTGAGAGCACGATATGGCCGTCCAGGATGGCGCGTGCCGTGTCCACCACGGGGTCCTGCTGGTCGTCGCCTTCAGCCAGCACGGTGTAGATGGCGCTCATGCTGCCCCGGGGGTTCTCGCCGTTGCCCGCACTCTCCACGAGCTGCGGCAGCAGGCTGAAGACCGAGGGCGGGTAGCCGCGCGTGGCCGGGGGCTCGCCCAGCGACAGCGCGACCTCGCGCCGGGCCATGGCATAGCGCGTGAGCGAGTCCACGAGCAGCAGCACATGCTGGCCCTGGTCGCGGTAGTGGGCGGCGACCGAATGGCACAGCTCGGTGGCCTTGAGGCGCATCAGCGGGGATTCGTCGGCCGGTGCCACGACCACCACGGCACGGGCCAGGCCGGCGGGGCCCAGCGAGCGCTCGATGAACTCGCGCACCTCGCGGCCGCGCTCGCCGATCAGGCCCACGACGACCACGTCGGCCACGGTCTGGCGCGTGATCAGGCCCAGCAGCACGCTCTTGCCCACGCCGCTGCCAGCCATCAGGCCCACGCGCTGGCCGCGGCCCAGCGTGAGCAGGCCGTTGATGGCGCGCACGCCCACGTCCAGGGGCTGGTCCACGGGCCGCTTGCGCAGCGGATTCACGTGTGGGGGATGGGTGGGCAGGACATGCTCGCCGCCCAGGCGGCCCAGGCCGTCGATCGGTTCGCCCAGGCCGTTGACGATGCGCCCGAGCCAGCTCGGCCCGATCATCAGGTCCGAGCGGTCGGGGGCTGGCAGCACGCGGGCGCCCGTGGCCAGGCCCTCGGTCTTCTTGAAGGGCATGAGGTAGGACAGGTCCTCGCGAAAGCCCACGACCTGCGCGTCGATCCAGCCGCCTGCCGCGGTCTCGATGTGGCAGCGCTGGCCCGTGTGCAGCGCGCAGCCTGCGCTCTCCAGCAGCAGCCCCGATGCCCCCACGAGCCGTCCCGTGGGCGTGGCCACGGGCACGGCGCCCAGTTCCAGCTTGCGCAGCGCGGCGGCGATCATGGCGTGGCCTCGGCTATGGCGGGCGCTGGTGTGTCGAGCAACTGCGCGGACACCTGTTCCATCACGGCGGCCTGGCGTTGGCGGCAGCCGGCGTCGGCCTCGTGGTTGCCGGCATGCACATGGCATTCGCCGGGTTCGAGGCGCGGGTCGGGGCGCAGCTTCCAGCGCCGGGCGCCTTCGGGCTGCAGTTCGTGCAGGCGCTGGCATTCCTCGGGGTTCAGGTGCACCTGCACCTCTTCGTCGCTCACGCGCGGCAGGGTGGCCAGGGTCTCATCGACCATGGCCAGCAGCTGCTGGGGTTGCAGGGCGAGCTCGCAGCGGATCACCTGGCGTGCCACCTTGGCCACCAGCTCCACCACCTCCTTGCGCATGGCAGCCTGGTAGTCGGCCTGCAGCTGCTGCAGCTGTTCGAGCGCGGCCTGCAGGGGCGCGCCGATCTGCGCGAGCCGGGCGCTGGCTTCCTCGCGGCCCTGGGCCGTGCCCTGGCTGCGGCCTTCCTCCAGGCCGGCTGCCAGGCCTTCCTGGTGGCCGCTGTGCCAGCCCGACTGCAGGCCCTCCTCATAGCCCTTGGCCATGCCTTCCTGGAAGCCGTCGGCCACCAGGGACGCGTCGCCGCCCGCGACCGCCGGAGGGCGGTCGCGCAGCTGCGCCAGGGGCGGAAAGCGGTGCAGTCGCAGGTGCTGCTTCATTCGACGGTGGCTTCCGCGAACAGCTGGATCTGGATCTCGCCCGCATCGGCCAGGGCCTTGACCTGGGCCATGATCTCGCGGCGCGTCTGCTCCACGCGGCTCAGCGGCATGGGGCCGGCGCGGCGCAGCAGGTCCTCGAAGCTCTGGGCCTGGCGGCGCGGCATGGCGCGCAGGATGGCATCGCGCACCGAGGGCTCGGCGCCCTTGAGCGCGATGGCCCATTGCTCAAGCGGGATGTCGTCGAGCAGGCGGATCAGCACGGCCTCGGTCTGGTTCGAGAGCATGAAGAAGTCGTACATGCGCACCTCGATGGCCGACACCACCTCGGGGTCGTGCGCGCGCAGCAGCTCGATCATGCTGCGCTTGTCGCCCGAGAGCCGGTTGATGATCTCCGCGACCTGGCGCGAGCCCTCGACGGTGGCGCTCTGCGTGCCCAGGTCGTCCAGGCAGCGCCCGACGATCTCTTCGAGCTCGATCAGCCATTCGCTCTCGATCTCCTGCAGCCGCGCCATGTTCAGCAGCACGTGGTCGCGGCTGGCTTCGGGCAGGGCCTCGATCACGGCGCTGGCCTGGGGGGGCGGCAGGAACGCCAGGAACACCGCCTGCATGCGCACGTGCTCCTGGCCGATGCGCTCGGCCAGCCACTTGGGCGAGGCCCATTGCAGGCGCGCCATCTTGGGACGGATGGCGTCGCCATAGATGCTGTTGAGCACGTTGCCCGCGATGTCGGCGCCGAGCGCCAGGTCCAGCGAGCGCTTGAGGTAGGAGCGCGAGGCGCCGTGAACCCCGCTTTGCTCGCGGTAGTCGTCGAAGAAGCGCTGCATGGAGCTGCGCACGGTCTCGACCTTGATGCCGCTCAGGCGCGACATGACCTGCGTGACCTCGAGCAGTTCCTCGCGCGAGAGGCAGCGCAACACGGCAGCGGCAGGCTCCTCGCCCATGCACAGCAGCACGATGGCGGCCTGCTCCAGCGGGCCGCTGGTGGCGTCGCCCTGGGCAGCGATCGGGGGGTCAATTCGGGTGGCCATGTTTCTGAATCCACTGTTTCACGACTTCGGCCACGCGCTCGGGCTCCTTCTCTGCCAGCACGCGCAGGTGGCTCACCATCACATCCACGGGCGAGCCGGGGGGCGGCAGGTCGTAGTCTTCGAGCAGGGGCACCACGGGCATGGCGCCAGGGCCGGCCACCGCGGCAGGGCTGGCGGCGGCGGCAGGCGCACTGCTGTTCTCGTCGAGCGGCACCACGGGCGTCAGGGCAGGCGCCTGGCCCAGGGCCAGCGGCGCCGGGGCGGCCAGGCGCTGCTGGGTGCTGCGCACCAGAGGCCGCACGACGAAGAAAAACGCCAGTACCGCTGCCAGCAGGTAGACCAGCGGCATGCCCCAGTCGACGACGGTGTCGCGCTGCTGCCACCAGGGCTGCGGTGCCGGCGGGGCGCGGAAGGCCAGGGCCGAGACGATGAGCTGGTCGCCGCGCTCGGCATTGATGCCCAGGCCGTTGTGCAGGATCTTCTCGATGTGGGCCAGCTCGGGTGCGCTCCAGCCGGTAGCGGCGCCCTTGGGGGCCACGGCGGTGTTGAGCACCACCGACACGTGCAGCTTGCTCAGGCGGCTGCGGCTGCGCTTGATCTGCTTGATGCTGCGGTCGTAGGCGTACTGGCGCGTGGTGGCGTTCTTGCGCGCCGTGTTGGCGTTGGCGGCGTTCGGGTCGGCGGGCGGGGCCGCGGCCGGGTCGGAGTTGACGGGGCGGTTGCTCAGTGAGCCGGGCACGCCGATGGCGGCCAGGGCGCGGTCCTGCTCGTCGCGCACCGCCTCGGCGGTCACGCGCGGGTCGGTGCCGAATTTTTCCTGGGTTTCCTCGATGCGGTCCTCGTCCACCTCGGCGGTGACGCTGGCCTTGAAGTTGTCTTCGCCCAGCACGGGCGCAAGCAGCTCGCGGATGCTGCGCAGCGTGGCATCGCGGTGGCGCGTTGCGGCCTCGCCGCCGTTCAGTGCGTCCAGGCCCTGGCTCAGGTCCACATGGGCCGAGAGCAGGTTGCCGCTCTGGTCCACCAGTTGCACGCGCTGGGGCGACAAGCTGGCCACGCTGCCCGCCACGAGGTTGACGACGGCGGCGATCTGCTCCGGACCGAGGCGGCGGCCGGGCTTGAGCGTGAGCATCACCGAGGCCGAGCTTTGCGTGCCGTCGCTGATGACGAACGAGGTCGACTTGGCGATGGACAGGTGCACGCGGGCCGACTCCACGGCATCGAGTGCGCCGATGCTCTGTGCCAGCTCGCCCTCCAGGCCGCGGCGAAAGCGCACGTCCTGCACGAACTGGCTCACGCCCAGCGGGTCGTTGCGGTCCATCAGCTCCAGGCCGGCGGGCAGCTTGGCGGTCACGCCCTTGGCGGCCAGCAGCATGCGCACCTTGCCCAGCGATTTCTCGGGCACCAGCACCTGGCCGCTCTCGGGATGGATGCGGTAGGGGATCTGCTCGGCTTCGAGCACCGACATCATGTCGGCCGCAGCCACCTTTTCGCGCGCACCGAACACCGGCTTGTACCCGGCCTCGGCGTTCCACAGGAACATCAGCACCACGGCCGTGAGGCCCGCGGCCAGCAGGACGAGGGGGGCGAGGCTTTTCACGAAGGCCGGCGCAAGGCGGGGCAGGCTGCCCGCGCGCAGGCGCTCCCAGCCGGATTTCAGGGTGGTGGCATTCACGCGAAAGGCTCCGGTGTGCTCTTACAGCGGCAGCTTGACCAGGTCTTCCATGGCGCCCATGACCTTGTTGCGCACCTGCATCAGCATGGAGAACGACAGGCTGGCTTCCTGGCTGGCGAGCATGGCGCCCACGAGGTCGTCGCTGGCGCCGCTGTCCACCTCGGCCATCTTCACCCCCGCGTCGTGGTCCTGCTGGTTGACGGAGTGCACCGCCGCCATCATGCGGTCCGCAAAGCCGCCGGCCCCGGGGGCGCCGCCAGCGTCGCCCGTGGCCTCCAGGACCGGGGTCGGGGCGCTCAGCGCGCTCAGTTGTTCCTGGATCTGGCGCAGGTCGGCCTGGATCAGGGCAGCGGTGGCTTGGCTCATGGGGAATGCATCCTTGAAAAATCGCCGTGCAACCGGGCCCGCAGGTGGATGTCACCAGGGCAATGGTTGCAATTTGTTCTTCATTGTAAGTGAGATTTTACAAATGATGCGTAAAAATCATCAAAAAAGCCGGATGAGCAATTTTTTGTCGCTTTGTTGCGCTGTTTGCTCTCTGTTGGAGTGGTGTTTTGGAGGGATAGTGGCTTTACAGGGTCGCTTTTAAGGGTTTTCCATAGGAAAATAGGGGCGAGTTGGATGAATTGTTGATTTCTCAGTAGCATGTGTATCTGTTGCACATGGCTTCTCGCCCCGCAGGGGTGCAAGGGTGAGGGCCGCCTGGAGCGGTGACGCAGCGATGCAGTACGGATTCGAGCTGGCGGTGGTGGGGGGGCTGGTCCTGGTGGCTGGCGGCTGGGGGATTTCCGTCTACCTGGGCCTGCGCAGGGCGCGCCTGGCGCTGGAGCAGGCGCAGCAGACGCTGGCCGAGCGCAATGAGTTCCTGGGCATGATGGCCCACGAGATGCTGACCCCGTTGCAGACGCTGATCAGTTCGGTCGAACTCATCGAGCTCAGCGGGCACCTGCCTTCGGACGACCAGGCGTTTCGCCGCCTGCGCCGCAGCGCCCAGCAGCTGGAGGCGCAGATGAACGACACGGTGGAGTTCGCGCGCCTGAGTGGCGGGCGGCTGAAGGTCTCGCCCATGCTGTTCCAGCCTGACCTGATGATGCGCATCATCGTCGCCGAATACGAGGAGGCGGCGCGCGAGCGCGGGGTGCGGCTCGAGGTGTGTGTGGACCCCGAGCCCTGTCCGCGGGTCATCACCGATCCCGCGCGGCTGCGCCAGATCATCACCAACCTGATTTCCAACAGCGTGAAGTACGCCAACCCGGGCGAGGTGCTGTGCTCGGTGCAGGTGCAGGAGGCGCCCGCCCAGGTCACCATCGCCGTGATGGACCGCGGGCCGGGCTTCGATGCTGCGGTCGATGTATGGGCGCCCTTCGTGCGTGGCAGCAAGACGCAGCAGGGCGCGGGCCTGGGCCTGGCGGTGGTCAAGCTCATGTCCGACCTGCTGCAGGGCACGGCCCGGGTGGTGAGCCGGGTGGGCGAGGGCACGGCCTTCATCGTGCAGATTCCGGTGGAGGTCGAGCGCACCCAGGAGGTCCGGGCGGCCGTGCCGACGTCACGGCGCCAGCGCGTGCTGGTGGTCGACGACAACGACGATGTGCGCCAGGGCCTGCTGGCCATGCTGCAGGCCCTGGGGGCCCAGGCGGAGGGGGCTGCGAGCGTGGCCCGTGCCTTGCAGATGCTGCAGACCACCCGGTACGACGGCCTGGTGCTGGACCTGTGCCTGCACGATGGCAGCGGCTATGACGTGGCCCGTGCGGCGCGCCAGCCCGGGGGGCTGAACGCCGAAACGCCCATCGTGGCGCTGTCGGCCTACCACGAGAGCGATGCCGAAGGGGACCTGCTGCTGGCCGCGAAGTTCGAGAAGCCGATTTCGGTGGCGCGCCTGCGCTCCGCCATGCAGCACTTCGCCTGAGCTGGGCCGTCCGGCCGCTCAGCTGCTTTCGCCCAGAAGCTGCTTGACCTGGGAGATCAGCAGGGCCAGGCGAAAGGGTTTTTCGATCACCTGGATGCGCAGGGTCAGCGCCATGCGCGCAATCTCTTCCTCGGCCGCATTGCCCGAGGCGATCGCGCCGGTGGTCAGGATCAGGGGGGCGGTGGGCTGGGCGCGGCGGATGGCGCGCAGCGCATCGGCGGCGGTCTGGCCACCCAGCCACCAGTCCACGACATAGGCATCGAACGGTGCAACGGCCGCTTCGTAGGACAGGTCCGCGGCCGAGGCGAAGGTGCTGGCATGGTAGCCCGAGCGCGTGAAGGCCTCCTTCAGGTTGGCGGCCAGGTCGGCGGAGTCCTCCAGGATGGCGATGCGCGGCAGCGGGCGTTGCAAGGGGGTGATGGACAGGTGAAGCACCCGGTGCCGCGGTGCCGTGGCCGGGGCTTCGGCATAGGCTTGCACGCGCCATTCGCTGCCGTCGCGTGTGGCCACCAGCTCGCAATGCTCATGGGGGCCGAGTTCGGTGCCCAGGGTGGCCATGCAGGCCAGGCTGCGCGCGCCCATCTGCATCTGGGCGGTCACGGCATCCGCGGATTCGCGCGGCGCCTGGCTGGGCTGGTTGCTCAGCGGGGTGCTGACATCCACCTGGAAGTACTGGGCCAGCGCCAGCAGGTCGGCGCTGGAGAAGGAGCCGTCCTGGAACTTGCGGAACGCGCCCGAACGCGACAGGCCCAGGATGACGGCCAACTGGGAGGAGTGCTTGTGCCGCGGCCAGCCCTGCGCACTGAAGAAGGCGTGCAGGCGGCGCGAGATGACGCTGGTGGGTTGCTGCTCCTCGCCGGCAAAGTCGCCGGCGGCTGGGTCGTGCGGATCGGAATGCTTGGGCTCGATCATGGTGTTTTGCCTTGGGTGCAGCAAATTGGCGACAAAAAGTAACGACTTCTTAAGAAGCGATCCCAAAACTGGACAATTTTGTTTCTGCCTGTAAAATGTTGCGTAAATTGCACTCAAATGCGCAAACAGGTCGGAAGGGGCCATGCTCCGTCCGACCTGCTGCTGTTCTGGATGCAGACCAATATAGCCCAACTGGCCGGGTCAAGGCCGTAATCGTTGTCCTACACGCATCATTGTTCAACTCTCATCGGTTTGGCTTGATATGACGCAATCCGCGCAGTACTCGGCTGCGCTCCATCCCGTCCTGGACGCACGCACCCTGGGACGGCCGGTGCACCTGCTGGCGCCGTTTGCACGCAAGTTCGGCGCCGACCTGTCGGACCTGCTGCGCCAGGGCATGAACCGGCGCTACGGTACACGCCTGGCCGTGGCCGAGGCGCGCATGGTGCACCGCCCTGCCAGTCCGTCGCCTCGCTGGCAGGTGTATGGCCTGGCGCAGGGGCGCATGGGGGTCGCGGTGGAGCGCGAGCTGCTGTTGCGCCTGCTGCACTGCCGCTATGGCGTGGGCAGCGGCGCGGTGCTGGATCCGGCGGCCATTCCCTTCACGGCGACCGAGGACCGGCTGGCGCGCCGGCTCGGCGAAGACCTCGTGGCGGCCCTGGCGCGGCGTGTGCAGGCCGGCCTGGCGGCGCTGGCCATGGGCCCGCAGCCGGACAGCGAAGACGACGCTGCGGTGCAATGGCTGGCGCAGTCGCGCGACGCCGTGGGAGCCTGGTCGCTCGTGCTGACCGTGGAGGAGCCCGGCTGGGGTTTGCGCTCCGAAGTGCAGATCGGTCTGGACGACGCCTGGATGGAGCGCCTGCTGGCCCAGCTGACCACCGGCCGTTCCCAGGCCCGGCGCGAGCGCCTGCATGCCGAAGCCCGCCCGCTGGCGGGGCGCATTCCCCTGCGCCTGTCGGCGCGCCTGCTGCGCCGGCGCATGACGCTGGGCGAGGTGATGGACCTGCGCCCGGGCGATGTGATTCCGGTCAGCTTCCAGGCGGCCGATGTCCTGATCAAGGATTCGCGCCTGTTCACCGCCACGGTGGCAGAGCACAAGGGTGGGCTGTGGCTCACCGCATTCAACGACGCAGCCTGACGCTGGCGAGCTACTCCCATGAGCCAAGACAATCCCGGATTCGACACCCTGCTGGACGAGCTTCCTCCCCACCTCGCGGACGAGGACCTGCCGCTGGCCGAGGCCCCCGTGGCCGCGCCGCGCCCGCGCCGCGATTTCGCGCAGATGCTGCGCAAGATCCCGGTCACGCTGACGCTGGAGGTGGGCTCGGCCGACATCACGCTCGACCAGGTCATGGCCCTGCAGCACGACAGTGTGGTGGAGCTCGATGCCGTGGCGGGCACGCCGCTCGTGATCAAGGTCAACGGCACGCCCATCGGCCGTGCCGAGGTGGTGGTCGCCGGCGAGAACTATGGCCTGCGCGTGATCGAGCTGGCCGATCTGGACCTGCTGTCGATCGACGCTCCGAACTGAGCCGGAGCACCTTGCCATGACCTTGCGACGAACGGCCGGATGGGCCGCTGTGGTCCTGCTCGCCCTGGCGCTGGGCGGGGCGGATACGGCCTGGGCCGCCAACACGGTGCCGCTGATCAGCGTGGGGGCCAAGGGGGCCCAGACCGAGTTCACCGTGAAGACGCAGGTCCTGGTCATCATGACGCTGCTCGGGCTGCTGCCCGTGCTGATGCTGATGATGACCAGCTTTGTACGCTTCGTGATCATCCTGTCGCTGCTGCGCCAGGCCCTGGGGCTGCAGCAGGGCCTGCCCAACCGCATCGTGACGGGCGTGGCGCTGATCCTGACCCTGCTCGTGATGCGGCCCGTGGGCGAGAACATCTGGACCCATGCCTTCGTGCCCTATGACCAGGACAAGATCGGCCTGGAGCTCGCACTGAAGCGCGCCGAGGAGCCGCTTTCGCGCTTCATGCTCGCGCAGACCAGCAAGAGCGCGCTGCAGCAAATCTCGGGCCTGGCCGGTGAGGCGCCGGTGGCCGAGCCCGCGCAGCATGCCTTCACCGTGAAGCTCGCGGCCTTCGTGCTCAGCGAGCTCAAGACCGCCTTCCAGGTGGGCTGCATGCTGTTCATCCCGTTCATGGTGGTCGACCTCGTCGTGGCCTCGGTGCTCATGGCCATGGGCATGATGATGCTGTCGCCGCTCGTGATCTCGCTGCCGCTCAAGCTGCTGCTGTTCGTGCTGGTGGACGGCTGGACGCTGACCGTGAACACCTTGATCACCAGTGTGCGGGCGTATTGATGGACTCCCCCCTGAGTCGCTTCGCGCCATCCCCCCAGAGGGGGGACGCCCCCAGTGCGGCGGGGCGGCCCTTGCACGGGGGCGCTGGCCGGGGCCGCGCCGGTTTCATCATCCCTGGGGCGCTGCCATGCGCCGGGGAAAAATCCGGGGAGTGGCCATGCTGACGCCTGAAATCGCGGTCGATCTGGTCAGTGAGAGCCTGCACCTGGTGATGCTGCTGGTGGCGGTGCTGGTCGTGCCAGGGCTGATCGTGGGGCTGATCGTGGGGATCTTCCAGGCGGCCACGCAGATCAACGAGCAGACGCTGAGCTTTCTGCCGCGCCTCTTGGTCACGCTGCTGGCGGTGATTGTCGGCGGCCGCTGGATGGCGGGGCTGCTGATGGATTTCTGCGTGGAGATCTTTCAGCGCGCCGCCACGCTGGTGGGCTAGCCGCGCGGGTCTGCCATGGATGCTGTCTTTCCCGGCCTGCTGGCCCAGCTGCTGGCCCTGTGGTGGCCGTTCTGCCGCGCTATGGCGCTGCTCAGTGCCGCGCCCATTCTGGGCGATGGCAGCGTGCCCGTGACGCTGCGGCTGCTGCTGTCCCTGGTGCTGGCCGTGGTGCTGATGCCCGTGGCGCGGCCGGTGGTGGAGATCGATCCACTGTCGCTGCACGCGGTGGTGGCGACCATCGAGCAGGCGGCCATCGGCGGCCTGCTGGGGCTGGCGCTGCACTTCACCACCTCGGTGATCATGGTGCTGGGCTACCTGGTGTCGAGCCAGATGGGCTTGTCGATGGCCACCATGAACGACCCGCTGTCGGGCATTTCCTCGGACGTGGTGTCCAGCCTGCTGTCGGTGCTCGGCATGCTGGTGTTCTTCTCCATGGACGGCCACCTGCTTGTCACGCAGGTGATGGGTGCAAGTTTTCAGCAATGGCCCGTGGGTGGAGGCATCCATGTGCCGGCCCTGCGCACGGTGGCGTTCAACGTGGCCTGGGTGTTCTCGGCGGCCTTGCTGCTGGCCCTGCCGGTGGTGTTGGCGACCTTCGTGGTGCAGCTGGGCTTCGGCTTTCTCGCGCGCGTGGCGCCGACCCTGAACCTGTTCGCCCTCGGGTTCTCCGTGGTGACCTTGTTCGGCCTGGTCATGCTGGCCCTGCTGGTGCGCTACCTGCCCGAGCACTACCTGCGCATGACCACCCAGGTCCTCGAGATGCTGCGCCTGAGCATGCTGGAGCGCCGCTGATGGCCGAGTCCTCCAGCGGCGACAAGACCGAAAAGCCTTCGGCGCAGAAGCTCAGGAAGGCCCGCGAGCAGGGCCAGGCCGCCCGCTCCAAGGACCTGGTGACCGCCGTGGGCATCGTGGCCAGCCTGTACCTGCTGGTCTGGCTGATGCCGGGCTACCTGCAGGACTTCCGCCAGATCTTCCACCACAGCCTGGCCCACCTGGAGGGCGACGGCGCGCTGGACAACGCCTGGTCCATGCTCTTTCTGGCGGCAGCGCTGCTGGTGCTCAAGCTCGTGGCGCCGTTCGCACTCATGCCGCTGTTGCTGCTGCTGGCCTCCCTGGTCCCGGGGGGCTGGGTGTTCTCGTCGGAGAACCTGCTGCCCAAGTTCAGCCGGCTCAATCCGCTGGCCAACCTGGGGCGCTTGTTCGGTGGCAAGCACCTGGCCGGAGTGGTGGCGTCGGTGCTCAAGGCCGCCTTGCTGTCGGCCGTGCTCTGGTACCTGTGCACCCGTACGGCCGCCGACTACCTGCGCCTGCAGGGCATGGCCCTGGGCGATGCCCTCGCACAGGGCTGGGACATGGCACTCTCCGGCGTGTTTGCCATGGCCCTGGTGTTCGTGCTGTTCGGCCTCATCGACCTGCCCGTGCAGGTGTTCTTCTTTCTGCGCGGCCAGCGCATGAGCAAGCAGGACCAGAAGGAAGAGCACAAGAGCAACGAAGGCCGCCCCGAGGTCAAGCAGCGCATCCGCCAGCTGCAGCGCCAGCTGTCGCGGCGCAGCGTGCGCTCGGCCGTGCCCACGGCCGATGTGGTGATCGTCAACCCCGAGCACTATGCCGTGGCCTTGAAATACGACGAGCGCCGCGCCCAGGCGCCCTTCGTGGTCGCCAAGGGGGTGGACGAGATGGCGCTGTTCATCCGCGAGGTGGCGCGCGAGCACCGCGTGGAGGTGGTGAGCATGCCGCCGCTGGCGCGCGCCGTCTACCACACCAGCCAGGTGCACCAGCAGATCCCGATCCCGCTGTACACGGCCGTGGCCCTGGTGCTGAACTATGTGCTGCAGCTCAAGGCCTTCAAGGCCGGCCAGCGCCCCCATGAGCCCCGCCCGCCCACCGACGTGGCCGTGCCCACCCATCTGTCGACCCCCGCTTCGCCATGAACTTCCTGCCGCCTGCACTGCGCGACCTGCTGCGCCGCTACAGCTTTGCCTCGCCCCTGATGCTGCTGGCCCTGCTGGCCATGATCATCCTGCCGCTGCCGCCGGCGCTGCTGGACGTGCTGTTCACGTTCAACATCGTGCTGGCCATCGTGGTGATACTGATCAGCGTCTCGGTCAGCCGGCCGCTGGAGTTCTCCACCTTCCCGACCATCATCCTGGGCACCACGCTGATGCGCCTGGCGCTCAACGTTGCGTCCACGCGCGTGGTGCTGTTGCACGGCCATGAGGGCACGCACGCGGCGGGCCAGGTGATCGAGGCCTTCGGCAATGTGGTGATCGGCGGCAACTTCGTGGTCGGCCTGGTGGTGTTCGTCATCCTGATGATCATCAACTTCGTGGTCGTGACCAAGGGCTCGGAGCGCATCTCCGAGGTCTCGGCGCGCTTCACGCTCGATGCGCTGCCAGGCAAGCAGATGGCCATCGACGCCGACCTGAACGCCGGCCTCATCAACCAGGAAAAGGCCCAGGCGCGCCGGCGCGAGGTCGGCATGGAGGCCGACTTCTACGGCGCCATGGACGGTGCCTCCAAGTTCGTGCGCGGCGACGCCATCGCGGGCATCCTGATCCTGTTCATCAACATGATCGGGGGCGTGGCCATCGGTGCGCTGATGCACGACCTGTCGTTCGGCGATGCCTTCCGCCAGTATGCGCTGCTGACCATCGGCGACGGCCTGGTGGCGCAGATCCCGGCGCTGTTGCTGTCGGCGGCGGCAGCCATCATCGTCACGCGCGTGAGCGACTCGGGCGACTTCGAGAGCCAGGTCAGCGGCCAGCTGCTGGCTTCACCCCAGGCGCTGTACAGCGCGGCCGTGATCATGGCCGCGCTGGGCCTGATCCCGGGCATGCCCTGGTTCAGCTTCCTGGGGTTCGCGGCGGTGCTGGCCTTCGTGGGCTGGCGCCAGTCCCGGCGCGCGCAGCGGCCCCTGCCGGCCACCGACGCCCAGGCCCTGAGCGCGACCCTGGCCACGGCCGAGCCTCCGGCCGAGATCGACTGGCGCAGCCTGCCTGTGGTGGAGCCGCTGGCCGTGGCCCTGGGCTACCGCCTCGTGGGCCTGATCGACAAGGCCCAGGGGGCGCCCCTGCTCAAGCGCGTCAAGGGCGTGCGCCAGACGCAGAGCGAGGCCCTGGGCCTGCTGCTGCCCGCTGTGGCCGTGCGCGATGACCTCAGTATCAAGCCCTCGCAGTACGTGATCCAGCTGCGTGGCACGCCCGTGGCCCGCGCCGAGGTGCCGGCCGACCGGCTCATGGCCATACCCTCCCCCCAGCTCTACGGCGAGGTCGATGGCGAACCGGGCGTGGACCCGGCCTACGGCATGCCCGTGGTCTGGATCAAGCCCGACGACAAGGCCCATGCCCTGGGCCTGGGCTACCAGGTGGTGGATATCCCCAGTGTCGTCGCCACCCACCTGGGCAAGGTGGTGCGCGAGAACCTGCCCGAGCTGTTCGGCCACGAGGATGTGGTGGAGCTCATGGAGCGCCTCACGGCGCTGGCACCCCGGCTGGCCGAGGCGCTGACCAAGGCCATGACGCATGCACAACTGCTCAAGGTGCTGCGCGTGCTGTTGACCGAGAACGTCTCGCTCAAGGACATCGTGCCCATCGCCACCACCTTGCTCGACACCGTGGACACCACCAAGGACCCCATCCTCATGGCGGCCGAGGTGCGCTGTACCTTGCGCCGCCAGATCGTCGAAGGCCTGTGCGGACCGCGCCCCGAGCTCAAGGTCTTCAACCTCACGAGCGAGCTCGAGAACATGCTGCTGGGCGCGCTCAACCAGGCGCGCCAGGGCGGTGCCAAGGTGGCGCTGGACAACTACGCCATCGACCCGAACCTGCTGTCGCAACTGCAGGCCCACATGCCGCTGGCGCGCGACCAGATGAAGCAGCAGACCACGCCGCCGCTGCTGCTCGTCATGCCCCAGGTGCGGCCACTGCTGGCGCGCTATGCAAGGCTGTTCGCGCCGGGGCTGGCCGTGCTGTCGTACAACGAGATCCCCGAGAACCGCGACATCAGCATCATCGGAACGGTGGGCTGAGCGCGTTCAGCACCTCGGCCGCGGCCCGGAACAGGCCGGGCGGCAGGGCCAGGTCTGCCGGGTCCCACTGCGGTGCCGATGCCGGCAGCGGGGCCATGGCCGCGAGCGACTGCTGGTGCAGCACCTGCCAGTGCAGCAGGCGCAGGTGGGAGCGGCCCAGCGAGGCGGCCGCCAGCGTGGCGCGGCTTTGCAGCAGCGACACGGCATCGGCCGCGCTGGCGCTCAGCACCGCAGCCACGGCGGTGCCCAGCAGCTCCAGGTCCACGCGCACCGGGCCCAGGCCGGGCAGGTCGAGCTCCAGGCACAGCCGCTGGGCCGGGTTCCTGCGCGGACCCGAGGGGCGCGCGCGCGCCGGGGCGGGCCAGAACGTGAGCCACACCCCGGGCCACAGCAGGGTGTGGAACACCAGCAGGCCCTGCAGGGCCTGGTGGGCCTGGGTGGCTTGGTGGTGGGGCTCGCTGGCCAGGGCCATGGCATCGGTGCGCTGCGGCGGCAGTGCTGCTGAGGGCGTTTGCGCAAGGCTGGCCTGCCGCCAGTGCGCGAGCACCAGGTTGCGCCACTGCGCGGCCAGCACCGGCACCTGCAGCGGCGCCAGCAGCAGGCGGTGGATGCCAGCCTGGTCGGGGAGCAGGGCGGGCGTCGGGGTCTGTGACCGGGCGCCGGCATCACTGCCGCCGCGGGCCGTTGCCACGGACGGGGCCATGCCCTCCTCGGCAGGGCCGAGCACGGCCAGCTCCAGTTGCGGCGTGGTGGCCACCACGCGCACCAGCAGCAGCTGTCCGGGCTCCCAGCGCTGGCCCGCGAGGGCCGAGGCCGGGATCTGGACGGGCTGCCCCTCGGGCCCGCGGGCCAGCAGGCCGCCATCGAAGGCGGCCGTGACGCGCAGGCGCAGCAGGGGCTCCACCGGGTCGAGCCGCGAGAGGGCGGTGGTGGCCGTGGCCGGGAAGGCGGCACCAGGGCGCGCTGCCAGCGCCCGCCCCGGGGCACCCGCTGGTGCGGGGCTGCTGCCCAGTCGCTCCAAAGCCATGCCATGCTCCCGTCATCAGGGTGGAATGCCAAAAAAAAGCCAACCGCATGCGGTTGGCTGGTGCGGGCCGGCCCGAAGGCCCGCCCGGGTGCTGCAAGAGCGCCTTATTGCAGCAGCGACAGGGCCAGCTGCGACATGCTGTTGGACTGCTTGAGCATGCTCGTGCTGGCTTGCATCAGCATCTGCTTGGTGGTCATGTTGGCCGATTCCGATGCGTAGTCCACATCCAGGATGCGGCCCTTGGCGGCTTCGGTGTTCTGGGTCATGTTGGACAGGTTGTTGTACACATGGTCCAGGCGGTTGGCGGCGGCACCCATGGCCGAGCGCAGCGTGCCCACAGCGGCCGAGGCGGTGTCTGCCAGGGCGATGACACCGTTGCCGGCAGCGGTGATGTCGCCACCCTTGAGGGCCGTGATGGCGGTGGCCAGGGCGGTCATCGAGGCGCTGGCGTCGAAGGCGTAGGTTTCGGCGCCCGAAGCACCGATCTGGAAGGTCGCGGCAGCAGCGAAGGTACCGCCGGTCAGCAGGGCCTGGCCACCGAACTTGGTGTTGGTCATGATGCTGTCGATTTCAGCGGCCAGGGCGTCGAATTCGGCGTCCATGGCGGTCTTGTCGGCGGCGCTGGAGGTGGCGTTGGACGCTTCCGTGGCCAGGTCCTTCATGCGCAGCATCATGTTGTTGACTTCGTCCAGCGCGCCTTCGGCGGTCTGCAGCATGGAGATGCCGTTTTGTGTGTTGCGCTGGGCCACGGCCATGCCGCGGGTCTGGGCGTTCAGGCGGGTGGCGATCTGCAGGCCGGCGGCGTCGTCCATGGCCGAGTTCACGCGGAAGCCGGTGGACAGGCGCGTCATCGAGGTGGACAGGGCCTTGTTGGTCGAGCCCGAAACTGCCTGGGCGGAGAGGGAAGCCGAATTCGTGTGCAGGCTAAGCATGTCAGTTAACTCCTGGTTTGGTAGGTTACAGGCAGCGTTTTGTCGCCCGTACCTCCACAAGGCGGAGGGCCCGCACGAAAACTTAAATGGCGGGCGAAAAAAAACCGCCCGAAGGCGGTTGCGGCAGTGCAGGCACGGCACCACGGCCGGTGCGCCGCCTGCTTCACCCGGCGCTTCGGCCGATCAGGTAGGCGGTGCTTTGCAGCCCGAGCACGGTCAGCGCCAGCGAGCCCAGCACATGCAGCCCCGCCGTGCCCAGCGCAAGGGCATAGCGCTGCTGCACCAGCATGGCCACCACCTCGGCCGAAAAGCTCGAGAACGTGGTGAGCCCACCCAGGAAGCCCGTGACCAGCGCCAGCCGCCAGGCCGGATCGAGCTGCGGCAGGGCCTGGAACACCGCCACGCACACGCCGATGAGGTAGCCGCCGATCAGATTGGCCGCCAGCGTGCCCCAGGGCAGCACCGAGCCCGGCGTGGAAAGCCACAGGCCCAGCCGCCAACGCGCCAGCGCACCCAGGCTGGCGCCCATGCAGATGGCAACGACTGCAAGCATGGTGTGATCTCTCCCACGAAAAATGTGTGGCCGCCATTGTGGCCGAAGCGCCTGATACCGGTGCGGCCCTTGCCAGTGCTCCCGCGCAAGGGCCGCCCCGCCGCGCTGGGAGCGTCCCCCTTCCAGGGGGAAGGCGCGAAGCGCCTCAGGGGGTAGCCTATTTTTCCTTGCCCATGACCAGGTCCGGCAAGATGGTCACGATCTGCGGGAACGCCGTGATGATCGCGATGCAGACCACCAGGCACAGGAAGAACGGAATGGCGGCGCGGGCAATCGTGTTGCTGTCCTTGCCGGTCATGTTCTGCAGCACGAAGAGGTTGAAGCCCACGGGCGGTGTGACCTCGGCGATCTCGACCAGCAGCACGATGAAGATGCCGAACCAGATCAGGTCGAACCCGGCCTGCTGGATCATGGGCAGCACCACGGCGCTGGTCAGCACGATCATGCTGATGCCGTCCAGGGCCGTGCCCAGCACCAGGTAGACCACCACCAGCACGCTGATCAGCGCGAACGGCGACAGGTGCATGGCGTTGACCCATTCGGCCAGCTCGCGCGGGATGCCGGTGAAGGCCATGGTCTTGGTGAGGAAGGCGGCGCCGGCCAGGATGAACATGATCATGCAGCTTGTGCGCGTGGTACCCATCAGCCCGTCCTTGAAGTTCTGCCAGGTCAGCGAGCGGCTCCACAGCGCCAGGCCCAGCGAGCCCAGCACGCCGAAGGCCGCGCATTCGGTGGCCGTGGCATAGCCGGTGACCAGCACCACCACGATGAACACGATGAGCAGGCCCACGGGAATCAGGTTGCCCGACTTGCGGATCTTCTCGCGCAGCGTGGAAGGCGGGTCGGCCGCGGGCACCTTGTCGGGGTTGCGCAGGCTCCACCAGCCGATGTAGCCCGAGAACAGCAGCATCAGCAGAATGCCGGGCAGAAAGCCTGCCAGGAAGATGCGGATGATGGAGGCATCGGCCGCCACGGCGTACACCACCATGGTGATGGACGGCGGGATCAGGATGCCCAGGGTGCCGGCCGTGGCCAGCGAGCCCAGCGCCAGCTTCTCGTCGTAGCCGCGCCGCATGAGCTCGGGCAGGGCCACCTTGCTGATGGTGGCGCAGGTGGCGGCCGACGAGCCCGACACCGAGCCAAAGATGCCGCAGCCCAGGATGGTGGTGTGCATCAGCCGGCCCGGCACGCGGTTGAGCCAGGGGCGCAGGCCCTCGAACATCTCTTCGGACAGCTTGGTGCGAAACAGGATCTCGCCCATCCAGATGAACAGCGGCAGGGCCGCGAGCTCCCAGCTCGCATTGCTCTCCCAGAAGGCCGAGAACAGGTTCTTGGCCGGCTGCGTGGAGGTGAAGAAGGCCTGGCCCACCCAGCCGCAGATGGCCAGGGTCATGGCAATCCAGACCCCGCCGGACAGCAGCACCAGCATCAGCAGCAGCAGGATGCCGCCCACCATCAGAATATCCATGTCGTGCTTTCTTGTGGCCGCAGCATGGCTGGCGGCCTGTTGTTGTTATGGGTGGCGGGGTTCAGATGTCAGAAGAGAAATCGCCCTTGGCGTGGCGCTCTTCGACCGCGCGCACGAAGGTCGGCACGCCGCCGCGCAGCACGATGATGAACTCGTCGACCACGGCCACCCACAGCAGGATGGAGCCGAGTGCAAAGCTCAGCTGCGGAATCCACAGCGGCATGGGCAGCAGGCCCTGGGAGATGTCGTTGAACTCCCAGCTCTCGTAGGTGTAGCTGCAGGCGGCCCACATGAGGTAGCCCACGGCCACCGAGCCGATGGCCAGCGACACGACCTCGAGCTGGCGGCAGCGCCGGGGCGGCAGCTTCTCCAGCAGCAGCGTGACGCGCACGAAGTCACCGTGCTTGAAGGCATGGGCCATGGCCAGGAAGGCGGCGGCCGCGCAGAACCAGGCCACGATGTCGTTGATGGCCCCGGTGCGCAGGCCCAGCTCGCGCATGATGCTCTGCGCCACCATGAGCACGCAGATCAGCACGATGAAGCCGGCGCCCACGGCACCGGCGCCCAGGTAGATGCGGTCGAGCCAGCGGCGCAGCATCGTCACTTCTTGGCAGGCGCGGCGGCCGGGGCGCTCTTGCGGTAGGCCGTGATGATGGCCTCGCCATCGGGACCGGCCTTCTTGAGCCAGTCGGCCAGCATGATTTCGCCGACCTGGCGCATGTCGGCCATGAGCTTGGGCGCCGGGGTGACGATCTTCATGCCCTTCTCGGCCAGGGCCTTCTTGTACCACTCGGTCTTTTCGGCGCTGACCTTCCAGCCGCGCGTTTCGGCTTCGGCCGATGCCTTGAGCAGGGCGTCCTGGCTGGGCTTGTCTAGCGCGTCGAAGGCCTTCTTGTTCACGATGACGGCGTTCTTGGGCAGCCAGGCCTGGGTGTCGTGGAACAGCTTGATGCTCTCGTAGATCTTGCTGTCATAGCCGGTGGAGCCCGAGGTCATGGTGGCTTCCACCACGCCGGTGGCCAGGGCCTGCGACAGTTCGGCGGCCTGGATGGTCACGGGCTGGGCACCGATCAGCTCGGCGATCTTGGCGGTGGCGGGGCTGTAGGCGCGCCACTTGATGCCGCGCAGGTCGGCCACCGAGCCCAGTTCCTTCTTGGCGTAAATGCCCTGCGGTGGCCAGGCCACGGCATACAGCAGCTTCATGCCCTGGGTGCCCAGCAGCTTGTCCAGCGAGGCCTTCTGGGCGTCGTACAGGCGCTTGGAATCGGCGTACGAGGTGGCCAGGAAGGGGATGCCGTCCACGCCGTACAGCGGGTTTTCGTTCTCGAAGTTGCCCAGCAGGATCTCGCCTGCGGGGGCCTGGCCGCCCTGCACGGCGCGCTTGATCTCGTTGGCCTTGAAGAGCGAGGCATTGGCATGCACCGTGATCTTGAGCTTGCCTGCGGTGGCCGTGTCCACGTCCTTGGCGAACTGCACCAGGTTCTCGGTGTGGAAGTTGCTGACCGGGTAGGCGGCTGCCAGGTCCCATTTGGTCTGGGCCATGGAGGTGGCGCTGAAACCGAGGGCCAGGGCCAGGCCGATGGCCGTGGCGGGGAAGATTCGACGCTTCATGGAGTGCTCCGCAGGTGGAAAAGGCGTGGGTGGAGAAGTCAGACGACTGTATCGAAAACAACTCGTTACCGCATAGGTGTTTTGCCTGAACGTTGACAAATTGCCAACAAATCATCGGTGACTTGCCTACAATTGCCGCATGCACATCCCGTGCCAGTTCTGACTTCTTGCAAGGGCATCTTCCATGAAACCTGCGGCCAGTGCCAAGCGCGATTCCGGGCCCATCGTGTCCTCCGCGCACCTGGTGTCGGCCCAGAGTGCCGAGATGAGCGAGTTCGAGTTCGGCCTCATCGTCGCGGGCAATGCCTTCCACCGCTGGGTGGTGCACTGCATGGCGGCCGCGGGCCTGCGCGACCTCACCCCGCTGGATGTGGTGGTGCTGCACCACGTGACGCACCGGGCGCGCGACAAGCGCCTGGCCGACATCTGCTTCATCATGAATGTGGAGGACACCCACCTCGTGAACTACGCCCTGAAGAAGCTGCAGAACCTGGGCGTGGTGGCCTCCCAGAAGAATGGCAAGGAGGTGACCTATGCGGCCACCGACACCGGCCGTGCCTACGTGCAGCGCTACCGCGAGATCCGCGAGCGCTGCCTGATCGATGCCCTGCATGCCGACGACGCGCTGAACCGCGACATCGGCGAGCTGGCCCGTTTGCTGCGTGTGCTCTCGGGCATGTACGACCAGGCGGCGCGCTCGGCCGCCTCCCTGTGACGGGTTGCCGCCCCTTCCATTGGCCTCCTCTCTTTTACCTACCGATTCCATGACGATGGCTTCCTCTGCCTCCACCCATCCCGCACGCTGGCAATTCTGGATCGACCGGGGGGGCACCTTCACCGATGTGGTGGGCAAGCGGCCCGATGGCACGCTGGTCACGCACAAGCTCTTGTCCGAGAACCCCGAGCAGTACAAGGACGCGGCCGTGGCCGGTATCCGCCACCTGCTGGGGTTGAAGGCGGGAGAGGCGGTGACCCCCGAGGTGGTGGAGTGCGTGAAGATGGGCACCACGGTGGCCACCAACGCGCTGCTCGAACGCAAGGGCGAGCCCACGCTGCTCATCACCACCAAGGGCTTTCGCGATGCACTGCGCATCGCCTACCAGAACCGGCCGCGCCTGTTCGACCGCCACATCGTGCTGCCCGAACTGCTGTACAGCCGCGTGATCGAGGCGCAGGAGCGTGTGGGCGCGCACGGCGAGGTGATCGAGGCGCTCGATGAAGCGCACCTCAAGGAACGCCTGTGGGCCGCCTACGACGCGGGCTTGCGCAGTGCGGCCGTGGTCTTCATGCACGGCTACCGCTACACCGCGCATGAGGAGGCGGCGGCCCGCATTGCGCGCGAGGCCGGCTTCACACAGGTCAGCGCATCGCATGCCACCAGCCCCATGATGAAGCTGGTGAGCCGTGGCGACACCACGGTGGTCGATGCCTACCTCTCGCCCATCCTGCGCCGCTACGTGGAGCAGGTGGCTGGCGAGATGCCCGGTGTGCCGCTGTATTTCATGCAGTCCTCGGGCGGGCTGACCGATGCCCATGCCTTCCAGGGCAAGGACGCGATCCTGTCCGGCCCGGCCGGCGGCATCGTGGGCATGGCGCGCACGGCCGGCCTGGCCGGGCACCAGCGCGTGATCGGCTTCGACATGGGCGGCACGTCCACCGACGTGAGCCACTACGCGGGGGAGTTCGAGCGCGAATTCGAGACCCAGGTGGCCGGCGTGCGCATGCGCGCGCCCATGATGAGCATCCACACCGTGGCCGCGGGCGGGGGCTCCATCCTGGGCTTCGACGGGGCGCGCTTTCGCGTGGGGCCCGAGAGCGCGGGGGCCAATCCCGGTCCGGCCAGCTACCGCCGCGGCGGCCCGTTGGCCGTGACCGATGCGAACGTGATGGTGGGCAAGATCCAGCCCGCGCATTTTCCGCGCGTGTTCGGCCATGCGGCCAACGAGGCGCTGGACGGCGATGCCGTGGCGCAGAAATTCGCCGCGCTGTCAGAGCAGACCGGCCGAGCGGGCGAGGATGTGGCGCATGGCTTCATCCAGATCGCCGTGCAGCAGATGGCCAATGCCATCAAGAAGATCTCGGTAGCGCGCGGCTACGACGTGACGCGCTACACCTTGCAGTGCTTTGGCGGTGCGGGCGGCCAGCATGCCTGCCTGGTGGCCGACGCTTTGGGCATGACGCGCGTTTTCGTGCACCCGCTGGCAGGTGTACTCAGCGCCTACGGCATGGGCCTGGCGGACCAGAACGTGATCCGCGAGCAGGCCGTGGAGCGCAAGCTTGCGCCCGAGGCGCTGGCCGAGATCGAGGCCGTGCTGGAGCGCCTGGCGGCCGCTGCGCGCGCCGAACTGGAGCAGCAGGCGGGTGATGGCACCGCCACGGTGCACCGGCGCGTGCATGTGCGCTACGAGGGCAGCGACTCGGCCCTGATCGTGCCGTTCGGTGATGTGGCGGCCATCACCGCAGGCTTCGAAGCGGCCTACCGCCAGCGTTTCGCCTTCCTGATGCAGGGCAAGGGCCTGGTGGTGGAAGCGGTCTCGGTCGAGGCCGTGGTCGCTGGCGATGCCGCCCTGGAGCCGCGCCACGCGCTGCATCCTGCGCGCGAGGTACCGCGCCGCAGCACCGTGCGCATGTACACCGGCGGCACCGACGGCGTGCCGGCCTGGCACGAGGCCGCCCTGGTGGTGCGCGAAGACCTGCGCCCGGGCGATGTGATCCCCGGCCCGGCCATCATCGCCGAGAAGAATGCCACCACCATCGTCGAGCCCGGCTGGGAGGCGCAGCTCACCGAGCTCGACCACCTGCTGCTGGAGCGCCGCGTGGCACGTGCCGTGCAGCACGCCGTGGGCACCACGGTGGACCCGGTGCTGCTCGAAGTGTTCAACAACCTGTTCATGAATATCGCCGAGCAGATGGGCCTGCAGCTGCAGAACACGGCCTATTCGGTGAACATCAAGGAGCGCCTGGATTTCAGCTGCGCGCTGTTCGATGCCGAGGGCAACCTGATCGCCAATGCGCCGCACATGCCCGTGCACCTGGGCTCCATGGGCGAGAGCATCAAGACGGTGATCCGGGACAACGCGGGCCGCATGCAGCCCGGCGATGTGTTCGTGCTCAACGACCCCTACCACGGTGGCACGCACCTGCCCGACATCACGGTGATCACGCCGGTCTACATTGGCGAGGAGGCCGCTCCCACCTTCTACGTCGGCAGCCGTGGCCACCATGCGGATGTGGGCGGCATCACACCGGGCTCCATGCCCCCGTTCTCCACGCGCATCGAGGAAGAGGGCGTGCAGATCAACAACGTGAAGCTGGTCGAGCGCGGTGTGCTGCGCGAGGCGGAGATGGTCGCGCTGCTGGAGAGCGGCGAATACCCTTCGCGCAACCCGCAGCAGAACATGGCCGACCTGCGCGCGCAGATCGCCGCCAACGAAAAGGGCCAGCAGGAGCTGCGCCGCATGGTCGGCGAGTTCGGCCTCGACGTCGTGCAGGCCTACATGCGCCACGTGCAGGACAACGCCGAGGAGTCGGTGCGCCGCGTGATCACGCGCCTCAAGGACGGGCAGTTCACCCTGCCGCTGGACAACGGCTCGCAGATCAGCGTGGCCGTGCGCGTGGACGCGCAGAACCGCAGCGCCGAGATCGACTTCACCGGCACCAGCGCGCAGCAGACGCACAACTTCAACGCCCCCACGGCGGTGTGCATGGCAGCGGTGCTCTATGTGTTCCGCACCCTGGTGCAGGACGACATCCCGCTCAATGCCGGGTGCCTGAAGCCGCTCAAGGTCATCATCCCGCAGGGCTCCATGCTCAACCCCAACCCGCCGGCCTCGGTGGTGGCGGGCAACGTCGAGACCTCGACCTGCATCACCAACGCCATCTACGGCGCATTGGGGCTGATGGCGGCGGGGCAGTGCACCATGAACAACTTCACCTTCGGCAGCGAGCGCTACCAGTACTACGAGACCATCTCGGGCGGCAGCGGTGCGGGCGGCGTGTGGGATGCCTCGGGTGCGCTGGTGGATGGCTTTGCGGGCACGAGCGTGGTGCAGTGCCACATGACCAACTCGCGCCTCACGGACCCCGAGGTGCTGGAGTTCCGCTTCCCCGTGCGGCTCGAAGGCTACGAGATCCGCAAGGGCTCGGGCGGGGCCGGGCGCTGGGCGGGCGGCGATGGCGGCGTGCGCCGCGTGCGCTTCCTGGAGCCCATGACGGCCAGCATCCTCTCCAACGGCCGCCACCATGGTGCCTTCGGCATGGCTGGGGGCTCACCCGGTGCGGTGGGCATCAACAAGGTGGTGCGCGCCGATGGCCGCGTGGAGCAGCTCGACCACATCGGCCAGGCGCAGATGCAGCCGGGCGATGTGTTCGAGATCCACACGCCCGGGGGCGGCGGCTTCGGCTCCGTTGCCTGAGGGTTCAGGCCCGCGCGCCGCGCGGGCCTGGCCGCATCAAAGGTCCTTGCGGCCCTCGGGGGCCGGGCCGCTCAGGCTGGGCGGCACGCCGGCCTGGCCCGCCTGGCGCGCGCGGAACAGCGCCGCGCGCATCAGGAAGATCGAGGTCACGGGCACCGTGATGGCCACGAAGCCCGCGATCAGCAGGGCATGCAGCGCCAGGCTGCCGTCGGCCACCGAGAAATAGACCACCGTGGCATGCATGATGCACCAGCAGCCCATGGTCGCGGCGATGGAAGGGGCGTGCAGGCGCTCGAAGAAGCTGCGCAGGCGCAGCAGGCCGAGCGAGCCCAGGAGCGCCATGCCCGCACCCAGCAGCACCAGCAGGGCGACCACGATCTCCAGCCACAGGGGCAGGGCGGTGGTGGCGCCGTTCATTCGATCACCTCGCCGCGCAGCAGGAACTTGGCCATGGCCACCGAGCCCACGAAGCTGAACAGCGCCAGCAGCAGCGCCGCCTCGAAGTAGTTCTTGCTGCCATACAGCAGGCCCAGCACCAGCATGAGCAGCATGCCGTTGAGGTACATGCAGTCCAGCGCCAGCACGCGGTCCTGGGCCGAGGGGCCCTTGAGCAGGCGCGCCAGCGCGCAGCCCATGGCCAGCACCAGCATGAACAGGGCCGCGGGCAGGGCCCAGTCGAGGATGGGGGTCGTGCTCGTCATTCGAAAATCTCCATCAGGGGGCGCTCGTAGCGCCGCTTGATCTGCGCGGCGATGGCGTCGGCATCGTCCACTTCCAGCACATGCAGCATCAGCATGCTGCGGTCCACCGAGAGCTCGGCCCAGGCCGTGCCGGGGGCGATGCTCACGATGATGGCCAGCACTGCCAGGGCGTTGGCGTCGCGCAGCTCCAGCGGGATCTGCACGAATCCCGAGGGGTGGCGCCTGCGGCCCGGGGCCAGCAGCAGGCGCGCCACCGCAATGTTGGACTGCACGGTGTCGCCCATCACCGTGAGGGCCAGGCGCAGCACTGCGCCCGGCGCACGGATGCGCACGGGCAGGGGGCGCAGGCCGGCCGTGAGCAGCGGTATGGCCAGCGCCAGAACGCCACCCAGCACGAAGTTGCCGGCGCTCAGCGAGCGGTTGAGCAGCAGCCACAGCGCGAGCAGCGCCAGCGACAGCATGGGGGCGGGGAGGATGCGCTTGATCATCACTGCGGCCTTCCGTTGGCGCCCGGTGCGGTGCCGGGCGGGTTGGGCACGGGCCTGGCCGACATCACGGCCTGCACATAGGTGCCGGGGGCGTGCAGCGCATCGGCCGTGGCCTGGGTGTAGCGCATCACGGCGCCGGCCTGCCAGGCCAGCAGCGCGCAGCCCGTGAGCAGCAGGGCAATGGGCAGGCCCTCGAGCACCAGCAGCTTGGGCGCGGCGCGGTCGTGCGAGGCCCAGAAGTGGCGTATGCCGGCGCGCGTGAGCGCAATCAGCGCCAAGAGGCCCGTGCCCACCATCAGCGCGAGCAGTGCCCAGCCGCCCGAGCCCAGTACGAAGCCGCCCGAGGGCCCGAGGCCCAGCGGGTTGAGCAGGGCGTGGATCATCGCGAACTTGCCCACGAAGCCCGGTAGCGGCGGCAGCCCGGCGATCACCAGCGTGCAGGCCAGGAAGGCCAGGCCCAGGAAGGCCACGGCCGCCGGGATGACCTGGCCGATCAGCACCTCTTCCTTCTCGTCCAGGTTCAGGCCCTGGGTGTGCACCAGGTCGGCGGCGAGGAAGGGCGCGTCATCGGTCTGCTCGTGCGGCGCCAGGCTGGCACCATCGTTGCGCCAGCGTTCGATCAGGTCGGTCAGCAGGAACATCGCGCTCACGGCCAGGGTGGAGCCCAGCAGGTAGTACAGCAGGCCGGCCGTGAGCAGGTTCTGCCCGAAGCCCAGCGCCGCGAGCAGCGTGCCCGAGGACAGGATGGCAGCATAGCCCGCCAGGTGCCCCAGGCGCTGCGAGCCCAGCATGCCCAGGGCGCCGAAGCACATGGTCACCAGGCCCGCACCCACGATCCACTGGCTGCCGAACTGGGCCGAGTCGCCCGCACCGCTGCTGAACATCAGTGTCCACAGCCGGAGGATGCTGTAGACCCCCACCTTGGTCATGAGCGCGAACAACGCACCCACCGGCGCCGTGGCCGCACTGTAGGCCGGCACCAGCCAGAAGTTGAGCGGCCAGACGGCGGCCTTGATGAGGAAGGCCACGGCGAGGATGCCCGCGCCCGCGTGCAGCAGGCCGCGGTCGGACGGGTCGATGCCCGCGATGCCGCGCGCCAGGTCGGCCATGTTCAGCGTGCCCGTGATGCCGTAGAGCATGGAAACGCCGATCAGGAACAGCGAAGAGGCCGCGAGGTTGATGGCGATGTAGTGCAACCCCGCGGCCACGCGGGGCCGCCCCGAGCCGTGCAGCAGCAGGCCGTAGGAGGCTGCCAGCATGATCTCGAAGAACACGAACAGGTTGAACAGGTCGGCCGTGAGGAAGGCACCCGACAGGCCCATGAGCTGGAACTGGAACAGCGGATGGAAATGCACCCCCGCCTTGTGCCAGCGTGCGGCGGAGAACAGCACCGTGGCCAGTGCCACTGTGCTGGCAAGCACCAGCATCATGGCCGAGAGGCGATCGAGCGCCAGCACGATGCCGAAGGGTGCGGGCCAGTTGCCGGGCAGGTACACCCCCAGGCTGGTCTGCACGCCGGGCTGCTTGGCCTGCACCAGCAGCAGCACGGCCACCACCAGGCCGAGGAAGGTGGAGACCACGTTCATGGCCACCTTGGTGCGCTGGCGTTCTTCGCGCAGCAGCAGCATGAGCCCGGCCGTGAGCATGGGCAGCGCGATGGGCGCCAGGATCAGGTGGGGCATGAGCAGCGCCGTGACGCGCGCGGTGAAATCGCCCGTCATGGCAGCTCCTGCCCGTCCTGGCCCTTGGTGCCGTCCACATGGTCGGTGCCCGACATGCCACGCGAGGCCAGCAGCACCACGAGGAACAGCGCCGTCATGGCGAAGCCGATCACGATGGCCGTGAGCGTGAGCGCCTGTGGCATGGGGTCGGCGTAGTGCTGCAGGTCCTGTGGCAGGCCGTGTTGCAGCACGGGCTCCTTGTCGATGGCCAGGCCCAGCCGGCCCATGCTGAAGATGAACAGGTTCACGGCATACGATAGCAATGCCAGGCCCATGATGACCTGGAAGGTGCGGGGGCGCAGCAGCAGCCACACGCCGGAGCCGGTGAGGATGCCGATGGCCAGGGCGAGTATCAGTTCCATCAGCGGATTCCTCCTGTGTTGTTATGGACGGGGGTTGCCGCCAGCGCGGCCAGGGCGGCGGCCTGCTCCTCCTGCGCCTCCTCGGCGGCGCGGGCGTTGAAGCGGTGGCTGCGCACCGACTGGTGGGCGATGGCCGTGAGGATCAGCAGGGTGGAGCCCACGACCAGCGTGAACACCCCGATGTCGAAGAACAGCGCACTGGCCACGTGGATCTCGCCCACCACGGGCAGGTGCAGGTGGGCCGTGTGGCTGGTGAGGAAGGGGTAGCCCCAGAACAGGGCGCCCAGGCCCGTGGCCAGCGCGGTCAAGAGGCCGGTGCCGATCCAGCGGCGCGGGTACAGCGGCAGGTGGGCTTCGACCCAGGAGGTGCCCGACACCATGTACTGCAGCACCAGGGCCACCGAGAACACCAGGCCCGCCACGAAGCCGCCACCGGGCTCGTTGTGCCCGCGCATGAAGAGGTAGACCGCCACCATGGTCGCAAAGGGCAGCAGCAGGCGCACCAGCACGGCGGGCACCATGAGGTAGCCCACGGCGGTGTCTGCCGTCTGGCGCGGGTTGGCCAGGTCCGTGGCCACGTCGGCCGGTACGGCGCGCTGCTGGGGCGGCAGGTCCATCACCTCGCGCGCGGGGCGGAAGCGCCGCAGCAGCGCATACACCGTGAGCGCCACGATGCCCAGCACCACGATCTCGCCGAAGGTGTCGAAGCCGCGGAAGTCCACCAGCATCACGTTGACCACGTTGGTGCCGCCGCCCTCGCTGAGCGCGCGCTCCAGAAAGAAGGTGGAGGTGCTCTCGGGGAAGGGCCGGCTCATCATGGCAAAGGACAGCAGCGCCATGCCGGTGCCCGCGAGCAGGGCCAGGGCCATGTCGCGGTAGCGGCGCAGCTGCGTGCGGCGCGCCTGCGACAGCGTGGGCACGCGCAGGCTCTCGTCGCGCCGCGGCAGCCAGCGCAGGCCCAGCAGGATGAGGATGGTGGTCACCACCTCCACCACGATCTGCGTGAGCGCCAGGTCGGGTGCCGAGAACCACAGGAAGGTCAGGCAGGTGCACAGCCCGGCGCCGCCCAGCAGGGTGAGCGCGGCCAGCCGGTGGTACTTGGCCTGCCAGGCGGCGGCCACGGCGCACAGGGCGCCCAGCAGCCAGAGCAGCGCGAACGCGGGCGACAGCGGCAGCTGCTCGCGCGTGCCGCTGGGCAGCCCGCGCACCCACAGCGGCAGCGTGCCGGCCACCAGGGCCGCGACCACCAGCCACAGCATCTGCCACTGCAGCCGCCCGGTGCCCAGCAGGCGCCGGCCGTTGCGCCCGGCCAGCGACAGGCGCGCCAGGATCCCGTCGAACAGGCGCTGACCGCTGATGTGGTGCATGAGCGGGGGGGCGTCGAGCGCGCCGCGTGCGCGCAGCCAGCGCAGCAGCAGGTACAGCGCCACGCCGCCCGCCAGGGCCACCAGGCTCATCACAAAGGGGGTGTTGAAACCGTGCCAGACCGCCAGGCTGTAGGTGGGCAGTTCGCCACCGACGACGGGCCGTGCGGCGGCCTGCAGCACCGCGCCCACGGACCAGGCCGGCAGCATGCCCACCACCAGGCAGGCCAGCACCAGCAACTCGACCGGCACGCGCATCCAGTGCGGGGGCTCGTGCGGCGTGTGCGGCAGGTCGGTGGCGGGCGGGCCGAAGAAGACGTCCGCGATGAAGCGCAGCGAGTAGGCCACGCTGAAGATGCCGGCCACCGTGGCGGCCACGGGCAGCAGCACTTCGAGCCAGGGCACGGTGTTCACGAACACCGTCTCGGCGAAGAACATTTCCTTGGACAGAAAGCCGTTGAGCAGCGGCACGCCGGCCATGGCGGCACTGGCCACCATGGCCAGCGTGCCGGTGATGGGCATCATGCGCCACAGGCCCGAGAGGCGGCGGATATCGCGCGTGCCGCTTTCGTGGTCCACGATGCCGGCGGCCATGAACAGCGAGGCCTTGAAGGTCGCGTGGTTCATGATGTGGAAGACCGCCGCCACGGCCGCCAGCGGGCTGTTCAGGCCCAGGAGCAAGGTGATGAGGCCCAGGTGCGAGATGGTGGAGTAGGCCAGCAGCCCCTTGAGGTCGTGCTGGAACATGGCCGCGTAGCCGCCGACCAGCAGCGTGCACAGGCCCGCACCACCCACCAGCCAGAACCACTGCTCCGTGCCCGCGAGGGCCGGCCACAGCCGCGCCAGCAGGAAGACGCCGGCCTTGACCATGGTGGCCGAGTGCAGGTAGGCGGATACCGGCGTGGGCGCGGCCATGGCATTGGGCAGCCAGAACTGGAAGGGGAACTGCGCGCTCTTGGTGAAGGCGCCCAGCAGCACCAGCACCAGCGCCGTGAGGTACAGCGGATGCGCCTGGATCAGGGTGCCCGCGGCGAGCACATGGTCCAGGTCGTAGCTGCCCACGATGTGGCCCAGCACCAGCATGCCGGCCAGCATGCACAGCCCGCCCGTGCCCGTGACGGTGAGTGCCATGCGTGCGCCGCGCCGCGCATCCTTGCGGTGGTGCCAGTAGCCGATGAGCAAAAAGGAGAACAGGCTGGTCAGCTCCCAGAACAGCGCGATCTGGATGATGTTGCCCGAGAGCACCACGCCCACCATGGCGCCCATGAAGGCCAGGAAGAAAGCGAAGAAGCGCGGCACGGGGTCGGCCGCCGACATGTAGTAGCGCGCGTACAGCACCACCAGCGAACCCACGCCCAGCACCAGCATGCAGAACATCCAGGCAAAGCCATCGAGGCGCAGCACCAGGTTCAGGCCCAGCGCGGGCAGCCAGGTGATCTCCTGGCGCAGCACTTCGCCCCCTGCGATCTGGGGAAAGTACAGCGCGGCCTGCACCGTGCAGAACAGGGCGATGAGCCCGGCCAGCGTGGACTCGGTGTTGCGTGCGTTGGTGGGCAGGACCGCCGCCAGGAGGCTGCCGATGAAGGGGAGGAGGATGAGGGTGATCAGGGGCATGCCCGAACGATTTTAGGGCGTGCTCCCAAAGGCCCTTTGCAGCGTCTGGAGAGCCGGCGGCTGCAGAGCCCAGACCCGGCCATGAAAAAGCCCGCCGAAGCGGGCTCGGGGAGGGGCGCCGTGCCGGCCTACTTCTTGGCCGTGCTGGCGGAGGGCTGGGGTGCCGAGGCCGCTGCAGGCTCGGCCGCCTTGTCCTTTTTGGCCTTGGATTCCTTCTTGTCCTTGGCTGCGGACTTGTCGGCTTTGGCCTCGGCCTCTTTTTTCTTCTTGTCGGCCTTGGCCTGCGCGGCGGCGCTGAAGCGCTTGCCATTCACGGTGAGGCCCTCGGCCGAGAACTTGGCAGCGGTCTTCTCGCCCACACCGCCCACGCGGCTGATGAAATCCGCCCAGTCCTTGAACTCGGCATTCTTGCGCTCGGCCAGGATCTTCTGCGACATGCTGGGACCGATGCCCTTGATGCCGTCGAGTTCGGCTTCGGTGGCCTTGTTCACGTCCACGGCGGCAAACGATGCGCCGGCAAAAAGCAGGGCGATGATGAACAGGAATTTCTTGATCATGGTGCGACTCCCTCGGTTGTTGTTTGTCGGTGTGTGCGGACTTCCGCCCGGCCATCATATCCAAGGGAGCCTGCCATCGCTTCAGAGCTCTTCGACGCGGCGGGCCGGGTAGCTGTCCCAGGTCTGGCAGCCCGGGCATTGCCAGAAATGCTGGCGTGCCTCGAAGCCGCAGGCCGCGCAGCGGTAGCGCGTGAGCGGCTTGACGGCATGGTCCAGCGCGCGCTGCACCTGGGGGTGGAAGTCTTCGTGCTCGAGCTTCTCGCCAGCCAGCCACTTGGCGGCGGCCACCAGGGACTTTTCCTTGTCCAGGTGGTCCACATAGCGCTGGCGCGCGCCTTCGCCGGCACCCTGGGCCGTGTCGATGGCGACCAGGCTCTCCAGCACGTCCAGCGAGGGGCCGCCGTCGTAGTGTTCCTGCAGCAGGGCCTGGGCTTCCGCGCTGCGGCCCGTGGCGGCTGCGGCCTCGACCATCAGCGGTGCGGCCAGGGGCAGGGCGGCGGGATTGTGTTCGCCCAGGGCCTTGAGCGTGGCCAGCGCGGCTGCGGGCTGGCCCATCAGGTGCTGCAGGCGTGCCATGTCGATGCGGGCGCGCGCAGCCCCGGGGGCTGCGGCCACGGCCTGCTCCAGCAGCGCCAGGGCGCTGGCATGGTCGGCCTGGCCGGCCAGGGCCGCCGCCTGTTCGCACAGGTAGTGTGCCTGGCGGGTGCTGAAATCGCCCTGGTCGGCCTCGTGCATCTTGCGCGCGATGGTGGTGGCATGGGGCCAGTCGCGCGAGCGTTCGTAGATGGCCAGCAGCGCCAGCCGGGCCTGGGCCTCGAAGGGCGTGCCCTCCAGGCGGTTCAGGGCGTCTTCGGCCCGGTCGAGCAGGCCGGCCTTGAGGAAGTCGAGCGCCAGCGCGTGCTGGGCCCGCTCGCGGTCGGTGCGGCTGAGGTCGCCGCGCGAGAGCAGGTGCTCGTGCACGCGCACGGCGCGGTCGTATTCGCCGCGGCGGCGAAACAGGTTGCCGAGGGCGAAGTGCAGCTCCGAGGTGTCGGGGTCGTTCTGCACGGCCTCGATGAAGGCATCGATGGCCTGGTCCTGCTGCTCGTTGAGCAGGAAGTTCAGGCCCTTGAAATAGGCCTTGGGCGCACGGCGGTTCTCGGCGCGCAACTGGCGGATGTCGAAGCGCGAGGCCAGCCAGCCGAGCACGAAGGCCAGTGGCAGGCCCAGCAGGATCCAGCTGAGGTCAAATTCCATGGATAGGGGGCATCTCGGCAGGGGTTTCGGCCACGGCGGTGGTGCTGGCCGGTTTGGCGGCGGGTGCGGCCGCCGCCTTTTGCTGCGCCAGCGCCTGGCGCGCCACGCTGCGGTGCTTCCACCAGCGTGGCACCATGCCCAGCACGCCCACGATGAGGCCGGCAGAGAACGCCGTGAGCACGACCAGCACCAGCGGCGCGCGCCACTGCGTGCCGAAGAAGAAGTGCACGGTGGCGTCCTGCTGGTTGTTCAGCGCGAACGCGAAGAGGGTAAAAAAAATGGCTGCCTTGAGCAGCCACAGGAGGTATTTCATGGGGCTCCCCGGTGGTGGGGAGATTCTACGGCGCCAGACTGGTGCATCAACCCGCGGTGCCCGTGGCCTTGGCCGCGGTTGCCGGGGTGGGCGTACCGTCGCCATCCTCCATCTCGGCCGTGCGCTTGTCCACGGCTTCGCGCAGGGCCTTGCCCGGCTTGAAGTGGGGCACGCGCTTTTCCGGGATCGCCACGGCCTCGCCGCTGCGCGGGTTGCGGCCCATGCGGGGGGGGCGGTGGTTCACCGAGAAACTGCCGAAACCCCGGATCTCGATGCGATGGCCACGCACCAGCGCGTCGCCCACCGCATCAAGAATGGTCTTGACGGCGTATTCGGCATCGCGGTGGGTGAGCTGGCCAAAGCGGGCGGCCAGTTCTTCTACAAGGTCGGAGCGGGTCATGGCGTCGATTGTCGGGGATAAAGAGAAGCGGGCGCACGAGGCGCCCGCTGATGACTGACCTTCAGAAGGTCAAGCCGTCACTCACTTGTCGGAGTTGTCCAGCTTGGCGCGCAGCAGGGCGCCCAGGCTGGTCGTGCCGGCGCTTTCGCGGCTCGATTGCTGGCTCAGGCTGGCCATCGCGCCTTGCTCGTCGGCCATGTCCTTTTGCTTGATCGACAG
>JAESFW010000171.1_pt1 | contig 76584 bp, 67 predicted proteins | sample 9269481 | NCBI WGS metagenome assembly JAESFW01 (sample SAMN14515350, study PRJNA621654) | algae metagenome | isolation source: Lyngbya sp. HA4199-MV5 and co-occurring heterotrophs from soil with... | place: USA: Ahupuaa O Kahana State Park, Hawaii | collected 2009-07-21 | reverse complement strand
GACTTGACGAGGAGGGCCGAGCGCGGGGAGTTTTCGCTGGGACCGATGCTGATGGCGCTGATGCGGACGAGTACCGGGCCTAGAAAGGCGAGTGCCTAAGCCTGTGACTGTTCGGCGCTTGATTGGCGGAGGAGGCTCCCCATACCTCACTTTCCGATCGCTTCTATGGTTATACCTTTCCACAAAAAAGGTATAACTGCTTCGAAGCCCATCGACCCCATGTTCGCGCCACATGATCGGTCAACCAAACCTCAACGCTACTCGAATGCGGGATAGAGCGCTCACAAAGCCCGATGTCAATAATTGCTCAAATTCTGTTATTGTGACATGCTGTGGGCATGTCGGAGGTGTGACATGAACGTTTCCATTGGTGACCGTTGGGAAGCCTTTGTATCCAATATCGTGAAGGACGGCCGTTACGGTTCGGCCAGCGAAGTCGTGCGCGAAGGGCTTCGGCTGGTCGAGGAGCGCGAACAGAAGTTGAGGGCTCTGACCAGCCTGCTCAACAAATCTATCTCCGACGGTGGCGAAGTGTCCGACGCAGATATTGACGCGGCGCTTGAAGCCAGGGCCGCTCAACTGACCAAGGAAGGCTTCTAAGGGTGCCGCAGCTTCGTATGCTGCCTTCGGAACTCACAGATCTGGTCAGTATTCTCGAGTACATCACTCGACAGAGCGGTAGTTTGGTCTCTGGGCGACGGTTTGTCGGGGAACTTCGGCAAAAATGCAGGACACTGGCCGATCTCCCGGGCACTCTCGGTCGAGCACGGCCGGAATTGCGCCCTGATGTGCGGAGCATGACGTTCAAGGGATACGTTATCTTTTTCCGCTATGTCGACGAACGTTTCGAGGTGGTCAATATCATCGAAGGGCATCGCGGCATCGATGACCGGTTTTCATTTGACACGGACGAGTAGCACCAGACGCCTCCACTGACCAATCGTCGTGTGAGCAGCAGATTCGAAAGACTGGCGCGTTTGCGCCGCAGCCGCATAGCCTTCCGCAGATCGGAGCAATAGTTATGACCCGCCAGCTTTCTCTCCCACGCGAGCGCATTTCCGTGCTTCTGCTGGAAGGCATTAGCCAGACTGCCGTGGACCACTTTTCGTCGTCGGGCTACACCAACCTCATTCATTTGCCGAAGGCGCTCGACGACAAGGATCTTAAGCGCCACATCGCCGACGCTCATATCATCGGCATTCGTTCCCGCACGCAGCTTACGGACGAGATTTTCGAATCCGCCAAGAAATTGATCGCCGTTGGCTGTTTTTCCGTCGGTACGAACCAGGTCGATCTGGATGCAGCGCGGCGGCGCGGCATTCCGGTGTTCAATGCACCTTATTCAAACACGCGATCAGTGGCCGAGCTTGTGATCGGCGAGATTATCATGCTGACACGACAGATCTTTCCGCGCTCGGCTTCCGCGCATCAGGGTGGGTGGGAGAAATCCGCTGTCGGCAGCCGGGAGGTCCGCGGCAAGGCGCTCGGAATTGTCGGCTACGGCAATATCGGCTCGCAGCTCAGCGCGCTTGCCGAAAGCATGGGCATGGTGGTGCGCTATTTCGATCTTTCCGATCGGCTGCGCCGGGGCAATTCGGAGTCGATGGCCTCGCTCGGCGACCTTCTCGAGATCTCTGACTACGTGACAATGCACGTTCCCGAAACACCCTCGACGCATAACATGATCACCGAAACCGAATTGCGCCGCATGAAGAAGGGCGCCATCTTCATCAACAATTCTCGCGGCACGGTGGTCGATCTCGATGCGCTTGCGAAAGTCCTGAAGGACGGCCATCTGGCGGGTGCCGCGGTGGACGTGTTCCCCAAGGAGCCGGCATCGAACAACGAGCGTTTTGAGACGCCGTTGCAAGGATTGAGCAATGTCATTTTGACACCGCATATCGGCGGCTCCACCGAGGAAGCCCAGGAGCGCATCGGCGGGGAGGTTTCAAGGAAGCTGGTCGAGTATTCCGACATCGGCTCGACGATGGGCGCCGTCAACTTTCCGCAGGTGCAACTCCCCGAGCGCCCGAACGGCACGCGTTTCATTCACGTGCATGAAAACCGCCCGGGCATGCTCATCCAGCTCAACGAGATCTTCTCATCGCGCGGGCTGAACATCGTCGCCGAGTTCCTTCAGACGCATGGCGACACGGGCTATGTGGTGGTCGAGGCCGAAGGAATTTCCGGAAGTACCGATGAAATTCTTCAGGCTCTACGCGATATTCCTGGAACGATACGAACGCGATTGGTTTACTGATAGCTGTTAGCACCGTTCCGCCCGTATTCCTCCTAGACGATCAGTCGCGCCGCTCGTCCGTTCTTGCGTTCGGCGTTGTTGTAGTAGCTCGCGGCCTGCGTGACCGACTTGTGTAGCGACTGCTGCATCGCTTCAGGCAGCGGTATGCCGCGATTGGCGGCCTCGGTCAGGTAGCCTGATCGCAGTCCATGCGCCGAAAACAGGGTCGGGTCGAGCCCCGCCTGCCTGCAGCGGCCCTTCAGGATCAGATTGACGGATTGCGGCGTCAGCGCCCGGCGATCGATGTTCCCCCACTGATCGATGCGTCGAAACACCGGCCCGTTGTTGATGCCGGCTTCCTGCAGCCAACCTTTCAACGCCAGCACCGGCCGGCCGATAAGGACCACCCGTTCGTCGTCGTCAGTTGTCGTCGTTTTCGTACGGCCGACGCGGATCGACAGGCAGGGGAGGGGAGGGGAGCCAGGATCCGTCGGATCGGCCTCCACGGGATCCTCGTCGCTGAGATCGTCGACACGCAGCCCCGCCAGTTCCGACCGGCGGCGTCCGCCGGATGCAAATGCCGTCAGAAGCAGTGCCCGATCGCGTAGGTCGACCGTGCGCTCGCCGGCGCAGGCCGAGAGCAGCTTTGCCAGGACATCACCGGTCACCGCCTTTTTGCTCTTTCGTTGTCGCGGCCGGGCGCTGGCCCGGACCGCAAGCCGCAACGCCGACTTCAACGAGGGACCATCGAAGGCACCCGCCAAGCCTCGCCAACGGGTGAGGATCGACCAGCTCGTCAGCCGTCGTCGTACGGTCTCGGGCGCATGCGGGCCGTCGGCGCGCAGGAGGCGCTGGCCCCGCAGGCCAGCTCCAACCTCCGCCGGCATGCCGTGGGACGGATCCTCTGCCCGCTTGGCCGGATCCCAGAGATGGTGGGCGACAAACTTCAACAGCAGACTCTCGGGCGCCGGCCAGGGGAGGGGGCTTCCCGTGGCAAGCTGACACCAGGTCTCGAGATAACCGATGTCGGAGGCAAGCGCCCTGAGCGTGTTGTCGCCCATGCCTTCGTTGGCAAGGTGCTTGAGCGTCGCGACGTCGTCGTCGGTGAGAAGGGTGGCGAGCTGATCACGGCGATCGAACGGCAGGATGGCGTCGAGCGCGTCGAGTTCTTCGGCACGCCGGTGGACGGCATCGGACGGTGTCTTTTTCGCCATTTTCGCGGCTCCATCAAGCTTTGGGCCTTTACCGGATCTAGCTGATTTGCGACTCCAAAACTATCACTATCGATACTTGAAACCTATCGATAATGATGGAGCATGAGATTTGACGTTCGAATGACGGAAGCTTAATGCATTATAGCTTCTGTTTACAATATTAACGACGTTAATTCATATGGTTAATAGTTGACGAAGAGGCGTATCCGGTGATGCCAACGACCGTCGCTGGGCGTCGCGTCGCGTCATGCGTTTTCACCTCTACGATGAGCAAATCCACGTTGGGGGGCTAGAGCGGGCTGGATCGAACGATTTTCAAGTACCTGACGCGGCACGGCGCTGTCACGACATCCGCGCTCCGACCCACGAATTGACCATTGCCGGCGGCTGGCTGGCTAGGCGCATTGCGGGCAGGTCTCTCTACTTTGAGACGCATTCTTAATTAGTGCGCGTGTAATTCAAAGTTCTGAGTTGCGAGGAGCACTCAATTAAGGCGCGAGGGGAGGGGGACGAGGTTGACTGACTTGAGCTGGCTATGGAGTTGGCTGCCTGAGATGGATGGCGGAACTGTCTTCTCGACGGTTTTGGGTTTGGCCGCGACATTCGCAACGTTCTACGTGGCCTATCGCAAGACTGAAGGCGCGCGAGAAGAGCGTCTCCGTGCTACGAACCTTGAGCTTGTTGCTTCCGTGTTTCGACGAATAGCGGTGGAAAGGGAGTCGCTCTCATTGGGCCATTTCTCAGCGATGCGAAAGGCAAAGGCGTACAAGGCGCAAATAGATGGCAACCACTTGAGCAGCTACTCCGATGTGCTCGACTTGGTGACGTGTGAAGCGATCGAAAACCAATTCCTAGATAAAGCCGCGAAGGCCGACGTGCTGAAGATTATCGAGGAAAGCGGCAGAAGCGCCCAGCCTGAAAAACCCATCAACGGAGCGGACAAGCGAAGAAAGAAGTGGCTGGTCGCTGTGCTGGCATCCTTCTCAATCGCAGTCGGCGTTGCCACGACCTGGTTCACCCAAGCATTTATCGTCGTCGAAGTTCCCGCATCCGCCAAGTCCACGACGATGGAGATGCTGTTGACCATTGCTGCACTCGGGGCGGCGCTCTTTGCACTAATTGATGTGCTGAGAACTATGCGGCGGGCGAAGACTAGCGTGCGCATCCTTCGAGACAGTGTTGAAAAGACAGCATCAAGCGAACCCGAACCCAAGTAGGCGCAGGGGCCGCACCCTCCCAGGAAGGGCGCAGCTGGGCCGGCACGCCCGCTGGACAACTTGATGCGGCGCCGATGAGAGGGGATTCAGGTTATTGCCGCGAGGTTGGCGATGAACGGGAGTCGCGTAGGACAGGCACAAGCGAAGGGGGCTTTTGGTTTACATGGTTGCGTGGGGAGGTGAGGCTCCCTGAGTTGTAGTGACCGCTGATCGTCGTTGGGGGTGGCCGCAAGGGCGAGGGGCGCCGCCAGCGAGGCGAGGAAGGCGCGGCGGGTTAGGAGCGGCGCTCGCGTGAGCCGGTCAATGGACGGCCTCCAGAATTTGGGCATATTGCCAAGCGTTCGCGCTGCTGGTTGTATCTGCGGACAAAGTCGCGGATCTCGCGGTAGAAATGCGCCCGCGGTTGCTGGCGGTGTCGCTACTGCGCGAGGCCAGCATCACGATTGCGGCGCGTCTCGCCGCTTTCAAGCTTGGCCTGATATCCATTCCCGTCGATCGCCGCCGACATCGCAATCGCGAGATAAGGCTGCTCGCCATCGCCGACGGGATGTTCGCGGTCGCCGAGCTAGGTCTCAAGGAGCACGACCGCCTGGCGCTGGCGCGGCAGATGATGGAGCGAAAGCTCACCGGGCGGCGAATATCGTCAAAGCTGCGGAACTGATCGAGCTGGTTATGGCAAAACCGCTCGTCTCGGCCGGCATGGTCGTGAAGACGCTCGAGGTCACACCGCAGGCGGCGCGGCGGGTAGTTGGTGAACTAGGCTTGCGGGAGATGATGGACAGGGCGAGGTTTCGAGCATGGGGGTGATCTAATTGCTTTTCGCCTTCAGAAGCACTTGAGCCAAAGTCGGCACATTATTTTGCCGACGACTGCACTCGGAGATTGCACGGCCATAACCGTGATGTAAGCTCAGTACGGCTATATTGTGAGATTTACATGCGAAGTGTCGCGATCAGATTGCAAGAGCTTGACGACGACGAGCTAGAGGAATTTGTCGATATTTGGCTCCATAACCGCTCCACCAAGTATTATCGAACCGAGCGACTCGGCAAGTCGAGTGATAAAGGCCGCGATGTGGTGGGATTTGCCACCGACAAGCTACATGAAGGCGATTGGGATCTCTATCAGTGCAAGCGGAAAACGCGGGGTTCGAAGCTGGGGATCGGTGAAGCGCTTAAAGAGCTCGGCAAGATCTTCTATCACCACTTAAAGGGTGAATACGCAACTCTTCCCAAGCGATATATCTTTGTCTCCCCCCGTGGGATAACTGGCCCTCTCCAGACCCTGCTTCTCAACAAGGAGCAATTGCGCACCGCGCTGCTGGAACAATGGGATGATACCTGTAAAACCGGCATAACTCGCAACGAAGAAGTTCTCCTGAGCGACGAAATCAGAACGCTCATAAATACCTACGAATTTGCCCGCATCGACTATCTATCGGGGACACTGCTCGCAAAGGAACCTGACGTTGGGCCTGCTTTGAGCAAGATCCTTGGCCTAGTTCCTGATGAGGCGCCCGAGGCAGATGCACCTGAGACGATCAGCGAGGTGGAGATGATTTATCTCGATCAGCTTCGCGAGGTGTACGGGGAGACATCCGGCACGGCCTTTCCTACAATCGACGACGTGCTCGCTCACCCGGATCACGCCGGCCACCTGCAGCTTCAACGTACAAGGTTCTTTGAAGCTGCCGCATTTGACCGCTTTCACCGAGACAACACGGCTCCCGGAGCAATGGAAACCTTTAAGAAGGACATTTTCCATACCGTGGTTGACGTCTACCGCGAATCACACTCTTCGCGGTTAGATAGAATCAATGCTGTGATGAAGCACATCGGAATGACACAGGTTTCTCTGTTAGGCAGGATGTCACGCCCTCCGGTGCGGCAAGGGATGTGCCACCATCTCGCAACCGATGGGCGCCTAAAATGGAACCAGTAGCCCATGAATTCAGCGAGCTGTTCAACTCGCGCTTGGAAGCTGGAATACGCTCCGTCGTCATTCTTGAGTCCTTGAGACCTTTGCATGCAGATATTACCGAAATGGTTCTCTTCGATCACGTGGTGGTCCATTCCGCTGATCTCGGTGGACCTCGATCCCTTCACGCGCAGATTCCCGAAAGGCGAGGGGAGTTGCTGGTACGTCGGCGCTTGGTCGAGGCTGGACTAGAACTTATGCGACGGTGCCACCTATTGGAGAAAGCCACCGATGAACGTGGCTTTATCTGGAGAGCAGCCGACGATGCGGCCTCGTACGTAGAACTGCTTGAGACGCCGTATTCTCTGCATTTGAAACACTGTGCGGCTTGGCTGGCATCGGAAATCCGAAAACGAACCAAACCCGGTTTCAATGCCTTCGCGCGACAGGAGCTCGGTGACTGGACCGACTCCTTCTACCGAGGCGCATGATGGAAAACCGGATCATCATAAAGCGGCTTGCTATGACAGGCCCTGAACGGGAGACCCGCGAGTTACAGTTTGTGCCCGGCCTTAACGTAATTTGGGGGGCGTCCAATGCCGGGAAGACCTTCATCATCAAGTCGCTCGACTACATGTTCGGCTCTGGATCGCTCCTGCCGGAAATCAAGCAGCGTGAAGGGATGGAAGCGTGCTGGCTTGAAGTTGATCTTCCGAACGCGGGACCGGTCACGCTGCGACGCTCACTTTCTGGCGGTGGAGTATCAATTTTCGATAAACCTCTTGAGCAAGTCGGAAATAGCGAAAGTGCTCGGGTAATATCCGCGACCCATTCGGCCACCTCACCGAGCATTTCTGGTCTGCTCCTCGAAGAATTAGGTATATCGAGAAAGCAGATTGCGAATAATACCGACGGTAAAAAAAGCAATTTCACTTTCCGTCATTTCGCGCATTACATGTTTACCGAAGAAACCCCGATGATGGCTGAGTGGAGCCCAATTCAAATCTCGGCACAAAGCGGGCCTACCTTTGACAAGAATGTTTTCAAGTTCCTCCTGACCGGCGTTGATGACAGCCTGTTAGTTGTTGCGAAATCAGCCAAAGAGCAGCGCAACGAGAATGTCGGGAAAATTGAAATAGTCGATGAGATGATTTCCGTCGCACTGGACGAGCTCGGCCGCATGTTTCCGGAAGACGAGGATCTCGAAAACCTCGATCTCGACTCACAGGAAGAGCGGATCAGAGAAACGATTTCTTCTTGGCAGTCGACCCTCTCTCTTAGGCAAACGCGACTTGACGCATTGGTATCAGAAAGGCGCTCTCGCCGAGACAGCCTCGCAGACTTTGAAACACGCGCTGAGCAAATTGACCTCACTTTGTCGAGATTCGAGTTGCTGAGGTCAGTCTACGACAACGACCTTGAGCGTCTGCATGGATTAGCGGAAGGAGCTGAGGCTCTTTTGGCAGGTGCACGTCGAATGTGTCCATTGTGCGGAGCCGATCCGGAAAACCAGCGTCATTCTCATGGCTACGAAGCCGTCGAGCTATCGCAGAAGGCAGTTTCTGCCGAAATGGCGAAGATCAGCGCCGAGAAGGCTGATCTCGCTCGCGCGGTCCGTTCACTTTCGTTGGAGAGGGAAGGGGTCTATGCTCGAAAACAGGCCATCGCCGAGTCTCTAGTGGAGATAGACATTTCAATCGCAACTGCTCGACCAAATGAGGCTCAGGCTCGTAGGGAGTACGAGCGCCTTGATCGCGAACGGCAGAGAATCAGAAGCGGTCTCTCATTGAAGCGCCGGATCCAAGCTCTGCAGACTCGACGAGCCGAGTTGGCAGGCTTCAAGCCCAGCCGTCAATCGAAGGATGCAGTTACGATCGGCATTTCCAGTACGACGGGCCATGATTTCGCAATGGTGGTTCAGTCCGTGCTAAGGGCTTGGCAGTTTCCCGGAGAGCCCGTTGTCGCCTTCGATGGACGAACCCATGACATATTGCTTAATGGCGCCGATCGTCGGAGCAACGGTAAGGGTGTACGGGCGTTGATGAACGCTGCATTCAAAATCGGTGTGTTCGAGTATTGCAGACAAAGAGAATTGCCACATCCCGGCATCGTAGCTCTTGATAGCCCATTGCTAAGCTATCGCGATCCGCACAAATCTAGACACGGTGAGCTATCAGATGATGAAGTCGCGGTGAAAAACGCAAATTTAAATACTTATTTCTACGAAGATTTGGTGAAGCGGGCGAAGAATGGGCAGTTCATTATTGTAGAAAACGATCCACCGCCTACTGATCTTCCGAAGGACTGCAGGGTTACTACCTTTACGGGCCCATTCGCAGATGACGGTAGGAGAGGGTTCCTCTAGGAGAGAACGCCCAGCATATCGGAATCGTTATTCAAGTCGCTGATTTGGTCATCAGCGGTCATCAGCTCGCTTACCACCATGTTGAACCCGCCATCGGGAGATATTGGGTATCCGCCTGCATCATCACCATCAGAAAGGGCGACGCGCTTAAACTGGTCGACCAGGTTTGCTTGACGTTTTTGCCGACGCGCAAACCAATGAAACTCTGCCTTTGGGTGGTTCTATCGTTTGGCATTTAATCGTAGGAAAGCGGCCGCTCCTCCGAGGTCTGGCTGTTGAATGTCCTTCTGAGGCTCATAAGCCATACTTCAAGAGGGATCACTTTCAGGGGGCAGACCAGTTAGCTTGCGATGGTGAAGTACGTCCGAGCGTCGCGGTCAGGAGCTGAACAACCGCCGGCCGCTTGCTGCCATGCATCCGGAATTCCGCAACGCCCGCCTGCGCGCGCAGCAGGGGGAAGGCTGTTCTGTTGCTTCCGCTTCTTCGCAGAAAGCCGTAGAAGAGATCCGCTAGGTCTTCGACTAAAGCATGGGCTATTCGGTCTCCGCGGCCTCCATGCGCGCTTCGAGCTCATCCAGAAATGGAGAGCGCCCCCAATATTTTCTGCCGAATCTTGTATCCATAAAGCCGGAATAGAGCATATGGATTTCGTCCCGAGCACGCGTAAGACCTACGTAAAACAGACGGCGGCTCTCTCTCAGCGCCGCTGGCAGTTCATTGCGCCAGGGCAACCCACCGAGATCGAGACCAACCATAATCACCACGTCGTATTCGCATCCCTTGGCCGAATGCAGCGTCAAAAGATTCAAATGATGTGGGGAACCCTCACTCCCGCTGAGATCGGCGAGCACCAGATCAGCCAGCGCGCCTCCGACTGCGAGTGCGCCCGTCATCCGATCCACCTGTTCGGCTTGGTCGGCGAGGCTCGGCTCTGCCGCGATCAACCCATCCAGCATACCCACACGCAAACCCGAGACGAAGTCCCGGGCAAGGCTATCATCAGATCGGAGCGACCAGAGCAGCTGTGTTAGCCGCCGAGACTCGTCTCTGGCCTGCTGTTGTGTAACCCGGGCTCGATGGAATCCGAGCCAACGATCGAGTAGCCCACGCAATTGCGGCCGCGCTATGCGCCATCCTCCTGCGCACCACGCTGCGCAATCTTCGATCCAACTCGTGAGCCCAACCTTCTTGTATGGCGCCGCGGTGTCGACGCGCACGAAATTTAGCCCAGCGGCAACGGCGGCCTCCGCGATGACATCGCCGGAACGATAGTCCCGATAGAGGATTGCGATGTCACCGAGCGTACGACCGGGTTTAGCAGCAAGCGCCGCAGGTATGATCTCCGCAACCGCGTGAGCGGCTTGTCCAGCAAGCCCGTCGTCACATTCGACGAATTCGATGACCGCCCGCCGATTGGGATCACTCGATTGATAACCGCGCTCTTCGCCGAGTGCCATCTCGGACGCACTGACAATGCGAGAGGCCGACCGATAGTTGAGCTGCAACCGAACGGGCTGAACGTCAGGCCGTTCGGCTAATTCCTGTAGCAGCGTGCCGTCCGCGCCGGTGAAACCGTAGATCGACTGGTCCGGGTCGCCGACAGCAAAGAGCCGAATACCGCCTTCGAATGCCAGACGCTTCACGATTCGGTGCAAAGCAACGCCAAGGTCCTGATATTCGTCGACCGCAAGGACCGGAAACTTCGCCTGTAGCAGTGGCAGTACCCAATCGTGCTCCGACACCAACCGCTGTCCGAAGATCACGAGGTCGTCGAAGTCGACAAGCCCCGTTCGACGCAGCTCAGCCTCATATTCGTCCGTCCATGCGGCGAGCTCCTCTTTGCTCCTCCAAGCGATCGAGGCCCGATCAAGGATGGACCGCCGATGTCGCCCGAGCTCCATTGGCTTGTGGGGATGGCCGACACCGAAAAGCCGATCGCCCGCGCGCCTCATCGCCTGTTCACTCTCGCGTTGCGTGGCGACCGCGAGCGGAAATGGCACGGGCAGGTTGGCCAAGCGGCCATAGGGCATGAGCAAATGCCTGAGGCAGAAGCCGTGGACAGTCCCGATGAAAAGATTGGACGCCTCTCGAAGGCCGAGGCGCTCCAGCCGGCGCGTCAGCTCCCGTGCGCACTCTTGACTATATGTTATGCAGGCCGCCCCCCGCGGCGCGCGGACGTCCTCCGCCATGATCCGCGCAAGCTTGAGAACGAGTGTTTTCGTCTTGCCGCTTCCGGGGCCAGCAAGAACAACACAGTTGCCCACCGAATCATAGGCCGCCTGTTGACCCTCGTTTCCGGCCAGATCTGCCGCTTGCGCGAGATAGGCATTGCTGACACTACGAAACGGCATCGCGGATATGCTCCAACGCCCGCCGGATATAGTCCGGGCATGTTTGCTCGCTGACATGCGGAGCCAGCGCCTGCGCAAAGCGGCCTTTGCCGATCCGCTCAATTAGCCTGAGCAATCGATCCTGGTCGAGAGAATTGGTGCCGTCTACCCAATGTTGGATCGCCTCAATAGTGGCGGGAGCGAGATTCAGCTCTTGCCCTAAGACGGTCTGCATTGCCTCGTCGAGTCCACCAACGAAGAGCTCAGGTTCGAGCGTATTACTGTTCACAAAATAACCGAACGGTTCAGCCCGTGCGATGACATCATCCGCGCTCAGCGGCGTGTAGTTCACCCCGGCCTCAACTTGCCGCAGAATATTAATCAATCGGGTTCGGACAAGTGGATTACCTCCTACAATGGGATCTCGGTCCGTGAGAACGACGTGTGGAATCCTGAGTCCCCGAGGGCCCAATAGCTTGACGTAGGGCGTGAAATTGGTGCCCCCGACCGAACATATCGTAATCCCGAGCATGTCAAGCGGGATGTTCAGGGCCTCGGCAAAAGCAGGCACCAGGAAACGCTCAGCGTCTCCCTCCACCAGTATCACACCACGCGCAAAGAAGATCTCGCCGCGGCTGACATCGATATACCGTTGAAGATCCGCCTCGTCTCGCGCGGTAAGAGGTGCATTCGCTGTCGAAACGGCAACGGTCGCATTCGTTGCCTCATCATGACGCAGCAGCACTATCGACCGGACCGGCGTGATACTGGCGATGTGCGGTGAGTGCGTCGTCAAGATCGTTGTCAGGGGTGGCGCCGATGCTTCTGCGTCTGCGTTATCACCAAGAAAATAGCGATATACTAGACGTTGAACATGCGGATGAAGATGCGCCTCGGGCTCTTCGACGACGAAGAACGTATGATCGCGCTCGCCTTCGTCCACAAGGCGATCCAGTTCCAGGCTCTTTAGCGCAAGAAAAATCAGGTTCGCTGTGCCTAGGCTAGCGTCGGAAACGCCACGTGCGCCATTGTCTATCAGCAATCGCAGGCTGCGTAATAGTGCGTCTACCCGGGTCGGCGCCAGACCAAGCGTTAGTGGTACAGCATGCTGCTCTCCGGCTATTGCGGTTAGACGGTCGCTAATTCGCTGGGCGGTCGCTACGACCTCGGGATGGCTCACCAGTTGAGCCTGCGCATCGTTCACCTGGTTCTGAATTTGGGTGCGGGTGGCCTCGCCCAGAGAGTTCACAAGCTCTTGGATCAGTGGTTTCAGCGGAGAGTTGCGATAGTTCGCCAAGTCCTTTTCGGCATCGCGCAACGCAACCTGTACGTCCATGGGCAGCATTCGTCGCAAGGACGATCCAATCGACATGTCGGGATCGGTGCCTGCAAAAACGATATACTCATAGTCTGCCAAGCTCTCGGCAGCCCGTCCGAGGTTCGCCTTCGGCTGAAAGCGATAGGTCAGACGCGCCACCATTGGCGGTCCCGGATCAACCACACAATCGTCGAGATGTGCCATCAAACGCGGATCATCAGTGAAGTCGGTGAATTCAACCGCGACCTCGACCGTTTCGCCGAGCTTGTTTTCGCCAAGACCATCCCAAAAGTGTTCGATCCCGAGTTGACGATCACGCTCGGAAAGGCCTGGATCGAGTATCAGCTGCAGAGCACGAACGAAATTGCTCTTTCCAACTTTGTTCTCGCCCACAATGACAATACTGTCACCGGTTTGAACATCGACATTGGAAAAATTTGCATAATTGCTTATCTTGACCCGTGAAATTCTCAATTAGTAACCCTTCCTGCGTCTGACTCTGCGGTATTTTCATCGTATTCGAACAAATTGCGAACTTCTGCTAGCCAAAAAACAACTTTGTCGGGTAGTCCTTAACAATTCGAGAGTGACACATCCTCGACGCGGTCATCCGCGCATGGGCGGGATATGCGCCTTCGAGGGAGTTGCCATGCCGTTCGGAGACGAGACCTCTGCGATCTGGAGCCTCCCCGATCAGAGCTTCTGGCAGCGCAGCGGAGCCGGCCATGCATCAAACTCCTGCGGCAATGGATCGAACACCGTCGGGCGATCCGCCGCCGTTGGCAGGAAGATGCAAGCGGCTTCGGGTTGCTGCTGTCACCCGGTCAATGCCTATTACGAGGCGCAGCGAAGGGCCGCGTGCAGCCGAGCACAAGGGAATGCCGGTGACTACTGGCATTGGTCCAGGATCGCCAGCGAAGTCGCGCGGATCGAACCGCGTGCCGAGACGGACTTCGAGGTCGTCAGGGCGATTGCCGATCAGGAAACCACCGGTCGCTGCTGAACACGTACGCGGTGCTTCGCGGCCAGACGATCATCCAGTGTTTTCAAGTGGTGAACGAAACAGCTGGGGCGTTGGTTCAATTCGTCACTTCAGCGACCAACCCATATCACGCCAGATTTGTACAATTTATAGTGTAGGTCAATGAGCAACGGTTGGAAATACGAGCGACGATCTTTCCGGTGTCGCATAGCCGACGGACTCTTTTTTTTAACTCTGGCGTGTGCAATCTAGGCATGAGTAAGAATGGGGGAAACGCCTGCAACTGCGGGCGGTGGCGCAGGGAGCCAAGTTCAGTGGACGATCTTATAAATCAGCCTGATGCACCGCGTCTTATCTATGGACTAAGGGACACGGGATACAGCTTCAACACCGCGGCCGCTGACATTATCGACAATTCCATTGCTGCCCGGGCCACCGAAGTAAGTGTCAGGATCGAGCTTGCTGAGGACGGTCGCAAATTTGTATTTTTTGGCGACAACGGTGACGGCATGAACGGCGCTACACTGTTTTCGGCGATGCGATACGGTGCCCCCGCGCGCGCTAATCTTGCGAGCCTCGGCAAGTTCGGTCTCGGCCTGAAAACTGCCTCAAGCTCGGTTTGTATCAAGTTTACGGTGATCTCGCGAACCGGGCCCGATGCCGATTTCGCAAAGCTTTCCTGGGATCTCGAGCACGTCGAGAAGCAAAACCAGTGGGAGATGTTGCGTGAGCCGATCACTGCTGACGAATACGAGATCTTTGAGGAGCTTTGCGGAGAAAAAGGAACGCTCGTCGTATGGTCCAAGTGTGATCGACTGCTCGCTAAGGAATATGACGATCCAGGCGGGGCACGCGAACAGGCTGCAATCAGACGCCTAGGTGAGCGCCTGATCGAGCATGTCGCCCTGATTTACCATCGGTTTCTTGATGCTGGCGACGCCCGCGAGCGCAAGGTCTCGATTTCGGTAAATGGTCAACCTGTCCGGGCCTGGAACCCGTTCTATCCCGAGAAGTCGGACCAAGTCCTGTCGGTCCAGCAGCAGCAGCTGGAGATCGAGCTTGAGGACGGTAGCGTTGAAACCGCGCACATCAAGGCATGGATCCTGCCGCATCGCCGGGACATGACGAAAGAGGAGCAGAAGGTCGCCAACATCACCAATCGCGGGCAGGGGTTCTACATCTACCGCGAGGGACGCGTCATTCAGCAGGGCGGATGGCTTGGCGTTTTTGGTGTCATCGAACCGCACTATTCGCTTTTAAGGGTGGAGTTTGATTTTACCCACAAACTCGATGAAGCATTCAAGGTCGACGTCAAGAAGTCGAAGATACTATTCGACCCGGCGCTTGAGGAGGCACTCCGCACGCTTCTGCAACCCGTCTATCGTGAGGCAGGGAACCGCTACCGCCGAACCGAAAGAAAGGCAGCGGTCGAGCGTGGCGTGGATCATGGCAGCGCGAATAAAGCCATCGACAACACACCAGCGACGGCAAGACCGAGCGTTGTATCCGCTGATCCATCGAAGAAGACTGCAACTGTCTCGAACAATCGGGGGTCCGGGATCAAGTTGCGCGTTCCCGTCGATACCAACGTCCGACCAGGCAACATCCACGTCGAGGCAGTGGAGACCATCACGTCGGGCGATCTCTGGGAGCCTGCGATGCGCAGCGACGGAGATTCCGGCTTTGTCGCGGGTGTTCGCATCAACAAGCACCACGACTTCTATCTCAAGATTTACCAGAGAGCGGCCGCCAGCGGCTATGCAGTCGAAGGTATGGATCTGCTGCTCTGGGCATTTGCAGTCGCAGAAAACAACAATATCAACGAAGAACTCGAGCCGATTTTCGAGGATATCCGCAACGAGATTTCAACCAATCTCCGGAAGCTGCTGCGCGATGTTCCGCTGCCCGACGAAAACGAGCTGAACGGCGGTGAGGACGACGAGGATTGAGATGCTAGCGGCAAAACAGTCGTTCATTCTCCGCGAAGTCGAGGAAGGGACCGGGGCGGCAATCGGACTTGAGGAGGATCGTTCCGGGATGCAGGCCGGATTGCGGCTCTGGTTCGCGGATCTTCCACGAACCCATAGCCCGATCGTAACCTTGCGGCCCGTGGGCCTGAACCGGTTCCGGGCGATGCTCACCTTTGGAAATTTTGCGTCAGACACCATCGGCCAGATGAACCGTGCCGATGCCGAGGAAGTGCAGTTGGCCCGCGCCCTCGTGGCCTCCATCGCCGACAGTGCTGTTGTACGCTTCGCGGGAGACCAGTCGCTCGACACCTGGCGCATACACGATGGTAGCTTTTCGCTTACCGCCGAAAAGCGCAACATTGTTGAGCGCTTTGAGGACGATGCGCTCGCGACTACATGTCGCGAACTTGTCATCCCTATTCTTGCAGCGATGGCCGAACTTTACGGCTACGATCCGATAGAAGAAGCAGCTTCGCCGGCAGGCGAGATCGAGGGTGCGCTTTCGATCTCGGTCGTTAGACGACGCGAACGAAATCCGCGAAACCGCCTGCTCGCACTCCGGATTCATGGTGAGCGTTGCAAGGTTTGCGAGTTCGATCCGGCTCGCCAATATCCCGGTCTCCGCTCGATTATCGAAGTTCACCACATCCAGCCGTTATCCTCGCTGGGGGAGCCGCGCGCTTACGACCCTTCCGTGGATCTAATCCCGCTTTGCCCCAACTGCCACCGCGCAGCTCACACCAAGCGCCCGCTACCATGGAGCCCAGACGAACTCCGGGCGATGTGTCATGACTGACCTTCCTCCGGACCTTCCCGCCGACTTCAGGCAACTTGCTTTGCACCCTCCGGCTGGCAGGGAGCTGTCCAACCGGCTTGTGGAGGCGGAGCTTCGTGTACGTCGCTTGGGTGGACGCTTTGTCGCAACGCTTGCCGGTACCCGCACGGTTCGAGGCGAAAAGGCGATCTGGTACGTGACCGGTCGCGATCGCAACTGGGTCGATGATGGGTCGGTGATCCGACCGATCCCCCGCGATGCCCCGCAACTGGTGCAGCAGATGCTAGGTGATGCGGACCCCGAGGATCTTGTTTTCGCGGACGTCATTCGCCTTTTGCGGATCGATAACCCACACATTCCGGTCGCTGCCGATGCAGATGTTTTTCAGCCTGCTGGCAAGGCAGCGGCAGAGCTGGCTGACGACGCGGCCGTTCCGGGTCTCAATGCGACACTCTTCCGTTACCAAGCTCAGGGGGTCGAATGGATGGGCCGGACGGTTCGTCACACCGGCGGCATCATTCTCGCAGACGAGATGGGTCTCGGAAAGACGATCCAGATCATTGCGTTGTTGCTTGGTGACCAGCCGTCGAACGACGAGCCGGCCCTTATCATTTGTCCGACAAGCCTGATCGCCAATTGGCGCAACGAGATCCTGAAATTTGGTCCCGAGCTGTCGGTGCTCATTCACCGCGGGCCTCATCGCGCTGGTATCACGAGGGGGCTGCAGCGAGCGCAGATCGTGCTTGCAACATACGACACCGTCGTGAACGACATCGCGGTTTTTTCCGGCATGACCTGGAGTTGGGTGATCTGTGATGAGGCTCAGGCGCTCAAGAACCCTGACTCTGCCCGTCGCAAGGCGATCGCAGCTATTCCGCGGCGGCGGACGATTCCAATGACCGGCACGCCAGTGGAAACTTCACTTCTTAACCTGTGGTCCTTGGCCGATCTCGCCATTCCGGGCCTGCTGGGCAGCCAAACGGGGTTTGAGGCAGAGTTCTCTGATTCGGAAGACTCAGCCCGCCGGCTCGCGCACCTGACAGATCCGGTTGTCCTGTGTCGTAAGGTACGGGATGTAGCGAGTGACCTTCCCGAGCGCATCGACATCGACTTACCCCTCGAGCTCGGCGAGGATTTGTCGGTGCTCTACGACGCAGTGCTTGCCGATACGCTGCAGAAATATCCTGTGGCCGGGGCTCTGGTCGCGACCGGCCAGCTCCAGCTGTTCTGTGCGCATCCATGGCTCCAGGGGAAGGATGGACAAGCGGATAGCAACGATGACGCATCTTGCCGTAGAATGCCGGGATTGCCGCTTGTTACGCCCAAGATCGAGCGGACTCTCGCCATTCTCGATGAGGCATTCCGCACCGACCAGAAGGTGCTTGTTTTCGCAATCTTCAACCGTTGTGGTGATATTATCCGCGAAGCCGTCGGAGATCGGTTTCCTACCGCATTCTGGGATGCGATCAACGGATCGACTCCGCAGAATAACCGACAGGCGATCGTCGATGCTTTTACGGCACATTCAGGGCCTGCCTGCCTTTTCCTCAATCCGAAAGCCGCGGGCGCGGGCCTCAACATCACAGCGGCCACGATTGTAATCCACTACACCCAGGCGTGGAACCCTGCGCTTGAGGCTCAGGCGAGTGCCCGCGCGCACCGCCGCGGCCAGACCGAGCCTGTCCGCGTCTACCGCCTGTTTTATGAGAACACCGTCGAGCGGGTCATGATCGACCGGTCGGCGTGGCGACGCGAGATGGGCAACGAGGCCGTGCCTGTCTCGACGCGCGACGCCGACGATCTGCAGCGCGCCCTCACAATACGGCCGGAAAGGAACGGGCAATGACAATCCAGACTTATCAGAAGGAGCTCACCGCCAACGATACCGGCGAGACGGGCGCCCACCAGGCAGGGGTCCACATTCCCAAATCACAAATCGACCTGCTCTCGTTCTTGCCTCCGTTAGACCCCTCAATCAAAAACCCCGATGCATGGATTGAGATGAAGGATAACGCAGGTGTCGTCTGGCGCTTCCGGTACATCCACTACAATAACAGCCATCACGACCCCGGTGGCACGCGTGATGAATTCCGCATAACTCATATGACGGGCTTTTTCCGGTCTGCGGGGGCAGCGGCGGGAGATATGCTTGTGCTGTCGGGCAAGCCTGGCACCTGGCGATACGATGTCTCGGTTCGCAACCCAAATAATACGATTGAAGCCGAGCCGTCGGCGCCTGTTCGAATTCGCCTGCGCGGTTGGCAGCGCGTGTATTGAGGGAGCGAGCCAGTTGGATCAGGCAGTCGCCCCGGCACAGCCAAACGATGTCGATAACCTAACAATCGGCGTCCTTCATCTAGGAGCCAAGACGAGGCTGCTTGAGGAAGCCGGGTTCCTGACGCTGGCAGACGTAAGAGACCTGGATGCAACGCTGCTCTCTCAAATACCGTCGGTCGGACGCCGTACTGTCGATGAGTTTGTCCACAATCACAACGCGCTGCTCAACGCTGTAGACAGGGATGGTTCCGTTAACTGGGAGATCTACTGCGCGGCAGTGGGAATTCCGCTGTTACCCACCCGGCCTCCTGTAAATGGCGGCGAGTTCCTCGCGGGCCTTCCTTCGTTTTTCGCAGCGCTAGCCGATGCCCTGGATGATAGAATCCTCGCGACCATTCTTCTGGACAGGATTTCCAAACCCACGACCAGCCAGAAGACGCTCGAGGAGATCGGCGCCGCGGCTGTGCCGGCTTTAACCCGGGAACGCGTCCGACAGAAGGAACGCAAATTGCTGGGCCAGATCACGGGCGGACTGCTCAATGAAACCTACGAAGGTCTCGGGATCCACTTTCATCCCGGTTTTGCCTTTTGGTGGCGGAAGGCCGCGGATGCCCTTGCAGACGTTGAGGAAATAGACGTTGAAAACTTCGTGAAGCTTCTTTCCAACGTATGGAGCATCCCTCAGGCAGCCGTCATGAAACAGCTCCCCGCGCTGGTGGCAGTCGTGACCGGTGAGCCGCAAATGGCACCGGGATTCCGCGCTTTTACTGCGCTCGACCCGCGACTGTTCACAGAGGGCAGCGGAGAGCTGAACAATCTTCCTGTGCTGAAGCTGCGCATGGACAAAGTTGCTATCCGACTAGCAGAGGCGGGAATGCAGCGATTTGGAGATGTCGTTCACAGTTTCCGTTCAGGTGATTTGGAAAGAATGGGCGTCGCGCCCGTCAAGCGGGTTACGGATCACTTTAACCTTGTTGCCTCCTGTCTCAATGAAGGCAGCGTAGACTGGGCCGGTTATCGGGCCATACTCAAACTCGACTGCCTGCCTAAGACTGTGCCCGCAACGCCGGCTGATTTCGTCCGCACTTTGACGCAGGATACTGAGAACCTACTGCGAGGCCATGAAGTCAGCGTGAGAGCCGTCGAAATATTCCGGCGCCGCACTGGAAAGGAGGCCCGCGAACGGATGACGCTCCACCAAGTTGGCGAAGAGCTCGGCACGTTCGCCTCTTCGATCAAGCGCGAGGAAACTATACTCCTTGCTTGGCTAAACGACGTGCTTGTAGGTCGAGAATTTTGCAGCCTGCACGTCTGGCTGGACGGCACCTGGCTGCGTTGGTGGGACGAAGCGAGTGAGACGTTTGAGCAGTCCCGTGACGACTATGATGACTTTGCTGACAGTCTTGCGTGGCGCTGGCGAGTTAGCCGCCAAGAGATGAATGCTGCAGCGCCGACGCTGTGGGCTGTGTTCACAGGTTATCCAGACGGACGACCGCCAAGATCTCGGTCTGTTATCCACCTCGCCGACGCCGACGTTGGGCTCGGCCGGATCCGTCTGCAGGGGTTTCGACGCGTGCATTGACGATATCGCAATGCGGAGCCGCCCTTGTCATGATCTTTGGCTGACGCCATCTTTCTCTGGATGGCCTGGAACATTTGAAGAACAATCCTTGCTATCTAGGATTTTTTTTGTCAGCTTGGCAAAAAATGACCCAGAGAATGGCAGGTGATTCGTGCAGCAGACGCATTCGGACGACAACGAGTTCAATCATTTGTGTCAGCGAGCCGGACTGACGCCCGCTGAAGCTGCTTCCTTCATTTCGGTTTCCGATCGCACTGTTGCTCGCTACGTGAACGGCGAGGGCCGCCCGAATGAACTTGCACTCAGGGTTCTCAAGGATTTGGCCGATCGCAAATGTGCGGGCAAGGAACCGATCTCATTCCGCTTCGTCGATCTGTTTGCGGGCATTGGCGGTCTGCGCATTGGTTTCCAGGGCATCGGTGGGCATTGCGTTTTCACATCGGAATGGGACCACAACGCCCAGAAGACCTACGGTCTGAATTTCCGTGACAATCATCGCCTGGCGGGAGATGTCCGGGAATATTCCGAAAACCCTGATTTGATTCCGGAGCACGACATCCTGCTTGCCGGCTTCCCTTGCCAGCCGTTCTCGATTGCCGGCGTTTCGAAGAAGAACGCGCTTGGTCGCCCTCACGGCTTCCTGTGTGATACGCAAGGTACGCTTTTCTTTGATACCGCCCAGATCATCGCGCACCATCGGCCCGCAGCTTTCGTGCTCGAAAACGTGAAGAACCTCGAAAGACATGACAAGGGACGGACGTTCGCGACGATCATAAACGTCCTGACAAACGAGCTTGGCTATCATGTGCAGACACGCGTGATCAGCTCCGAGCACTGGGTGCCGCAGCGTCGCGAACGCATTTTCATTGTCGGTTTCCGCGAGCCGACCGATTTCGATCTGAAATCTCTCAAGCTCCCGGATAACGGACCGACACTTGGCAGCATCCTCGAGCCGCACGATGAAGTCGATCCGAAATACACCCTGACGCCTCGCCTCTGGGAGTATCTGCAGGCATATAAGGAGAAGCACACGTCAAAAGGCAACGGGTTTGGATACAGCCTGTTTGGCCCAGATGATGTCACGCGGACGCTATCAGCCCGCTACTACAAGGACGGATCAGAAATCCTTGTGGCACAGCCCGGTAAACGACCACGCCGGCTGACCCCGCTGGAATGCGCCCGTCTCATGGGTTTTGATCGTGGGGAGCGGCGCTGGAAGATACCGGTCTCCGATATGCAGGCCTATCGCCAGTTTGGCAATGCTGTGGTCGTGCCGGTAGTCGAGTTCCTTGCCGATGCCATGAAACCCTTCATCGAATCCGCTCTTCTGAGAGAGGCGGGCCGTTCGATGGAGGCACCGGTAACCGTCACCCGCCCCGATCGCGAGCCTGTATCCGCTCATGGTTGATATCGTCCCGGCTGAGGTTCGCAGCCGGATGATGTCGGGGATTCGCGGCACCAACACGAAACCGGAACTGCAGCTGCGCAAAGGGCTTCACGCGCTTGGTTTTCGTTTCCGGCTCCATGATCGCTCGCTTCCTGGGAAGCCGGATATAGTTCTGCCGCGCTATAAAGCCGTGATTTTCGCGCACGGTTGCTTTTGGCATGGCCACGACTGCCATCTGTTCAAATGGCCATCAACCCGGCCCGAGTTCTGGCAGGCGAAAATAGCGCGCAACCGCACGGTCGATGAGAGGGCGGATGCGGCCCTCTCGGAGGCGGGTTGGCGACAGGCGACCGTCTGGGAGTGCGCGCTTAAAGGCAAAACGCGGTTGCCACTCGAAGAGGTAATTCTGTCTTGCGCCGAGTGGCTGAAATCTGACCGGCCGCGACTTGAAATCAGGGGGAGAGAGGAGTGAGACGAGGGCTGCTGTCGGATTATTTTGTCGGAGTGGGCGCGAAGCGACTTGCAGCAGTCGATGCGGATGCCTCCTCTTCGAATCAGCATGAAGTGACGGGCTCGAAACCACTGCTGCGAATTCTGGGAGACAGGGATCGCAAACAGCCGCGAGGCGGCGAGGATACACGTTTCTTCGCAACATACATCTGGCTTGGCGCCGAGCAGGAGGCTCTCACGGAGGAAGCCCGACTTTCCTGGTACGACTCCCGGCGCAACGATGCGACGCGCTCCCCAGAGTGGCGACTCTATTACCAGACCAACGCGGTTACCGAGATGATGCGGCCGGGTGATACGCTGTTTGTGGCCCGCACACCTCAGGATCATCTGTTCTTCATCGTGGTTCCTGATGGAAGCACGATGCAAAACCAGCTGATCTGGTTGTTTGGACTGGCTGAGCAGCCTGGTCTCGTGTTCGAGCCGCGCGAAATCGGGACGGATACCGACGCGGAACTTGATTTCGTCGCCCGATATATTCTCGATGAACTCGGCATCGAGCCCGAAGAGCCGGAGGCGCACCGGTTGGATAGCATCATCGAGCGGTTCGGCCTGGAGTTTCCAAAGACACGGGTCTTTTCGCAACTCGCCCGTTCCTCAATGCCGGAGATTTCGGCAGCCGATGATCCTGATCTGGCTCTTGTCGCATGGATGGACCGGGAGGAACAATTGTTCAGGCGGCTGGAAAGGCGCATCGTCGCAGCGCGAATCGGAGACGGCTTTCGAGGATCTGGCGGAGCTGATGTCGATGGCTTCCTTTCATTTTCGTTGAGTGTGCAGAACCGGCGGAAGGCGAGGGCGGGGCAGGCACTGGAGAACCACCTCGAGGCCGTTTTCGAAGCCCAACGTATCCGCTATGTTCGAGGCGCCGAAACCGAGAACCGCAACAGGCCAGATTTTCTCTTTCCAGGGCAACCGCAATACCGCGATCCGTTGTTCCCCGAGGCAAGACTGACGATGCTGGGCGCCAAATCCACGCTGAAGGATCGTTGGCGTCAGGTCCTGTCAGAGGCCACCAGGATTTCTGAAAAGCACCTGTTGACCCTTGAGCCCGCCATATCGGAAAACCAGACAGATGAGATGCAGGCCAAGAAGCTTCAGCTCGTGTTGCCTCGCCGATTGCACAACACCTATCGGCTGACGCAACAGGCGTGGCTGATGGATGTCGCCGGTTTCATCGCCGTCGTCCGGTCGCGGCAGGATCCCTGAGCACCTCCAGGTGCCTATAAATCCGGAGGCTTTCAACAGAACCGTGTGACGGTCCTGCTTCGGGCTCGCCGCTCGGCAAACGGAACGGGACATACGGGGCCAGTCGGTCCCGCTTCTCTGGCGACCGCTATGCTGAAGCTCCTGCGGCTGGCCTGTTCCCGTCTGTCCCGTGTCGAGAACTCCCGAAATCCCGCCAGAGGCGGCGCCATGCTGATTTCTCCGGTACTCTTCATTGCTCTTTTGTGGGTCCCGCCTGACGGCGGTTGACACGACGGGTCATATTTAGACCGGTACCTGTCGTCAGGTGCCCGCCAGTTTGCCATGAAGTCCAGTGGGTCTATGCTACCCATCATCTGGCGAGCGAGCTTCAGCCGTTCTTCCAGATGCTGTCGTAGCGCTTCATCGACCCCCTCCAGCCGTTGCTCGACATCGGAGAAGAAGCGTTCAACAACCATCGCCTTGCCCCAGCTCTCGATAATCTCTGCCAATTGTTGCTGGCTATCCTTGATCGCCTGGGCAACTTTGCGTTCATCCTCGCGCCGCTGGTAGCGTTCCCACTCCTCCTGCCGCTCTTTTTTCCTTCTGGCCTCAGCTTCATCTTCTGCTGTCATAAGGGTTTGCAGCTTGTTTCCCGCTGCCCGTAACGTCTCGACAATATTCGGAATTGCTTTGGTTAGTGGCTCCGTTTCCGCATCCTGCCAGCTCAGAGACCATTCAACGCCATTCTTCGGAGAATAGGCAATTATCCGGAAGCGCCCTGAAGGCATATCCTGCTCGGTTGTCCAGGAGTGCGTCAGCTGCCAGGCCTTCACGACCGGACGAGCCTGCTGTCCTCACGATGGTAGTCGCCGTTTAGATACCGCATCGTCACCCGCTCAGTCATTTCAGTTATAGCGAGACCGATCGGCACTGTGTCGATGTAGAAAATCGTTGGCCTGTCTGGTCTCCAGATACTGCCGAAATTATATCGACCGTACTTTCGGTCCTTCAGCTCAACCTCCTGCTCCTGAACATGAATGCGGCGGTGGTCTTCTCCGGCCGGGGCGATGTGTACCCGATAGCCCTGCCTGTCGAGCGCGAGGTATAGGTCATTGGCGATCGATAGCGCTCGAAGCAGGGCGGCTTCTGATGAAATCACGTCTGGCAGAATTCGCTTGTAGGGCCGAAGGAACTCTCCGTCTTTTGCAGCGCGCGATTTCCTCAGATGCTCTTCGGCGCCAATAAGCAACGGGTGATGCTCGAGGCGGCGGGTCCTCACAACGGATCTCGTCTTTGGGCGTGTATTGGCTTCAGGCGCCTTCTGCTTCCGCGGCTTCGGGGTCACCGGCACAATTTCGATGACCTCGTCAGAGCCGTCAGGTAGCGCAGGCAGCTCCGCGGGAAGGCCAAGGGACTTGCGTGTCCAGTAACCCGATCCGGGATATGGTATCTGATGTTGCCTGCACACGGCGGCCAATGCCGTGCCGGTGAGACCAAGTTCCGGGGCAAGCTTGCTCAGGCGTGCGTTGCATACCCGGCTGTAAAGTTCGCTACGTGTCAACTGCATAGACAGGCCCGCATTTCCAATACGTCGATATCGGACCACAGTGACAAACTGGCGAACGATGAGAGCTGAAGACTTCGTCTGATCGTTGCGGTCTCGATGCTCACGCCTTTCCCTTGCTCTCGAAGGAAAAGGTCATTGTTTTATTCAGCTTGTGTCAATGCCGCGCGGCATGTCCCGCGAGGATGCCCGAGCAGTGCCGCATACGGAGCCGTGTCGTTTGGGGCAAGCTTGAGATCGACTCCGCCTTTCCCGACTTGGCGCACCGAGCCGAAACGACCCAGGCGCAAGTGGCGCTGGAAAGACTGGTACGAAGCTAGGTGAGCATATTGCTGACTGCGCAAATTGCTGATAACGGTGATCCTGCAACGGAAAGGAAAATGCGGGTGCAGGATTTAAGCGAATATCTCCGTTCTTGGCGAACGCGACATAGCCTGACGCAGGCCACAGCCGCTAAAGAGCTTGGCATAGTGCTAACGACCTATCGCGGCCTGGAGCAGGGCCGCCCAACGCCTTACGCACATGCTATTTCATTGGCCGTCAAACACTGGGAAAAGGCTAATGGCCCGCCACGCGCGGGCGAAAAGGTGGCGTCCGAGGGCGACTGCACGCCGGCTTTAACCTTCGAGCAATATCAGCGCAATTGTCTGGCATACGCCTATGACATCGAGGCGGCCCACCTACAGAGCGCTTGGTTCAAGGCTGAAGATGAGCTGCGTAAGACTCGCAAGCAACTGGAAAAGAAGGTCGCAACCACCAAGGCTGCCTATGATCGGCAGATGGCAGTTATTGGAGCACGCTATGCCGAAAGTCGGAAGATGCGGGATCTGTACGAAGCGTTTCTGAAAACGGGCGACGACAATCCTTACGACACTGAACCAATGCGGAGCAAATACGTGAAGTACGTCCAGAAGGCGTTGGCCGATGTCGAGCATTACGCAAAAAAAGCTTCCAAAAAAACAAAAAAGGAAGGTGTCGTTGGCGAAGCTTGAGGGGCACCTCACGTCAGTTCGGACACCAACCGCGGCAGGATGCTTTGGCACTGGCGTTCGGGCGGCAATGGCGGCGGCAGTCAGGTCAATCTTCCCGGCGTTCCCGGATGGCCGCTTTCACGAGCCCTGCGAGCTTTGTTGCTGTGATGTTCACTCTTTGGGCCACTAAGATCGCATAATGTATCGACTGGATCCAACCGGTTCCCGTTCCGCTGTCCCTATGCACCTCCGCTTATGGTATGGTGCCGTCAACGATTGGTGATACGCTCGAGCACCCTGTCGAGGGCGCGCTTTAGTGCGTCCGTTCCACCCTTCCGATCGAAATCCTGCAACACCTGTTCGTTGAGGCCGCCTCTGGTGGCAAACTCGCGGCTCATCTCCATGAAATCGACCTTTGGGCCGGCGAGAACTGCTGCTTCGGAAAGGCCGGCAAACAGCGGCGCGAGATAGGCGCGGCCTTTTTCTTCCGGGAGGCCATTTTCTGCGAGCCATTCGGTGGTTCGGTGCATGATTCCGAAATACGTGGCCATCAAGGCGCTGGCTGCGGCGAGGAGTTCATACTCCGCCTTGGTCTCGCATTCGACGGCATTGCTGAGCACGCCGAAGATGGCAGCGGTCCCTGCGTCCGCCGGGAAAACCGCGGTGACGCCTTGGCGATGGGCAACGAAGGGCAGGGGGATCGCCTGGGTCAGATGCACGCCTGCGCCGATCCATTCAAGAAGTGCGTGCCTGTCGGTTGCCGCGATGACACTGATGACTTTCTGGCCATCGCGAAACTGCAGAGGACGAAGGACCTCCTCGGCGACTTGCGGACGGATTGCCAGCACCACCGTGTCGCAGCCGTCGATGATCGCCTGGTTGTCTGGAGACACGTGTACCTGCGGGAAATCGGAGGCAAGCCTGGCCGAAATGTCCGCGCTTCGTTGAGACACGACGACCCGCGGAATTGCCGCAGGTTCCGCCAGAAGGCCGCGCACCATCGCATCTGTGATCGCGCCGGTGCCGATAAAGCCTATGCGTTCGGGCAGGGACATGGCTACTCCGCGGCCGCAAGCGGCCCGAAAGACACTTCAGTCGTGTAGTTTTCACGCAGGAACGCGATGAAATTGTCCTGGAACTGGCGGGTATGGGCATGCGCCAGCTCGTCGGCACGCTCGACATCCTTTTCGCGGATGGCTTCGAGCATCAGTTCGTGCTCGTCGGTCAAAAGATACCCGTCGCCGGTTCGCTCCAGATACTCGAAATGCAGGTGGAGCATGCGCTGGCCCTGGTTCAAGAGCCGTTCATAGAAAGCCGCGAGATAGGTGTTCTTGCCGGAATAGGCGACCGCCATGTGGAACTGCTTGTTGGCTTCCGACATCTTGAGATGCTGGCCCGTCTTCACGGCTGCCTCGAACTCCTTCTGCCGCTTCGCGATGATCTTCAGATCCGCCTCGGTTCGTAACGCAGCAGCGAGCCGGGTGTTCATGCGCTGGGCGACGTCGAGTGCCTCCACATACTTGGGAAAACTTGCCACCTCGATCGGGGCGACGATGGTACTGCGGTTGGAGAGCGTCACCACCAAATCCTCGCCTGCGAGCCGGATCAAGGCTTCGCGCACGGGTGAACGCGACATGTCGAAGCGCTCTGCGAGCGTCATCTCATCGAGCAACTGGCCCGGCGGCAGGGTGAGCGCAAGGATCTCGTTGCGCAACGTGTCGTAGACGCTTTTCCAGCCAGTGCCGCGCACGCGTTTCATTTCAATTTCGTCAGACACTTAGGTCCCTTTCCGTCTCTCCGGGGCATTGGGCCAGAAAAATCGGCACGCAGCAATCGTAAACTTTCCGCTTGACTTTGTCGACACGGAGACGACATAGTTTCGTCAGTCGACACGGAGCCGACAAGAAAACACTAAGAACGGCCGAAGCCGACAGGTGGAACCGCGCGTCTCACGCGCTCAAAATTGGGGAATGCACATGCTCAGAAATGTGATGACGTCCGCGCTGCGGGCGACGACCGCGCTCGCCCTGGCGGTTGGGCTCTCAACGACGGCGATGGCCGAAATGACTGAGGGATACTGGCAGGGAGTTCAAAAGAGCGGCACGCTGCGCTGCGGAGCGGCCGTTGCGCCGCCCTATGTGATGCGCGATCCGGCAAGCGGCGAATATTCCGGCTTCTTTGCCGACCTTTGCCGCGAATTCGCCGAAGTGCTGCAGGTGAAGCCCGAATTTGTCGACACGACGTGGGACAACATCGTTGCCGGCCTTCAGGCCGGCAAATGGGATGTTTCACTGGCGCTGAACCGCACGCCGGCCCGTGCCATGGCGGTCCAGTTCTCGGTCCCGGCGATGGAGTACCAGATCTCGCTCGCCTACAACAAGGAAAACCCGAAGATCCCAGCGAGTGCGGCTTCCGTCGCCGACATCGACAAGGCGGATGTCACGCTTGCCGTCATGTCCGGCACGGCCCAGGACAAGGCGATTTCCGCCGCGGTCAAGACAGCGACGATCCTGCGCCTGCCGACCAACGACGAAACGCGCCTTGCGGTCGTTTCGCGTCGTGCCGACATCCTCGTTGATGCCTCCGACACAAACCAGCTCTTCACTCAGTCGAACCCCGACTGGGCGGTCGCCCTCAATCCGGCGCCGGCGCTCGCCAAGCAGGGCGTCGCGTTCGGATTGCCACATCAGCTTTCGGCGTCAGATGTCGAAGTCGTCAACATCTTCCTAGAGGAGCGGGTCGCGACCGGCCACGTGGACGCCCTGATCAAGAAGGCCGTGGACGACGTTCTGAAGGCTGGCAACTGAGCCCGTTCGCCGAGCATGGGGAGCCGCCGGTGGCGGCTGCCCTTCCAGGACCCTGAGGTGGAGAGTTGGACGATGTCGGATACCGCTGCGCTGGTTAAGATCGAAGGACTGCACAAGAGCTACGGCGGCGTCGTAAAGGTGCTGCAGGGCCTGGACATCGAGATGAAAGCGGGTGACCGCGTGGTCGTCATCGGTCCGTCCGGCGGCGGCAAATCCACACTCCTGCGCGTGCTGATGGGGCTCGAACAGATCGACAGTGGCTCCATCGTCTTCGGCGGCAAGCCCTACATCTCCACCAACGGCACCGGCAAGACGGCAATCGACGCCAAGGTCCGTCGCTCCATCGGCATGGTGTTCCAGCACTACACGCTGTTTCCGCATCTCGACGTGATCGGCAACCTGATCCTCGCGCCGATGAAGGTGCGGGGTGAGAAGAAGGCCGAGGCCGAGGCGAGAGCGATGGCTTTGCTGACGCGTTTCGGACTTGCACAGAAGGCCAGCTTCTACCCGGCGCAGCTTTCCGGCGGTCAGAAGCAGCGTGTCGCCATTGCCCGTGCCCTCATGCTTGATCCGAAACTCATGCTGTTCGACGAGGTCACATCGGCGCTCGATCCGGAACTCGTCGCCGAAGTCGAGCAAGTCATCTTGCAACTCGCGCAGCAGCAGATGCCGATGGTGATCGTGACCCACGACATGTGGTTCGCCAAGAACATTGCATCCCGCGTGATCTTTTGCGCCGGCGGTGTGGTCGTCGAGGACGGACCTCCAGAACAGGTGCTCGGCTCGCCGAAGGAAGAGCGGACACGCGAGTTCATCGAGCGGGTCTTCCACATCAAGCACTGAAGGGGCGGACAATGAATTACAGTTTCGACTTCGCGTCCGTCTTTCGCAATTTCGGACCGCTGTGGGATGGCCTCTTCGTCACCATCGAGCTGACGATCGCCGCCAATGCCATCGGGCTGACCTTCGGCTTCGTGCTCGCGTTGCTCGTGATGAGCTGTTTTCCGCTGGTCCGGCTGCCGGTCACGCTCTTCATCGAGTTCTTCCGCTGCACGCCGGCGATCATCCAGATTGTCTGGTTCTTCTACTGTGTGCCGATGCTGTTCAATGTGTTCCTCGGATCGGTCACGATGGGCATCATGGCGCTTGGGCTCAATCTCGCGGCATTCAACGCGGAGGCCTATCGCGCGGCAATCCAGGCGGTGCCAAGGGAGCAACTCGACGCCGGCGTGGCGCTCGGCCTCACTCCGTTCCAGAGGGTGCTCTACATCGTGCTTCCGACTGCGGTCCGCGGTTCGATACCGGTTCTTTTGACCAACGGAATTGGCATCTTCCAACAGAGCGCACTGGTCGCAATCGTTGCCGTCCAGGACCTGATGTACCAGGGCAAGACCTTGGCCACGCAGACCTATCGTCCGATCGAGACCTTCACGATCGTAGCACTCTTCTATTTCGCCGTGTCGTTCCCGGTTTCCCAGATCGTTGGCTATCTGGAACGGCGCCGCGAAGCCCTGGCAAGCTGAGGAGACAACGATGACCTTCAATTTTGCCGTCGTCTTCAAGTTCCAGGAGGCTCTTCTTCTCGGCCTCTGGATGACGCTCAAGCTGACCTTGATCTGCATTGTGCTCGGCTGTGCCCTTGGCTTCGTCCTCGCACTTGCAAGAACATCGAAGAGTGCCATCCTACGGGGCGTCTCAAGCGTCTATGTCGAGTTTTTCCGCGGCACGCCGGTGCTCGTTCAACTCTTCTGGATCTTCTTCTGTCTGCCGTTGATCCTCGGCGTCGAGCTGTCCAACATGACGTCCGGCGTGATTGCGCTGACGCTCTACATGGGTGCAATCAGCAGCGAGACGTTCCGGGCTTCGCTCAAATCCGTGGGTCGCGAGCAGCTTGATGCCTGCGTAGCGCTCGGGCTTTCCTCCTGGGCGCGCACGACTAGCGTCATCCTTCCGCAGGCGGTGCTGCGCGCCGTGCCGACGCTGCTGTCGAATTGCGTCAGCCTTTTCAAGGAAAGCGCGCTCGTCTCGGCGGTTGGCATGGCCGATCTCATGTTTGTCGGCCAGAACATCTCCAACAACACCGCCCGGCCGATCGAAGTGCTGACGATCGTCGCCCTCATCTATTTCGCCATCGCCTTTCCGTTGACGCGCGCCGTCACGATCATCGAGCGACGCATCCTCAAACGGCTGGCCGTCTGATGCCAACCTTCAATCCCATGAACGGAGACATTCCCATGAAACTCTCAGGCGTCATGCCCGCCCTCGTCACTCCCTTCGATCGCCAAGGCAAGATCGACTTTGGGGCGTTCGCAAAGCACCTCAACAATCTGCGGGCAGCGGGCGTCACGGGTTGGGTGCCTTGCGGCTCCTCGGGCGAATACAGCTTCATGTCCGACGAAGAGCGCGACGAGGTGCTGAAGTTCGTCAAGGAATTCGCTAAGCCCGGCGAGATCCTGATCGCCGGCACCAACGCGCCGTCGACGGCCGGCGTCATAGCCAACACGCTTCGCGCCAAGGCGATGGGCTACGACGCCGTGCTTCTCGCAACGCCTTTCTACACGAAGCCCACCCAAGCCGAACTGGTGGCACACTTCAAGGCGGTCCTTGAGGCGACCGACATGAAGATCGTGCTCTACAGCTATCCGGACAAGGATGGCGTGGAGCTTGGCTGGGAGGTTCTCGACGCGCTCGCCGACGATCCACGCATCATCGGCATCAAGGAAAGCTCCGGCTCGCTTCAGCGCGCTATCGGCATTGCGACCCGCTACGAGGGACGCATCCAGCTAGTTTCCGGGTCGGACGACATCGCGCTCGATTTCATGATCTGGGGTGCCGAGAGCTGGATTTGTGGTCCGGCCAACTGCATGGCCAAGGCCGTCTGCGACCTCGACCGGACCTTCAAGTCTGGTGATCTCGCCAAGGCCAAGAAGCAGATGGCGACGCTCTACAAGGCGATGAACATCCTGGAATCCGGCAAGTTTGTGCAGAAGCTTAAATACGGCTGCGAAGTGCAGGGCACACCGGTCGGCGAATGCCGCGCACCGCTCGGGGCGCTGACCGACGAGGAGAAGGCCGAATTCCGCGCCGCCATGGAGCCGATCCTCAATTGGTAGTCGAGTGCGGCCGGGCTGACGTCTGGCCGTCATCCAGGGAAAACGAGTAGGAGCAAGGCCAGCATGACCACCGTGGTTGTCGGCGCAGGCATCATCGGCACGACCATTGCCTACGAACTGCAAAAGCGCGGGCGGCGGGTGATCTTGCTCGACAAGGGCGAGGTCGGGCGCGGCGCATCCTATGGCAACATGGCATCGATCGCCGTGACGGAGTTCATGCCGGCATCGCGCCCGTCGATCTGGAAGCAGATCCCCGGCTGGATGCTCGATCCGGAGGGGCCCGTCCGTGTTCGCCCGGGCTATATGCCCAGATTGCTGCCCTGGTTTGCGCGCTTTGTGGCCGCCTCAAGGCCGGCCAAGCTCAGACAGCTCGAAGCCGAGGGTGCCGTTCTCTGCAAGCGCGTCTACGACGACCTCCTGCCTCTCTTGCGCGAGACGGGGCTGGAAGGTGAATTGGCGGAAGAGGGCTGCCTCTCGCTCTACAGCAACGAAACGGAGTTCCGCGCCGATCGTGAACATATCGAAATCCTCGAACGTTTCGACTTTCCGCATCGGCGCCTGACGGGTGCCGAGGCGCGGGAATTGGAGCCGGAACTCTCGGATAGCATCGGCATCGCCGTGCTCCTTCCGCAAAACCGGAGCCTGCGCGACCCGTTCCGCCTGGTCACGAGCCTTGAGCAAAAGTTCACGGCACTCGGTGGCGAATTCCGCCGCGGTGTGGTGGCTGGCTTCGACTGCTCCGACCGCGTCACCGCCGTCCGCCTCGTCGGCGGAGACCCGATCTCTGCCGATGAGGTCGTGATTTGCGCCGGCGCCCATAGCGGTCTGCTGTCGAAGATGCTGGGCGAACCGATGCCGCTCGAAACCGAGCGTGGATATCACACCCAGATCATGGCTCCCGGCGTCTCCATGCGCCACTCGATCATCTGGCCAGCCCGGGCCTTCATGGTGACGCCGACGGCAGGCGGTATCCGTGTTGGCGGCACGGTTGAGATGGCAGGCCTTGATGCCGCTCCCGACTATCGCCGCTCGAAGATAACCGTGCGGCGGGCGCAAACGGCATTGCCGAACCTGCGCTGCGAGAACTTTACCGAGTGGATGGGCCATCGTCCGGCGTTTCCAGACACCGTGCCTGTCATGTCGGCCTCGGCCAAAACACCCGGCGTGTTTTACGCCACCGGCCACGGTCATCTGGGGGTCACCTATGCGGCAACGACCGCACGCCTGATGGGCGACGTCATCACCGGCCGCACGCCGCCCATCGACATGCGCCCATATCGCGTCGACCGCTTCTGAAAGGCAGCCGCGCAAACGCATCCAGTGAGGACACCATGCAGAATAAGCTTTTCATCGACGGACAATGGACCGCACCAGCTGACGGAAGCATGCTTCCCGTCATCGATCCAGCGACCGAAGAGGTCTTTCACCACATCGCCGCTGCCGGCGCTGCAGAGGCTGAAGCGGCCGTGAGAGCGGCCCGCGAAGCCTTCGACAATGGGCCTTGGCCGCGGCTTTCGGGCAAGGAACGGGCCACATATCTACGCGCAATGGCGCGGGGCATCCGTGATCGTCTGCCCGAACTGGCGCGTCTAGAAACCCGCGACAACGGCAAGCCGCTTCCGGAGTCCGAATGGGACCTGGCGGACGCCGCTGGCTGCTTCGATTTCTATGCCGATCTCGCCGAGGAACTCGATGGCGAGGCAGAGGAGGTGAAGCTTGCGGATCAGCGCTTCGTCTCCAAAGCCGTTCGCGAGCCGCTTGGTGTCGCTGTCGCCATCGTTCCCTGGAACTATCCGCTTCTCATGGCCTCGTGGAAAGTGGCGCCGGCGCTTGCGGCCGGCTGCACCATGATCCTGAAGCCCGCCGAAACGACCTCGCTGACCGCGCTGGAACTGGGTGCGATCGCAGAGGCCGCTGGCCTTCCCAAAGGCGTGCTGAACATCCTCTCCGGCAAGGGATCGGTCGTTGGCCAGGCGCTGGTCGAGCATCCGCAGGTGGACAAGGTGGCTTTCACCGGATCAGGCCCGGTCGGCTCCCGCATCATGGCCGCCGGCGCCAGGGACATCAAACGCATCAGCCTCGAGCTCGGTGGCAAGTCTCCCTTCGTTGTCTTTGCCGACAGCGATATCGAGAAAGCCGTCGAATGGATCATGTTCGGAATCTTCTGGAACCAGGGTCAGGTGTGCTCGGCGACCTCGCGGGTGCTGGTGGAAGCACCGCTCTATCCAAAGCTCCTGGAGCGGCTGGTCGAGGAAGCCAAGAAAATCACGATCGGCAACGGCCTCGATAAGGGCACGCTACTCGGGCCTCTCGTCAACAAAGGACAGTACGAGGATGTCCTAGGCCATATCGAGCGCGCCGTCGAACAGGGCGCGAAAGTTGCCTGCGGTGGCAGATACGACGGCTTCGACAAGGGCTTCTGGGTTGCCCCAACCATCCTCACCGACATGACGCTCGAGAGTGATGCCTGGGTCGAGGAGATCTTCGGTCCGGTGGTCTGCATCCGTCCGTTCGCGACCGAGGAGGAAGCGATCCGCCTCGCCAACGACTCCCGCTTCGGCCTTGCGGCAGCGGTCATGTCGGCCGATGACGAACGCTGCGAGCGTGTGGCCTCAGCCTTCCGGGCGGGCATCGTCTGGATCAATTGCTCGCAGCCGACTTTCACCGAGGCGCCGTGGGGTGGCTACAAGCAGTCCGGCATCGGTCGCGAGCTTGGTCGCTGGGGCCTCGACAACTATCTCGAGACCAAACAGATCACCCGCCTCGTCAGCGATGAGCCCTGGGGGTGGTACCTGAAATGACCTTCGACAAGGCTCTCGATATCCTGCTTGTCCATTGCCAGGGCGAAAGCGGCAATGTGCTGATCAGCGGTGCGCCCGACATTCCGGGCGGAACCATTCTTGAGAAGATGAACCATCTGAACAACGTCGATCCGTCATTGCGCCTGTTCCTGACGCGCGAGCCGCGGGCACAGGTCGTCCATACGACAAACCTGCTGCTCACCCCGACGCGGCCGGACGCGGATGCTGCCTTCATCGTCTTACAGCCGGACCGCGCTCATCCGATGTCGGGGTCCAACTGCATCTGCGTGGTCACCGCACTCCTGGAAAGCGGCCGGGTGGAAATGCGTGAGCCGGAAACGGTCGTGCGGCTCGACACGGCCGCCGGGCTGATCGTTGCGCGGGCGCATTGCGAAAACGGTCTATGCCTTTCGGTAAGCCTCGACAATGTTCCCGCATTTGTTCAGCAGCTCGACGTCGCGATCGACACGCCGAGATGGGGGCGGATCAACGGCGACATCGCATTCGGCGGTGTCTTCTATGCCCAGATCGACGTGGATCAGATCGGGCTTCGCATAGCACCGGATGCGGCCCGGGCGCTTGCCGAGGCCGGAACCGAGATCAAGTCGCTGCTCGCCGATCAGGTCGCGGTAAGCCACCCTGATATCCCCGGCCTCAACGAGATCGCGTACGTGATGTTCCGCGACTACCAGCAGGATGGCTCAGTGATAACATGCACGACGCTGAAGCCCGGTCGCGTGGATCGCTCGCCCTGCGGTACCGGATCTTCCGCCAATCTTGCCGTCCTCCATGCTAGGGGGCAGGCGCGGGTTGGCGACAAGCGTGTTTCGCGCAGCATCATCGGAGGTACGTTCACCGCCGAAATCCTGGGCGAGACCACAGTCGGTGGTCGTCCCGCGGTTCTGCCGCGCATCACGGGCCAGGGCTACGTCTTCGGCCGCCAGCAGTTGCGGCTGGACCCGCATGATCCATTCTCGCAAGGTTTTGCCATGTCGGACACGTGGGGGCCGCAGGTGGGGGAACTATGAAACTCTTGGGACAAACCATTCTTGTAACGGGTGCAACCGGCGCCATAGGGCAGGCGATCTGCCAATCGCTGGTGGCCGATGGCGCGAATGTCGTGGTGCACTACGGCCGCAACCGCGACGCGGCCGAGGCGCTTGTGAACGCGCTTGGCGGCAGGGGCTGGTGCGTGCCGGCTGATCTGGCGGATCCGGCCGGCCCTCAAGCCCTGTGGGATCAGGCCGTCTCCGTTGCCGGCAGGCTTACCGGCCTGGTCAACAATGCCGGCATTCGCTCCGAGGTCGCCATCGATGCGCCCATGGATGAGTGGCAGCGGGTGTGGGCCCGCGAAATGCGCATCAACTTCTTCTCGGCGGTCGATCTGTCGAAACTTGCCATCCTGCATTTCTGCGCCCATGGCGGTGGGCGGATCGTCAACATGGCAAGCCGCGCCGGACAGCGCGGCTACACCTCCAGCGCCATGGCCTACGGCGCCTCGAAGGCGGCGCTGATCAACCTCACCAAGTCCATCGCGCAAAGTCACGGCCATGAAGGCGTGACGGCGGTGGCGCTCGCGCCCGGTTGGGTGCGCACGGAAATGGCCGAGGCCTACATTGCCGAACATGGCGAGGCTGCGGCACTGGCCGGCATCCCCATCGCCAGGATGGCCGGACCTGAAGAGATCGGCGAAATCACCGCATTTGCCTTCCGTCCCTCACAGGCCTCCCTCAATGGCGCTGTGCTCGACGTGAACGGCGGCAGCTATCTGAGGTAACTCCATGCGCTTCGAGAACAAGATCGTTATCGTCACCGGTGCGGCAGGGGGTATTGGCGGGGCGATAAGCGCCCGTTTTGCCGCCGAGGGGGCCAAGGTGATTGTAACCGACATGAATGAGGAGGGCGCGGAGGCCACTGTCGCCGAGATCGTGGGGAAGGGCGGCAACGCGCGAGCACTCGCCAGCGATATCTCCGTCGCTGACGGTTGCCGTGCCATCATCGAAAATGTCATCTCGACTGAAGGGCGCGTCGATGTGCTTTGCAACAATGCCGGTATCAACCGCCGCGGCAATCTTCTCTCGTTGACGCCGGAGGATTGGAGGTTGAGCTTTGCGGTCAATGTCGACGCCATGTTCCATCTGTGCCAGACCGTGTTGCCCCATATGATCAAGGCGGGCGGCGGCGCCATCGTCAATACGGCATCTCAGTGGGGATTGTATCCGGCGCCAAACCACATTGCCTACAATGTGACCAAGGCGGCTGTCGCGAGCTTCACGCAGAACCTTGCCCGCGACTACGCGCCAAACAAGATCCGCGTCAATGCGGTCTGCCCGGGCGAAATTCACACACCCATGCTGGAGGCAGGCGTAAAGCGTTCAGGCCGTACGATCGCAGACCTCGACAAGCTCGTGCCCTTCGGTCGCATCGGCAAGCCGGAGGAGGTTGCCGCCCTGGTTGCCTTCCTCGCGTCCGATGAGGCAGCCTTCATGTGTGGATCGCTGGTGGAAATCACCGGTGCTCAGGCCGTCGCCTGATAAGTGCTGAAGCCAGATTGGCTCTCTGCATCTGCAGCGGAACCGAGAAACCGCGGTGGCCGACCGAGGTTTTGCTTGGCTGTACGGATTGCCCAGAAAGCGGCACGCATGTTCTAACAGATGGTGTAACGGGCGGAATGCGGGTTTGTAGGGCGGCATTGACGAAACGGCCGTTACAGAAGATCGCGTAAAGTATCGTCGGGAATGAGGGCAGAAAGACCGCAAGCGTATACGCCGCACTCGTCGGCTTACGTCTCAGGGGCATCTTCCTAATCTGCTCATTCTGCCGTTCTATATTCCAACGGCGAGAGGGTCCCAGGCACCGGAGATAACTGCAAATCTATCGTGCTCGAAAACTGCTATGAACCCGTCCTTTTTCCTGGCCGGCCGATTATCAGCTGCCAGACCCCACGGGGTGACAGACGTCCTGAGCGTGTCTGTGCGTCTAGCGTCGTTGCACTGCCCTGCTGCGTAATCCAAATTGATTACGCAAACTATCCCTTCGGCCTAATTGCGGTAACCGGCAAAATTCTGCAACTATGCATCTGTGGCCGCACGCCACGCTGTTCTGCAGTTGTGGAAATATTGCGTGCTCCCACTACCTTATTGTTGTTTCATTGCGTTTTATGGTTTGACGACCTTCCAACCACGAAGCCCCGCTATCCCCTGCGGGGCTTCACTTTTTGAGTGCCAGACTGCCGGTAGACCGCGACTATCTGGCTGCCTAACCTGCCGCCTTGGCCGGATAAGGATTTACCTGCTTTTTGCGCGCGCTTGCGTGTTCCAGAGCCGATAGCGCCACGGCGTCCCACTGGGAAAGCACGTGTTCTGCGTCGTAGCGCTGGACGTTGGCCTGGGCGTTTGCGGCGAGGCGGGTGCGGAGGGTTTCGTCGCCCATCACGCTGGAGAGGGCGTCGGCGAGCGCGGTGACGTCGCCGTCTGGCACGAGGATGCCGTCCTCGCCGTCGGCGATCATGTCGGTCGGGCCCCAGTCGCAGGCAAACGAGACGACGGGGAGGCGGGCGGCCATGGCTTCGAGCAGGACGATGCCCCAGCCCTCGTAGCGCGATGAGAGAACGAAGGCGTCGGCGGTCTCGAGCCAGAGGCCCGGCCGCGCAGTGAGGCCCGGCATCTCCACCCGGTCGCGCAAGCCGAGCGCGTCGCGTTGGGCTTCAAGCTCCGTTCTTGCTTCGCCTTCGCCCCAGATGACGAGCTTCCAGTCCGGATGCCGGTCGGTGATCCTGGCGAAGGCCTCCAGCAAAAGATCGAAGCCTTTTTGCCGGGTCAGGCGGCCGACAGCGGTGAGCACGTTGTTGCCGCGCCTGTCTTCCCAGCCGGCAGGCAGGTTGATCGCGTTGGGGATCACCCGTCCGTGGCGGCGGATCTCAGGCGCGAAGTAGTCGAGCGCACCCTTGGTCATCGTCACCAGCGTGAATGCGCGCGGATATAGGCGAAGCTGCAGCCACTTCCAAAGAGGGCCGAAGGGCTGCACCGCCGGGTTGTTGCGCTCGGACACGATGACCGGAAGCCGCAGGCCTCTCGTTGCCAGGAGCGTCAGCACGTTCGTTCGGGTGAGAAAGCTCAGGACGAAATCCGGGCGGGAGTTGCGGATCACCGCGCGCAGGCGATGGAGTCGCCGGATCACCAGCCAGGCGGCCTGCAGCTTCGAGGCCTTCTGCACCGGCACGTCGAGCCGCCGGATGGCAACGCGTGGATCGAGGTTGTAATACGGTTCGGAGGCCGGCGCTTCGAGGGTGATCACCGTGACGGCGCAGCCGAGCCGCGCCCAGTGGCTGGCGACGAGGCTGACGACATGTTCGGTGCCGCCGGCGCCGAGTGCAGAAACAATGATGGTTACGCGCGCGCCGGCAATGCCGGGCGCTCCTACGATGTCGGCGCCTGTCCCCTGGTCCAATTTGGAATGCCACCTCACTTTCCAAGTAGCCGTCACAACAATCCTGCAGACGCTAATATATATCGTGACACGATATAAATAAAGCAGCGATCGCTCCCTATACCCGCGGTCATGAGGCGGAACAGTCCAATGTTGGTTGCTGGAACGTGTAAGCTGTCGGCGGTTTGTGGTTAAGCGTCGGAGGGACCATTCGATTGCAGATTGCCGAGCAGCTCTATCAAACGCGGGGCCATATGGCGGATCTCGGTAAGATGAATGGCGCTCAATCGCGTAAGGACGTCTTCGGCCTTAGCGGTAAGCGCCAGCGTCTGGCGGCGCTTGTCGGAAGGATCGGTCTCCCGCGTCACATAGCCTGCTCCCACAAGCCGCTCGACGAGTTCAGAGGCGGTGTGCCGGGCAACGACCAGGCGCTCGGACAAGACCCCGACTGTCATCGGAGCTTCGCCGCGATGGCCTTTGATCGATAGCAGGGCCTGGTGTTGTTGACTGGGCAGCCCCTCCTGCTGCGCTGCCGACGTCGAGAAGTCCATAAAACGACGCAGGATGTAGCGTAGGTTAGCCAGCGCCTCGTAGTCGGCATCGGTAAGTGCGTCTTGTTTCTTGGCCACAGACTTTGACACCAGCGCTGTTTTTAGCTGGCTACGTCCATACCCGTCTTGGCACGGCCTGCCAACACCGTCTTGATTTATGTCGTATTACGATATATTTGCGCTGCTGGCGACCACTCCCTCCCTTCAGCCGCCACATAGGTTTCCGGATGTCATCCAAAGATACCCAAGCACCCCAGCACGATTTCATGGGTGGACTCGCACGCCGCGAAGCAGGTGATTTCACTACGGACCGGCGCGTGCTCCTGTTGATCGGAATGGCGCTCATCGTCGGAACCGGGGGCGCCTTCGCGGCCTGGTTCCTCGTCAATCTGATCTCCCTTGTCACCAACATCGTCTGGTTTGGGCGGTTAAGCACGCAGGAGGCGCGGATGGCCGACGTTATCTTTTCACCATGGATGGTGCTGATCCCGGTGGTCGGTGGGCTCGTCATCGGCATGATGGCGCGCTTCGGCTCGGAGAAGATCCGAGGGCACGGTATACCGGAAGCGATAGAGGCCATCCTGATCGGCGGCAGCCGTATGTCGGCAAAGGTCGCGGTATTGAAGCCGCTGTCGTCAGCCCTTTCGATCGGCACGGGAGGACCTTTCGGCGCCGAGGGGCCAATCATCATGACTGGTGGCGCCATCGGTTCGCTGTTTGCCCAGTTCTTCCACATGAGTGCGGCAGAGCGGAAGACGCTGTTGGTCGCAGGGGCGGCGGCCGGCATGACGACAATCTTTGGCTCACCCGTCGCAGCCGTTATGCTCGCGGTTGAACTCCTCTTGTTTGAATGGAAGCCCCGCAGCTTCATTCCCGTCGCGGTCTCAGCTTGCGTCGCCATCTCGTGGCGACCGCTGTTGTTCGGCACTGGTCCGCTGTTCCCAACCCACTTCCACACCGACCTTCCCTGGTGGGGAATTCTCCTTTGCGCTGGAGTGGGGATCGTGGCCGGCCTTCAGTCCGGGCTGCTCACAACCTTGCTCTACAAGATCGAGGATTCGTTTGAACGCCTGCCAATCCACTGGATGTGGTGGCCGGCGCTCGGCGGTCTTGCCGTTGGCATTGGTGGCATCATCGAACCCCATGCTCTCGGTGTCGGTTACGATGTGATCGAGGGGTTGCTCGATAACAACCTGCCGACAGCGACCGTCGTCGCCATCCTCCTGGTCAAGGCCGCGATTTGGCTTATCGCTCTCTCGTCCGGGACGTCAGGTGGTGTGCTGGCGCCGTTGCTGATCCTCGGAGGCGCACTTGGATGGCTGACCGGCTTGATGCTTCCGGGCGACCCGGGATTCTGGGCGCTACTCGGCATGGCGGCGATGATGGGTGGCACGATGCGTGCGCCGTTGACCGGAACGTTTTTCGCGATTGAGATCACCGGCGATGTGAGCGCACTCATTCCCTTGCTGGCCGCCACGATCGCCGCCTACGCCGTAACTGTCCTCTTGCTTCGGCGCTCGATCCTCACGGAAAAAATTGCCCGCAGGGGACAGCACATCAGCCGTGAATACGGTGTCGATCCTTTCGAGTTCGCCCGGGCTCGCGACATCATGGTCAGCAGCGTCGTCACCTTGCCGGCGACAATGCCGGTGACCGAGGTATGTGGGCATTTTGCCGCCGCGCACGACGCGCACCGGACTTACCCGGTTGTTGATCGGGCCGGCACGCTTGTGGGTATGGTTTCGCGCGCGGATGCGCTTAGGTGGCAGCTGGAGCCAGGTATCGGGGCCGAGCTGCTCGCGGACCAAGTATCGGATGCCTCGATCCCGGTCGGGCATCCCGATGACACCGTTGGCCACATCGCGGACATCATGATTACAAGCGACGCTGCGAGAATCCCCATAACCGATCCGATATCCGGGACCTTGGTCGGGCTTGTCGCCCGCAAGGACCTGCTTCGCCTGAGGCAGTCCCAGAAATCCGCTGAACTGGAAAGGCGACCCTTTCTTCGAAGGACTTTTCGGGAGATTTGAACGGTACGGCCGAAAACGCGGAGGTTGCCCGTTCGACGCCAGTTCGGCTTCACGCGTCGCGAAAATTCGATGGCGCGGAGTTTCGTGAGTAATTCCAAACGATTACCTCGCAATTCTAAAAGATGAATTGCCGTGCGCCGAGGCAGCTGTAACCTGGGAGGGTGCGATTTCAGCTGGCAACGACCCCTGCTGCGGCCGCATTGTAGTCCAATTGGAGCCCCCCGATCACGAAACGCGGGGCTCCTTTTTTGTCGTCCTTCCGGTTGACGCCCATCGGGCGAGCTCGGTGCACGAGAAGCGTCGATGAGAGGTGATGTCGATGTCGGCTATTGAGTCGCCACGATGCTCCTGCTGCCGTGATGTTCACGTGCTGGGTTGACTAGTCGCCAGTCTGGGCGGCCCTCTCCGTCATCTCGATCCTGAGCAAGGATGCTGTCCGTGCGAATGCGCTATAACCGGCCTCAAACGGATGGCCGTCGCTGTCAGGATAAAAGCGCCGCGAGGCAAGGATCGCATCCTGCAGGCTGTCGGCGGTCTCGGCTACGGTGAGGGAGTTCCACTCGAACCACTGACATGGAGGCAGTTGAAATCCCTCCAAAAAACTTTCACTTCTCCTCACACATCTTTTGACCCGCAATAATGTCGCATACCAACGACGTTTTCTTTTCGACAGTATTGCTTGGCCTCGCGGCGATTTTCTTGGCCACGCATGCGCCGTTTTTGAATTCAGACCCCGCGCTGCACACGATCTTGACGCAGTTGCCGTCTTTCAATGTCATTCCGGACTTGCAGGTCGAGGGGCATACGGCCCCCTGCTTGCTCTTCAGCGTGTCGAGCAGGGATCGATTGAGATTGTCGCCGTCGAGACTGGCGTTGGCATATTTGTTGAACGAGGCGAGCGAGGCGTTTGACCCTTTGCCCCACTTGCCGTCGATGATGCCCGGATAGCATCCGATGCGCTTGAGTTCTGACTGCACCTCGGACGCGTCGACGGACGAATTAGGATCATCGAGAAGGCTCGGCATCTTGTCCTGGGGGACGCTTGCCAACTGCTGCTGATTGAGTTCTTTCAATCGAAGGTTGGCGCGGGAAAGGGCTTCAGGATTAGCTGCATACTTTGCCTTGAAGCTTTCGAACACGCTTTCGTCTGTAAGTGCCTTGATGCCGTTCCACTCGTTGACCCATGAACTGACAGGACTGGGTTCATCATTGGAATCGCCACCGATCTTGGGGTGGGCGTCCTTCCGGCGCTTGAGGCCGGCAATCTCGGACCTAACATCGTTGAAGCCGGCGAGCTTGCGTTTCGCGAGCATTGTGAACAGCGGATCGGAGGAATACTTCTCGAGAAATGCTTCTGTCGTCGCCTTATCGTTTAAGCTCTCGACGATCTTCCATTCCTCGATCGCAGAGCTGTTCGTAGCGAGCTGTGAAGCAGGCTTGGGTACGGGGTCCTGGTTGGCCGCTTTGAAATAAAATTCGACGCTGAGCTTGGACAGTCGCTCTGGGAATTGGGCCCTATCCGTCTTTTCGGAGACCGATCGCGTCACACGCTTCATCATGGTCTCGATCTCGATCCCGGGGGCTTCGATGTTTTCAAGAACTGCGGCTGTAAAGGGGCTGTTTCGACCGCTGCCATCCGAGGCAGTGGTGCCCGGTGCGGTAGCGTATACGATCATAGTGTTTGCGCCGCTTACCTGGACGGCGAGACCTCGGCTCAGCACGGATTTTGTCCTCGTGACGATACTCGCAGCGAAAGGATTGTTACGACAGGCGTCGAGGAACACGAGGTTCACTCTGGCTGCCGCCTCCATCTGCTTGATGACGTCGTTGAGGTCTATCGAGTTGCGCTTGACACTAATCTCGTTCGTTCCGTGGAAGTCCACGGGAAGAAGGTAGTTTATGCCCTCAACCTGGATACCGTGACCGGAGTAGTAAAAAAGCGCGACGTCCGCTCCATCAAGTGATCTCGAAAATCCATCAACGGCTTCCGCAAAGCCGTCCCCGGTCACATCCAATGCCTTTGTGACTTCGAAACCTAGCGAACGTAACGCAATTGATACGTCGTCAGCATCGTTTTTGGGGTTGACCAAGGCGCCGCCGCCTTCGTAGGCGCTGTTGCCGACAACGAGCGCGACGCGCTTCTCAGGTGCCGCCTGGGTTGAGACGGTCAGAACAAGTAGTGTCGCGACGGCGGCGATACATGAGACAAATGCGCGAAAACACCCCATGTCCTGCTCCTAAAATCACCTTCCCTAACCATAGCGGAACATGCGGTGGCGGTTGTTCCGTAAGTCACAGAAGACGGCGCTATGGCAACCTAACCGGGTGACGGTGAGTTAAAGGAGGTTCAGAGTCAAGGGAGGCGGAAACCGCCCCGGCTCCCATCCAGGCGTTCGTCTGATCGCGCGACATCACCCGATGGCGTGTCTGCCGAATGCAACAATTTCTTCATTTTGATCTACCATCTTTTCTACAGAGAACCGTCCAAGGCGTTGGTGCTGGGGTTTCGCTCAGTCAGTTAGACATCGGGACCTTCGGACAGCACACAATGTGTCGGAGCTGGGGGCCCAGATGTATTCGATTGCTGCAGGAGAGCGAGGAACTAGGACGAACGGGCGAGGAACAATCTGTTCGGCGATTTTAGACACCTGCGCGGCAAGGGAGTGAATATGTTTCAGCGGGTCTTAATTGGGATTCTGGCTATGGGCTTGCACACTTGCTTCGCTAGTGGCGTCTTGGCGAAGGATGCGGTGTTCTACAAGATCGGAAAACTGCCGGACTTTTCCGGAATCGTCGTCAAAGACGGAAAGATGTTCGCTCCGTTCGAAATGATCGACGGCACTGGGGACGGGTCGGGGACGATGAAGATGCTGGTGAAGCTAAGTTCAGGCGGTAAGCAGAATTGCATGACGTCCGAGTGGCGGGACGACGATACCCCCACCTATGTGAAGTCGTGCGCCTCGGTGGCCGACATGGGATCGGGCAGGTACACCATCAAGGTCGTCGTGACATATGATAACTCGGCGTGGCTCGCTAGATTTCCGGAAGATTTGCAGCTGTTGAAGAAAGACGATCATGTGAAGGAGCGTAAGTACGAGATCGACTTTTCGATTTCCGGAAACTCCTGCTCCGCGACGATGCTCAAACGAACGTATATTCCACTCGACGGAAAGAAGCGGGTGCCGTCGACCGTTGGAGATTTGGGATGCACGGTGAACCGGAACTGATCGGCCTCAGTGTGCGTCGGCAGAGCCGGGCGCGATAAAGGCAGAGAGACCGCCGATTGGATCGAAAGCGCCTCCAGTTCGGCCAAAAATCTAAGCCGCGATCACGTCCCTGGCGCGATGCCTGCTGCTCGAATGTTCACGTTCTAGGCTACGATTATCGCTTAATGTATCGTCCGGCACCCAACAAATCTGTCCGCGAAGATTTACTCGGATTGCTTCCTGTCGTCAGAAATGTGTGCAACCACCGCGTCTCGGACTCGCCCTAACCGGTCACGGATATCCTCGATCTCGCCTGCGATCCCACCGTCCGTTTCAGACTTAAGAGCGAAGGACCTTTCGAGCCGCTCAACGATTTCCGCCGTCATTGATCGCGCATTCGAGCGAGCCGCCGTCTCGATTTGATCCTTGAGCGTCTCTGGAATGCGAAGTCTAAAATGCGGATCTTGGCGCGTCATCTCAAGGCACCACACTTTTCGCTTGTATTGATGACGCACCGTGTGCTATCAAAACAAATGACACACGGTGTGTCATTCCGAAAGGTGAGATGCATAGGCTGCCGGTTCTCTAGTGTTTTCAATGTCGGCGCCTCCATCACTAACTGCTGCGGCCGCAGCTCCAAAGCGCTCGCGTTTAACGCGAGCGCACAAGTCTTTCTATACCGCGGCGGGCCCTGCATACGCAAATTGATAAGCTCACCAGCGGCTTGCTTTTCCACGACCTATCAATCGTTCTCCTTGCACACAGGATGGTGTTTTCATGGAACTGCGCCAACTCTCGTTCTTCGTTGCGGTCGCCGAGGAGCTGCACTTCAATCGGGCGGCAGCGCGGATGTGCATCGCCCAGCCGGCTTTGAGTGCACACATCCAGGCGCTGGAGAAGGAGCTGGGGGTTCGGCTGTTGGATCGGTCGACGCGTCGGGTCGAACTGACACGGGCAGGGGAGGCGTTCTACGATCGGGCGGTCCGGATCATTGGTGATGTCGGGCTGTCGATGGATGTGGCGCGGTCTGCCGCCGGCAAGACGGCGCGCACGATCAAGATCGGAACGGTCTATCCGGCGACCATCGGCGTGCTGCCGGCGTTTCTGTCTCGCATCGGCCGGAAATTTCCCGATGTGGCGTTGCATGTGACGAGCGGCTCCACCAGCGACATCATTCGGTCGATCGAAAACGGCCAGATCAATCTCGGCTTCATCCGTCCGGTCGAAAACATCGGATCCTTGCGCTTCTTCTCGATCGCGCACGAGCGCTATCTGCTGGCGGTCGAGAAGACGAGTCCTCTGGCACTTCGAAGTGAGATCGACATCGAGGATCTAAGGGGAGAGAAGATTATCGCCTTTTCCCGTCAGAACCTCTCCTATTCGGAGCGCTATTTCTCCGAGATGTTCGAGACCCATGGGCTGACCGGCAACATCGCCTACAGTTGCGACGACACCTTTTCGCTGGTGTCGCTGGTCTCCGCCGGCCTTGGCATCGGCTTTGCGCCGGAATGGACGAAGGATCTGCCGAACCATGGTTTCGAGCTTCGGCCGGTGAGGGGAGTGGATCTCAAAATCGGGCTTGGGGTTGCCTGGAATAAGGAAGATCCGACCGCATCGCGGGACGACATCATCGACATTGCCCGGTCGCTGGCGCGGCCGGGCAGGTGAGGGGCGCTCTCTCAATCGGACTATGGGTCGCGACCTCTCGGCTAAGATTGTCGACAATAGTCAATGTCACTGCTAATTGTCGTTTATGGCTACAAACACTGAATTTAGAATCAAGAAAGTTCAGAAGCTGAGTGCGGAGGTTCAGGCCGCAGCCGCTTTGCGAGAGGGAATTCTCGATGGAGAGATCCCGCCCGGCACTCGGCTGACCGAGATCCGGATGGCCGAGCAGTTGGATGTGTCCCGTGCGACCATCCGGACGGCGTTCCACCAGCTGGCGCAGGAAGGGCTGATTGATCAGGTTCCCTATACCGGATGGACCGTGATGTCGTTGAGCGCCCATGACGCCTGGGAGCTCTACACCCTGCGCTCAAGCCTAGAGGCGTTGGCCGCCCGCCTCGTCGCGGGGGATATCCGGAAAAGAGGCGCCAATTCCCCCGCGCTTCGTAGGCTTGAACAGGTATCTTCCGACCTTGAGGAGGCTTGTAAGGGCGGAAGTCGGAAGCGAATTGCGGATGCCGATTTTGCATTTCATCGGACGATCATCTTGCTTGCCGGCCACCGGAGGTTGGCGGAACAATATGCCAAGGTCGAGCAACAGATTCGAATCTACATCGCGTCGAGCGATGCACTCGTTTCCGACCCTGCATCAATCCTCGATCAGCATCGTCCGATAATCGAGGCTCTGAAGGCGGGCGATGTCGACGGCGCAGTTCGTACTTCGATTGGCCATAATGAACTGGAAGGCGCAAAACTCGTGGCGCATCTCGATACCGTCGAGGCTGGGTAACCTCCGCTGGCGAGCTTAGTTTCGCTCGATATCTGACGGAGTGCGCAGGCCGATCAAGCAGAGGCACATCTCGATAATGTCGATTGTCTGACAATCGATTGACAGTTTATATAAATCATGACACCTTTTCCTCATCGACCCATTGAGGGTCATTCGCAGAGGGAAGAGTTATGGAAAAGACTGATAAGCGCAGACGCAGCCAGAAGCAGTTCACCGGACTGGAGCGGTCGCTGCAACGCGCATGGGCAAAGGGCGCCGGGCTGATCGATGAGGAGTTCGAGCGGCCGATGATTGCCGTCGTTAACACCTACCAGGACTTCTCGCCGGAGAACTTTCATCTTCGCCAGGTGGCTGATGCCGTAAAAGCCGGCATCCGCATGGCCGGCGGAACTCCTTGCGAATTCAACACGTTCCACGTCACCGACTCTGAGACATTCGCCTCGGTTGGCATGCGCTACGTCTTGCCAAGCCGCGACGTGGTTGCGGACATGATCGAGCTGATGGTCGAGGGTCACCGCTTTGACGGCATGGTGCTCATCGGATCAGGGGACAAGGTCATGCCGGGCATGGTGATGGCCGCCGCCAGGCTCGATCTTCCGGCGATGATGATTTACGGTGGGCCGACGCCCGTCGGGCGCTATCGCGGTCGCAAGGTGTTTCTCGAAACCGTCTATGACGGCGTCGGCGAACATCTGCGTGGCGAGTTGTCGCTTGCCGATTTAAAGGGCCTGGAAGACAATCATTTCCCCTTTTCGGGCGCCTGTGACACGGCGACATCAGGCAACACCGCCGGCATCTATACGGAGGCGCTTGGTCTGGCGCTCCCCCATTCCGGAACGTTGCCGGCCGGCTCGAACTATCAATTGCGAGCGGCGAAATACACCGGCATGCGCATCATGGATCTGGTGCGAGAGGACATTCGTCCCTCCACCATCCTGACAAAGCAGGCCTTTGAGAATGCGATGCGGGTTGGGATGGCTGTCGGCGGTTCCACCAACATGGTGCTGCACTTCATGGCGATGGCGAAGGAAGCCGGGGTCGACGTGTCTTTCGACACCTGGGATAAACTATCCCGCACGACGCCAACTCTGGTCAAGCTTGCGCCCTCCGGCCCGTGGGGTGTGACGGAGCTCAACGACGCCGGCGGCGTACCCGCCGTGTTGAGAGCGCTCGGTGAGCGGGTGAACCGGACGGTGCCGACGGTGAGCGGCAAGAGCGTTGGCGAAATCGTCGACGAGGCGGTCATCGAGAATGAGCAGGTCATTCACACCGCCAGCGACCCTGTTGAGCCCGAAGGCTCGCTTTTCATCCTCAAGGGATCGCTCGCGCCGGGAGGGGCCGTGGTCAAGGCATCGGGCGTCGCCAAGAGCATGTGGAAGACGGTTCTGAAAGCTCGCGTCTTTGAAGATGAAGAAAGTGCGATCGATGCTCTGCGTGCCGACAGCATCGCGCCCGGGACCTGTATCATCATCCGCAATGAAGGCACGAAGGGCGGGCCAGGCATGCGCGAAATGCTGGGCGCGACCTCCGCGCTCATGGGGGCGGGGCTTGGTGAAACCTGTGCCCTTGTCACGGACGGCCGGTTTTCCGGTGCGACCCATGGGCCGGCCATCGGATATGTTACCCCGGAGGCGGCGCGCGGCGGCGTGATCGCCGTAGTCAAGGGCGGTGACGAGATCCACATTGACCTCGCAGCTCGCAAACTCGACCTGGATGTCTCGCAGGCGGAGATCGATGCGCGCTGGGCGTCTTATGTTGCTCCGGAGCCGAGGATCAAACGCGGCTACATGAAATTCTACTCTGAGCATGTGGCGCCGGCATCCGAAGGCGCCGTCATGCCGCGGTTCTAATTCTTGCGCGGGCGGCCCCTGCGCGGCCGCCCGCATTCTTTTCAACGAGAGGACTTTCCATGATTTCCGGACCCAAGCCCGAATGGCTGACCTTCGACTGCTATGGCACCCTGATCCAGTGGGACGAGGGTCTGCTTGCTGCCGTCGAACAGATCCTGGCGAAACATCCCGGATCCGACGTCGATCCCGAGACCTTGATCCGGGTTTACGACAAGTATGAACACGCGCTGGAGGCGGAGCGTCCGCACAAGTCTTTCCGCGTGGTTGCGCGCGAGGGCTTGCGCCTGGCGATGGAGGAGCTCGAGCTTGCCTACACGTCAGACGATATCGAAATCCTGACGGGCAGCATATCGCGCATGCCGCCGTTCCCGGAGGTCGTTGCAGCTCTCGGTGAACTGAAGGCGCAAGGCTTCAAGCTCTGCATTGTCTCCAACACCGACGACGATATCATCGCCGGCAATGTCGCGCAGCTCGGCGGCCATATCGACCGCGTAGTAACCGCCCAGCAGGCGGGCGCCTACAAGCCGACCCAGCAGATCTTCGATTTCGCGCACGACGCCCTTGGTCTTGGCCGTAGCGACGTCGTCCACATTTGCGCAAGCCCGCACCTTGATTTGGCGGCGGCGCGAGATCTCGGCTTTCGCTGTATCTGGATCGACAGAGGTACAGGCCGCAAACCCTTGCCCGATTATGCCCCGAACGCAGTCTTTCCGACACTCGACTGTGTTCCGCCTTTTCTCAGTTCGGCGAACTGGGGCTGAGGCCAAGAGAGCCCGAAGAGGCCGCGCCTGATATAACCAAAAGAGAGGAACGAAAGATGATGAAGCAAATTCTCCTGGCGACGCTGGGCGTCGCCTGGGCAGGCACCGCCGTGGCTGCTGACGCCACAATTCGCGTCGGCTTGACCGGTCCATTCACAGGTGGTGCAGCTCCGCTCGGCGTTTCCATCCGCGACGGCGTCCGCCTGGCGGTGGCCGAGATCAACGCCAAAGGCGGTGTTCACGGCAAGCAGATCGAGTTGATCGAGCGTGATGACGAATCCAAGCCTGAACGCGGTGTGCAGATCGCGCAGGAACTGATCAACAGCGAAGGCATCGTTGGAGCGGTTGGGATCGCCAACACACCCGTGGCCATCGCCGCCTCACGTTTCTATCAGGAATCGAAGGTGCCGATCATCATTCCCGTTGCCACCGGCAGCGTCGTCAGCCGTCAGTTCATGCCGCCGGAGTATTCGGAAAACTACATCTTCCGCATCGGCGCCTATGACACCATCCAGTCGGCGATGATGGCTGAGTTGATGGTGAAGGGGCGAGGCGTCGACAAGGTGGCGATCCTTGCCGACTCGACCAATTACGGTCAGTTGGGCCAAGCCGATCTCGAGGTGGCACTCGACAAGCTTGGCGTGCAACCGGTCGCAACCGAGAAGTTCAACGTTCGCGATCCCGACATGACGCCGCAGCTTCTCAAGGCGCGCGCGGCAGGCGCACAGGCCGTATTTGGTTACGCCTTGGGTCCGGATCTGGCCCAGGTCGCCAACTCGATGGCCAAGATCGGCTGGAAGGTGCCATATGTGACGAGTTGGAACTCGTCAATGTCGAACTACATCGACAATGCGGGCGCGAACGGTGAGGGCGTCTACATGCCCCAGACCTTCATTCAGGACGAAGGCGTCAGCGAGGCGTGGACGCGGTTCATCAAGGCCTACCAAGCGGCTTACAGGGTGGATCGACTTCCAAGCCCTTCTTCGGCTGCCCAATCCTACGATGCCATGCTTCTGCTTGCGGCGGCGATCGCCCAGGCTGGTGACGGTGCTGATGGAACAGCCATAAAGCAAGCTCTCGAGGGGCTAAAGGATCCCGTCGACGGGGTGATCACGGACTATGTCGCGCCCTTCAGCGCACAGGACCATGAGGCGACTGAGGCATCCCATGTTGTCGTCGGAGTGGTGAAGGAGGGGCGTGTCGCCTTCGCCAATGACGCCGACAAGGTGCGCGTCGGCCGCTAACAGATCCGAAACAGCGATTGGTACTCAAGTGCCGCCGGCCGATGCTGGCGGCAAAGGGGATTGTCATGTTTGAATTGCTTCCGCAGGTCCTCGTCAGCGGTGTTTCTCTTGGAATGATCTATGGGCTGGTCGCGTTCGGCTATCAGTTGACATACGTTACGTCGAAGACTGTGAATTTTGGTCAGGCAGAAGCCTTGGCCGTCGGTGCCCTTGTCGGGCTGAGCCTGCAGCCCATCCTGGGCTACTGGATGGCGATCCCTGTCGTCATGATGTTCGGTGCGCTCTATGGCGCTGCGGTCGAGCGCATCGCGGTTCGCCCTGCGCTACGAGCCGGAACTGAGGGGTGGATCCTCTCGACGATCGCCCTTGGCATCATCATGAAGAACGTTGCGGAGAACATCTGGGGTAAAGAGGATCTTCCCTTTCCCTCACCGCTGCCGCCTGTGCCGTTGTCGATCGCGAGCGCCTACGTCATGCCCATGGAGATCCTGATCGTTGCAGGGGCGTTGGTATTGATGCTGGCGATCGAAGCACTCAATCGCCTGACGCTGATCGGCAAGGCCTTTGTTGCAACAGCGGATGACAGAGATGCCGCATCGTTGATGGGCATCAGCACACGGGCCGTGATCGCCGGTTCGTTCGCAGTCTCTTGTTCGAGCGCCGCCTACGCGGGCATCCTCATAGCTCCGGTAACCTTGACGGGAGCAAGCATGGGGCTTGTCCTCGTGCTGAAGGGGTTCGCTGCAGCGATCCTCGGAGGCCTGACCTCCGGTGTCGGCGCTTTGGTTGGTGGGCTCGTCATCGGCGTCGCTGAGGCAGTCACAGCCTTCTACGTGTCCACCGGCTACAAGGAAATTCCCGGTCTCGTCATCCTGCTTATCGCGCTCGCGTTCAGGCCCGAGGGACTGTTTGGCAAACCCCTATCAAAGAAGGTCTGACATGAAGCGCTCCCTACTCTCTTTAGGCGGGCTTTTGCTCCTCGTCGCTGCTCCGTTTGCAGCTCCAAACGCCTATTACGTCCATATGCTGACGGTTGTTCTGATCTTCGCGATCGCCCTCATGGGTCTCGATTTCATCATCGGCTATGTCGGCCAAATCTCGCTTGGTCATTTCGGACTGTTCGCAATTGGCTCATATGCGGGCGGTCTGACCGCTGCCGATGCTGGCTTGTCGCTATTGCCCGCGCTTGGTTTTGCGGTAGCGGTGACCGCCCTGTTCGGCGCCGTCCTTGCGTTCCCCGCGCTGAAGACTGCCGGTCCCTATTTTGCCATGGTGACGCTCGCGTTCGGTTCGATCGCCGTCATCGTTATCAATGAATGGACCGAGCTCACCGGTGGTGCACGCGGCCTTGCCGTGCCTAAACCACTACTTGGGACAAGCGTTCTTGACGGCCGCGGGTTTTACTGGTTTGCCCTTGGCGTCTTCGCGCTGGCGTGGATCACCGTCGGACGCATTATCTCGTCACGCTACGGGCGCGCCTTCGAGGCATTGCAATCCAGTGCGATCGCGACCGACAGCATTGGAATTTCCTCCTTTGGCTACAAAGTGCTGGCTTTCACGCTTAGCGCGGGTTTCACCGGGTTGGCTGGTGGCCTCTACGCGTTTTCGGAGCTCTATATCACGCCCCAATCGTTTAACTTCGAGCTGACCATCGTCTTCTTGCTCGCGCTCATCGTTGGCGGCCGGGCAAGCCGACCTGGCGCGTTCGCCGGCGCCCTTCTGGCGGTTTGGCTGCCCAATCTGCTCGCAGACATGACGACGTTTCGCGTCATTGCGGTCACCACGACGCTGACCTTGTTCGTGCTCGCTGTATGGCGGTCGGGCAGAGGACGACCGGATTGGCGGGTATGGTTGCCGGTCGCAATCACGTTTGCCGTCACGATTCTTAGCTTCCAACTAACCTCGATGATCGATCAGCGGCTTACTATTTTCGGCCTGATTCTGCTGGGGGCAATAACCTATCTGCCAAATGGCATCATCGGCACTCTCTTGGCGGGTAGGACCGGCCGCGCCGCTGCCATCGGTACCGTCCGGCAAGCCGGCCATGCCTTGCCAACGACCGTTGTGGGAGAGGATGGCGGCAAAGCCCTTGAGCTGGGCGACGTGACCGTTGCCTTTGGCGGTCTGACGGCGATCAACAGCCTGTCCGTCGAGGTCGAAGCGGGGACGGTTCATGGCCTGATCGGTCCGAACGGCGCGGGAAAAAGTACTTTGCTCAACGTGTTGACCGGGATCTACAGGCCCTCGAAAGGTGTGGTCAGGCTCCGCGGCCGGCAGATAAACGGTGTCTCTACCGTTGGAATAGCGCGCGCCGGTGTTTCCAGGACATTCCAGAATATTCAGCTGTTCGGCCAACTAACCGCGTTGGAAAATGTCCTGGTCGGTCGCCATCGTTCCTACCGCACTGGCGCCCTGGACATGCTGCTCGCTACGCCTCGATACAAACGGGAGGAACTGGAGCAGACCGCCGTGGCGATGGCTCTGCTCGACCTTGTCGGCCTTTCCAGCTTGGCGGGGGAAAATGCGCGCAACCTGCCTTACGGCAAGCAGCGGCTGTTGGAAATCGCCCGGGCGCTTGCGACCGGATCAGCAATCCTGCTGCTTGATGAACCCGCCGCCGGTCTCAACCCGTCAGAAGTGCAGGAGCTGGTCACGATCCTCGAAACGATCAAGCGAACGGGGATCACCATGGTCCTGATCGAACACCACATGGATGTCGTAATGGCGCTGAGCGATCGGGTCACCGTCCTCGATTTCGGCGAGAAGATCGCCGAAGGCCCACCTCAGTCCATTTCTGCCGATGGCAGAGTGGTGGATGCTTACCTTGGCACCAGCCTCGCCGTAGCGTGAAGGAAGAAACATGTTGATCGTCGAAAAACTCTCTGCCGGCTACGGCCGCTCCGATGTCCTCCAAGGCGTGGATCTCGTGGTCCCGAGCGGCAAGCTCGTGTGCATCGTCGGCGGCAATGGCGCCGGCAAGTCAACTGCAATGCGCGCGATCTCCGGTATGCTTGCACCGACGTCCGGGCGTGTGCAATTTCGGAATGTCGATGTAACCAGTATGCCTTCACACAAGATGGCGGCTCTGGGGATGGCGCATGCGCCAGAAGGACGTCGTGTCTTTTCCAGTCTCTCTGTCCAGGACAATCTGAGGCTCGGCGCGTTCCGCCGTGCACGCGCAGATCGACGGAGGCTCGCTGAAGATTTCGATCGGATCTTTTCGTGGTTTCCGCGCCTGAGCGAACGACGAGCCCAAGCTGCTGGAACGCTTTCGGGTGGAGAGCAGCAAATGCTGGCGATCGGTCGGGCGTTGATGTCTAACCCTGATTTGATCTTGCTCGATGAGCCTTCAATGGGCCTGGCGCCGAAGCTGGTTGAAGATGTCTATCGCATCATCATACGGCTGCGTGAGGAAGGGCGCACAATTCTGCTCGTTGAGCAATTCGCCAATCTTGCCCTTGCCGTTGCCGACTACGCATACGTCATGGAAAACGGCCGGATCGCCCTGTCTGGCACCGGGCAGGGGCTGCTGCGAGACGGCAAGGTCAAGGAAGCCTATATTGGTGGGGGTGGATACGAGTAGGAGACACTTCTCCCGAGTCATCATCACCCCAGGGCGCGAGTAGGCGCTCCTCTTTCCACGCCGGTTTCCGGCCGCATCATATTGCCAATCGTATTGACAGTTCCCGTTACAAGTCCGCGTGGGATAGTTAGAGCTGCCACCACAATTATTGTTTGCGCAGACCGCTACCGCCTTACCGACAAGGGCCACAGCTACTAAGCGACGCGCATGCCTTGGTAATGTCTCGCCCGCTCGGGGATGGTGTCCGCTCAACAATAGGTAACGTTTTCCGAGCTGCCCAAATCGACCTGCAGTTCTTCACCCTCTTGACTCAAAAATAACTAACTAGTTACATATTTGTTTGGTAAATGATCGTCGCGAATTGGGAGGTTCGAGTGAAGATATACGGGATCCAGCACGTGGGTTTCACGGTGCCGAACCTCGAAGAGGCGGTGCGCTTTTTCGAGGTGATCTTCGGAGCGGTGACGTGTCTTGAGACAGGCAAAGTGGAAGCTGACGACGCGTTCATGCTCCGGCGCCTCGGTGTTCCCGCGGGCAGACGGATCGAGAACATCAAGGTTCTGAGGGTCGGAAACGGCACGAATCTCGAGATATTCCAGTACTCCGGCGAGACAGGCTCGGAAGAGCCGCTGAAGCGCAACAGCCAGGCCGGTGGTTTCCACATGGCCTTCGAGGTCGACGACTGCCAACGCGCGGCAGAACGGCTGCGTGCCGCCGGCGTCGACGTGCTTGACGGGCCGACCCTTGTCGAAAGCGGCGCGATGGCCGGGCTTACCTGGCTCTATCTCAAAGCGCCCTGGGGGCAGTTCTTGGAAATCGTCAGCATGCCGGGACCGCTCGGATACGAAAGCGCCGGCGGCCCACGGCAGTGGTCGCCCGTCAGCGGCAGCTGACTGCCCGGCCGTCGTCGCGGCGTCTCGCGCGCGGTCAATCCAGATCAAACACATGCAACCTCTGGCTAAAGCCGGAAAGGAGAGCCGTGCCTCAAGAAATCCTGATAAGCGCAAAGCAGACATTCGTGCTCGGCCCCTACGAAGACGGTGCGCTGCAGCCCGGTCAGATCCGTGGGCGAACGCTCTTCACTCTGATCAGTCAGGGCACGGAGCTTGGCTGGGCAAGCGGTGACGTGTTTCCGATCCGGCCGGGTTACGCGGCTGTCTTCGAGGTGACCGAGATCGGGGCGGGTGTTGAGGGTGTCGAAGTCGGTGACCGGCGCTTTTCGATGGGGCAGCATCGTGCGACGCAAACCCACGATGTCCGATATACTCTGGCGTTGCCGAATGGATTGTCCGCGGATCGCGCCGTTCTCGCCCGCCTGATGGGGGTGTCGATGACGAGCCTGATGACAACGAAGGCGCGTCCGGGTGATCGCGTGGTCATTTCGGGGGCCGGCCCGGTTGGCTTCCTGGCCGCGCACCTTTTTGAGATCGGCGGCTATCGCGTGACGGTGGTCGATCCGGATCCGCTCAGGCGCGACCAGACGAGCCGAAGCGGGATTGTCGATTGCCGAGCGTCCATCGGTGACGCATCGGACCTTGCGGGAAAAGTCGCCCTCGTCGTCGATTGCTCCGGCCATGAGGGTGCCGTCATCGACGCCTGCCGCCTTGTTCGCAAGCTAGGCGAAGTCGTCATGGTCGGCGTTCCCTGGAGGCGGGCGACGGAGATTTCGGCGCACGAGCTCATGCAAGCGGTCTTCTTCAACTTTGTGACGCTGCGCTCAGGCTGGGAATGGGAGGTCCCGATCCTCGGCCGCGACTTCGTTTGGGAAGAACTGCTCGAAGGGTACAACAATGCGCCGCACAGCATCTTCGGCGGCTTCTCACGCGCGCTCGAATGGCTGTCCGAGGGGCTGATAGACGTTGAAGGCCTGATCCGCCACGTGACGCCAGACGATCCGGCGTCACTCTATGCGGATATTGCGCGTCGCGCGATCGAAGAGCCCTTCATCATTATCGATTGGACCTCGGCGCCGGGCTGACATCGCCGGGTTATTGTTCTTGTATGTGCCTGGCGCTGCGCGCTAGGCACATACCAGCCGCATGATGGTGTCGACGTTGAACTGCAGGCGTTCGTCAATCGCTTCCTTGGCCATGAGATCGCGCTCGAAAATGATCGATCCGGTGAAACGGTTGGTCAGGTAGTAATAGCCGATCGCCGCAATGGTGATGTTGAGCTGCACCGGATCGACGCCCGGCCGAAACACGCCCTGTGCCGCGCCGCGTTCGAGAATGTCGCCGACCATGTTGACGAACTTGCGGCTGGCCGTCTTGATGACCTCGGACTTCTTCAAATGCTTCGCGCGATGAAGGTTCTCGCTGTTGACCAGCGTAATGAATTCCGGATTCTTCAGGTAATATTCCCAGGTGAACTGGACGAGCTTGGCAAGGGCCGCCTTCGGTTCCAGGTCGTCGAGCTTGAGTTTTTGTTCAGCCGTACGGATGTCGATATAGGCATCTTCGAGAACGGTCTGGAACAGCCGCTCCTTGCTCTCGAAATAGTGGTAGATCATCCGCTTGTTGGCGTTGGCCTTCTCGGCGATCACATCGACCCGCGCGCCTCCCAAGCCATTCTTCGCAAACTCTTTTTTGGCCGCTTCCAGAATGCGCGCCTTCGTTGCCTCGGCGTCCCTGATGCGTGGCTTTCGAGCTGACTTTTCCGTGTCTTCGTTCGTGATGCTCAAAGCCCTTCCTCCGTCGCCCTCGCGCCTGCTGCGCTGAAAGTCATACACGCCTGAAAGCTGATCCGTCAAAGCGGTTCGTCGGATCCGTCGGCGCCTGTGCCCATTAAAAGCACTTGACTCGGGGTTTTGTAAAGAAGTAACTAGTTAGTGCGTTAAGTGGGATTGACGAGGCCGGAGGAGGCCAGGGCGACAAGCGTTCGCCGCCACCTGCGAACCCGCTTTTTCAACCCGTGTGGGACGGGGGACGCTCACCGTGGATATGGGAGGATTGGCATGTCGACCTTTATTAAGGATTTTATCGAACGCGAGACGGTCAGCCGTCGCAACTTCTTGTTCGCCGCTGCAGCCGGCGTCGGCGCAATGGCGGTGCCGATGGCGTTCGGTCGTGGCACCGCGCAGGCTGCCTTGACGGATCCGGCGATTGCCTGGAGCTATCGCGACCGGGCGTCTGCCTACTGGAATTCGGTCGTTTCCGGCGGCGAGGCTTTTGTGGAATCGCTCGGCAAGCCGAAGAGCGCACTCGTCAGCCTGATCAACGAGGGGTCGACGGAAAAGTCGCTCGCCGACATCAAGGCTTTCCTTGCCAAGAACAACGGCAATTGCGCGATCGCCTGCGATGCCAACGACAGCCCCAACGCGAGACCCGTTGTCGAGGCGGTTCAGGCGGCGGGCGCCTACATCTCGACGATCTGGAACAAGACCGACGACCTGCATCCCTGGGATTTCGGCGACAACTACGTTTCCCATATGACCTGGTCGGATGAGAAGCCGGCTGAACAGACCGCGCGCATCCTGTTTGAGGCGATGGGCGGTCAGGGGGGGGTGGTTCACCTCGGCGGCATCGCCGCCAACAACCCGGCGGTCGAACGCCTGAACGGCCTCAAGAACGCACTCAAGGATTTCCCGAACATCGAGCTGCTCGATGCGCAGCCGGCCGACTGGGACACGCAGAAGGGCGCGGCCCTCATGGCGTCTTTCCTGACCCGCTACGGCGACAAGATCAAGGGCGTGCACTGCGCCAATGACAACATCGCCTATGGCGTGATCGAGGCGCTGCGCGCCGAGGGTATCGAGGACATGCCGATCGTTTCCTATGACGGCAATCCGGAAGCCGTGCAGATGGTCATGGACGGCAAGCTGCTGGCGACCGTCTTCACCAACCCGCACTGGGGCGGCGGTATCAGCGCAGCACTCGCCTATCACGCGGCGATCGGCAGCTTCAAACCGTCGGAAGAGCCGAAGGAACACCGCGAGTTCTATGGCCCGACGATCCTGGTTTCGGCCAAGGACGCGGCGGAGTTCAAGGCGAAGTATCTCGACTCTGTCCCGACCTACGACTGGAAGGACTTCTGGGGGCCGTCCAACGGCCAGATCCAGTACTGAGTTTCGACCAGCGGGGCGGCAGCCTCCTAGCCGCCGCCCCGTTCCCCTTGTGACTTTCCAAAAGAGGGGTGTCTGACGTGACACGTCGCCTATCGCGCGAAACCTTGATCAAATGGGCGCCGCTCCTGGTGCTGATTGCATTGGTGATCTTCTTCACCGCGCTCAACCCGACTTTCTTTTCCTCGCGGAATTTCGCCCGCATCGCGATTGCGGCGGCTCCGGCGCTCATGGTTGCCGTCGGCGTCACCTTCATCATCGTCATGGGATCGATCGACCTCTCGATGGAGGGCACGGTCTCCCTCACGGCCGTGGCCTTTGCGTTCATCTTTGCCTATTTCGGCGGCTCGTTCGCCGCTTCCGGTTGGGTCGCCATTCCGCTCGTTCTCGTTCTCGGCGGCCTGATCGGGCTGCTCAACGGGCTGGTCCATGTGAAGCTCAAGATACCGTCCTTCATGGCGAGCCTTGCCATGGGCTTCGTCGGGACGGGGGCCGCGATCCTGCTCACCGGCGGTGACATCGTGAAAGTGAGCGATGCGACCTTTCGGGGCCTCTTGACCGTGCGCCTGTTGGGTTTCCCCTTGATGGTCTACGTTACCGCCTTCTTCCTTGTCGTCGCCTGGTTCATCCAGACCCACACCACGCTTGGCCGCAACTTTTACGCCGTTGGCGGCGGCGAGGATCTCGCGCATGCGTCGGGCCTCAATGTGACCCGCGTTCGCGTGACCGGCTTTGCGCTTGCCGGCGTCTTCTACGCCATTGCCGCCATCCTCGTGGTGGCGCGTATAGGCCAGGCGGAATCGGTGACCGGCGCGAACTTCATGTTCGTCTCCATCACGTCGGTTGTTGTCGGTGGTGTGGCGCTCTGGGGCGGCATCGGTGGCGTCTGGAACGCTCTTGTCGGCGTGCTGATCGTGAACGTCATCGACAATGGCATGGTCGTTATCGGCCTGCCCGACTTCATTCAGGACGGCATGCTCGGCCTGCTGGTCATCCTTGCTGTCGTGCTTTCGACCGACCGCAAGATGCTTTCCTTCGTCAAGTGAGGCACGCCATGTACGAGCTTAAGGCTGTCGACAAGAAATTCCCCGGCGTACACGCGCTGAAGGCCATCGACTTCCACATCAAACGCGGCGAGATCGTCGGGCTTGTGGGGGAGAATGGCGCCGGCAAATCGACCTTGATGAAGGTGATCTACGGCGCCTACCAGCCCGATGGCGGCAAGGTCCTCATCAACGGAACGCCCGTTCGCTTCGCCAATCCGCGCCAGGCGATGGAGAAGGGCATCGGGATGGTGTTCCAGGAACAGTCGCTGATCCCGAACCTGACCGTCATGGAGAACATCTTCCTCGGCTACGAACGACAGTTCACCCGCTTCGGCGTCGTCGACTGGAAGGCTATGGCGAAAGCCGCAAACCGCCAGCTCGCCAAGGTGAAACTCGATATCGACCCTGCGATGGTGACGTCGAAGCTCTCCTTTGCCCAACGTCAACTCGTCGAGCTTGCCAAGGTGCTGACGCTCGAGGAGCGCGTGGAGGGCGATCTCGTCATCCTGCTCGACGAGCCGACCTCGGTCCTGTCAAAGGAAGAGGTGCAGCTTCTGTTCAAGCTTGTCCGGGAACTGGTGACGCGGGCGTCCTTCATCTTCGTCTCGCATCGCATGGACGAGGTGATGGAGCTTTCCGACCGCATCTACGTGATGAAGGATGGCGAGGTCGTGGACGTCGTCGACCGTGGCGCTGTGCCGGCCGAGGCTATCCAGCACAAGATGGTCGGCCGCAACGTCGACAAGCAGTATTACCGCGAGCACCTGCAAAAGCCGTTCGACGCCTCGAGGACGCTCGTCGAAATGGAACACGTCGGCCTTCCCGGCCGCATCCAGGACATCTCGCTCAAGCTGCATGCCGGCGAAGTGCTTTGTCTCGTCGGCACGGAAGGTTCGGGGCGTGAGGCAATCCTCAGGACGATCTACGGCATGCTGACGCCGACCACAGGCCGTCTCAGCATCAAGGGGGGCGATGCGACCGATTTTTCACCGCGGCAGTCGGTTTCTCGCGGCGTCGGCTATGTGCCACGCGAGCGCAAGATCGAGGGCATCGTCGCCGGCATGAACGTTTACGAAAACATGACGCTTTCGCAGATGCGACATCGCTCGAAAGCCGGTGTGCTGCGCGTCGGCGAGGAGCGGGCGCTCGCCCGCGAATGGATCAAGAAACTGTCGATCAAGGCCCATTCCGAGTTTGCCGATTGCGGCAATCTTTCAGGCGGCAACCAGCAGAAGGTGGTTCTGGCCAAGTGGCGTTCGGCCGGTTCCGACATCATGCTGCTCGACCATCCGACGCGTGGTCTCGACATCGGCGCCAAGGAAGATGTCTACGACATGATCCGCGCCATGAGTGCCGCCGGCGTCGGCATCGTGCTGGTTGCCGACACGTTGGAAGAGGCAATCGGCCTGTCACACACCATCATCGTCGTCAAGGACGGGCGCATCCAGAAACAGTTCGCCTGCGAGCCGGGTTCCAAGCCCACGCCCTACGACCTTTTGCACTACATGATCTGAGGGACCAATGGATATTCAGCGCCTCAAACCGCACCTTCCCTGGATAACGCTCCTGGTGCTCGTCGCCATCGTCGGCATCAGCGATCCCGGCTTCCTGCGGCCTGCGAACCTGCTCGGCATCGCCGGCGACATCGTGCCGCTCTTCATCATGGCGCTCGGTCTGACCTTCGCTATCTATATCGGTGGGATCGACCTGTCGGCCCAGTCGATGGCGAACATGGTGACGGTCATCGCCTCGGTGTACCTTGCCTCGCTCGGTGCCTGGGTTGCCGTGCTTTGCGTCGTTGCCGGCTTTCTCCTCGGCACGCTTTCCGGTTTCGTGACGACGCGGCTCCTCGTGCCGTCCTTCATCTCAACGCTTGCCGTCGGCGGCGTTGCGTTCTCGGTTGCGCAGTGGCTTTCGGGTCAGCGCGCGCTCAACATGGACGCCGCTCAACGCAACGAAACCTTCGGCTGGATGATCGGCCATAGCTGGGGCATCCCCAATGAACTGCTGATTGCCGCAGCGCTCGTCGGTCTCTGCCTCTTCATCGAGCGTCGGACCACGCTCGGCCGCGTTCTGAAGGCGGTCGGCGCCGGCGAACTGGCCGCCGCCGCGTCCGGTCTCGATGTCGCGCGCTACAAGATCCTTGCTTTCGCAATCTCCGGTGCGCTTGCATCCATTGCCGGCCTGCTGTTTGCGGTCAAGCTCTCCGGCGGCGCACCGACGATCGCCAATGGGTTCCTGTTGCCGGCAATCGTTGCCGTTCTGGTCGGCGGCACGCCTTTGACTGGCGGTGTCGGCGGAGTGATGAACACCGTCGTCGGCACCCTGATCGTCGCGGTCATCCGATCGTCGATGCTGTATTTCGAAATCGACGCAACCCGGCAGCAGATCGTCTTCGGCGTCGTGTTGATCATTGCCATTGCGCTCACGATCGATCGCGCCAAGCTGCGCACCGTGAAGTAGGAGAGTGGCGATGACGACCATGCGCGCCGCCGTGCTTACCGCCCCGAAACGCTTCGAGGTTCGGGAGATCGCCCTGCCGATCGTCGGACCGGACGATGTGCTCGTCCGGGTCGCGCGCACGGGGATCTGCGGTACGGACATTCATATCTTCAACGGCCACTACGCCGCCGATCGGCTTCCGCTTGTCCCCGGCCACGAGTTCTGCGGCACGATCGCGAAACGTGGCGCCAACGTTCGCCATCTTGCGGCCGGAGCGCGTGTGGTGGTCGATATCAACATCGGCTGCGGCAGCTGCTTCTGGTGCCGTCGCAACGAGGTTCTGAACTGCGCCGAGGTCACGCAGGTCGGCATCGGTCGCGACGGCGCCTTTGCCGAATATGTCTCGGTTCCGGCGCGCCTGGCGATCCCGGTTCAGGCTGGGATCGCCGATGCGGTGCTTGCGCTCACGGAGCCGGTCGCCTGCGTCGTTCGCGCCGCGCGCAAGGCGCAGGCGACGTTCGGTCAATCGGTCCTCATCTTCGGTGCCGGACCGATTGGAAACCTGCATGTGCAGATGATGCGGCTTGTCGGCGCTGCGCCGATCATTGTCGCCGACCTTTCGCCGGACCGTTGCCGCATGGCGATCGAGGCCGGGGCGGATGCGGCGGTGTCGGATCCAGCCGAACTGAAAGCCGTGGTTCACAAGATGACCGGCGGACGCGGGGCCGATCTGGTGATCGAGAGCGTCGGCAACCGGAAGCTCTACGAACAGGCGTTCGATCTTGCGCGCCGCGGCGGCCATGTCGCCTTTTTCGGCATTACGCCACCCGGCGAGACCGTAGCTCTCGACAGCCTGCGGACGGTGTTGGAAGAAGGGAGCCTCAAGGGTTCTGTTGCCGGGATGGGCGAGGATATGCACGACGCGCTCACGCTTCTGTCGCACGGGCGGTTCCGCACGCAGGATTTCACCAAGGCAAGCTATCCGCTGGAGGCCATTCAGGAAGCCTTCGAGACGGTCGGCGAGCGGCCGCAACACCTGAAGACCCAGATCGCCATCGCGGCGTAAACTATTGAAGTGGAGGTACCAGATGGACCAGACCAACACGTTTCTTGCTCCCCCGTCCGCAGCGCGCAGCTTCGGGTACTTCATCGACGGGCAGTGGAAAGAAGGGGCCGACCACTTCGAACGTGCCTCGCCGGGCCATGGTACGCCGGTCACGCGCACCGTGCGCTGCACGGTCGATGATCTGAACGCTGCGGTCGCCGCCGCCCGCAATGCCTTCGAGGATCGCCGCTGGGCCGGGCTTTCCGGTGCCGCACGCGCCGGCGTGCTTCTGCGCGTCGCCGAGATCCTGCGTCGCCGCCGGGACGAGATCGCCTATTGGGAGACGCTTGAAAACGGCAAGCCGATCTCGCAGGCGCGCGGCGAGATCGATCATTGCATCGCCTGCTTCGAGGTCGGCGCCGGTGCCGCACGCCTGCTGCACGGCGACAGCTTCAACTCGCTCGGTGACGACCTGTTCGGCATGGTGCTGCGTGAGCCGATCGGCGTCATCGGCCTGATCACACCCTGGAACTTCCCGTTCCTGATCCTGTGCGAGCGCGTGCCCTTCATTCTGGCGTCCGGTTGCACCATGGTGGTGAAGCCGTCCGAAGTCACCTCCGTGACGACGCTGCTCCTGGCCGAGGTTCTGGCTGAAGCGGGCCTGCCTGCGGGTGTTTATAACGTCGTCACCGGTTCCGGCCGCTCGATCGGGCAGGCGCTGGCCGAACATCCTGACGTCGACATGCTTTCCTTCACGGGATCGACGGCGGTGGGGCGCTCCTGCGTCCACGCTGCCGCCGACAGCAACTTCAAGAAGCTGGGCCTCGAGCTCGGTGGCAAAAACCCCATCATCGTCTTTGCCGACTCCGACCTTGAAGATGCCGCTGACGGTGCCGCGTTCGGCATCAGCTTCAACACCGGACAATGCTGCGTTTCGTCGTCGCGCCTGATCGTCGAGCGTTCTGTTGCAGCGGAGTTTGAGAAACTCCTTGTCGAGAAGATGAAAAAGATCCGGGTCGGCGATCCCTTGGACGAAGGCACCCAGGTGGGCGCCATCACCACCGAGGCCCAGAACGCCACGATTCTCGACTATATCGCCAAGGGCAAGGCGGCCGGCGCCCAGCTTCTCACCGGCGGCGAAACGATCGATCTTGGCCATGGCCAGTACATTGCGCCGACGCTTTTCTCCGGTGTTTCCCGCGACATGGCGATTGCGCGCGACGAGATTTTCGGCCCGGTTCTGTGCTCGATGCATTTCGACACGGTCGAGGAAGCCATCCAGCTCGCCAACGACACGGTCTACGGCCTGGCCGCGAGCGTGTGGACGAAGAACATCGACAAGGCGCTGACCGTAACCCGAAAGGTGCGTGCCGGTCGCTTCTGGGTCAACACGATCATGGCGGGCGGCCCTGAGATGCCGCTCGGTGGTTTCAAGCAATCCGGCTGGGGTCGCGAGGCCGGCATCTACGGAGTGGAGGAGTACACGCAGGTGAAGTCCGTCCACGTCGAGATCGGCAAGCGTTCGCATTGGATCGCATGATGTCGCAAGGCTATGATTATGTGATCGTCGGAGGCGGTTCCTCCGGTTGCGTATTGGCGGCGCGGCTCTCTGAAAATCCGTCGGCGCGCGTCTGCCTCATCGAGGCCGGCGGGCGCGACAGTCATCCGCTGATCCACATGCCCGTCGGCTTTGCCAAGATGACGTCAGGTCCTTTGACCTGGGGACTGAAGACCGCGCCGCAGAAACACGCCAACAACCGTGAAATCCTCTACGCCCAGGCCAAGGTGCTCGGCGGCGGCTCCTCGATCAATGCCGAGGTGTTCACGCGTGGGCATCCCGGTGATTACGACCGCTGGGTCGAGGAAGGCGCCGAAGGCTGGGGCTTCAAGGACATCCAGAAGTACTTCCTGCGGTCCGAGGGCAATTCGATCCTCTCGGGCGCGTGGCATGGAACGGACGGCCCGCTCGGCGTGTCGAATATTCCCGAGCCGCAGCGCATGACGCGCGCTTTCGTGCAAAGCTGCCAGGAACTCGGCATACCCTACAATCCAGATTTCAACGGTCCGCTTCAGGAAGGTTCCGGCGTCTACCAGACAACGACGCGGAACAACCGCCGTTGCTCGGCGGCGGTCGGCTATCTCCGGCCGGCCCTGAAGCGCAAGAACCTCACGGTCATTACCGGGGCGCTCGTGCTGCGCGTCGTCTTCGACGGGCGACGTGCCGTCGGGGTCGACTATCAGGTCGATGGCAAGCGGATGACCGCGCGCGCCGACAGCGAGGTGCTCTTGACCTCTGGCGCGATCGGCACGCCGAAACTGATGATGCTTTCGGGCGTCGGTCCTGCCGCCGCACTTCGCAGCCACGGCATCGACGTGATCCAGGATCTGGCTGGCGTCGGCGAAAACCTGCAGGACCATTTCGGCGTCGATATCGTCGCGGAGCTGAAGGATCACGACAGCCTCGACAAGTACAACAAGCTGCATTGGTCGATCTGGGCGGGGCTTCAATACGCCCTGTTCAACTCCGGTCCAATCACTTCCAATGTGGTTGAGGGCGGGGCGTTCTGGTACGGCGACAAGACGAGCCCTTATCCGGACCTGCAGTTCCATTTCCTTGCCGGCGCCGGGGCGGAAGCCGGCGTGCCCAGCGTGCCCAAGGGTTCCTCCGGCATCACGCTCAATTCCTACACGCTGCGCCCGAAGTCGCGCGGGACTGTCGCGCTTCGCTCGGCAGATCCGCGCGATCTTCCGATCATCGATCCGAACTTCCTCGCCGACCCGGAAGACGTGAAGATCTCGGTCGAAGGCGTGAAGATCAGTCAGGAGATCTTCGCCCAGCCGTCGCTGCAGAAGTACATCAAGGTCAGGCACTTCCCGAGCCGCGATGTCCGCACGGAAGCGGATTACGTCGCCTATACCCGCCAGTACGGCCGTACCTCCTATCATCCGACCTGCACCTGCAAGATGGGGCTCGACGAGATGTCGGTGGTCGATCCGCAACTGCGTGTGCACGGGCTCGACGGCATCCGCATCTGCGACAGTTCCACCATGCCGAGCCTCGTCGGGTCCAACACCAATGCGGCAACGATCATGATCGGGGAAAAGGCCGCGGACATGATCCGCGGCAATGCCTGATCAGACAGTCCGACGGTCAAAGAAAAGAGGGCGGCTCGAGGGCCGCCCTTTTTCCATCAGTCCCACTCAGGAACCCAGGGAAGTTGTCCTGGTTTGATGATGCGGTAACCGGTGGCGGTCAGCGCGTCGATCCTTTGCATATCGATCGACGAGAGGGTGAAATCCATGATCTCGAAGTTCGCACGGATGTTTTCCGGCTTGGTGGACATGGTATTGAGCGGAACGCCTTTCTGGATAATCCAGCGCTGCGCCACTTGTGCCGCGGACTTGCCGTAGGTCTCGCCGATCTTGGAAAAAAGGCCGTGCTTGAAGATCTCGCCACGGGCGATCGACGCGTAGGATGTGATCGGGATTCCGGTTTCTGCTGCTGCTGCGAGCAGTTTCTCCTGGTTGACCAGCGGGTGGAATTCCACCTGGTTGGTCACGAGCGGAAGGTCGATGACGTACCGCGCCTCCCGCATCATGGCCGCCGTGTAGTTCGATACACCGATAGCCTTTGTCAGCCCTCTTTCCAGTGCGGATCGAAGCATCAGGAGTGAGGGGACGATCTCGCCGTTTGCCGGCGGCCAGTGCAAGAGAAGGACGTCGACGCAATCGGTCTTCAGGGCCTGAAGGCTTGCCTCGACTGAAGCGAGAAACGTCTCGTCCGAGTAGTTGTCCGGATGCACCTTCGTGGTGATGCAAAGCTCAGAACGCGGAACGCCGCATTCGGCCAGTGCTTCGCCCGTGTCAGCCTCGTTGCCATACATCTGCGCCGTGTCGAAGGCGCGGTAGCCGACATCGACAGCCGCCTCGATCGCCCGGCGCAGCTCGCCTCCGTTCAGCGGATAGGTGCCGAAGCCGCGCTGAAAGCTCTTCTGGAAGTAGATGTTCATGCCTCCCCCTTGGTCGATTGCCGCGCCGGCGTCGAATGCCGGTCATTCGAAAATCGCACCGGCCGGCTTGTCTTGTCGCGAATTAACATATAACTAGTTAGTTACTTCAAGCAATGAAAAACGGAGGATTTGGCGATGAAGAAGGTGAAGAGCGCGCAGGAGGCGGTGCGGCTCATCAAGGATGGCTCGGTCGTCGCCGTGAACTCTTCCTCGGGTCTTTGCTGCCCCGATGCTGTGTTGAAAGCGCTCGGGGAACGCTTCGACGGCGAAGGTCATCCGCGCGGCCTCACCTCCGTTCATCCGATCGCCGCCGGCGATTTCTTCGGGACGCGCGGTGTCGATCACATCGCCAAGCCCGGCATGCTGGTAAAGATCATCGGAGGCTCCTATCCCTCAGGGCCAAGCAATGCCGAACCGCCGCTCATCTGGCAGATGATCCTGAAGGAGGAACTCGCCGCCTTTAACGTGCCTTCCGGCATCGTCTTCGACATGTTGCGCGAGGGCGCTGCCAAGCGTCCGGGCGTGCTGACGAAGGTGGGGATGGAGACCTTCGTCGATCCCGAACAGGATGGCTGCGCGATGAATGAACGGGCGCGGGCCGAGCCGATCGTCAAGCGCGTGTCGTTCGAAGGCGAGGACTGGCTGCATTTTCCGGCCATCCGTCCCGATGTGGCGATCATTCGGGCAACGACCGCCGATGAGAAGGGCAACCTGACCTTCGAGCAGGAGGGCGCGACGCTCGGCGCGATGGAAATGGCGCTCGCCGCCCGCAATTCCGGTGGTCTCGTGATCGCTCAGGTCAAGCGCGTGGCGGCAAGCGGTACCCTTCGTCCCCACGATGTGCGCGTGCCCGGTATCCTCGTCGACATCATCGTCGAAGCGCCGGACCAGTTGCAGACGACGGCAACGCCCTACGACCCGGCGATCTCAGGCGAGCTGTTCCGGCCGCTCGAGACGTTCCGCACCCCGGCGCTCGACGTTGGCAAGGTGATCGCACGCCGCGTGGCGCAAGAGCTTGAGGATGGATGGGCAGTCAACATCGGCTTCGGCATTTCCGCCAACGTGCCGCGCATCCTCATTGAGGAAGGTCATCACGGCAAGGTCACCTGGGTGATCGAACAGGGAGCCGTCGGTGGTGTTCCGCTGCTCGACTTCAAGTTCGGCTGTGCGTCCAATGCCGAGGCCTTCGTCGCCTCGCCGCATCAGTTCTGCTACTTCCAGGCGGGGGGATTTGATTGCTCGCTGCTGTCCTTTCTGGAAATCGATGCCGAGGGTTCGGTCAATGTCAGCCGCCTTGCGGCCACCCCGCACCGCACCGCCGGCGCCGGCGGCTTCGTCGACATCACCTCCCGCGCAAAGAAGATCGTCTTCTCCGGCAATTTCAATGCCGGGGCGAAGATGCGCGTCGAGGATGGCCGGCTGGTGATCGACAAGGAGGGCCGCATCGCCAAGTTCGTGCCGAAGGTGGACCAGGTGAGCTTCTCCGGTAAGCGCGCCCGCGCACAAGGACAGGACATCAGCTATGTCACGGAGCGCTGCGTCATCCGCCTCGACAGCGACGGGCTCGTTGTCACCGAGGTCGCTCCGGGTCTCGACCTTCAACGGGACGTGCTTGATCAGGCGGCAACGCCCCTTCGCGTTTCAAAGGCGCTGAAGCGGATGGACGGTGCCCTGTTCCGCCCAGAAGCCATGGGGCTCACGCTGTGAGCGATCCGCGCATTGACCTTGTCATCACTGATCGCGTAGCGCGGCTGACACTCCGTCGCCCGGAAAAGCTGAACGCGATCGACGCGGACATGGTGGAGGCGCTCTCTAAGGCCTGCCGCGGCATCGAGCGTTCGGATGCGCGTGTGGCCATCCTCTCGGGCGAAGGCGAAAGATCCTTCAGCGCGGGCGGCGACATCGATGCGTGGAGCAGTCTTGACGCCGAGATGTTCTCCCGTCGCTGGCTGCGTGATGGCCACGATGCCTTCGATCAGCTGGCGCGGCTTTCCGTGCCGTTGATCGCCGTCTTGAACGGACATGCGCTCGGCGGTGGACTGGAGCTCGCAGCCTGTGCCGATATGCGCATTGCGGAGGCGCATGTGAAGATCGGCCAACCGGAATCGGGTCTCGGCATCATCCCCGGCTGGTCGGGCACGCAGCGCGCCTCTCGCCGGTTCGGAGCGCAGCGGGTGCGACGCATGGCGCTTTTCGGCGAAGTCTACGGCGCCGAGGAGGCGCTATCGCTCGGCCTCGTCGACAGGGTGGTCGCAAGCGGCGAAGGGCTTGCCGCTGCACGGACCGTTGCGGAGCGGGTGCTTCACCGTTCGCCGCGTGCAACGGAGCTTACCAAGATGCTGATCAACGCGGCCGAGGGTGAAGAGAGCGAACGCGTGGTTGAGGCGCTCGCCGGCGCGGTGGCGGCAGCATCGGGCGATTTAACGGAAGGCTTGTCGGTCTACCGACAGCAGCGTTCGCCCCAGTTCAATCGATAGGTCGGCGCCGTTCTCCGGCGACCCGGCCCTTTATGGCGGTGCTCCATGAAATCTGAAGACAAAGAATTCCTCGCGGACCTCTTTCGTTCGGCGATCGAAGCCGCGGACCCGGAAAATGCCTTGCGCGCTCATCTCCCAAGCCAGCCACGGGGACGGACCGTGGTCATCGGCGCCGGTAAGGGTGCGGCGCAGCTCGCCGCCGCTTTCGAAAGGCTCTGGCACGGTCCGCTCGAAGGTGTTGTCGTCACGCGCTATGGCTATGCCGTCCCCTGCGAGCGCATCCGCGTACTTGAGGCGGCCCATCCGGTACCCGATGCGGCCGGATTGAAGGCAACGGATGCGCTTTTCGAGGCTGTGCGCGATCTGACCGAAAACGACCTTGTCGTTGCGTTGATCTGCGGTGGCGGTTCGGCCCTGCTACCATCACCGCCGGGTCAGCTGACGCTGGAAGACGACGTGCAGCTCAACCGGGCCCTGCTTGCAAGTGGCGCGCCGATCTCGGTCATGAACGCCATCCGCAAGCATGTCTCGGGGATCAAGGGTGGTCGTCTCGCCGCCGCCTGCCATCCGGCAAAGGTCGTCACTTTGGTGGTGTCGGACGTGCCAGGTGACGATCCGGCACAGGTTGCCAGCGGGCCGACCATCCCGGACAAGGCGGATCGCGTGCAGGCGCGTAGCCTGATCAAGACCTGGGGCATCGCTCTTCCGCTGCGGGTTGCCGCGTGGCTGGAGGGCGACGAAAGCCTGGCGCCCCTCCCGGGCGACCCGGTCTTCGCGCGGAACGAGGTCCGGGTGATCGCCTCGGCGAGCCTCTCGCTTGAGGCGGCCGCCGCGCGCGCCGCGTCCCTTGGCGTTCCTGCCGTCATCCTCTCCGATTCCATCGAGGGGGAGGCTCGCGATGTCGCCCGCGTTCACGCGGCCATTGCGCGTGAAGTCGCCGGTCGCGGCCGGCCGTTCCCGCGCCCCGTCGTCGTTCTTTCGGGTGGAGAAACCACCGTCACCATCAAGGGCGGCGGCAAGGGTGGGCGCAACACGGAATTCCTGTTGTCGCTTGCGCTGGCGGCCGAAGGCATCGCCTTTTCGGCAATCGCCGCCGATACCGATGGCATCGATGGCTCCGAAGACAATGCCGGCGCCTTTGCAGACGGGCAGAGCATGGGGCGCTTGCGCAACCTGGGTCGCGATCCCTCCGCTATGCTTGCCGAGAACGATGCCTGGACGGCCTTCCATTACCTCGGTGACTTGTTCGTTCCCGGTCCGACCGGGACCAACGTCAACGACTTCCGGGCGATCCTCATCCGATAGATACGACCCGCGCCATCGCGGCGCGGGCCCGATACTGCCTCAGGCTGGGACGGGTGCGTCTTCGCGCAAAAGGCCCTTGCGCTTGAGGTCGGCCCAGAACTCAGCGGGGATCGGGTGGGAGAACCAGTCGAGGTTCTGCTCCAGTTGTTCGAGCGTGCGCGTGCCGGCCATGAAGGACGGAACGGCGGGATGGGCGACAACGAACTGTAGGGCGGCCGCGGCGAGCGGTACGTTGTAGGCAGCGCAGACGGCTTCGATCTTCGCAACCTTTTCCAGGATCTCGCGCGGTGCTGGCGCATAGTTGTACTTGGCGCCTTCCTTGGCGCCGGTCGCCAGGATCCCCGAATTGAAACCGCCGCCCACGACGACGGCGGCGCCGCGCTCCTGGCAAAGCGGCAGGAAAGTATCGAGCGCTTCCTGTTCGAGCAGTGTGTAGCGCCCTGCCAGCAGGAAGCAGTCGAAGTCGCGACGCAGCAAGGCTTGCTCGCAGACCTGCCATTCATTGACGCCGACGCCAATGGCCTTCACGATCTTTTCCGCCCGTAGCCTTTCGAGCGCCCGCCATGCACCGTCCATCGCCTGCTCGAACACTTCAGGCTGCGCGCTGCCGCGTGTGAAGACGTCGATATCGTGGATGAAGCACATGTCCATGCGCTCCAGTCCCAGTCGCTGAAGACTGTCCTCGAAAGCCCGCATCGTGCCGTCGTAGCTGTAGTCGAAATGCACCGTGAAGGGCGCGGCATTGGTCCATGGGGCAAAATCGATGGTGTCGCGCCGCGCCGGACGCAGAAGTCGCCCGACCTTGGAGGCAAGGACGAAGTCGTCCCGCTCCTTCCAGCGCAGAGCATGACCCGTGCGCAGCTCGGCAAGGCCATGGCCATACATCGGCGCGGTGTCGAAGAAACGGACGCCGGCCTCCCAGGCGCGCGAAAACATTGTTTCCGAGGTCGCCTCGTCGATCTCGCGAAAGATGTTACCGAGAGGTGCCGTTCCGAAGCCGAACGCGGTCACCTCAAGATCCGTCCTTCCGAATTTTCGCTTTTGCCCGGGATGCATGATTTTCCTCCATAAGTAACTGAATGGTGAATAGTATGCATGGCCCTAAACGGCTGTGCAAGCTGCATCCTTTGCGGCCTCCAAGTTTTTCGTCTTGACGGCATCCGGCTTCGGAATATATGTAACTAGATAGTTACTAGAGATGAGGCGTGGCAGATGTATCTCACCGAAACGCAGGAACAGGTGCGCGACATGGCGCGTGCCTTTGCCGACGAAATGATCCGCCCGATGGCCGAGGAGCTTGATCGCGAGGAGCGCTTCCCGGCAGGGCTTTACGACGAAATGGCAAAGCTCGGCCTTTTCGGCATTGGCGTGCCGGAAGAGCTCGGCGGGCCGGGTTTCGATACGCTCACATACGCACTTGTCATGGAAGAACTCAGCCGCGGCTACGCGTCCGTTGCCGACCAGTGCGGCCTGATCGAGCTCATCTCGACCCTGCTCGTCCGTCACGGGACCGAAAGCCAGCAGGCGATGCTGTCGGATATCCTCGGCATGCGCGCCAAGGTCGCCTATTGCATCACCGAACCGGAGGCCGGAACGGACGTCTCGGGCATCCGCACCACGGCAGAGCGTGACGGCAACGGCTGGCGGCTGAACGGCGGCAAGATCTGGATCCACAATGCGCCGGTCGCTGACTACGGCTTCGTACTGGCCAGGACTGACAAGGAAGCGGGAAACCGCGGCATGTCGATCTTCATCGTCGACCTGCATGCGGCAGGCGTCGAAAAGGGGCCGAAGGAACACAAGATGGGTCAGCGGGCGAGCCAGGTTGGCGCGCTGAACTTCGACGACGTCAAGCTTTCGGCCGATGCTCTCCTGGGAACGGAAGGGCGCGGCTTCCACATGATGATGTCGGTGCTCGACAAGGGCCGGGTCGGCATCGCGTCGCTTGCCGTCGGCATCGCCCAGGCCGGGCTCGAAGCGGCGCTCGACTATGCCGGGACACGCAAGCAGTTCGGCAAGGCTATCGCCGATTTCCAGGGCGTGCAGTGGCTGCTTGCCGACATGGCGAAGGACATCGAGGCTGCCCGCCTGCTTGTCCATTCGGCCGCTTCCAAGATCGATAGCGGCGCCGACGCCACCAAGGCGTGCTCGATCGCCAAGTGCTTTGCCGGTGATGTCGCCGTGCAGCGGACGGCCGATGCGGTGCAAGTCTTTGGCGGCTCAGGGTACATTCGCGGCTTCGAAGTCGAGCGTCTCTACCGCGACGCGAAAATCACGCAGATCTACGAGGGCACAAACCAGATCCAGCGCATGATCATCGCGCGCGAACTCCTGAAGAAGGGCGCACGGGCATGACCGCGTCTGAGCCTCGCCCGGTCGCACTGGTCACCGGTTCCTCGCGCGGGATCGGGCTTGCCGCAGCGGAGGCCCTGGCACGGGAGGGGTTTGCGGTTGCGGTCAACGGCTTGCCGGATGATGCGGAGCTGCCGTCAGCTGTTAGGCGGATCGCCGCCTACGGTGCCCCGGTCATGGCTGCAGCCTTCGACGTCAGCGCGCTTGCCGGCCATGACGGCGCGCTCGCAGCCATTGAAGCCGAACTCGGCCCGATCACCACGCTCGTCAACAATGCGGGTGTCGGCGTTCTCAAGCGAGGCGACATGCTGGAGGTGTCGGAGGAAAGCTGGGATCGCTGCTTTGCGGTCAACACCAAGGGTATGTTCTTTCTGAGCCAGGCCTTTGCCCGGCGTCTTGTCGCCCGCGGCAAGGGGCCGCTCTTCCATTCGATCATCAACGTCACCTCGTCGAACGCCGTCGCGGTGGCCGAACAGCGGTCGGAATACTGCGCGTCGAAAGCGGCAGCGGCAATGGTTTCCAAGGCGCTCGCCGTCCGGCTCGGACGGGAAGATGTCGCGGTCTACGACGTTCAGCCCGGCCTGATCGCCACGGAGATGACGGCTCCCGTCATTGACGCCTATCGCGAGCGAGCGGAACAGGGGCTCACGCTCTTTCCGCGCGTCGGAAGGCCCGAGGAAGTTGGCGCCCTGATCGCGTCGCTCGCGACGGGGCGTCTTCCCTACACCACCGGAATGACGATCCCGGCCGACGCCGGCATGCTCGTCCCGCGCTTTTGAGGTTCCCATGAAAATCGCGCTTCCCGACACTGAAGGCCGCCTGTCCGACTATACCCTGAGCGGCACGCCGATCGCCGCTTCAACGCTTGGCAAGAATCCGGCACGCGTCGTCTACTCTGCGGCTCACGTGGTCGCCGACCCGTTCACGGCCAGCGACCCGTCCGGCCGCGCTGCCGTCGACTGGGAAAAAACCATGGAGTTCCGCCGCTATCTCGCGGGCCTCGGGCTCGGCATTGCCGAGGCGATGGATACGGCGCAGCGCGGCATGGGTCTCGACTGGCCGGGCGCTCTGGAACTGATCCGCCGCACCCGCGAAGAACTGCCGGACGCTGTCGTCGCCAATGGCTGCGGCACGGATCATCTCGATCCGGCGACCGTCACCAGCATCGATGACGTTCGAAGAGCATACCTGGAGCAGGTCGAGGCGATCCAGAAGGTTGGCGGACGCCTTATCCTCATGGCGTCCCGCGCATTGGTGCGGGTCGCTGAGCGACCGGACGACTACATCAAGGTCTACTCCGATGTGCTGGCCGCCTGCGACGCGCCCGTGATCCTGCACTGGCTCGGCGAGATGTTCGATCCGCAGCTCGCCGGCTATTGGGGCAGCAAGGATTTCGACCCTGCGATGCAGACCGCGCTTGCCGTCATCAACGCGAATGCGGCCAAGGTCGACGGCATAAAAATCTCCCTTCTCGACAAGGAAAAGGAGATCGTCATGCGCCGCCGGCTGCCGGTCGGCGTGAAGATGTATACGGGTGACGATTTCAACTATCCCGAACTCATCGAGGGCGACAGCGAAGGTTTTTCGCATGCCTTGCTCGGCATCTTCGACCCCTTGGCTCCGGCCGCCGCCTATGCGGTCGAACGGCTCGGCGAAGGGGATCGTGCAGCGTTCCGCGCGACGCTCGATCCGACCGTGCCGCTGGCGCGGCTGATTTTCCGGGCGCCGACGCAGTACTACAAGACCGGCGTCGTCTTCCTTGCCTGGCTGAACGGCTTTCAGGATCACTTCGTGATGTTGAACGGCGCGCAGGCCATGCGGCCGCTGCCGTACTTCGTCGAGCTGTTCAGGCTCGCTGACCAGTGCGGCCTCTTGCGCGATCCGGCACTCGCCGTGGATCGGATGAAAAAGCTGCTCGCGCTCTATGGAGCCTAGCCATGCGCGATTTCACCACCGACCATTCCGCCCTCGCGCTGAACACCGCCAGCCTCGGGCACAATCTCGATGGCCATGGGGCAGGGTGGTCGCCTGAGCGCATCATCGACGCCTGCGCCGAACGCGGCTTCGGCTCGATCGTCTTCTGGCGCCGCGAGATCGGCACGCGCGCGTTTGAAATCGGCGAACGAGCGCGGGCAAGCGGCCTCGCGGTTGCCGGTCTCTGCCGGACACCGTTTCTCGTTGGCACGGAAGCCGTCGATCGGCAACGGGTGATCGACGAGGCGAAGGCGTCGATCGACATGGCCGCAGGGCTTGGCGCATCCGTGCTGACGATCGTGGTCGGGGGCGTGCATCCGGGAACCAAGGGCACGGGAGAGAGCCTGAAGATTGTCGCCGATCGCGTTGGCGAGATCGCGCCTTATGCCGCCGGCCGCAATGTTAAGCTGGCGCTCGAGCCGCTCAATCCCGTTTATGCGGGAAACCGCTCCTGCCTGACGACGCTGCGCGATGCGGTCGATATCTGTGATGCCGTTGGTGCGGCCAACCTTGGCGTTGCAGTCGATGTCTACCATGTGTGGTGGGACGGCGAGATCCAAGCCCAGTTGCAGCGTGCGGGCGCCGAGCGGATATTCGGCTATCACCTCTGCGACTGGCTCGCCGACACCCGCGACGTGCTTCTCGATCGCGGCATGATGGGTGACGGGGTCGCCGACCTGAGGGCGCTGCGGCGGAGCGTCGAAGACGCGGGCTATGCAGGTCCCTGCGAGGTCGAGATCTTTTCCGCAAACAACTGGTGGAAGCGGGATCCTGGCGAAGTTCTCGACGTGATGGTCGAGCGCTTCCGCACTTTCTGCTGACGATTTGGCTGCTAACGATTTGGCTGCTGACAATTTGGGAGGCGAACATGAAGATCCTGGTCACAGTGAAGCGGGTGGTTGACTACAACGTCAAGATCCGCGTGAAGGCGGACGGTTCGGGCGTCGAGCTTGCGAACGTGAAGATGTCGATGAACCCCTTCGACGAGATCTCGGTTGAAGAGGCGCTCAGGCTGAAGGAAGCCGGCAAGGCGGACGAAGTCGTCGTCGTTTCCGTTGGTCCGGCCAAGGCCGAAGAGACCCTGCGCACGGCGCTCGCCATGGGTGCCGATCGCGCCATCCTGGTCGAGACCGAAGACCAGGTCGAGCCGCTCGCCGTCGCCAAGATCGTCAAGGGCGTGGCCGACGCCGAACAGCCGGGGCTGATCATCGTCGGCAAGCAGGCGATCGACGACGATT
>JAESFW010000209.1_pt1 | contig 76627 bp, 80 predicted proteins | sample 9269481 | NCBI WGS metagenome assembly JAESFW01 (sample SAMN14515350, study PRJNA621654) | algae metagenome | isolation source: Lyngbya sp. HA4199-MV5 and co-occurring heterotrophs from soil with... | place: USA: Ahupuaa O Kahana State Park, Hawaii | collected 2009-07-21 | reverse complement strand
ACAGCGATCCGGACATCTTCGGTGCGATCGAGAAGGAGCTGGGTCGTCAGCGCCACGAGATCGAGCTGATCGCCTCCGAGAACATCGTTTCCCGCGCCGTGCTCGAAGCCCAGGGCTCGATCATGACCAACAAATATGCCGAGGGCTACCCGGGCAAGCGCTACTACGGCGGCTGCCAGTTCGTCGACATCGCCGAGGAACTGGCGATCGAGCGCGCCAAGAAGCTCTTCGGCGTCAACTTCGCCAACGTTCAGCCGAACTCCGGTTCGCAGATGAACCAGGCCGTGTTCCTGGCGCTGCTGCAGCCGGGCGACACCTTCATGGGCCTCGATCTCAACTCGGGCGGTCACCTGACGCACGGCTCGCCGGTCAACATGTCCGGCAAGTGGTTCAACGTCGTTTCCTACGGTGTGCGTGAAGACGACCACCTGCTCGACATGGACAACGTTGCCGAACAGGCGCGCAAGCACAAGCCGAAGCTGATCATCGCCGGCGGCACCGCCTATTCCCGCATCTGGGACTGGAAGCGCTTCCGCGAGATCGCCGACGAAGTCGGCGCCTGGCTGATGGTCGACATGGCCCACATCGCCGGCCTCGTTGCCGGTGGCCAGCATCCGTCGCCGTTCCCGCATTGCCACGTTGCGACAACCACGACGCACAAGTCGCTCCGCGGCCCGCGCGGCGGCATGATCCTGACCAACGACGAAGATATCGCCAAGAAGATCAACTCCGCCGTCTTCCCGGGTCTCCAGGGCGGTCCGCTGATGCACGTCATCGCTGCCAAGGCGGTTGCCCTCGGCGAAGCGCTGGATCCGTCGTTCAAGGACTATGCGGCCCAGGTCGTCAAGAACGCGCGCACGCTTGCCGAAACGCTGAAGGCCAACGGCCTCGACATCGTCTCCGGCGGCACCGACAACCACCTGATGCTCGTCGACCTGCGCAAGAAGAATGCAACCGGCAAGCGCGCGGAAGCCGCCCTCGGCCGTGCCTTCATCACCTGCAACAAGAACGGCATCCCGTTCGACCCTGAAAAGCCGTTCGTCACCTCGGGCGTCCGTCTCGGCACGCCGGCTGGCACGACCCGCGGCTTCAAGGAAGCCGAGTTCAAGGAAATCGGCGAGCGGATCGTCGAAGTCCTCGATGGCCTCAAGGTCGCCAACTCCGACGAAGGCAATGCCGCCGTCGAAGCCGGCGTTCGCGAGAAGGTCGTCAAGCTGACCGACCGCTTCCCGATGTACGGCTACATGTGATCGGTCGCTCATGCGCTGCCCCTATTGCGGATCTGAAGACAGCCAGGTGAAGGACAGCCGTCCGGCAGAGGACGGAAATGCCATTCGCCGCCGCCGGATTTGTCCGGATTGCGGAGGTCGTTTCACGACCTTCGAACGGGTGCAGCTGCGTGAGCTCATGATCATCAAGAAAACCGGTCGGAAGGTTCCTTTCGACCGGGACAAGCTTCTGCGTTCCTTTGAGATCGCATTGAGGAAACGCCCGGTCGATCGCGATCGCATCGAGCGGGCGGTTTCCGGCATCGTTCGCCGCCTTGAAAGCTCAGGCGAAACGGAAATTCCTTCGGAAGAAATCGGCTTGCAGGTGCTCGAAGCGCTGAAGAGCCTCGATGACGTCGCCTTCGTGCGCTACGCTTCGGTCTACCGCGATTTCTCGCATGCCGAAGATTTCGAGAAGGTCATCACCGAGATCAGCGCCAAGATCGCGCGCGATCCGGGCGAATAGGCGAAAGCTGGACAGAGCCATGGCAGAACCCGCCCGTGAAGACGAGAGGTTCATGGCCGCGGCTCTGAGGCTCGCCCGCCAGCATCTCGGCCAGACGTCGACCAACCCTTCCGTCGCCTGCCTGATCGTCAAGGACGGCGTCATCGTCGGCCGCGCCGTCACGGCGCGAGGTGGCCGTCCGCACGCCGAGACCCAGGCGCTTACTGAGGCCGGTGAGAAGGCAAGTGGAGCGACCGCCTATGTGACGCTTGAGCCCTGCTCGCATCATGGCAAGACACCGCCCTGCGCCGACGCTCTCGTCGCATCCGGGGTTGCCCGCGTGGTTGTCTCGATCCTCGATCCGGACGAGCGGGTTGCCGGGCGCGGTATCACGCGCCTGCGTGATGCCGGCATAACCGTCGATATCGGCGTTCTGCCCGAAGAGGGGCATGCCGCGCTTGAAGCCTACCTCATGCGCCAGGTCAGCCGGCGCCCCTATGTGACTCTCAAACTGGCGGTTTCCGCTGATGGCATGATTGGCCGAAAGGGAGCAGGACAGGTGCGCATCACCGGGCCCATTTCCCGTGGACAGGTGCAGATGCTCAGATCCGAGACGGACGCGATCCTGGTCGGGATCGGTACGGCAACGGCAGATGATCCTGAATTGACCGTGCGGTTGCCGGGTCTCGAAGATCGGTCACCGGTGCGTATCGTGCTTGATCGCCGTCTTGACCTGCCGCTCACGTCGAAACTGGTGCGCACAGCGCGCGAGGTTCCCGTGATCGTCATTTCCGGCGGATCGGACGAGGCAGGGGGCGACGCGGCCGAGGGGGCTGCACGCAAGTTGGCGTTGGAAGCGGCCGGTGTCGAGGTGCTCCAAGCGGGTTCGATAGCCGATCTCCTTTCGGCACTTGCGTCGCGCGGCATCTCTTCGCTCATGGTTGAAGGCGGAGCGGTTGCGGCTCGCGCCTTTCTCGATGCGGGTCTTGTCGATCGGATCCAGCTTTACACGGGCCCCGTGACGATTGGCAAAAGCGGGATCGCATCCCCATTTGATCGGAAATCCATCCCCGCGGGCTTCAGGCGTGTTGCCGAAGCGCGGTATGGCGACGATCTGTTCGAGGAATACGAAAGAGAGAACTGATGTTCACAGGCATTGTTACCGACATTGGCACGATCGATAGCGTGACCCCGCTGAAGGAAGGCATCAAGTTGCGTGTCGCCACGCAATACGATCCGAAGACGATCGACATGGGCGCTTCCATCGCCCATTCCGGGGTATGCCTGACGGTCACCGCTCTTCCCGATGCGGGCAGCAACGAGCGCTGGTTCGAGGTCGAGGCCTGGGAAGAAGCGTTGCGGCTGACGACGATTGCGGGCTGGACGAAGGGCACGCGGATCAACCTCGAGCGTTCGCTCAAGATCGGCGACGAGCTCGGGGGACATCTCGTCTCCGGGCACATCGACGACAAGGCAGAAATCCTCTCGGTGGAGCCGGAAGGCGATGCCGTGCGCTTTCGCCTGCGTGCACCGACGCACCTGGCGCGGTTCGTCGCGCCGAAGGGGTCGGTTGCTCTCGACGGCACATCATTGACCGTCAACAAGGTCGAAGGCGCCGAGTTCGACGTGCTCCTGATCCGTCACTCGCTGGAGGTCACGACCTGGGGCGAACGCAAGGCCGGAGATTTCGTCAACTTCGAAGTCGACACCATGGCCCGCTACGCGGCACGGTTGGCCGAGTTTCCGGCGCCGAAGCCGGAATAGGCGCTGTTGACGCTTTCAAATGTGAGCCGCCCCGGCTGAGGCGGCTCGTCTTCCCGGACGTATGTGGTTGCGGTTAACGCAGGTAGAAGGTCAGGCTGCCATCCGCCGCCTGTTCGGCGCCGGCGATGTTGTTCATTTCGACATTTTGGGCCTTCAGCTTGGCGGCAAGCGGCTTGTTGCCTTCAACGGCTGCGTGCAGGGACGAAAGCTGTTGTGGTGTCGCTTCGGTGATCATCGTGCGTGTCTGGCTCGATTCCTTCAGCGTATCGACGTCAACGACCGTGAAGTGGTCGCCCTTGAAGTCGCGCACCGTCCGGTCAATGTCAGCCGGCCAGTTCATGGCGGCGCTCGCTGCGAAGGAGACGCCGCCGAAGGACAGAGCGGACAGGGCAGCGATGACGGAAAGCTTGGCTATGCGGTTCATGGTCATGCTCCTTTGGTTGCCGTGAAGAGCGTAGCCGACCACATACCCGAACGCGGGACCCTTGCGGGCCTCGGGGGCCGGACACGATCAGCGATCACAGCAGGCCAGCAGGGTTCGTTTGCGGGAAGACTTTTCTCCGCAGCAAAAGCGCTGGACCGTTTCGACTAATTGGTCGGCGTTCGCTCTCGTCTTGGGGGAGGTCGCGTCGTGCCAACGCCCAGGAAACTGGGCTTGAATGTGGCCGTTTCCGTGGCGCAAAGGTCTGGAAAACAATTAAAAATTGTTCATGTTTCGGCGTGCGCGCGCATCCAGTTCGTCGTCGTTGCTGCCGCCGGCTTGTGATGGCGTTCAAACATGATGACGTGGTTGCCGTGATAGGTCGTGCGCCAGAATTCCTTGAAGCCGTGCTTTTCCGCGACCCGGATGGAAGCACGGTTGCCGACGTCGATGATGCAGGTCTTGCGCAGTGTGGGAAACTGGCGATCGGCCCATTTGAGGGCTGCGCTGACGGCCTCTGTCGCAAGCCCCTGGCCATGCGCCTTTGGCGACAACGCCCATCCCGTTTCCATCGTGCCTTCAAGCGATGGCGTGATGGCGCGATGCACGTCATGAAAACCGGCTTCGCCAAGGAAGGCTCCGGTTTCTCGATCCTGAATGGCAAAAAAGCCGAAGCCGAAGTAATGCCACATGCCGACCTGACGCAGGAATCGTGTCCAGGACTGTTCCCGCGTGAACGGCACGCCGCCGACAAATCGGGTCACCTCGCCGTCGCCAAAGAGCGCAGCATAGGAGGGGAAATCGTCGCGGCGATAGGGGCGCAGGATGAGGCGGTCTGTCTCGATGATAGGCACGCTATGCATATTCGATCCTATACTGTGGTGAAGTCAGGCGCCGGGCTCGCCGTCCCAGTAATCGACGGCGCTTTCCGGTCGGCCGACGAAGCTCAATCCCTTGGCGCCGCGCGTCCTTGCGAGGAATTTGCCGGAATCCGGATATTCACAAATATCGGTTGCCGCCTTGGTCGAGATCGACAGGTACTTCAGCGGCACGCTGCCCGTGTTGATCAGGTGATGCGCCGTCTCCGGCCCGCCGGCGGGCGCGCCCAAAATGTCGCCAGGCCCGACCGCATGACGCTCGCTGCCGAACCGGTATGTGCCTTCACCCTCAAGGATGATGAATAGCTCTTCTTCGACATGGTGGTTGTGAAATGGGCAGCCGGATTTTCCTGGCGGCACCTCTCCATAGCCGATCCCGAGGTTCGTCAGGCCAAGGAGAGTACCGAAGGCGGCGTCGCGGGATTCGAAGAACGAGCCCTTGGTCCAGTGGTCGAGCGCGAGGTCCCTGGGGTTGACGATCGGTCTTTTCGTGTCGGTCAAATGTTCCTCCTTCGCGTCGCTCCTCCGACGCGTTTCTATCCGTGTCGCGCGTTGGCCCGGTCGTCAACCTGCGATCGCTAAATTTCGCGTCGGTGGTAAAAGGAATACATCTTGGTGTTGCAATCCAATAATGAAACCACCGAAGCGCTATTGCCCGCCGGTTTCACGACACGTCGCGCTCAAGCCGTGAACCGGTGTTGATCGTGCCGTGGTGGCGCCCTGAATGCGACGGGGACGGAAGGGCATTGCCCTTCTTGTCGCCGAGCACGCGCGTGGCAGCGAGTGCGCGCCTTGAGGGCGTTGGACGCGGCAAAAGGCCGTCTGCAGTGGAATTTGCTTGCCATTCGACGCGCGGCATGGTTTGACCGCGCCTCGGCCGGTCGCATCCGGCGAACTCTCAATGACAGGTGATCCATGGCGAAGACCACGGCTGCCCACATTCTGATTGTGGAAGCTCGCTTCTATGACGATATGGCCGACGCTCTGCTCGACGGCGCGAAACATGCGCTGGACGCCGCCGGGGCGACCTATGATATCGTAACGGTTCCGGGTGCGCTCGAAATCCCGCCGGCGATTGCCATGGCGCTGGACGGTGCGGACGAGGGCGGCACGGAGTATGATGGTTTCGTAGCCCTTGGCATGGTCATTCGCGGCGAGACGTATCATTTCGATATCGTTGCGAACGAATCCTCGCGTGCGATCATGGATCTTGCCGTCAGCGAGAGCCTCGCGATCGGCAATGGCATTTTGACGGTTGAGAATGACGATCAGGCCTGGGCGCGCGCCCGCCGGTCGGAAGGCGACAAGGGTGGGTTTGCCGCACGCGCAGCGCTCACCATGATTGAACTTAAGAAGAAACTGGGCACGGAAAAGTGACGAAGACACCCTCGGATCAGCCGCTGAAGCAAGTCAACCAGCGCGGTGCTGCGCGCCTCGCCGCGGTGCAGGCGCTCTATCAGATGGATATCGGCGGCAGCGGCGTGCTCGAAGTGGTTGCCGAATATGAGGCACACCGCCTTGGCCAGGACCTCGACGGCGACACCTATCTGAAGGCGGATGCCTCCTGGTTCCGCTCGATCGTCGCGGGCGTCGTGCGCGACCAGCGCAAGCTCGACCCGTTAATCGGCGCAGCATTGCAGGACGATTGGGCGCTGTCGCGGCTCGATTCGACCGTGCGCGCCATTCTGCGTGCCGGCACCTTCGAGATGCTGGAGCGCAAGGATGTTCCCGTGCCGGTGATCGTTACCGAATATGTCGAGATCGCCAAGGCCTTCTTCAGCGATGACGAGCCCAAGCTGGTCAACGCCGTCCTCGACCGCATCGCGAAGCAGGTTCGCGGCGAAGGAAAGAAATAGGCATCATGGCGGCGGTCGCGACGGATGACATGGGCGGAGCCCTTCGCGAAGCGCGCCGCAACGTTTTCCATCTGACCGCGGCGCAGGCCGTGCTCGGCGTCGTCGGGCCGATCTGCTTTTCGATCGGCGGTGTCGCCGGCTACCAGATGCTGGCCGACGACAAGTCGCTGGCGACAGCGCCGCTCACGGCCTTCAATGTCGGTATGGCGCTCGGCGTCGTGCTGGTGGCAATGCTGTCGCGCCTTATCGGCCGGCGATACGCCTTCATCACCGGAACCGGCATCGCCGCGGCTGGGGCCGCCCTTGCCGCCGTTGCGCTCTTCCGGGAGAGCTTCTGGCTTTTTGCGTTCGCGCTCGCCATGCTCGGCTCGTCGAACGGCTTCACCCAGAAACTGCGGTTTGCTGCAGCCGACGCGTCTCCCTCGTTCTACAAGCCCAAGGCCATCTCGCTGATCCTTGGTGGCGGCATCGTCTCGGCGGTGCTCGGGCCTCAGATCGTCATCTTCGCCGGCGATCTCTTCGCACCGGTTTCCTTTGCCGGGGCCTTTGTCGTCCTGATGCCGATTTGCCTGGTTGCGGCGCTGTTCTTCGCGCCGCTTCGGTTGCCGGAGCCCGGCGCGATGGCCAGCGACCATCACGACAAGGCGGCCCGTCCGCTCAGTGAGATCGTTCGCAGCCAGCGCTTCGTCACCGGCATGATCTGCGGCATTTCGAGCTATGCTCTGATGACCTTCATGATGACCGGCGCGCCGGTCGCCATGGTGGTCGGCTGCGGCTTTTCCACGGATCTGGCGACGCTCGGCATTCAATGGCACGTGCTCGCCATGTTCGCCCCGAGCTTCGTCACCGGCATGCTCATCAGCCGCTTCGGTGCCGAACGCATCGTCGGTTGCGGCCTGTTGCTCTTGATGGCTTGTGCCGCAGTCGCGCACATGGGCATCGAGCTCTGGAACTTCTGGGGCGCCTTGGTGCTGCTTGGTCTCGGCTGGAACTTCGGCTTCATCGGTTCGACGGCGATAGTTGCCAGCAGCTACCGTCCGCAGGAAGCCGACAAGGTGCAGGCCTTCCACGACATCATCCTGTTCACCACCGTGGCCCTGTCGTCCTTCGCTTCTGGCAAGGTGTTGACCGCCTATGGCTGGGACACGCTGAACTCGGTTGTCTGGCCGGTCACCATCGTCTGCCTGGTCCTTCTCCTGCTCCTGAAGCGTGCGCCGCGCAAAGCCGCCGCCTGAGCCTGTTCTCCTGAAAGAAAACCAGTCGCCGCAACGCCCGCTTCGTGGCGTTTTGCGGGGCTTGACGATCTCCCGTTGCAACCGCACTCTGGCCGCGCCGTGAGGGGTGCTGCTTGAGGAGGTGGTGCGTGATTCGCGGTTTTGAGGGGCCTGCGGCCGGGAGTGAGTCCGCGGGTTGTAACGGAGGGTAATGCGAAATGACCATTTTGTTGGGCGTTATCGCATGCGGGTTGCTCGCGGTGGCTTACGCCATCTGGGCAACACAGTCGGTGATGGCCGCCGACCAGGGGAACGCCCGCATGCAAGAAATCGCAGGCTACATTCGTGAAGGGGCTCAGGCCTATCTCACGCGTCAATACAAGACCATTGCCATTGTCGGCGTCGTCGTATTCATCGCCGCTTGGGTTCTTCTTTCTCCCGCCGCCGCTTTCGGTTTCCTGATTGGTGCAATCCTTTCAGGGGCTGCGGGCTTCATCGGCATGCATGTTTCGGTTCGGGCGAACGTCCGCACTGCCCAGGCGGCTTCCGTCAGCCTCGCCTCCGGCCTCGACATCGCTTTCAAATCCGGCGCAATCACCGGCCTTCTCGTGGCAGGCCTGGCCCTTCTCGGGGTCTCGGTCTACTACGTCGTCCTCACGGCCGGCATGGGGCACGAGCCTGCCTCGCGCGAGGTGATCGACGCGCTGGTTTCGCTCGGTTTCGGCGCATCACTGATCTCGATCTTCGCCCGTCTCGGCGGCGGCATCTTTACCAAGGGCGCTGACGTCGGTGGTGACCTCGTCGGCAAGGTCGAAGCCGGTATTCCGGAAGACGATCCGCGCAACCCGGCGACCATTGCCGACAATGTCGGCGACAACGTCGGCGACTGCGCCGGCATGGCCGCCGACCTCTTCGAGACCTATGCCGTCTCCATCGTCGCAACCATGGTGTTGGCGGCCATCTTCTTTGCCGGGACGCCGTTGCTCGCAACCGTCATGGTCTATCCGCTGGCAATCTGCGCTGCCTGCATCATTACCTCGATCGTCGGCACGTTCTTCGTCAAGCTTGGGTCCAACAACTCGATCATGGGCGCGCTCTACAAGGGCCTGATCGTGACCGGCGTGCTGTCGATCCTCGGTCTTGGCGCCGCCACGTCCTTCACCATCGGATGGGGCTCGATCGGTACCGTCGCCGGCAAGGACATCACCGGCTGGAACCTCTTCATCTGCGGTATTCTCGGCCTGGTGGTCACGGCGCTGATCGTGGTGATCACCGAATACTATACCGGAACCAACAAGCGGCCGGTGAATTCGATCGCCCAGGCCTCGGTCACCGGTCACGGCACCAACGTCATTCAGGGGCTTGCCGTCTCGCTGGAATCGACGGCGCTGCCGGCAATCGTCATCGTTGGCGGCATTATCGCGACCTACCAGCTCGCCGGCCTCTTCGGCACCGGCATCGCCGTTACCGCCATGCTCGGCCTTGCCGGCATGATCGTGGCGCTCGATGCCTTCGGTCCAGTGACCGATAATGCCGGCGGCATCGCGGAAATGTCGCATCTGCCGCCGGAAGTGCGTAAATCCACCGACGCGCTTGACGCGGTCGGCAACACCACCAAGGCCGTGACCAAAGGTTACGCGATCGGTTCGGCCGGTCTCGGCGCCCTGGTGCTCTTTGCGGCCTATTCGAACGATCTGAGCTATTTTGCCGCCAACGGGGACAAGTACCCGTACTTCGCCGACGTCGGTCAGATCTCGTTCGATCTCTCCAACCCCTACGTGGTCGCCGGACTGATCTTCGGCGGTCTCATCCCCTACCTCTTCGGTGGCATCGCGATGACCGCCGTCGGCCGTGCGGCCGGCTCGATCGTCGAGGAAGTGCGCCGGCAGTTCCGTGAAAAGCCGGGTATCATGGCCGGTACGGAGCGACCGGACTACGGCCGCGCCGTCGACCTTCTGACGAAGGCGGCGATCCGCGAGATGGTCGTGCCCTCGTTGCTGCCGGTGCTTGCGCCGCTCATCGTCTACTTCGGCGTGCTGCTTCTGTCGGGCTCGAAGGCTTCGGCATTCGCGGCACTGGGCGCATCGCTTCTCGGCGTCATCGTCAACGGCCTCTTCGTGGCGATTTCCATGACTTCGGGCGGCGGCGCCTGGGACAATGCCAAGAAGAGCTTCGAGGACGGCTTCGTCGACAAGAACGGCCATCGTCATCTCAAGGGCTCTGATGCGCACAAGGCATCGGTCACCGGCGATACGGTCGGCGACCCCTACAAGGACACCGCCGGGCCGGCGGTGAACCCCGCGATCAAGATCACCAACATCGTGGCGCTCCTGCTTCTGGCAGTCCTCGCCTGATCGGACCCTGAGACGCAAAAAGGCCCGCGGAACATCGTTTCGCGGGCCTTTTAGTATTGAGTGTTTGCGACTAGTTGCCGAAGTCCTTGAACAGGCTCCGGGCTGCAGCCTGACCGGCACCGGGGCCCGTCAACAGCTGGCCGAGGAAGCTCGTTTCCTTGCCGCCGGTCGGCGTCGTGCGGGTCAGCATGTCGAAGACCTTGCCGTCCTTCAGCGTATAGTGCGCGAGCTGGCTGACGGTGCCTTCCTTGTCGAAATAGACGGCGAGAATCGACTGATCGATCAGCTTCGGCTTCATGAAGGCGACGGGGCGCTTGCGCGTCTGCGAGATGTAGTAGAACACTTCGTTGTCGAAGGTCGCCGTCGTCGAGGGCGTGCCAAGCGACAGGAGAACCTGTTCGCGGCTGGAGCCGACCGGAACGAGATTTAGCGTTTCCTGATCAACCACATAGCCCTGATGGAGAACTTCACCGACATTGGCGGACTGGCAGGCGGAAAGGGTAAAGCCGGCAATGGTAGCAACGACCGCCACGCGGCCAAGCGCCTTAAAATTTCTTCTCAAATACCGCTTCGTCAACGACAGCTCCCCTTGGAGTAACGATGGCAGATCCGCCATTGCAATTCGTGCCTGCTTCGGTAAACCAGCTTCGGCTGTCATGCAACAACGGGATGGGCGCTTGCGCGCATTTCGAGAAAGCCAAGCCCGAGCTTTGTGATGATTTTTGGACTGTTCAAAAGAAAAAGCGGCAACACCGCGATTGTCGAGCGGCAATATGCATTGCTGACGTCGGCTGCGCGCCAGCCTTACCTCTATACCGACCTCGATGTGCCGGACACGGTCATGGGGCGTTTCGAGATGCTGTCGGCAACGTTGATCCTCTATTTCCGCCGCACGCGCGCCTCCGCAAGGCCCGGTCAGGAAATTGCCCAGGAAATCATCGACGCCTTCTTTGAGGATGTCGACCATTCGATTCGCGAGCTCGGCGTCGGTGACGCCGGGGTGCCGAAGAAGATGAAGAAACTCGCCGCCATGTTCTACGGGCGCCTTGAGTCCTATGCGGCGGCACTCGAGGCAAAGGACACGGCGACCCTTGCTGCGGCGTTGAAGCGTAACTTCCATCCGGAGGGCAGCGACGAAGCACCTTCGATGGCAGCGCTTGCAGACTATCTGTTGGCGGCCGAGGCGCAGCTCACGGCAGTCGCGGAAGAGGCCGTCGAGACCGGCCAGTTGCACATTCCGCCCGCCGGAGCGTAATAGGAAGATCATTACGCCGTGACCGGGAAACCCCGGGCGGCGGCTGCATTCGCGCTTGGGAGCCGTTCGAGCCAGCGCGAGGAAGGACTGAAATCATGAAAGACGACAGCCAACCGGCATTTTCCTATCCGGTGCGGGTAGGCCATATCTCGGCCAACGCGGTCAGCGTGCATCTATCCGCCAATGAGCGGGAGAGAAAGGCCCTTGCCGAGCTTTGGAACATCAAGGAGGTCCTGTCGCTCGATGCCGACCTGCAGATCGCGCGCTGGAAGAAGGATGGCGTGAAGATCAAGGGAGACGTCAAGGCGCGCATCGTGCAAAGCTGCGTCGTGACGCTGGAGCCGGTTGAAGCCGAGATCGACGAACCGGTCGAAGCGATCTTCGTGCCCGAGGGATCGCGGCTTGCCCGCCAGGCGAGCAACGACGGCGGCGAGATGATTCTCGATCCTGATGGACCCGACATTCCCGACACATTTGTCGGCGACACGATCGACGCCGGCGTCGTCGTCAGTGAACAGGTGGCGCTCGCCATCGACCCCTATCCGCGCAAACCGGGTGTGGTTTTCGGCGATCGCATCGAAAGCACATCTGCGGATGACAAGAAGCCGAACCCGTTTGCGGTCCTGAAGGACTGGAAAAAGGACTGAGGCCGCCAAAGCTTCGCCTACAATTCGGTTGTCACGCAATGGAAAAGCAGTATTTTGGCCCCAAACCGGCCGAAAGAGCCGCCAAAGCGATCTGCCGCGTGCTTGGCTCAAGCGTCAGAGCAATATGTTTCGTCAGTGCGTTCCCTTGAGTGCGCGTCGGCGGCACGTGTTGTGTGGCAGAAATAAAGGATAAGACACGCGTGGTCAGAATTTCACTTGACGTTATGGGTGGCGACTATGGTCCCGAAGTCGTCATCCCAGGCGCCGCAAGGGCGCTCGAACGTCATCCGGACATCAAGTTCGTCCTGTTCGGCATCGAGGCGCAGTGCGCGGACCTCCTGAACAAATATCCGAAGCTCAAGGCCAACAGCACCTTCTACGATTGCGAGATCGCAGTCGCCATGGACGAAAAGCCGAGCCAGGCGTTGCGCCGCGGCCGCGGCAAGTCGAGCATGTGGAAGGCGATCGATGCGATCAATGCCGGTGAGGCCGATGTGGTCGTTTCCGCCGGCAATACCGGCGCGCTGATGGCCATGTCCGTGTTCTGCCTGCGCACCATGCAGGGAATTCAACGACCGGCGATCGCCGCGATCTGGCCGACGCTGAAAGGCGAGAGCATCGTGCTCGATGTCGGCGCGACGATCGGCGCTGACGCGCAGCAGCTCATGGATTTCGCGTTGATGGGCGGCGCCATGGCGCGCGCGCTGTTCGAAATCGAGCGGCCGACCGTTGGCCTCCTGAATGTCGGCGTCGAGGAAATCAAGGGACAGGAAGAGGTCAAGGAGGCCGGCCGCCTGATCCGTGAGGCCAACATCGACGGCTTTGAATATTACGGCTTCGTCGAGGGCGATGATATCGGTCGAGGAACGGTCGATGTGGTCGTTACCGAAGGTTTCTCCGGCAACATCGCGCTGAAGGCCGCCGAAGGCACTGCGCGTCAGATTGCCGAATATCTGCGCGCGGCGATGTCGCGCACGCTTCTCGCCAAGATCGGCTATATCCTGGCGAAAGGTGCGTTCGACCGCCTGCGCGAGAAAATGGATCCCCGCAAGGTCAATGGCGGCGTTTTCCTCGGCCTCAATGGCGTCGTGATCAAGAGCCATGGTGGTGCGGACGCCGAGGGTTTCGCGGCCGCAATCGATGTCGGCTACGACATGGTGAAGAATGGCCTGAAGTCGAAGATCGAACTCGATCTGGCGAAGTACCATGGCGCCGACGCGCCGCAGGCCCTTTCCGCCGGCATGAATGATGAGGTTTGAATATATGATCCGTTCCGTCGTTCGCGGCTTCGGTGCAGCATTGCCGAAACGCGTGGTCACCAATCAGGAGCTGGAATCCAAGGTCGACACGTCCGATGAGTGGATCGTGCAGCGCACTGGTATCCGGCAGCGCTATATCGCCGGCGAGGGCGAGACGACCGCATCGCTTGGCGAAGGCGCTGCACGGGCAGCACTTGCCAATGCCGGGCTCACACCTGACGATATCGACCTGATCATCCTGGCGACCTCGACACCGGACAACACGTTTCCGGCAACGGCCGTCAACATTCAAGACCGGCTCGGCATGCGCCACGGTGCGGCCTTCGACATGCAGGCCGTCTGTTCCGGCTTCGTCTATGCGGTAACCACCGCCGATGCCTATATCCGCGGCGGACTTGCCAAACGGGTGCTGGTGATCGGCGCGGAGACCTTTTCGCGCATCCTCGACTGGAATGACCGGACGACCTGCGTGCTCTTCGGCGACGGCGCAGGAGCGCTTGTCCTGGAGGCACAGGAGGGTGAGGGGACAAATGCCGATCGCGGCGTCCTGACGGCAAAGCTGCGCTCCGACGGTGCCCATCGCGACAAGCTCTATGTCGATGGCGGCCCGTCGACCACGGGCACGGTCGGCCATCTGAAGATGGAAGGGCGTGAAGTCTTCAAACACGCCGTCGGCATGATCACCGATGTGATCGAGGCTGCTTTCGACGCGACCGGAACCACCGCCGACGATCTGGATTGGCTGGTTCCACACCAGGCCAACCGCCGCATCATCGACGGCTCGGCCAAAAAACTTGGAATCCCTCTCGACAAGGTTGTGGTGACGGTAGATCTTCATGGCAACACGTCGGCGGCATCCATTCCGCTGGCGCTGAGCGTGGCTGCGGGTGACGGACGCATCAAGAAGGGCGATCTTGTTCTGCTCGAGGCCATGGGCGGCGGCTTCACCTGGGGCTCGGTGCTCATCCGCTGGTAAAGAAATTGCTTAAGCAACAGACGCTTGACCGCAAAAGGCAAGGGCAATAGTCTTCGGTCGCTGATCGGCGTGCCAGACATTGGTGGGGGAAGATGAGCGGAAAAACAGTAACGCGGGCGGACTTGGCTGAATCGGTTTTTCGCAAGGTAGGTCTGTCACGGACAGAGTCTGCCGAACTGGTGGAAACCGTCATTGACGAAATATGCAACGCAATCGTGCGTGGCGAGAGCGTGAAGCTGTCTTCGTTCGCGACCTTCCAGGTTCGCGACAAGAACGAACGCATCGGGCGAAACCCGAAGACCGGCGAGGAAGTGCCGATCTCACCACGGCGCGTCATGACCTTCAAGGCGTCGAACGTGCTGAAGCAGCGTGTCCTGAAGGCGCATCTGGGCCGCAGGGCCAAGCAGAAACCGGTATCTCCCGTATCGTAAAGGCGGGCTGCCAACCACAAATGTGGTTGAAAACCCATCCATAAGCCGTTGAAATCGACCCGATTCGTGCCATCATCGGCACGATATCGGTTCATTGCGGCTACCGACGACTGAGTCGCGTGACATGGAATGGGATGCTATGGAAAAGAGCCCGGACGCTTTTCGCACCATCAGCGAGGTCGCTGACGACCTCGATCTGCCGCAGCATGTTCTGCGTTTTTGGGAAACCCGGTTCCAGCAGATCAAGCCGATGAAGCGCGGCGGTGGCCGGCGCTATTACCGGCCCGAGGATGTCGATCTTCTCAAGGGCATCCGGCACCTGCTCTACGATCACGGCTATACGATCAAAGGCGTGCAGAAACTTCTAAAGACCAATGGCAACAAGTTCGTCGCGGCGATTGCCAGCGGGGATCTCGCAACCGTCGAGGCGCTTGCGGCCTCAAGCAACGAGGAGCCGGCGCCGCCGAAAGCCGGCCTTTCCGAGGAAGATCAGATCGTCGGCCGCGCCAAGGCGCCGGCAAGCCGTCGCTTCTTCTCCTTTGGCGGCAACAGCGATGACGTTCCGGAAATCTCGCTCGGCAAGTCCTCGTCGGTGGGCAAGGAGGATCGTGCTCTGCTGCAGGAGGCACTCTATGATCTCCTGGAATGCAAGCGACTGCTCGATCAGGTTCGCTGACCGCACGCTTCAGCCCGCGCCTGCGCAGCCCACCGGCCGTCTTTGGCAAAGCGTCGTGACGCCAGATCCTTTCAACGGGCGATAACGTGCGCAGCGTTGGCCAAGGTTGGAGATAAGCGGAGTGGCAGCCGCTATCGTGCTGCCGTCATGTGTGGCCGGACGCTCCTGTTCGTGCGTCGGCGGGTCGCTCGCAAGGGACTGCAGCGAACCGGGCTACGGCCGGTTCGCCAGAGATCATAAGCGCTAGTAGGAAAGCCGGAAGCCACCAGGGCTTGAAGCGCTGACATCGGGCTCCGGGTAGGGGCCGGTCCACTGCGCATAGGTGGTGTTGGTCGACCCTGATGTCGCGCACCCGGACAAGGTAAGAAGTGCGATCGCTGTCAGTGCCATAAGAGACTTAAGAGGCATGGTTTTCTCCTAAAAGGGGAGACACTCCAGGCCTCAAGGGCCAGTAACAAACTGTCCCTCAAATCATCTTTGATAGCAAGCTCACGTTGCGTTAGGCAGCATGTTTCGAGCGGCGCGTTTCAGACTTGGTGAAAGTTCCATTGCCGCGGATGCAGGTTCAGCAAACCCGCACCAGAAATCATCTGTGGCAGAGCAGCGGGTGGCCAGCCTATTCGCTCCGACCGTCACTTATCCACCAGGGACATTTCTTTTTCATGCCGACTTCGATTTTCCCGCTTGCGCTCTAAGCGTTGGTTATATAGGGATTTCCTCGGTTCGGAGCGTAGCGCAGCCCGGTAGCGCACTTGACTGGGGGAAATAGCCCCTCAGCCCGAATTCTTCCCCAAATTCAAATCGTTACCGTCTTCGGCAGCATTGCTCGTGGGACTTTTCGTGGGACGTCCTGACGCTGCGTTAAGTGCGTTCCTCACGTCGTCGTCGACCGCGTGCGCATACTTCGTCGTCGTCTTAATGTCGCGGTGCCCGAGCAGGATCTGGGCAACCCTGAGGTTTGACTTGCGCAGCACGCGAGTGGCGGCCGTGTGCCTCGTGTCATGGAAACGGAAGTTTTTTACGTTGGCGTTCGGGACGGCGCGTCGCATTGCCGACTTAAGACCCGAATCGGTGGGGGGATAGCGCTGGCCTTTGACGAGGTTCTGCTTTTTCAGGGTTCGCTTGGCCGCATAGGTGAACACCTTCGTCGGATGATGGTCTTTCTGTTTCCAAAGGAGTTCGAAGATGTCGTCCGACATTGGGATGGTGCGGATCTTGCCGCCTTTGCCGGTGACGGTGAAGCGCTTCGAGAAGAAATCGACATGCGGCCAGTCCAGGCCGAGGATCTCCATGCGCCGGCAGCCGCTAAGGAATGCAAACTCCACAGCGTCATCGTAGCCGCGCTCGAGTTGCTGCATGATCGCGTCTTCTTCCTCGATCGAGGCTTCGCGGACCCGCTCTTGGGGCTCCTCGAGCATATGCTGTCCGAAGTCAAACTCGGCGACGGCGACTTTCCAGACGTTCTTCGCACGCAGGCGGATTTCACGGAGCGGCTGGGTGCAGGTACGGTTTACCGTTGCTGGGCTGACGAACGGTGACTTTGGGTTTCCCTTAATGCGTTCGCCTCGGCGCCGAGCGACGAGGCTGGCGATCACGCTATCGGTAATAGCGGTTAGGTTCGTCTTCGCGCCGATGTGTTGCTTCAGCCATTCGAGATTCTTAAGGGTGGTTTCGGGCGCGGCATTGTGCTGGCCGATCTCCATCCACCAGCGGGACGTTGCTAGATCAAGGGTAAATTCCTTGCCGAAGAAGGCTGCTTGCTCGGCTAGTTCCGCATTGGCCTGCTCTTTCCGGGCTTCTTCGAGGCGGACTGCTTCTCGCTTCTTCGTTGCACCAATATCGCCTGAAAATCGACGACCCCGTAAGACGAAGTCATAGGAATAGGTGTTCTGACCCTTTCTTTTGTAGACCGACATTTGGCAGAGCGCTCCTCGATGAATGCGGACAGATCGGCTTCTGTGTAGCGGCGTGTCGGTCTTTTCTTGCCGAGACCGGTGTTAATCCACCTCAGGAGACCTTCGTCCGTCAAGTCGCGGAGCTGGCGGGTCGAAATGCCGAGGCGCCCGGCCGCTTGCTCGGGGGTGAGCAATTCCATTTTCACAGCGCCTCCGTTGAGATAGCCAGACACATGTCACCTCAGGGCTCGGTTGGCGGCGACGATCGAGGCACGTTCGAGCACCAGGTCCTCGCCGATCAGGCGGTCGGCCAGTTTTCGGAATTCCTCTTCAGCCTTGCCAGCCGGAAGGGGCCTGATGGCACCGGTCAACTTCGGAGCGGTGGAGAGCGCATTTCGCGGCCGGCACGGGGTCCGAAGAGCGCGATCGCTTCGGTGCGGCACATGCGATTGTCCATGTCCTTGACGAGCTTCGCCTGCTTTCGCGTCCAGGCCTCGGGACCTGGCAGGCCGGCGGCGAAATAGATCACCTCATCCCAAGCGGCCTTGCAGGTGGCAACGGCGTCGCGCATGCGGGCTTCGCCGTAGAGATCGATGGCGACTGAGGAATAGAGATCCTGCGATGGTTTCGACTGGTCACCGACGATGTACTCGTGACCGTCGTGCAACAGGAACAGGGCGGCTTCCCATCGGCTACCGCCCTCGTTCAGGATCGCCTGCGCGCCCATCGTCGAATGCTGCGCGACGGAGAATGCAACGCCAGGATTGCGGCCGTCGAAGCGTGCGATCTTCGAGAGCGAATTGCCCATTTCGAGGAAGCATACTTCGGCGGGATCCGGCGAGGCGATATCGATGACCGATCCATCGGGAACGAAGGACCACACAGGTTGGGGAGCGAGGCGCGTGTTGACTGCCATTGGTCACCTCCACAGCGAGGCGACGACACGTACCACAACGTCGACCGCATCGTTGAGCATCCAGCCTCCGGCCACGCAGCACAGCGCGAACAGGGTCGCGACAATGCGGCGTGTCCGGAGGGGCGGTTCGCGAAGGGTGATCTGCTTGGGAGGATCAACGCGACCGCCGAAAGGGGTGAAGTAATTGTCCATGTCAGGCGACCTGGCGGACGGACTGACGGCGCGCGATCTTCGCGGCTTCGGGCAGGAGGCGCTTCAGCGTCGGCTCGGACCAGAACGTCAGCGTCTCGATGCTGACGTTCTGGTCCGCGAACGCGAGTTCGCGCATGTCGCCCGCCAATCGCTCTTCAAGCGTGCGGATGCAGCTAGGCGCCGCAGCGATCTTCGCTGCGGCGGTTTCGGAATGGCGTTGAATTCGGATCATTTGCGGCTCCTTGCAGTAGGTCGCCACAAATATAGCGATAAGCGCTAAATCATTGTCAAGTTCAAATGTAGCGATAATCGCTAAAGTTCAATCCCAGCGAAATGACGTTGAACGGAAAACGCTATGTCCGATCTGCATGCGAAGAGAAAGGCCGGGGCTCCCGGCCTTCTTGACAGGGGAAGGGGGGCTGCGAATGTGATTTCTCGGTTAACGTGCGGAGAAATAGGAAATGCGAGCGGCAGCTTTGTTGGTTTCGGCGATATTGCTTTCAGCCGGTTCTGCGATGGCTCGGGATCCTCAGGAGTGCGCTCGCCTTGAGGACTCTCTTCAGCGGCTGACATGCTTCGACAAAATGTTTCCGAAGGCCGGGGCAGGTGAACCCGCCAATGCAACCGCGCCGGCTTCTTTGTCTTCGGCCGCTTCGTTGTGGGAAGTTCAGGAAGAAGTCTCGCCAGTCGATGATAGCAAGGTTGTAACGGCCGCATTGATGCCGGCCAAATCCACGAGCACCGGGTTTGACAACGCATCAGCCTATCTATTGATGTCGTGCCGTGAGCAAACGACAAGCTTTATCATTTCGACAGAAATGTTCATGTCTGGAGAAGAGCCCACAGTCACAACGCGGATTGGAGGCGCGCCAGCAGTTACTGGGAAATGGTCTCGGTCTACCAACTACAAGGCGGTCGGCCTTTGGAGCGGCAAGGAGGCTATCCCCTTCATAAAGTCGCTGAAGGACAACGAGAGATTGTTTATCCGTCTGCAAGACAAAGATCGCGTTGACGCAGAGTTCGATCTCGCCAACGTCTCGGAAGTTGTTGAAAAGATTAAGGCTGCTTGCAAATGGTGAAGGCGTCTTAATCGACTTCGCGCTGGACCGAGTAAATCACGCGACCGACAATTCGGACGATCTCACCATCGCCGCCCGACAAATCGATTGGTTGTTGATGAAGCGGGTCATTAGACTCGGGTAGCAGCCAGTGCTTACCATTTTCATCCTGCCAAAGCTTCTTGACTGTCGCTTCGCGAAGCCCGTCCGAGCGCTCTGTTTCAATGATGTAACGACGGCCGGGCTTAGGCGATTCTCCGGTTTCCATCATGCTCGTGTAGATCAGCGCTGATCCCTCGGGATAGCGCCGGTTCATTGACGGTCCCTTGCTCTCCGCGCCGTACAGCGTGAAGTGACGAAATTCCGGCTCGTCAGGGACGGCGACGTCGTACCAATCGTCTTCATCCCACAGCGATGATTCCTGCCAAATGCCTGCGGCGACGTATTGGCGTATGGGGACCACACGGACATCGCTCCGCCTGGAGATGAAGTCTGACGGCGAGCAGTGCAAGATCTTCGCGAGCTGCTCCATTTGCTGGGCGCTCAGCTTCGTTTTGCCGTTTTCGAGTTTGTTGTAGTTGGTCAAATGCAAACCCAACGCGTCCGCAACCTGTTGCTGCGTCATGTTCTGTGATTTGCGAATTTCTTTTAATCTCATCATGTTACCATTTTAGCGAAATTCGCTATAGTACGATATCGCGCTTATCGCTAAACGTCACTTGACAACGATGTAGCGATTTACGCTATATATCCGTCATGGACTTGAGAACCTGGCGCACGAAATCAGAACTAACGATGGCAGAAGCAGCGTTGCTGCTCTCAATCGATAGCGCGCGTACTTATCAACGTTACGAGACCGGGGAGAACCGACCGGATGCTCCGATCATGGAGCGTATCCGTGTAGCCACATCTGGCGAGGTAACGCTCGATGCGATGCACAGCCTTCGATTGGACTGGCTGAAGCTGAACAAGTGCGACGCTGTTGGCGAACTCATCGAGGCAGCGGAATGATGGTGCCTTGGTTTGCATGTGGTCCCCCTTGATCTGATGGGCAGACCTTACGGGCGCGGCGAGCGCCTTTCACGGAAAGACTTCTGGAAACGATTTCCTTGATTTTCAGGGAGGATGGCTTGCGCACTATTTCTGACAAACAGGGCCTGACGCTAAAGGCGGCGACCCGTCGATCAGTCGACATGGCTGGGGGCGGCGATGCCTTGCAGCACGTTACGCGCGTTCGTTCGTCGTATCTCTCCAAATGCGGCTCTGCCGGCGAGGACAACGCCGACAAATACCTGCCGATCGATGTTGCCACCGAGGCTGACATGGAGGCGGGCTCGCCGATCATCCTGACGGCCATGGCTGACATTCTCGGCTATCGAGTGATCCCGGTCGTCGAGGGTACTGACCTGCCGATCGCGGTCGCCCAGCCGACACACAAGGACCTCACGCACCTCAACCGGGAACTGATGGATGTGGTCCGCACCTTCAGCGACGCACTCGACGACGATCATGTCGACGGCCGCGAGAAGAAGGAAATCACACGCGAGATCGATGAGGCGATCAAGGCGCTCCACGCGCTGCAGCAGCGCATCGGCGGTGCTGCATGAGCAAGGCGCGCATCATCAAGATCGTCTGCCTCGGCTGCAGGGGCTCCGGAAAACTCGGCTGGATCGCTGGTCATTGCCCGCGCTGTGAGGGGCAGGGCAGGGTACCCGTCGCCAAGGCACTCGCCATGGCCGACGAACGCCATGCGCTGGCTGGCGCTGGTCTCGTTTCCGGCGACTACGGTCTGTCGACCGCAAAGCGCCTGCGCAGCGAGGCCGCGGCCATCTATGCAATCGCCGGTATCAGACCCCCTTGGCAGCTGGAGGTATCGCGATGACCGAACCTCGTCCCCAGAGCCGCCGCGAACGCCTTCGCTCTGAAAAGGGCTTGCAGCGGAAGGAACTGCTGCGCGCAATCCGCAAAACCTTGAAGGCCTGGCGCGATGGCGCTGAGGTCGAAGCCAGCATGGAGCGCATTGCTGACCTCATGGACGGGAGGGTGAAGTGACCCATCGGTCGCCTTCAGCCCAGTCAGAAACGTCATTTCGCAGAAGGCAGCGTTTGCCTCAAACCTGCATTGATAGCCTCTGTGAAGTCGGGAGGTTCAATACCATCTGGGCCGTGGCCTGGCACCTGTCTGAATATTGCCCAAAGCATCATCGGCAGTGCTCGCTCGTCAGAGCTGTCCTGCGTTGTGATACGAAAGTAGGCCTGCATGATGGTGTGCCTTTGCCGGGCGTCATCCATGAGCAGCAGCGATCGGATGATGAACCGGACTACAATTTTCAGAAGCCAGAAGTACACGGCAACTGGGACGGAGACCACCAAGATGCGTCCGAGTTGCTGTGCAATCACGCCACCGGCGCTTGCGTTCAGGACCAAAGTCTTGAAATTCAATGGACTAACAAAATCAATGATGGCGCGCCCACCAAAAACTGCCGTCAAGAGCCCCGCAAGCGCGAGACCAATGAGACAACCGATACTGTATTGCAATGCCTTTTCGGCTTGTCGGGCTCGATCATCCCAAAGACTTGTTACACCTCTAAGCTTCAATCGCTCGTTGATTGCAGTTTCCGATGCAACAATACGCGCCTCCGCAGAGTGTGTGAGTTCTTCCAGCCGTTTCTCCAGCGCCGAGGCCTTTTCTTCAGTTTGCGTCATGGCGTCATTAACGCTCTCGATCGCAATATCCTGGGTGGAGATTTGGCTTCGTTGGACCTCTCGCAGGTGCTCAATTGCACTAGATGCAACCTGGAGTTCATCCTTGAGCTTAGACATTCCAAAGGAAAGGTGATCTCCGTCGCTTTGAAGGCGAAGGTAAATCGCTCTCAAGGCCCCGTAGCGGATCATCCCCACCCTTGTTTGCTCCCGTACCGTGTTCGAAATCTTGTTAGGGTCAAGTTTCCGAGGGTCTTGAAGCAGTTCGAAGACGATTGCGCCTGCCAAAAAATCGACGAACGTATGAATTTGCTCTGGGGTTTTGAATGGCGGCGGATTCGTCTTCGTGAGAGCCTTTCTAAATTGCTCCACCCCAAAATCGTCGAGAACGGGCATTGGGGACCTAACCATCTCGTCTTTGACAGTCACTGGAAACTGGCTAAAGCGCGGCAGAAGCAGTTCCCGAAGGGCAACCCAGCTGGTGTCCATATTCCCACTAACACCGGTTTCACCGAAAGGAATGCTCAGCGTTTCGAAAAGCCTCTCGTAGAGCCGTGGCTGCATTTCTGCAGCGTTGCGCGCCTCAACTGGGCCTCGTTCCCCACCGTATCGTTTGGGTTGGTTTGTCAGGAGCTTAATCAACTCCAATTCGATCTCGTGCATCGAAACTCTCCCTCAGCGTGCGTCAGTTATTCACGGTTTCGATGGGTTTGCCATTCCCCTGGATTCGGCTTGCACAGGATATTTGCTCTCGGCTGGAGGGCCTCTGGTGGGAGGGGAAATGTCTAGGGTCCGCCTCTTCATCGTCACCAACGATCCGGGGCGTGCCCTCGGCGAGGCGCTCGGCTGCGCCACGATCAACGCGCCCGACTGGTGCCCGGTGGTCAGCGATGCGGTTGAGATCCTCCGCCTTCCTGACGGCGCGAAATGCATCGGCGCGTGGTTTGGCCCTCGGGCATCCGCACAGGAATCGGCCTGGCGTGAGCGCCGAATGTTCGGCGGCATCGTCTTCCTCACTGACGAGGATTGGCAGCGCCTTTCCGCATGGATCGCCAAGCGCAAGGGCGGCGCGGTCACCGCACCCGAACCGCCGGCGATACCGCCGCGGGCTGTGGCCTCCCGCCCGAACCTCATCCAGCAATTTACCTGAAAGGAGCTGAACCATGGGAAAGCAAGTCGCCAAGATCGGGTTCTTCGAGCCGTACCAGCGCACCGAGTTCTGCCTGCTGGCTGCTGAAGCAGGCATCGCCGTGCCCGACGTCGCAGAGATGATGCGCGTGCCGGCCGCTGCTGTGCGCAACGCCATCGTTCTGTCCTTCAATCACAATCCATTTCGTGGCGGTGCACAGGCAGAGGATGAGGCGTCAGTCGAGAACCGCAGCACGCTGGCACGCAAGCACCGTGTCGCGCTGCTCGGCCATATCGAGGCCGGCGACGAAAAGACCATCACCGTGACCTATGCCAACCTTTCGCGCGCCATCGGCATGCGCCAGAAGGCCATGTTGTCGATCCTGCAGAAGATGCGCGATGGCGGCTATGTCGACCAGTTGCGTGAGGGCCGCATGAGCGTTCCGGCTGTGCTGCGCCTAACGCTCAAGGGTGAAGCAGCGCTCATCCGCTGGCGCGAGGCTGCATGATGTTGGAGCTGTTCAACGCAATCTTCTATTCGTTCTGGACCTTCATCGACTCCCTCATGCTGCTTGCCATCGCGACGCAGGGAGTTGTTGCCTTGGCGGCGATCCTGTTCGGCAGGAGGTCATGATGGAGCGACCGCGCATCCTCCTTGTTGTCGCGCCGTCGCGCCCGGAATGCCTCCGCACGGCACAAGCCTTCGGGATCGATGTCGAAGCGAACCTCAATCGCATCCGCTTGATCAGCACTTTGCTGGGGCTGCTCGGCTGGCATGAGGGCACTGCCTTTATCAGCCTCGGCCGGATGTTCTGGCCGATACCCGGTCGGCATCCGCTTTATCTAGCGCTGACGTCTCTTGAACGCTGCGGACATTTCCGGGCCGCCGAGGACCGCGATCTTGCGCCGCTGCGTGCACCGCACCCGACACTTGCAGTCTTTGAGATGACGACGCTTGCCGAGGGCGCAAGGAGGATGATGTGATCCTGGCGTGTCACGACTGCTCTCGCCAACTTTGTTTTTCGGGCCGGGACCGGCGCGGTGTAGCGGCGTCGTACGGTTGGTCCGAGAACCGCAACAAGTTCTATTGTGCCGGCTGCGCTCACCAGCTCGACAACCACGAGAGCGCAGCAGTGTCCATTGAGCACTACGGTCATTTCCGGGCTGCAGGGGAAAGCGAACTGGCGCCGCTGCATGCTGGGCAGTCTAGGGGGGTGGGCAGCACCGCTGAGACTTACAGAGGCCAGTTTTCAAGAATGGTGGCGCGAGGATGGAACCCGTGAACTCCAGCGATGCGATCCGTATCGCTGATGTAGGACTTGGCCGCGTGGATGCAATCGGCCACATATCTCTCAATAACATCGTACATCTCGCGAACGGAACGGTCGATAGCGCGGGCCTCATCACCATTGAGCGGCGAAGGCGCCCGGCGAATGGTGGCCTCTGCCATGTCCAAGATACTACCGACATCGACAAAGTTGAGGTCCTTTGGGTAGCCGATCGCGTCCTCAAACTGCAAAAAACTCTTGATCGCCAACGATTCCCTCAACTGGCTCACGGTATCGATCGCGGTTTCGATGGATCGAGGCTGCTCGGAGGGGGCCGGCCCCCAAACGAGGCGTTGAATAATCACCTCTTCCTGCAACATCCTACTGTCCCTCAACAGCTTGTGACAGAGAACAACATTCCCGTAGTTCTGAAGAGCGAAGGCGCTCTGCGCCGCTTCTTTGGCGTCGTGAATTTGCCTCTTCAGGTAAATCAGCGTTGGAACGGCGACCAGCACTGCAGCCCATCCACTTGCTGCAGCGAACCACTCGCGAACACAGTTCTCTCCCGGATCAGAGGCGCAAAGGGCAGTCCTCAAGCCAGCCGGAAACAAGGAGTTCCAGTAGAGAGCGCAAACGACCACGGTGCTCAGCACGAGCAGACTAAACAGCCACCCACTCCGATCCCACATATCACGCATGATCAGCGCGCCTCCATTAAGCGATCAATTGTAAAGCAATGTCTAACTCAATCAAGGCTAGCGTCTCGATGAGTGCCTCGCTGGAACTCTACGTTGAAGAGGCGCGCGGGATCAGCGTTGTCGATGCAGCAACGGCTCTTGGTCTCGTCGGTCCGAGCTTTAAGGGGAATCACGCGGGACCGTGCCCTGTTTGTCAGGGCAAGGATCGGTTCGCGATCAGCAGTCTCAAGGGCGCGTGGAACTGCCGCAATTGCGGCATCGGCGGCAAGGACGGAATAAGCCTCGTTGCCCATGCCGGGCATATCGACCTGCGCTCGCGTGCCGGTTTCTTGACAGCCTGCGCAGAGGCTCTCGGCAAGCCCCTGCCGCATGAAGCCGAGCGCGAGACCGAGTATCAGATTGACGAGCGTCGCCAGCGGATCGCGGCGCAGAAGGCGAAGAACAAGGCCGCGGCTGCCGAACGCGAAAAGCAGGACAACGATTACCGTGACCGCGAGGTCAAGCAGTCACGCGGCATCTTCTTCAATGCCTCGGCCGAGCCGCATGCCGATGTTGCCGCCTATCTGAAGGCGCGCACCGGCTACGATATGCCGGCCGAGGTGTTCGCTTATCTCCGCAGCAATGCGCGTTGCACCTATTGGCACGGCCGCGACGATCGCGGCCATGAAATTGCGCGTCATGTCGGTGTCGCGATGATCGCGCCCTTCGTCGACCTGGCTGGGCACGTGACCGGTTGCCACCAGACATGGATCGACCTGAACTGCGAGCCGAAGTTCCGGCCGGATCTCGGTCGAGATGACAAGGGCGAACCTCTGCCGACGAAAAAGATGCGCGGCACGAAGCGCGGCTCGATGATCCCGCTTTTCGGCCTGATTTCGTCGACACGATGGGTTGGAGGCGAAGGCATAGAGAACGGCCTCGCTATCGGCGGCGCCGAGCGGTTTCGGCAGGACACCTTCTACTTCGCGGCTGGTGATCTCGGAAACTTGACCGGCCCGGCTGATCCGGAATCGCGCTTTGCGCATCCGACCCTGACGAAGGCCGATAAGAACGGCAAGCCAAGGCGCGTGATGGTGGCTGGGCCGGTCCCGAAGGCCGACCAGGCGCCAGACGAAGCGATGCAGGTGGCGGATCACGTCGCCGAGCTCGTGTTGCTCGCCGACGGCGACAGCGAAGCGGTTTTCACCGCGGCCGCGATGGTGCGCGCCGAAAAGCGTTTGGCCCGAGACGGCCGGACGATCGAGACCTGGTGCCCGCCGGTCGGAATGGATTTCTCAGCATTGATGACGAGGTATTGACGTGGCGGAACGCAAGAAGCGACCGAACCTCCCCGAGGATGTCGCGCAGAAAATGGAAGAGTTCGCCGCGCAGCGAAAGTCCGAAAACCCCGAAACCCCTCTTGGTCCTTCGGACGAGCCGCCGGCTCACCTCTCGGCCGATCTTGAGCCCGACACTGGTGCCGTCGAGTATTGCGCCGAGTTCGATCACTCCGACACCGACAATGGCAAGCGGCTGATCACGCATTTCGGCACGGACTTCATCGTGCTGGCGCAGGAGAAGGCGAAACAGCCGGCATTCGCCGTCTGGACCGGTTCGCATTGGGATGTTTCCAACGGCGGGCCGAAGGCGACAGCGATCGCGCAGCGGCTCGGTGACCGGATCGCGCGAGAGATCGAGTTCATCAAGCCTTCCGCCTTTGAACAGATGTTCATCGACAAGGCGATCGAGGCGAGGAAGAAGCCGGAGGAGGATCGCAACCCGACGGAGAAGCGGCTCGCAATCGCGGCGGACAAGGCCGAGGAGGCGCATGGCAAACGCGTCAAGCGCCGGCTCGACCACGCTGTGACATCGAAGAACGTTGCGAAGATGCAGGCGGCGCTCGCCTGTGCCGCGCCGCATATCATGCGCTCGCCGAACGACTTCAACGCGAACCGGATGATGGTGGCGATGCAGAATGCGACGCTGGTCTTTCATCGAAAAACCGAGCGGCGGAAGAACCCGCGCCATAAGAGCGTGAGGGAGACGCCGGACGCCCCGGAATACATCGATGCCTGCGTAGATTCATCGCTCGAGGTGATACCGGGCCACCGTCGACGGGACATGATCACCCATATCGTGCCAGTGCGCTACCGGCCCGAAGCGAAGTGCCCGAAGTGGATGGCCTTCATCGAAAGCAAGCTGCCTGACAAGGATGTGCGCCGCCTGGTGCAGGTCAGCTCCGGCCTCGGTCTTCTGGGCATCACGGTACAATACCTGTTCTTCCACTATGGAGACGGTGCCAACGGCAAATCCGTCTATATGGAAACGCTCTGCCGGCTGCTCGGCGACGTCGCGGTGACACTGCCCGCGACGAGCTTGATCGGCGAAGGTGGATCTTCTGGCAGCGCCAGCCCTGACCTTGCCCGGTTGCACGGCCGGAGGCTGCTGCGCGTCAAGGAGTTGCCAGAGGGCGAGGATCTTCGCGAAAACCTCGTGAAGGAGCTGACGGGCGGCGAGACGATCACCGCGCGCGACCTCTTCTCCGGTTACACCGACTTCCTGCCGATCTTCATCGCCATCATGAGCGGCAACGGCTATCCCCGCATCACGGGCACCGATGATGGTATCTGGCGACGCATGGCCGTTATCCATTGGCCGAACAAGATCGCCAAAGAGGACCGGCGCGAGTTCGAGGAGATCGTGTCATCCTTCGAGCCCGAACATCCGGGCATCCTCAACTGGCTAATCGAGGGCGTGCGCATCTTCTTGCGCGAGGGCCTTGTGATCCCGGATGCGGTCGAGAAGGCGACGCAGGAGTATCGTGACGACATGGACCGCACAGCGGGCTTTGTTGGCCGATGTATCGAGCGGGACGCCAATGCCGACCAGCTACAAGGCAAGGACCTCTATCAGGCCTATTGCGATGACACGGTCGACCACGGCGGTAAGCCGATGAATGTCGCCGCGTTCGGCCGCGTCATGTCCAAGAAATTTCGCAAGGAACGAACCGCGACCGGCGTCGTCTACTTCGGCATCCGGCTCAAGAACGTGCCGAGTGGCAGCAGCGGCGGCATGCGCGAGCCTCCTCCTGCCGGGCGCGTCGATCCGCGCGAACCGTGGCCCAACGACCTGCCGTAGCCTCCCCGTAACCCCTCCTTTCAGGGTCAGTTCTGACCAGTTCGTGACGAGTTGATGATGAGTTCTCAAAGGCGGAAAGTGTAATGAAAACAATGATTATGATGAGTTGTGACGGGTTTGCGCACGTTCAAATAAATGGCGTTGGGGAGGTTCGGAGGGAAAAGCATGGTGATGCGAAGTAAACTCGTCAGACTGATCTAACTAACTGATTTCAATATCTAAAAATCTACATTCAACTAGTCATAAACTGGTCAGAACTGGTCAGAAGGAATTGAGGATGAAGAAAACGACCATCGAAGCTCTCCTGACTTGGGCTCTTACGAAGGAACTCTGCAAGGTCGGTGCTGGTGGTACCTACGCTGGGCCGGGATACGGTGTCGCCTGGAGTGGCATGCTGGAGATGGCAGCGCTAGGCACGATGGTGGACCGCAGCCCGAATGTGTACGGCGCCATCCCGAGCTTCGTTTACGAGGGTGAGCCCGCTGCCGACGCGGTGGTGGTAGGTGATGCCGTGCGTGCTCTTGCTCATGAAGGTTTCGAGATCGCGGATGGATGGAACCCGGTTCCTGATTGGATTGATGAGCTGGGGCTGATCGCTGAGGTCGTCGAGAAGCTTGCAGCCGAGCACCGTAAGCGCGCCGATCGTCTGAGTGGGCGCCAAATCCTGTCGCTGGTCATAACTTCAGCCGTGTTGGGTCGTGGCCCATTCTGGCAGGCCAACGGGCCGAAGGTCGTCATGGTCGAGCATCGGGGCAAGCCGGCTTGGTTCGTCATGCGCAAGGCGAAGGATCGCACCGGCAAGATCTACGAGTATGAGGACAACGGCTTCGATCAGCGTCGCCCGCGGCCATTGAAGGGCGCCTATCGCAAGTGGTGCCTTGATCGGTCCATCCGTGGCGACGTCCTATCCCGACTTGATTGGCGGCTTTGGCAGTCGGCCCTGGAGCTGCTGCACCTCCGCCTTTCGGCTCCGAAGTGCCTCGTTTCTCATGAACTGCTGCCGTTTCGACCGATCCGTGCACCATGGAAATCGGCTGTCGGAATTGCACAAGCTACTGACAATGTTGGATAAATAGAAATTTCTGCACGTCGTTGCGCGCGGCAGAAAGTTGACATAGCTTGGCCACACTAAAAAAGATCAGGTTCGACCCGCTGGACGAAAGCCCGGCGGGTTTTACTTTTGATGGCCCGGCAGATAGCAGCCTACTTCGGTCACGCGGAGGCTCGTGGCGTAGCCTCCTCTCTTATCGTAATTCCAGGACTAGAGTTTTGTCCTCCGACCGCATCGGCTCGTCTCTCCACCTGCCGTTGGACAAAGGACCCGATGAACGCGCCCAAGGTCAGCTTTGTCAGATCGACAAAATTTGCACTGTCGTACAGCGTGAGTGCCGAAAACAGTAGCGTGAGAAAAATAGTGGCGAGGGGCAAGCCAGTAAGGCCCAACTGCGTGAAACTGCCTGTAAATTTTCTAAGGCTGCTGAGCTTTATGTATTCGTTGATTGCATCTGTCTTTCCGTCGGCGATCAAGGGGGCTAATAGTTCATAATCCGCTGGAGGTATAATCGGGACATGAGTGGCACCCGCCGCCACGATAAGCCTGTAGCCAATGTATGCGCTCAAGATCGCGACTATAAACAGCATGATTTCAAGGATATTCGGGACGATGGTCCTGATGAGCACATGATCTTTCTCATCAATAAACACCAGTCCAGGTGGGCCGAAAAAGGCCTTGGCGGTGAAAACAGCCAACAAAGCCAGCACGGCAGTCAATGATATCTGGAACGGTCGCTTTGCCGAATACAGCAGGTTCTTATCAACGGAATCTCTGGGCTCCATTTTGTCTCTCCACAAATGGCAATTTCTGAAACAGACCGAGAGCGAAGATAGAAATACACGTTCTATTAGAGATATCAAAAATACGCTCGAAACTTTCCTCCATCAAGGTTTCGCAACGCGTCCAACCCTTGGGTACACAAGGCGCGTCAGGTCGCTTTGCATACTTGAAGGTTCGCGGACGATGATAGACGCCCACATAAAATTCGATCTGACGGGCTACGAACGTTCACTGCGCGATATCGAGCGCAAGCAGTTGCCCTATGCGATCATGCTGACGCTGAACGTGACGGCAAAGGGCGGGCGGATCGAGGTGCAGCGCGAGATGGATCGCGTTTTTGATCGGCCGACGCCCTATGCCAAGCGTGGCGTGGTGTATGACAGGGCGACCAGGCAGAACCTACAGGCGGCTGTCGTAGCAACGGGCGATCGAACCAAGGGCGGATTGCCAGCCACCGCGTTCCTTGGACCACAGATCGAAGGCGGGATGCGCACGCATAAGGCGTTCGAACGACAGCTGATCGATCGAGGCGTGATGAAGCGCAACGAGGTCGCGGTCCCTGCAAAGCGTGCGCCGCTCGATCGGTATGGCAACATGACGCAAGGTTTTCTCAACCGGGTCATGGCCGACTTGCAGATCAATTATCGAGGGGCCGGCGCTACGCGCGTTCGTTCCGACACGTCAGTCAAGCGGAACAAGAACTATAAGAACGCGCGTTTCTTCGCGGCCGAGCGCTATGTGACCGCGAACATTCACGACCACTTCGCCGCCGCCTTCGAATGGGCGGTTCGGACGGCTCGGTGACCGGTCGATCGGGTTCGCGGGTCCTTCCTGGCGAAGTCCGGCCTACGGGTATTTGGCACCGCGGTGGTTGTTCAGTCTGAGCGATTTTTTGAAGCCTAAAGTCGGAGCCTAAAGAGGCCCGCTAAAGTCGAGCCCTAAAGATGAGCCTTGCTGCTGAAGTCATGACGAAGAGCGCGTTTGCCGCTCATGTCGGCGTCAGCGCCGGGCGCATCTCGCAGTACATCGCCGAGCGGAAAATCCACGGAGAGGCACTCGAAGGCGAGGGCCGGAACGCGAAGATCCGCACGTCGGTTGCCATGGAGCAACTGCAGCGGACGCTCGACCCGAACCAGCGCTTCGGCGCGAACGGGGCCGCGACGCGTTCGGTACCGGCACCAGCCGCTGTCGATCGAGCAGCTGCCGTCGATCGAGCTGATGTCGTCGCCAGACCGCCGGCGCGGGAAAAGCCGCCGGTCGTCCTCGATCCCTTCATCGACGAGGTCGCGGCCGAAAAGCTGAAGCAGCAGAAGATCACGACCGCGCGCATGGAGCGCGAGGAAGCGCTCGAGCTCGGTCGGCACATGCTGACGGACGATGCCCGCCGCGAGATGGTCAAGGGGGTGGCCGAGGCCTTAAAGGTTGGAGCAGGGCATCCCGGAAATGGCGAAGGCGCTCGCGGCGCAGTTCGCGGTCTCGACCCATGACGCAATGCACGTGATGCTGAAGGCGTTCCGGGAGCACCGGGCGAACAAGGCAAAGACGTTCGCAGCCGCAGCGGCCGAGATGGACGAGCACGTCGAGGACGATCAGCCGTGACGGTGGTTTTCAATCCGGAGAAGCTCGCGCTCAGCGTGCTCGCCGAGATCTGTGAGCCGCCCGCTGCCGTCGACTATCTCGCCTGGGCAAAGGAGAACATCGAGTTCTCGGAGCGCATCACGGACCATCCGGGCAAGTACAACGAGGACCTGGTCCCGTTCTTCTCGGAGATCCTGCGGGCACTGTCGCCCGAGGATCCATGCAACATCGTGAGCCTTGCAAAGTCGGCGCAGATCGGTGGCACCATCTGCGCCAACATCTTCACGCTCGGCTCGATCGACATGGCGCCCGGCGATTTCCTCTACGTCCACCCGACCGAGGAGAACGCGTCGCGCTGGTCGAAGACGAAGCTGATGCCGCTGGTGCGAGAGATGCCCGCCGTCGCCAAGCTGTTCTCGCAGAACGGCCGCGATGCCAGCAATTCGGTGCTCTACAAGGAGCGCGTCGACGGTCGTGGCTCCATTCAGGCCGCCGGCGCAAACTCGTCGGCGGGTCTGTCGATGATCTCGCCGCGAAAGCAGGTTCAGGATGACCTTGCCAAGTGGCAGATGAACGATGCCGGTGACCCGGAAGTCCAGGCGGACAGCCGTAGCAAGGCCTTCTTCAACGCCAAGGTCTTCAAGATCTCGACGCCGATGGTCGAGCCTGGATGCAAGATCACGGCGAACTATCGCGAGGGGACGCAGGAGAGCTACCACGTTCCTTGCCCGCACAAGGAGTGCGGCGGGCTGCAGGAGCTGCGCTGGGAAAACATGCGGGATCATCTCGATCCGGAACATCCCGAGAAAGCGCACTTTGTCTGCATCCATTGCGGTGGCGAGATCCATGAGCATCACCGGGAATGGATGGCGCTGCCGAGGAACGGCGCCAAGTGGGTTGCGAAGTACCCCGAGCGGGCGCGTCGCCATCGGTCGTTCCGGATCTGGATGGCCTATTCGCCATTCGAGCGATGGGAGAACCTGGCGCGTGAATGGCTCTCGGTGCAGGCTGGTGGCCCGGAGAAACGCGAGAACGGATCGGGCGCAGAGCAGACGTTTTTCAACGACTGGCTTGGTCTCGCCTACGAGGCGGACAACAAGGCTGTCGACTGGGAAATCCTGCGCGACCGCGCGGCCGTTGCCGAGAACACCTATCGCGGGATCGTCCCCGCCGGCGTTCTGTCGCTGGTCTGGGGCATCGACGTGCAGGGTGATCGCGTCGAATGTCTGCTGGTCGGGTACGGCAGGAACTGCCTTCGCGCAGTCGTCGACCGAGTCGTGATCGACAATAGAGCAGGCAGCCATCTGCCAGGCTATCGCGTCCATTCCGGTCACATCTCGGAACCGGAAGTTCGAGCCGCGCTCGACGCCTTGATCGTGCGGGAGTGGACCGATGAAGCCGGACGAAAACGCGCGGTCGACATGACGGCGATCGACGGCAACGCCTACACCGACGATGTCTGGAGCTGGGTGCGCAAACATCCGCGCTCCAAGGTCATCATGGTGCGCGGCGGCAACAACGAAAACGCGCCGCCGATCGCGCAGGCGCGGGAGTGCGACAACAAGGGCCGGCCGAAGAAGCAGAAGTGGTCGTCGCGGTTTTACACCTTCGCGGCTTCGTCGTTCAAACTGCGGCTCTACCGTGACTTCAAGAAGGACGATCCGCAGCGGGCCGGGTTCATCCGGTTCGCCCGAGGCTTCGAGGATGACCTGTTTCAGCAGGCGACATCCGAGAGCCGCGTCGCCGAGAAGACCCGCAGCGGCCACACCCGCTACGTCTGGACCCTGCCCAAGGGCCAGCGCAACGAGGTGCTCGACATGCTCAACCAGAGCCTTGCCGGAGCCTATCGCCTCGGCATCCCGTACTGGACCGAGGAACAGTGGGACGCGATCGAGGATCGTCTCGGCAAGCTTGAGCCACCGCGTCAGGGAGACCTCGAGGATCACATCAACCAGGTGCCGCCGCAGTTGCCGGTGGCATCGGAACCGACCCCGGAAGCACGTCCGGCTCGCCAGGTGAAGAAAACCCTCACGGCCGCCGAGGCCATGCGCCAACTCAACAACAGGTGACCGATGTTCACGACGCTTACGCCCGAACAGGAGGCGCTCTATCGCGGCCAGTTGGCCGAGGCCGAGGCCGCCCTGCACAAGCTGCTGCTCGGCAAGAGCGCGGTGACGATGAACTATAATGGCGAGAGCGTGACCTACAAGCCCGCCGACGAGGCGCGCCTGCGCAATTACGTCCGCGAGCTGCAGGCCAAACTCGGCCTGATCCGTTCAGCCCGCCGCCCGGGAGTGCGGGTATGAACAAGGGCGTCATCCTCGACCACAACGGCCGACCGATGCAGCGCGCGTCCGTTCGCCAGCGTGGCCTTCCGGTCAGCGACGGGGTGCCGCGCTCGGTTTCCGGTCAGTCGGCATTGGAAATCCCGCTAACGTTTGGAAAGCGCCGGAAATGCTGGTAATTGCGGTAAACTCGCGGCGCACGAAATCCAGCGCCATCGGCAACTTAGGTTATTGAAAAAATGGTGATCCCGGCGCGATTCGAACGCGCGACCCCCAGATTAGGACTTTGAAGGTCAAACTTGCTTCGCACGCGATTGAGAGCCCCCCGTAGTAATTCCTGCGCCGGAGCCAACAAGCGCCGTTTCCCAAAAAAAGCCATTCTGGAATGCCGCCAGATAATGGAGCCATCCTAGCTCGCCATTTCCAAGGCCAGCCAGAATCGAGTAAAACACGACTGGGCTCACCAAGAGCGCGATGAAGGTGTTGGGACGGCCTAGATAATTCCCCAAGGCACGGATGCTGACAATCTTGTCAGATGGAAGCGATCGGAGGGCGACCACGAGCGAACTGACGACGATCCCTGCGCACATTGCTATGCAGAGTGCTATCAGGCTCGCCGTTTGACCGCCGACGTCGCCAAATCCCAGCCCTAGCGCCGATGAATAAACGCCCACTCCGAGGTAGTTAAGCGCAACGAAAGCAAGACAAGCAGCGACAATTCCCACTGTTTTCATTGCTGTTTCCCCCTCTCATCTTCGTACGCTCTCAGCACGTCGGCTCGCTTATCCCATTCAGGCCGATGCGGCATGAATTGAACGAGATTGATGGTCTTCCCATCGATTATGATATCAAACATGGCCCGGCTCGGTATTTGCGGCCAAAGGCGACGCACCAGCATCGAATCTAAGGCCGCGAGAATTTGTCGCCCCTTCGCAGCGGCCTCTTTATCGTCCATTTGTAGCAAGCTGGCAGCAAGGATTCTGTAATGAGATGCAATGACCGCCAGTGGAACCTCGTCGTTTCCCTTGCCGGTTTCCTTGGCCAGCTTGTTTCTTTGAATATTTGCCCTCGCTGCGGCAGTAACGGCCCATTTCGTTTTTCCTGAGGCTAAATACCCTTCTGCAAGATTGTCACGCACGCTCACCAGAAGTGGGTGAGATTCATCTACGCAGTGTTCACCGTACTTCAGCCAAAAGCAATTCTGCATGAGGGTGATCAATTCTGCCTTCGAAAGAGCGTCAAGTGCTTCGGAGTAGCGGCCCTTGCGCAGCAACGTCCATCCTAAAATGTTTAGAAACCGACCTTGGAATTCATCGCTCCATTTGGAACTAAGAGCGGGCAAACCGTCGGGGTTGTCCTCTATTTCCTTATTGAGATACTTAATAATCTTGATGACCAACTCCTCGAGAGAAGGTGTGTCGTAATCGCGTTCAGCGGCTAACGCTATTGCTTCATAGTAAAGAGCCCACACATGATTAGCCTCAATTGTGTGGTCCCTCGCAGCGTATTGCGCTTGGCGAAGCCGTGAACTGGCAACCAATGATCGATAGTTTCCTGCTGACGCCAGGACATAGGACGTATCGAGGACATTCCAATAGAGTTCGTCGAAGTCGCGCGATGACACTTTTCTGTTTTTGTCGAGGCTGAACGATAGATCCATTAAGTAACCATTCAGATCATCTATCTCTGAATCGGACCGCGCGTTAGCTAGATCGAGAATGATGCTTCGCCACTCTTGACTGCCGACGGCGCCCCCTAACATCATGAAGACAACCGAGTTCCCTAGAGCCAAATTGGATATTTCGGATCTATGCTTCACGCGTTGTAAGTTTGCTCTGGCTGCATCGAAGCGGAGAAAAAGTTCCGCTGATTTCGGAGTATCCCACTTTCCGCCTTGCCCTAGAGATACTAGTGATGCTGTGGCGAGTATTTGCGCAAACTCTGAAACCCCGTCGTCTCGATCTTGCACCAATCCTTTAGATGAAATCGCCTCTAGCCTTTCAACCGTCTGCCTAGCTAGCGGAGGGCGAAGCGCCCCGCTAATCAACTCGAACGTTTGCTCGAGGTCGCGACTGATAGCGGGTTTCACGGTTTGCTTGAGTTGACGCAGCAATTCGACTGCACGATGGGAATCCCGCATCGTCCACGCCGAAATTATGGCCCCCATGATTTCGGCCCCCTCGCTATCTTCACCAGGCAAGATGGGGTATTTGAAGAGCGCTTCAGGCGTCTTCTCTTCGCAGAAGGGATTCAACCCCCGTGCTGCAGTTTTCCATTCAATGTTCTTAAACGTTGTGATAATTGATCTGTCATCGGAGTCTAGTTCGGGCGAGAGCGAGTAGTCTCTTTTGTAGACGGCCCAGGCATTAAACAGTCGAGCAGCAAACGGGGGGTGGCCTTGCTGATTGTATTCTATGTATTTCCCCAAAGAATATCCTACATGGTACGTTAACAGGCCAATTGTTTGCATGAAGAACGGGAAAGCGGTTTCGTTTTGGCGCCTTCCTACCGGGCTAAACATGCTGCGCAGGGCGTACTCGTCTGCTTCTATCTCCGCGTGCGAGCCAAGGGCGAGCGGAGTTGACTTCACCGAGGTGAAAGAACTCATGGATTCTAGAGTCCATTGATCACTACGGGGATCTTCCGTATGTCCCAAGACGACATGGCCGATCTCGTGCGCAATAAGCCAACTCAACAGCGCCATTGCTTTAATCTGCATTAGCGAGATTTCGACTTGTGCAATATCGTCCTTTGGATCGCTGGGGACCTTGACATCAGGGTCCTGAAGGTAGCGACCCACCCTCCGAATGAAGTCTTCATCGCAGACGATGGCCCGGGAGTAACTTAGAGCGGTGCAGTTGCAACGCAGCCCGGATGGAATGTTCTTTGCTTTCGCGTTAAGCAAATAAAGGTATATCCCGCGTGGACCGTACGGCACATTGACTTTGAGTGGGTCGTTCCACGGGTCGTACTTAATGGCGGCCCTAGCAGTGACTTTTACGAGCGAGGCGTATTTCCAAGATAGATTTTCAGGTTTGGATATAGTAGTCAAAAGCCTGTCGGTCTGAAAACGACGATAGACCTCCGTCAGCTGACTTCGATACGTCAAAACTGAAGTTGTCGCGCCGACAACTAGTAGAACGAGGGCTATCACAGCGATCGTTCGACCTACGCCTTGGAAGCGCCGAGACACCATGTTGGCCTCACAAAACTGATTGACCCTTCATTGACCCGAAGTCAGTGGAGCCCATTTGACGTTGTCACCCATGGACGCCAAAACCGCCGTCTTTCCTCAAGTTTGCACACTTCATCTCGCTGAGGAGTTTAGGCCTCGCCTACGAAGCACGATACGCCACGAGTTGAGCGCGTACGAGTGAGTTTTGCGAACTATCCGTCGATGGGACCCTGGTCTTGTCCAATACAACACAAGAGGATTTGGACCTCTCGAACTTTAAGATCTGGAAGTGCCCCGGCCCGATATTCTCTGTGCGCACGATAATTTCGGTGCAGACCGATCGTACCGTCCGTCGGTGGAGGTACGCCGTGCAAACAGGGTAATTAAGCGCCTACCGGTTAGATGTCCGCAAATCCTCGCGCCTACCTCCATCGACGCCCTGAGTTTCGCTGCGTCGATATCTAGATGCAAGGCGGCGCCTATCAACGAGTTTTGTCTAAGTGGAGCCACCTTACGCAGAAATTCCATGCGTCCCCCTACGCGGTTCTGCGGTAGAAATTCGCCACGACGAGTTCTTTGCTCGCTCGGAGATTCCAATTTGCGACATGCTAATATAGGGATTTTTAAGATGGGAGGGCTGGGGGGAGATGTATGAACTGCAGCAGCAACGCGCTCTAGCTGCTCGTTGGTTCGGCAGAATCGAGAAAATCGAAAACATGCTCAAAGTTGGCAAATTCGGCAGGTGTGCCGTTTTCGATAATCCAGTTCGCCAAATTACGCTTTTCATCGGCGTTCACCTGCCATGTCTCGGGCTCTGTAGTTTTGACACCACGGACAGTTCTTTCGAAAGCGGGAGTAACGTCGATGAACGCTGAATTGTAGTTCTTTGCGCGTACCATAAGTTCGTCAGGAAATAGGTTTTCGATTCCTTTCGAAATGCGATTGCCCTGAAGAGGAGCGACAATTCTTCTGACCCCTGGCTTTGCCTGATTAGATTTTTGAACGTCGCAATCGTAGAGTAGGGTCACTCTCCTGTTAGTTAGCTGAGCTATGTTCGTGTCAAAGTGCTTCCAAATTTTGTCGAGGCCTCCATAGCCATTTGCATCAAGTAATTTCAGACCCTGTAGGCTCGCCTGCCTTCCCAAGAGCTCTGCGGCCTTATTGAGATAGTCGACATCGATCGATCCCTCGGCAAACAGAATTGGGCTTTGGCTCTCCCCAACCGCAGTCCGGATGTCGTCCTCGTACCGCGCGCTATCTCTAATGTGTCGATATGCGGCATCGAACTCGGAAAAGCGCTCGGCCCCAATTGCTTGCCCAGATGGTAAGTCAATGAGGCTGAAGCCTTCCGCACCTAGCCGCTTCTGCAGGCCAAGAACAAACAGTGGCGAGTGACTGGTCAACACAAACTGAACTTTCGGAAATAGAGAGATTAACTCAGGCAAGATCGAATGTTGAAGCTCAGCGTGGAGATGCAAATCAATCTCGTCTATGACGACAAGTCCGGATACCTCCTCAAGCGAAGAGAATACTGCTTCTGATGTATCGAAGTCCCTGATCAAAGTGAGAAAGATGTTTAGAAGTGCGGTCTGACCCGTTGAAAGGCCGAACAAATTGCCAACCACAATATTAGAATTTGCGCCGATCGAAATCTGGCGAGCTCCTCGAGAGCCAACGTTCCAGATTATCGGATCTTCGATGCGGAGGAGTGTCTGGACAAAGCGCTCAATTGCGGTTCTAAGTTTCGTTGCTGGACCGTTCGTTTGTTGCAGAATTGGAAATGTAACGGTTCCGGACGGGCCGTTGCCCACCGGCACCAACGTCATTTGGCGTTCTATAGCAAAACTATCGTAAATCACGTCGAGCAGCCAACTCTGATTTAGTCGAAGCGGCGCGTAATTGATCACCTGGCGATTGGAAACGTTTTGGGTACGGCTCGGATTTGAGTAGGTCGCGACGTTCCGCAGATTCTCAATATTAAGCCATGCCGGCTCTTCAAATCTGTTCGCCGGAAAATAGAGTAACGAAGATTTCGATATGGAGTTTCGTAGCTCCGCCGCCCTTTCCAAGGTGTCCCCGAAAATCGTCGAACGCTCTGTGGGAGGGATCCTATTCCAATTGCTGTCTATCGGAGTGTACCCAAACTCGCTCTCGAAATCTAAGCGGGCCCGCGATGCCTGAATCTCAGCTTGGAAAATGCCAGTCTCAAAATGGACATACGATCTGTAGAATTGGCTGCCTTTCTTAATGTATTCAGGGCTTCTAAACTTGTAGACCTTCCCTTGTTCAACTTCGTTGTCGCCTGCGTAGGCGTGAGATTTAGCGGACAACATTGCGTTGACTATGTGGGACAGCACCACGCTTTTCCCAGCGCCATTTTGCCCAACGAATACAACGGGTTTGGGGTTACCTGACGCGTGGAATGGAAATGCCAGATCGAGACTCGTTAAAGGTCCGTAGTTTTCTAGCTCTACCCGTGTCAGATACATCCCAGCCACCACTCCAATGAACGCCCGATGGCGTATGCGTCGTCAGAGGCCTATCAGAGCTTGCTGCGTCGGCCTAGTGGGTCGGGCTAGTTGCGAGAAGGGAATTTCGCAGTGCTGATTTCTGGTAGTTACTTCTCTCGCTTGGGCACCATGTTTGGGCCAGCTGCCAAGCCTTAATTGGCCCGGCAGTTTCAAAGTGGTTCGCCAGAAATCGAGAACGTTCATTGAACTGCGTTGGCTAACCGATCCGTTAACCAATTGATTTCGTATAATCGTCGCAGACCCTCCGGTACTGCAAATCAGCGTTATCAGAGTTGGTGTCCGGAGGGTTCTCACACGTGACATTGAGCTTAGTTCGCGGACCTACGCCAAGGGAGGGGATGTTGAGCCCAGACGTGTGCGACACGTCGGCCATGAGCAGTAGTTGTGCTTTGTGTAATTTAGTATCACATTACAAGAGGGGCGAACGGCCATGGCGGATGTTGAGACGCTAAAGATTGTTGGGGAGGTCGCTGGAATTGGTGGCTTGGCGCTCGGTGTTTTCTTGCTGTTATTTCGAGAAATCATCCGGAAGAAGATTTTTCCACGGTTGCCAGCCGATGAAGCCTACAAACTTTTGCTCCTCATAACCATTGCGGTGTGGTCGACTGCGATCGTCGGCGTTGGAGCTTGGGTCTATACAACAACAATTCAGACTGCACTTGCGACCGACATCGAGGCAGAATGCGCCGTAGTAGTGGGCGGCAATGTCAGTTCCTCGACGATAAGTAATTCAAGTAATTGTCCAACAAAATAATGGTGCAGCCAGATGAGCAGGTTGCTTTGGACGTATCTCAGTGCTGGGGTGTGTTCGCTTTTGCTCTCGTTTATCCCCGCAGGAGCTGCCGTCCTCAGCACCAATATCGATGCAAAAAACTGTGCCGTAGCTATTGGTGGGGACTCAACATCAACTACTATTACTAGTATATGTGGGATTTCTCAAGAAATATTGAATGCTATTGTTCAGGAATTCAAAAAAAGCCGGGCGGATCTCCAGAACTTGGCCGACGAGCGCAAGGAAAGGGTGAACGAACTCAAGAAAATACTTTCCCTGAACGACGCTCAAATGCGCTCGGCCTTAGAAATATTGGGTGAAAAGAGTGTTCCTGAGGACCAGCTTGCTGCGCGTTTTGTGGAGATTGCAAGTCGATACAATGTGCAGCTTAAAGCAGTTGCGTCCCCTCAGTTCGGCGACAACCCCAAGATCAGAGCCCTGAAGGAAGAAATTCAACATGCTATCGACCAAGGTGACTTGGCAAAGGCCGACTCTCTGCTCGCGCGTGTGCAAGATGAACAGTTACGCGCTCTTAGTGATGCGGCTGTCAGCGCTGCTGCTACCCTCTCGACAAGGGGGGATATTGCGCTCGCCGGACTGAACTACGACGATGCGGCCGACTTCTTTGCGAAGGCGGCTCAGTTGCTATCAGCCAACAACAAACAAGAAGTCACGCGGATTGCATACCTTTGGAACGAAGTGGCAGCTTTGAATTCACAGGGCCAAGATTTTGGTGACAACGCCGCACTTCGAACGGCCATCGAGCGGATACTGACGCTCCGAGCGCTAACCCCCCGCGAACAAACGCCGATCAAATGGGCGCGTGCACAATATATCCTCGGGATAACGCTCTTTAGACTTGGAGAGCGTGAGAGCGACACCAAACGGCTGGAAGACGCAGTTGTGGCCTTCCGCGCGGCGCTGGAGGAGATGACTCGCGAACGGGCGCCGCTTGACTGGGCAAACATACAGGGTTCTTTGGCCGAAACGTTGGTGGCGATCGGACAACGCGAGAGCAGTACCGCACGGCTGGAAGAGGCCGAGGCGGCGAGCCGTGCGGCGCTAGAAGTGCAAACTCGCGCACTAGTTCCGCTTCAATGGGCGTGGGCGCAAACGATTCTCGGCGGCGCGCTTTATGAACGCGGAGGACGCGAGAGTAGTCCCAAGCGGCTGGAAGAAGCGATAGCGGCTTATCGAGCAGCGTTAGAAGTGCAAACGCGCGAGCGCGCTCCGCTCAACTGGGCAAATACACAGAGTTTCCTTGCCGCCGCGCTATACGTCCTCGGTGCACGCGAAAGGGACCCCAAGCGATTGGAAGAAGCCGTGGAGGGCTTCCGAAAGGCGCTGGAAGAAAGCACTCGCGAACGGGCGCCGATCCAGTGGGCGTGGTCGCAGGCTGGTCTCGGCAATGCGCTCTTTGTGCTAGGAAGGCGGGAAACGGACATTAGGCGGCTGGAAGAAGCGGTGGCTTCGTTCCGGGCGGCACTGGAGGAAATTACCCGCGAGAAGGTGCCGTTGATTTGGGCGAACACACAGGGTTCTCTGGGTCTTGCCCTAATGACGCTCGGAAATCGCGAAAGACGCACTGATCGGCTGGAAGAATCAGTGGCGGCTTACCGCGCGGCTCTAAAGGAGCGAACTCGCGAGCGGGGGCCACTTCAGTGGGCATGGACACAGGCTGCCCTCGGCGAGGCGCTCTCAATGCTCGGAAAGCGCGAAAGCGGCACGGAACGGCTGGATGAAGCGGTGGTGGCCTACCAAGCAGCCCTGGAAGAGCAAACTCGCGAGCGAACGCCAATTGAGTGGGCGTGGACGCAATATGGCCTCGGCAAAGCGCTCTCTATGCTCGGAGACCGCGAACGCGGCACTGAGCGACTGAAACAAGCGGTATCAGCTTACCGTGTGGCGCTGGAAGAAGCAACTCGCGAGAATGCACCGTTGGAATGGGCCGCGATACAGAGTTCTCTGGCGTTTACGCTGTTGACTCTCGGAGAGCGTGAAAGCAGCCCTAAGCGGTTGGAAGAAGCCGTGGAGGCCTATCGTGCGGCGCTGGACGAAACAGCTCGCGAACGCGTACCGCTCGAATGGGCGGAGACACAGAGCATGCTAGCTTTAGCGCTACTGAAGCTCGGGGAGCGGCAAATTGGCACCGAGCGGCTGATACAAGCTGTATCGGCCTACCGTGCGGCGCTGGCGGAACAAACTCGCGAGAGAGCGCCGTTGGCTTGGGCGGCCACACAGAAATCTCTCGGCGATGCGCTCGCAGCCCTCGGGCAGCGTGAACGCGGTACCGAGCGGCTGCAAGAAGCTGTGGCGGCCTACAGACAGGCGTTGCGGGAGCAAACAGCCAATCGGGAGCCACTCTTATGGGCTGAGACTCGTCGGCGTCTAGGTGCCGCGCTCATTGCTTTAGAAAATCGAAGACGATGACCATCATACCGAGCTATTAGGTGGCTTGTTTTGACGCGCTTCAGCGCGCATTTGAAAGGTGCCGTCGAGGTCGTCCTGCGCTTACTCGCGCGTGATGATTATTGCCCTCGGTAGATCCGCAATCGCTTAACCTGGCAGAACGTGAAGAGAACGTCTCGTGGGACTCTTGTGGGACTTTGTTTTCCCGCGCCTGCTTTTCCACGCCGTTTGTTCCTTTTTCACGCCGACTTCGATTTTCCCGCTTGCGCTCTAAGCGCTGGTTATATAGGGGTTTCCTCGGTTCGGAGCGTAGCGCAGCCCGGTAGCGCACTTGACTGGGGGTCAAGGGGTCGTGGGTTCGAATCCCGCCGCTCCGACCATTTTCTCTTTCCTTGCAAAGAGTTGGTGGCTGCCATTGTTCCGTTGCCCCCGATGAGGCGGAACAGACGACGCTCAATACGAGCGTCTCATCGCGGATTGTGCCGAAACCTATCTGGATTTTCCTCCTGTGAGGCGCGGCCACGCGCATCTTCCGCGCGACTGGAATCGCGTGGTTTCGATCATCAAAACTGCAGTATCGCTAAAATGCCAAGTTCCCGTGGAATCCTCACCACGGGCTCGGGCCGATGCCGTCTGTCGCGAGAGTGACGGTCGGTCTGTGGCGGGCGTCAGCCTGCCGAAGGAGGAGACGCAATGAAGACGATTTCGAAGTTTGCTGTCGCATCGCTGCTCGCGGTCACGGTTGCAGCACCGGCATTCCTAGCCTCCGGAAATGCCCATGCCGACGACAGCGCTGTTGTTCTGATACCCGGCCAACCTACGGGTTCCAGCGGCGGCGATACTGGCGCGCCAAGCTCTAACCCCGACACTGGAGCGCGGAGCTCCAACCCGGATACGGGCGCAGCAAACGCCAACGGCGATACCGGCGCGCCGAGTTCTAATCCCGATACAGGCTCAGGCGGTGCCGAAGGATCGACGCCGTAACGAGCCCATAAGCTGAAGCAAAACGAGGTCCTCGAACGCAGGGCCTCTTTTCTTGTCCTGCTCGTCCTCGGCTTTTCCTGCCGCTGTCCACTTGCCAACGCCGGTTCCGACAGGTGCTTGCGGGTTGGCTCGAGGAGAGGGGCTGGCTGACCGCAGCGCCGCGCTTCTCAGCGGCTCAATCCCGTCCCCTTGTGATCAAAAGACATACTGCGGGCGTTCCGGCGATCGCGCCCTCACGTGGCGCCCTTGAGGATTTTGCGACACGATTCGAGCGGCACTACCCGGCTGGCTGGAAGGCGATTTCTGCCTGCTTCTTCGCCGAGACCCTTCGGTAGAGCGCCTCGGTCTGGTCGAGCATGACGGGGAGGGTGAAGCGCGCCTTGAGAGTTTCGGCAGCGGCCGACAGCGCATCGAACGTTTTCGCCTCGGCAGCCCTGACCATTGTCCTGGCAAGCAAGGACGTATCGTCGCTGTTGGGCAGTATGAAGCCGTTGTGTCCATCCTCGATGATGGTGCGGGCGCCGCCGATGTCGGTGGCGATGATAGGCTTTCCTGCGGCCGCTCCCTCCAGCATGACATAGGACATGGCCTCGTAGCGGCTCGGCATCAACAGAAGGTCGAAGGCGGGAACGGCTTGCGGCCCGGTAAAGGCGGAGGTCAGGTGCATGCGGTTCTGCAGCCCGCTTTCGGCAATGGCCGTGCGCAGGCTCGCTTCGAGTTCGCCGCTGCCAACCATCACCAGGTGGCTGTTCTTGACGGACGCGGCGACACTTTTGAAGGCGGCAATCAGTCGTTCCGGGGCCTTCTGTCGAGAAAGCCGGCCGATGAAGCCGAAGACGAAGGCATCCGGCGCGATTCCGAAGCTGGCGCGGATCGTTTGCGCCATGTCCGGCGAGGGCGGGGCGACGCCGTTGACGATCACCGACATGCGCTTCTCGGGCATGTGCAGCGACAGGGCGTGGCTGTACTCGTCCTCGGAAACACAAATCAGGTGGTCGGTGAAGAAGCGGGCGAGCGCCCACTCGATCGTGCCATAGATCAGCCGGCCGCCGCGACCGAGCGTCGGATCGAGCGTGCGAAACGCATGCGGTGTGTAGAGACGTGGGACGTCTCTGCCAGGAAGCCTCAACCGCGTCAGGGCTCCGGCCTTTGAGCTGTGGCCATGAATGATGTCGAAGCGGTTGCTGCGCATGATACGGCGCAGTTCGAGAAAGCAGCCGATATCCGACGGCCCGGGTGCGCGTTTCATGTCGACCGCATGGACGGCCGGCAGGCCGATTGCCTTCAACTCGCGAACGAAGCCATCCTCGGCGCGCACAGGCGAGTAAACGGCCTCGACATGGTGCCCGCGGGCGTGCAGGCCGCGACAAAGGTCGAGGAAATGCCGGCCCGAGCCGCCGCCGCTCGGCTCCAGCACCTGCAGGAGCCGCAAGGAGAGGGCCGATGGCCGGCCGGGAACGACATGTTCCATGATCAGAAGCTCCGTCCGGTGCGCGCTTGCCGGCGATGGCGATATTCGAGGGCGGCGCATCCCCAGACGATGCCGATGAGCAGATAGAAATGGCGCCAGTGATCGGTGTCGATGACATTGCCCACCCCGACATGGCCGAGGACGGCGACCCAGGCGATCATCAGGTAGGTTTGCCAGGGGCGATTGAGCAACAGAAAGCGAAAGCCGAGCGAAAGCGTCCAGACGATAAGCGTCACATAGCTGACAAAGCCGAGCCAGCCGTAGGATGTCAGCGACTTCAGCCAGACATTGTGCTCGTCCTCCGGAAAGATGGTGCTGAACACCATCGGCCCGATGCCGAGCGGCTTTTCCATGGACATCAGGAAGCCCAGCCTGTGGCGGTCGAAACGGCCGAGGTGACCGCCGTCATAGTCCTGCACCAGCTGCGAGCGGCTTGAGAAAAGCGTTGCCACCTGTTCGGACTGAAGTGCCACGAGAAGGGCGCTGACGATCATCAGTCCGCCGACCAGCGCCAGAACGAGAATTCTCAGCCGAAAGAGGCCGTTTCGCTCCTTGAGCAGCATGACCAAAACGAAGGCGACCACGCAGAAGAGATTGAGCGCCCAGGCTGCGCGGGAAAAGGACAGGAAGACGCCGAGCGCCAGCACCACCAATGCTGCGATTTTCAGCGGCGCCTTCTGGATCGACTGCGTCAGGATCCCGTGGATCAGATACATGGCCGGGACCGAAAGAAACGGCCCGAACACGTTGGGATCCTGGAAGGCGCCCTTGGCGCGACCGTAGAGCGTGAAGCTTTCAGCACCCGGTATGGCGCCGAAATAGCCGAGGATGCCGAGCGACGCGGTGATGACGGCCGCTGTCGTCCAGGCATTGAAGATCAGCCGCAGCCGCTCGTGGCGATCCTCGATGATGGCCGCAAAGAACACCGAGGACAGCGCAAGGAAGCCGGAGACCGCCATGTACATCGGTCCCTTGGTCAGGTCGTCCATGACCGTCAGGGACAGAATGCCGCCGATCATGAACAGCGTCAGCAAAGTGAGGAGCGGGGCGATGCTCCTCGATATCTTGAGGCCGAACAAGGCCCATAGACCGATGAGCCCGACCAGGAACAGTTCGTAAGGGGCGGGCTCGAAGATGACGAAGCCGGAAAGAAATACGGCAAATGCCACGAGCCCCGAGGCGAACAGCGAGAGCGCCGCAAGCTGGGGACGAGCGATCGGGAACCGGCCTGTGTCGACGGTGCTCAATAGGCGTTCTCGGTGTTGAGAAGCCGGAACGGCGTCAGGAACAGGATCTTCAGGTCGAAGAGCAACGACCAGTTCTCGATGTAGTGGAGGTCGAAGGCCGTGCGCAGGCGGATCTTGTCGTCATTGTCGATCTCACCGCGCCAGCCATTGATCTGCGCCCAGCCGGTGACGCCGGGCTTGACGCGGTGGCGGGCAAAATAGCCCTCCACGACGTCCGAATAGGTGCGGTTCTGGGTTTGCGCCAGAACGGCGTGTGGACGCGGGCCCACAAGCGAGAGCTCGCCTTTCAAGACGTTGAAGATCTGTGGCAGTTCGTCGATCGACGATTTGCGGATAAAGCGCCCGACCGGCGTGACGCGCGGATCGCCCTTTGTCACGGCGTTGCGCGCTGTCGGGTCGCTCATATGCGTGTACATCGAACGGAACTTGTAGACTTCGATCGTCTCGTTGTTGAAGCCGTGGCGCTTCTGCTTAAAGATGATCGGACCCGGCGACGTGATTTTGACCGCGATTGCCGCGCCGAGCATGATCGGCCACAGGAGCGCCAGGGCGACGACGCTGAAAAAGATGTCGAAGCCGCGCTTGGCAACGGAGTCCCAATCCGCGATCGGCTTGTCGAAGATATCGAGCATGGGGACATCGCCGACATGGGAGTAGCTGCGTGGGCGGAACCGCAGGTTGTTGGCATGGGCCGCCAGCCGGATATCCACCGGCAGGATCCAGAGCTTCTTGAGCAGCTGGAGAATGCGCTTCTCGGCCGTCAACGGCAACGAGATGATCAGCATGTCGATGCGCGCCAGGCGCGCGAACTCCACGAGTTCGCTGACCGTCCCGAGCTTGGGGTAGCCGGCGATGACATTGGGCGAACGGCGCTCGTCGCGATCATCAAAGATGCCGCAAATGCGGATATCGTTGTCCGGCTGATCCTCGAGCGTGCGAATCAGGTCCTTGGCCGGTTGGCCACCGCCCACGACAACTGCGCGCCGCTCCATCGTGCCGTTGCGTGCCCAGTGGCGGATGGAATAGGCGATGAAGGCGCGCTCGGAAAGAAGGAACAGGGCGCCGCCGATGAACCAGCCGCCGAACCAGACACGGGAATATTGGTGACCGGATTTCAGGAAGAACAGCGCGATTGCGATGCCGCCGAAAGCAACTGCCCAGGAGGCGAGGATGCGTGGCATGACGCGCAGCCAGGCGCGCAGCGCCGGGATCTGGTAGGTATCCGCGATCTGCATCGCGGCGACCGCGAGCGCCGAGCCGCCGAACAGGATCGCCAAGTAAAGCGGCAGTTGATCGAGACCCGGTTGAACGTAGAGCGCGTTGATCGCGTAGCCGATCGCAAACAGCGCGCTGAATTCGAAGAGGCGCATCAGCCCCATGATCATCGCTGGCGAATAGGTGTCGGCGCGGAACTGCTCGGCGATCTGCCGTGCCAGCGGATTGAGTTCCGTAGCGGGCTCATCGCTCGGCGTTTCGCCAGGCGAGCGGGCGCGGATTTCCGAAATCTTCTTGCGAAGCGCTTCGGGGTCGAATGAACCCGGGCGGTCAAACTTGTTCATGGCTGTCTTCCGGCGCTGAAGTCCCTCAGTCCGGATAGCAGAAAGCCACTAAGAAACGCTTACGTTGTGGGCAACACGCTATCCGCGGACGGCTGGTAACGGCACAATTCACGATAGAGCTTTAACATATCGGCCGACATTACCGAAGCTGCAAATTGCGACTTGAACGTGTTTGGCTCGGGCATGACACGGGCCGCCCAGTCCTTTTCAGTGATCGCACGCGCCATGATGGCCGCAAGCGCCTGGGCACTGGCCGGTTCGGCGAGGGCAGAACTGTCGCGTCCGAGGATTTCCGGGATGCCGCCAACGCGACTTGCAATGACGGGCTTTCGCGCCGCAAGCGCCTCAAGCACGATGTAGGGCATGGATTCGGCGCGCGACGGAACGACGATGTTGCGTGTCAGCGCGAAGGCCTCGCGGGTCTTCATCGCCGGTTGCATGGTGATGCGGCGGCTGAGACCCTGCTGAAGCATCTGATCGTAGTATTCCTGCTGCTGCGGACCGTCACCGATCATCAGCGCCGACAGCGGACGACCGACGAGCCTTTCGGTCTGTGCGAAGGCCTCCACGAACAGATCGGGCCCCTTCAGGTCCCGCATCATGCCGATGTAAAGAAAATCGACCGCATCCGGCCGCGGTGATACGACTTCGAATTCCCGGTCGTCTATTCCGTTGTAGATCAGCTCGTGTCGTTCGCGCGGTTTGCCAACCTTGGAGAAATAGGTTTGCCGTTCGAAGTCGCAGACAAAAACGAGTGCGTCCGTCAGGCGTCCCTGGAACCGCTCCAACGGAAAGATGAGCCGTCCCGTGAATGAGCCGGGACGGTAGTGCAAACTGCCGCCATGCGGCGAATAGAGGCGGGCTACGCGATACTTGTTGACCCGCAGGGCTGAACCGATGAGCCGGGCAATGGCGCCACCCTTGGCGCCGTGCCCATGCAACACATCCGGTCGCAAACTTCTGATTTCCTTGTAACCGCGCCACAAGGACGCAAGATCGGACGGTCCTACCGACCGATGGATCGGCATTCGAACGAGACCGAGCGCCAGGTAGGGCCGAATTTCGTCGAACAGTCGATCTTCATGACTGCCTCCGGTTGTGCTGTCGCAGAGGATGCCGACCTCGTGACCGGCATTGGCGTGTGCCTCGGCAAGATCGCGCACGTGGCGGAAAATCCCGCCGACAGGCGACCTGAAGCAGTGAATGATGCGCAAGGGACGCTGCTGCATCGAGGTCAGAACAGGCGTTCACGGACATAGATCGTATCGCCGGCCAGAACCGCGTCCGTGATCGGCACTCGGCCGGTGATGATGCGCCCGTTGATCTTTCGGGTGATGTCTGCATTTGCCTGGTTGGCGCGCGGCGAGTAGCCGCCGGCGACCGCGATGGCGTTCTGGACGGTCATGCCGGGCACATAGGCGTATTGGCCTGCCTGGCCGACTTCGCCCATGATGAAAACGGAACGATAGCGGTCGACCTCGATTGTGACGTCGGGATCGCGCAGATAGCCTTGCTTCAGCTTGGCGGCGATCATGCCTTCGAGTTCGGGCAGGGTCTTGCCGCGGGAGGCGACCGTGCCGATGAGCGGGAAGGCGACATACCCGGCCTGGTCGACGGTGTAGGTGCCGGTGAGGCCGGCCTGTTCGAAGACGTTGATGCGCAAGCGGTCACCGCTATCGAGGCGATAGGGCTGGATCGTGGCTTCGCTGAAGGCCTTGGGCGCTGGCTGATAGCTCGTGCAACCAGCAAGCAACATCGACAGCGCTGCCGCCGTGATAGCGAGACCCGTCTTGATAGCTGCGGTTGACATGCTGTTCATCGGCTCCGGAAACGACCACCTTTTCCGACGTTATCGATCCGTTAGGGTTAATAGCCGGTAAACTGCCGGTAGAAATTTTACAGGGAACGGATGCAATAGGGCCCGTCTGCAGCACCCGGAAGTTGCTTGCATTAACCCTTGCGTTACCATGTTCCTTTACTCTCCGGCGAGATTTTGAAGGTTCGGAGCCAAAGCATGTCGGGAAGCGGCAGCGCACAGCAGGATGTGGATATCGACCTCGGCGGCCTTTTTCGGGCCGTCTGGGATCGGCGTGTCAAGGTATTGCTCGCTACCGCCTGCGTTGCTGCGCTCGCCTTTGGCGCAGCGAAGATGATTTCGCCTGACTATGAGAGCGAAACTCGCGTGCTCATCGAATCGCGTGAGCCGGAGTTCAGCGGTCCCAACCAGGCTTCGCAGGCCGGGGCCGATCGCGTCTTCGATGAATCGGGCATTCTCAGCCAGGTGCAGGTGCTCAAGTCGGCCGACCTGATCAAGCAGGTCGCCCGCAACATGAAGCTGCACGAGGTCAAGGAGTTCGATCCGTCGGCTGCGCCGTCGGCGCTCTCGGACCTCCTGGTCATGCTCGGCCTCAAGAAGAACCCGTTGGAGCTGCCTCCCGAGGAGAGGGTGCTCAAGGAGTTCAACTCCAAGCTCCAGGTCTATCAGGTGGAGAAATCGCGGGTGATCGCGATCGGCTTCACCTCGAAGGATCGCCAGCTCGCCGCCGCCGTCCCGAACGAAATGGCCAAGGTTTTCCTGACGCTGCAAAGCGGGGCGAAACTCGACACGAATTCCGAAGCGACCCGTTGGCTCGAGCCGGAGATTGCCAATCTGCGCGAGAAGGTGCGAGACGCGGAGGCAAAGGTTGCTGCTTACCGTGCCTCGTCGGACCTGTTGCCGACCGGCGAGACGACGAATTTTGCGACGCGGCAGCTGACGGACATCTCGACCGAACTGACGCGCGTCCGTGGCGAGCGCGCCAATGCTGAGGCGCGTGCTGCCGGCGTGCGCTCGGCCCTTGCAAGCGGCCGCGCGCCAGACACCATTACCGACGTCGTTGGTTCTCAGATGATCCAGCGGTTGAAGGAGACGGAAGCAAACCTTCAGGCCCAGGTTGCCGACCTCTCGACGACACTGCTGGACGGTCACCCGCGCTTGAAGGCGCTGAAGTCGCAGCTCGAAGGTATCCGCGGCCAGATTCGCGTGGAGACCCGCAAGATCCTGACGAGCCTGGAGAACGAGGCGCAGGTCGCCGACCTGCGTGAACAGCAGCTGGTGCAGCAGTTAAATGCGCTGAAGGCCCAGTCGGCCCAGGCCGGCGAGGAAGAGGTGGGACTGCGCGCGCTCGAGCGCGAAGCGACCGCCCAGCGGCAATTGCTCGAAACCTATCTCGCACGCTACCGCGAAGCGACGTCACGCACGGTCGAGAATGCAACGCCGGCAGATGCGCGCGTGATTTCAAGCGCGGTGGTTCCAACCAGCGCGAGCTTCCCCAAGGTGTTGCCGATTACGATCGTCGCAGCGCTTGCGACGTTCCTGCTCAGCTGCGTGGTGATCATGCTTGGTGAGCTGTTCAGCGGGCGGGCTTTGCGGCCGGTGTCCTCGGCCGGCGAACCGCTCCCGGTTCGCACGCGCCCGGCGATCGCGGCAAGCGCGCCGGACGTCGGCATTGCTGCAGCGAATGCAGCCCCCGATCCCGTGCCTCTCGACAGCGACGCAGTGGATCTGCTGTCGCCGGTCGATGTCTCGAAAGCCGACGAAGACGTCGATACGTCGGCGGTGGCGAACGAGCCGGACTTTTCAATCGAGGCCGTGGCCGAACACCTGCGCACCACCAACGTCAGCATCGCGATTTCGGTATCGCCGGGCGGCGACGAGGGGTCCACCGCGACGGTGATGCTGGCGCGCCTGCTTGCCGAAGCGGAGCTGAAGGTGGTGCTGATCGATCTGACCGGCTCTGCCTGCCCGACGCGCCTGATGGCGCGCTCGTCGCAGCTGCCCGGCATCACCAATCTCCTGGCAGGGGAAGTTCCCTTCACCGAGACGATCCATGCGGATCGCTTCTCCGACGCGCACATCATTCCTCAGGGCGATGCGGATCCGAGACAGGCGATGCGGGGCATCGAGCGGCTGAAGATGATCATTGGTGCGCTGACCAACGCCTATGACCTGGTCCTCATCGAATGTGGCCCAGCCGATGAAATGGCCGTCGAAAAGATCGTCGGCCGCGACGGTGCAGAAATCATTCTCTCGGCGCCCTCGGTCAGCGACGAGCGCATCGTCGAAGTGCTGACGGGATTCGGCGCCGCAGGCTACCGCGACATCGTTCTGATGACCGGGCAAGTGCAATCGGACCCGGACTATCCCGACCGGGACGCGGCCTAACGCGCGTCTCAGCCTTCGAGGTTCGCTTGTTCGCGCGGCCTGCTCTTGCGAGCCGTCGCTCGGCTCATGCGGCGTTTTTGCCGGAGATTGCACTTTGCCGGAGTCGTCTGGTGCGCTGGATGCGGGCGTAAACGGACTTGTTCGCCTTCACCATCCGCTTTGCCCATACGACGAGACGATGGCGCAGGCTGGCGAGATGGCCCGCAAGCGTGACCGGCAACAGGATATCGCGCAATGGTGTTTCGATCGTGCACCACGAGCGCTTGTAGGGTTGATCGCCGACGCCGAAGTCAAACAGGCGGACGCCCTCGGCTGCAAGACGGTCGATCATCTTGTAGAACAACAATTCACCCGGACTGGCGTCGCCCGCCAGGACATCATCGATGGAGCCAAACTGGCAGATGACATGGTCTGCCTTGCGTGAGAGCCCGGCGACGGCGATGATTCGCCCATCGTGCTCGCCTTTGAGGCGGATGGCATTCAGCTCCATGAGCTTGACGTCGCCGCTGCGGCGAGCGGCAAGCGTGTGGAAAAACGCTTGTGTCTCGGTTTCCTGGAACACGTCGGGAAGGCCGAGCGTTGCAAAACGCGCCGCCTTCTGCCGGAAGAAGGTATCAAGCAAGACGCTTGCCTCTTCAGCGGTGTTGGCGACCACATACTCGTAGCCGCCCATCTCGGCCAGTCGACGCTCGGAGATCCGCATCTTCTTGCGACGGCGTTTCGCGTTGATCTGCGCAAGAGTGCGCTCGATGCTACCGAGAAGGGGGAGCTGGTACGACGGGTTGGGATTGGTGGCGCCGGGAAGGGAGGCAAACGGGCTTACGCCACCGCGCCAGGTACTCGGCACCTTGTCGAGCGCGACGACGTCGGCAAGTCCGCGCAGTGCCAGCCGGATTTCGCGATCAAGCATGGCGGCGAGATCAGGCGTCGTGACGGCTGAAGCGTCGCTGGCAAAAAGGCCGGTATTGAGGTTGCTGTGTTCCGTTCCGATCAGACGCGCCGTACGAAACAGGCGCCCATGGTTGAGTTCCAGCGGCAGAATGAGGAAGAGTTCACCGTCGAGCGTGACGCGCAGAAGCACGAGGTCGCTGCCGTGCGTCTCTGCCCATGAGCGGCAGAGGTCGTAGGCATGATGCAGCGAGTTCACGGCAAGGCCATCGAGCAAACGCCATTCGGCCTCGAGCGGCTCCATACTGCGGTGGACCGAGACTTTGAAGCGGCCGACGGCATTGGCGGGACCTGCACGCATGGGGGCGTGCGCACGGCGGTCGGCTGGGCCCTCCATGGTAAGATCCGAGTTCGTCATCGATTGTGCCATCCGGTCGCTGTTGCGGAGCTATTGAACCGCAAGGGCGCTACCATCCGTTTAATTCGAGAGTGCTTATCAATGCGATCGGGAACAACCGATAATCGCGGTTAGCAAAGCATGAAGTGACGCGCGCGAGATGGTGCAGCCGTCAGTCGATAAAGCCGGTCGCGAGTGCCTTTGCCCATTCCAGGCGGTTGCGGCTTTCAGCGAGCCTGGACATCGCCATCCAGTCGTAGGGAACACTGCGAAAGGTGACGTTCCATCCTGCAGCCGTCTGCTCGACGATGGCATAGCGTGCATCCGGCGAGCCCGCCTCGACCTTGTGCGGCACGGGCTGGTCGTCGTCATATCCGGGGCAGCCGACGCTGCCGGGATTGACGACAAGGCGGCCGTCGGCAAGGCGGACGGCGCGCGGGATGTGCGTATGCCCGCACAGGATTACCGGATAGTCGATGCCAGTGGCTTGGGCCTCGATCGCCGGGCGCGAGGACATATGCACGGTTCCGTCCGCGGTCAGGGCCTCCAGCCAGTAGGTCTCGTCATCGGTCGGCGTCGCATGGCAGAGGAAGAACGTGTCCTTGTAGACGTGTGCTACGGGCAGGGTGGTCAGCCATTCGCGGTGCGCCGGCTGCAATTGCTCGTACGCCGCTCGATCGGATTGCCCCATTTCGTGCGGATCGACCGTCAGGAGATAGCGATCGTGATTGCCTCTGATCGAGAGGATCTGCCGTTCGATCAGGATGTCAGCGGTCCTGCTTGCGTTGAGCGGGCCGCTCAAGTGATCACCGAGGTTGACAATGTCGACGATACCGAGCGCGTCGATGTCGGCGAGCACGGCTTCGAGCGCGAGATCGTTGCCATGGATATCAGCAATGACCGCAAGTCTCATGAGCTTCTCCTCGAATGGCCGCAGCCTTGGATCAGCGATCGCGCGCCGGCTTTTCCATCCATTTGATAATCAGCATCGCCGGCAATATCCAGAGCAGGCCGGTGAAGAAGAAATAGGCGAGATGCACCCACCACGGAGCTGCGCCAAGCAGCAGCGAGGCGAAGGTGACGGCCGCCAGCGCATAGACGACGACGAGGATGATGATCAGGATCGTGCCGATCAGCTTTCTGAGGCGTACGGGCATTTCGCTTCTTTCAGATGGCTTGCATGGGCGCGGACGGCCGCGACCGCATGCCGCAAAGGTTTCGGCCTTGTTTTGCATGCCGCTCTGGTGCAAATCAACGGCTTTCCGAAGGTGCGACCGTTGATCCGTCCGGTCGCTCCGCCGACAACCCTGCGATATCAGAGGGAACATGATGGCCGGCGTCGAAATGGCGACAGAACAGATGCTTCGAAACGAGATCGGCAAGACCGACCGCAACCGGCGGCAGATCCGCGGCTGGCTCGCCGTCGTGCTCTTTACGCTCTTTGCATTGGTGCTCGTGGGCGGTGCCACGCGCCTGACCGAATCGGGCCTGTCGATCACGGAGTGGAAGCCCATCCACGGCGTGATCCCGCCGCTGACAGCCGCTGAATGGGAAGAGGAATTCCAGCTCTATCAGCGGATTCCGCAATACCAGCAGATGAACAGCGACATGACGGTCGAGCAATTCAAGACCATCTTCTGGTGGGAATGGGCGCACCGGCTGCTGGCGCGCACGATCGGCCTGATCTTCGCGCTGCCGCTCGCCTTCTTCTGGTTCACCGGCAAGGTCGAGCGCCGGCTGCGGCTGCCGCTCCTCGGCATCCTCGCGCTTGGTGGCTTTCAGGGCTTCATCGGCTGGTGGATGGTGTCCTCCGGCCTCGTCGAGCGCACGGAAGTCAGCCAGTACCGGCTGGCGACGCATCTCGTCATCGCCTGTCTGATTTTTGCTTCCTGTATGTGGATCTTCCGTGGGCTCAGCCCGCATACGAACGAAGCGGCACCCACGGACCGGTCGCGCAAGATGGCGATGATCATCGCTATCTTCAGCCTGTTCCAGATCTATCTCGGCGCGCTGGTCGCAGGTCTCGACGCCGGCTTCAGCTACAACACGTGGCCGCTGATGGACGGGGCGATCATCCCGCAGGATCTTTTCCTGCAGCAGCCCTGGTGGATCAACCTGTTCGAAAACCCGAAAACGGTGCAGTTCGTTCACCGGATCGGCGCCTATGTGCTGTTTGCCTTCGCGCTGATGCACATGATCGCCTCCTTGCGGGCGGCGCCTGAAACCACCCACGCACGCCGCTCGGTCCTCCTGTTCCTGCTCGTCTGTGTCCAGGCGGTCATCGGCATCACCACGCTTGTTTTGCAGGTGCCGATCGGCTGGGGCGTGGCACACCAGGGTGGGGCGCTGGTCGTGCTCGGGTTCGCGATTGCCCATTGGCGCGGCTTCTATGGTGAATACCCGCGGCCGACGGCGATCGAATTGCGCGACTGACACCGACCAAGATGCCAAAACAAAAAGACCCCGGCGAGCGGCTCGCCGGGGTCTTTTTGTTTTAGAGATCGTCGCCGATCAGGCCGACAGCATCAGGTCCATGTTCTGGACGGCGGCGCCCGAGGCGCCCTTGCCGAGATTGTCGAGCAGGGCGACGAGGTTGACGTGATTGCCGCCGCTGGTGCCGAAGACGAAGAGCTTCATCGTGTCCTTGCCGGCAAGCTCGGTGGCATCGATGCGGGCAGCCTTCTCGCTCTGTGCAAGCGGTACGACTTCGACGATCGACTGGCCGGCATAGTGCGCGATGAGCGCCGCATGGATCGTCTCAAGCGTGGCGCCTGGGGCGAGGTCTTCGAGGTAGAGCGGAACCTGGACGATCATGCCTTGCGCAAACTTGCCGACCGAAGGAGCAAAGACCGGGGCGCGATCGAGCAGGCCGTGCATCTTCATTTCGGGCACATGCTTATGCTTGAGCGTCAGGCCGTAGAGGAAGTGAGGCGCGCTGATGTGCTCCGGATTGGTTTCGTCTTCCATCTGCGCGATCATCTGCTTGCCGCCGCCGGTGTAACCCGACACCGCATTGACCGTCACCGGGTAACCGTCCGGCAGGATGCCGGCCTGGCGCAGCGGCCGGATCACGCCGATAGCACCCGTCGGATAGCAGCCAGGATTGGCGACGTGACGTGCGTCACGGATCTTTGCGGGCTGGGCATTGTCCATTTCGGCAAAGCCGTAGGCCCAGTCCGGCGCGATGCGGTGCGCGGTCGAGGTATCGATGATGCGCACCTTGTTGTTGCCCGAGACCATGGAAACCGCTTCGCGCGACGCATCATCCGGCAGGCAGAGGATGGCGATGTCGGCCTCGTTCAGGAGATCTTCGCGCATGGCGGCGTTGCGTCGTTCCGCTTCCGGGATGGAAAGCAGTTCGAGATCGCTACGGCCAGCCATGCGGGTGCGGATCTGCAGGCCCGTGGTACCGTGTTCGCCATCGATGAAGATCTTCGGTTTCATGATTTTCCCGTTCTGTTAGGTCGCAGGTGCGGCAGGATGCGGATGGAAAACCGCGGACACTTTTCCTCATCCCGCCAGTGCCTTACCGATCGTTTCGGAATCAGTCTGGCACAGAATTGAATCAGTTTCTCAACAGGCAGGCGGACCGCCGCCAAGCCCGAGAATTCCTATACAAGCACCAGCCCTTGCCCGCAACGGCAACGCTTGCCGTCAGCGCAGCGGTGCGCGTTCGGCAAGTTTCTCGGCGTGCAGCCCCAGCATGTACATCGCAACCGTCGCGCCGGCGATCGCGGTGATATCGGCATGGTCGTAGGCGGGTGCCACTTCGACGACATCGCTACCGACGACCGTGAGCGCTCCGAGCTTGCGCAGCACCGAGAGGATCTTGGCGCTCGATGGGCCGCCTGCGACAGGCGTGCCGGTGCCGGGCGCGTAGGCGGGATCGAGGCAGTCGATGTCAAAGGTGACATAGGCCTTGCGCTCGCCCACCTGCTGGATGATCGTCTCGGCGATCTCGGCCGCGCTCATCTCCTCGACGTCGTAGCCGTAGAGGATGCGAATGCCGCAATCCTCCGGCGCATGGGTGCGGATGCCGATCTGGATCGATGCGTCCGTGTCGATCAGGCCCTCGCGGGCAGCGCGGCCGACGAAGGAGCCATGATCGATCCTGCCGCGCTCGTCCGACCAGGTGTCCTGATGCGCGTCGAATTGCACGAGGGCGAGGGGCCCATGGATCGCCGCATGCGCCTTCAGGATCGGGTAGGTGACGAAGTGGTCGCCGCCGAGCGTCTGCAGATAGGCGCCGCTCTTGATGATCTTTGCCGCCTCGCGCTCGATCGTTGCAGGCGTTCTTGCATGATTGCCATAGTCGAGCAGACAGTCGCCGTAGTCGATGGTCGCCATGTCGGCAAAGAGGTCGCGCTCGAAAGGATATTGTGGATCATTGTCGAAGATTGCCGAGGCACGGCGGATCGCCTGCGGTCCGAAGCGGGCGCCGGGCCGGTTCGAGGTGGCGGCGTCGAAGGGGATGCCCCAGACGACCGCATCGACGCCCTTCAGTTGCTTTGAGTACTTGCGTCGCATGAAGGAGAGGATGCCGGCATGCGTCGGATCGGATGCCGCCGAAGTCAGTGAGCGCGCCGTCAGCGCATGATCGATTGTCCTGTTGGCCATGTCCCGCCTCTGTTCCGGGGCGGGGCAGGCGCACCCTCTGCGCGCATCCCGCTCTAACCTGTGGTGGCGGAACGTTGGACAATCGCGGCCGGCAAGGCAAGGCCCCACCGGCCGAATAGGCGGCGATTAGGAGGCCTTCGCCTCATAGGTTGGCGCGAAGTCGCCGAGCGCCTTGGCTTCGGTGATACGCGCGCCAATGTCCTCGTCGATGATCGCTTCGAGCTGGGCAAAGCTTTCGATGACGTAATAGATCGGCTGGACGATATCGATGCGATAGGGCGTGCGCAGAACGGTCATTAGGTCGAACGGCCGGAATTCGACGCCCGGCGTCTCCATGGCGTTGCGCGTCTCGTTCGGCGAGGAAACGATGCCGGCACCGAAGCAACGCCGGCCCTTCGCCGTGTTGATCAGGCCGAACTCGACGGTGAACCAGAAAATCCGGAACAGGTGCCAGGAATAGCCCTTGCCGAGCGAGACGGCTTTCTCGCCAAAGCGGCGCACGAAATTGGCATAGCTCTGATTGGTCAAGAGCGGGCAGTGGCCGAAGACTTCGTGGAAGATGTCGGGCTCTTCGATGTAGTCGATGTGCTCGCGCCGGCGGATGAAGGTCGCCAGCGGAAATTTGCCCTGCGACAGAAGTTCATAGAAGCGCGACGGTGGAATGAGCGCGGGAACGCCCTCGACGCCAAAGCCTGTTGTTTCCGCCAGGCGTCGGTTCACGTCCTTCAACTGCGGTACGTGATAGGGTCCGAGGTCGAGCTTTCGTGCGCCTTCCAGATACTCGTCGCAGGCCTTGTCGGCCAAAAGCTTCATTTGCCGCTGATAGAGCTCGCCCCAGATCGCATCCTCTTCCGGGGTATAGAGATAGGTGCCGTCCGGCTCCGGCAGTCTGGCGGTGTAGGTGCTTTCCTTGGTCATGACGTCTCCTCGTTCGTCAGAACAATTTCTCCTGTTGCAATTGTATCGCTGATGGCGCGAGTATTTGTTCCACAGTTGCCAGGTGGAGGCCTGCTGGCGGGAGGAAATTTCAGGATGCCGTCTGACGTGAAAGAAAATTTTCAGCCTGTTCGGAGGCTGCTACGGCTGATTCAGGCCGATACTGGTCAGTCGCTGTCCGATCTCGCCGAGAAAGCCGGCATGTCGCAAAGCTCGGCCTGGCGGCGGCTGCAGGAACTGGAGGCGGACGGCGTCATCCGCAAGCGGGTGGCGTTGCTCGATCCTGCCAAGCTCGATCTGAAACTCTGCATCATCGCACACGTGACGCTTGAGGATCACCACGACGAGGCGATTGCCGCGTTTTCGGCGGTGGTGCGCGACCGGCCGGAAATCATGGAGTGTTACGCGCTTTCGGGCACATTCGATTACATGCTGAAGATCCGCGCCAACGACGTCGAAAGCTACGACGCCTTCATGACGCGGTATCTGATGCGCAATCCACATGTGCGCACTGTCGTGTCGAGCTTCGTGCTGCGCGAGCTCAAGTCGACGACGGAACTGCCGATCTAGCCCGGTTCCGTGACCGTCAAGTTGAGGCGCAAATCTAGGAACGTTCGAACCCGTATTGCCGTTCGATCTTGCCGACGCGGACCTGATAGTCTTCGTACCAGCGCTCGCGGCCGAGCCGCTGGGCGGTCAGGTGCCGGACGTCGTTCTTCCACGCCGCGATGCTCTCTTCGTCCGCCCAATAGGAATTGGTGATGCCGAAGCCATCGGCGCCGCGGATGCTTTCCAGCCCGAGAAATCCAGGCTGTTGACGGGCCAGCCGTTCCATTTCTTCTCCCATGTTGTCGTAGCCGTGATCGCCTGCCGTTCTGCGCGAGGAGAAGGTCACGATGAAGTAGGGCGGCTCAGGGGTCTGAACGACGGGAGAGTTTGCCATGGGAAGCCTCGAAAGGTCGGCGTTGCGATGTTGTTCGGGCGGGCACAGTAACAAAAAAAGGCGGAGCATAGCCCCGCCTTTCCAAGTGTCGCAGTTGGAAGCGATTAACGCTTCGAGAACTGGAACGAACGACGTGCCTTCGCACGGCCGTACTTCTTACGCTCGACCACGCGGCTGTCGCGGGTGAGGAAGCCACCGCGCTTCAGAACCGAGCGCAGGCCCGGCTCGAAGTAGGTGAGTGCCTTGGAGATGCCGTGACGAACGGCACCGGCCTGGCCGGAAAGACCGCCACCGGCGACCGTCGCGTCGATGTCGAACTGGCCGTCACGGGCAGCTGCGACGATCGGCTGCTGCAGGATCATCTGCAGAACCGGACGAGCGAAGTAGTCGAGGTACGGCTTGCCGTTGATGGTGATCTTGCCCGAGCCGGGCTTGACCCATACGCGGGCAACAGCGTTCTTACGCTTGCCGGTCGCATAGGAGCGGCCCTGAGCGTCGACCTTCTTGACGTGAACCGGAGCTGCCGGTTCCGCAGTCGTGGCGATTTCCTTGAGAGCGGAAAGGTCGGCCATTAGGCGCTCCTTGTGTTCTTGCTGTTCAGCTTGGCGACGTCGAGGACGGCCGGCTGCTGTGCTTCATGCGGGTGGTTGGCGCCTGCGTAAACGCGCAGGTTCTTCATCTGGCGACGGCCGAGCGGACCACGCGGAACCATGCGCTCGACGGCCTTCTCGAGAACGCGCTCCGGGAAGCGGCCTTCGATGATCTGGCGCGCGGTGCGCTCCTTGATGCCGCCGGGGTAGCCGGTGTGCCAGTAGTACTTCTTGTCGCTGTACTTCTTGCCCGTCAGGACTGCCTTCTCGGCATTGATAACGATGACGTTGTCGCCGTCGTCAACATGCGGGGTGAAGGTAGCTTTGTGCTTACCGCGCAGGCGGTTTGCAATGATGGAAGCGAGGCGACCAACAACGAGGCCTTCGGCGTCGATGATGATCCACTTCTTCTCCACCTCTGCAGGCTTCTGAACGAAGGTTGCCATATCTAAACTCTTTCTTTGGACCCGAGCGGCGAACCGCTGGGCGTTTCTTGTTGCTTGGTTTTGCCCGGTTTCCCGGGCAAAAGAAGAAAGCGGCCCTGGTGGACCGCGATCTGCGGCAGCTTATACGCAAGCGTAAAACAAGCGTCAAGAACGCGTATCTGGCGTCGTGGAATTAAATATCAATAAAAACAACGAGTTACCTATGTGGTATGTTGATACCACAATTTAGCGCGGTGGAATCGAGTAGGTGGCAGTTGCATGCGCGACGAGATCGTCGCTGCCAACCTTGGCGATCGACGCATCGAGAACGGCGAGCCGCTTGCCGAGTTTCAGGATCCGGCACGTGCATTCGAGCGGTTCGGGTTCGGGTTTGCGCAGGAAGTTGATGTTGAGATTGGTGGTGACCGCAAGTGCGATCGGTCCGATATGAGCAATCAGCGCAACATAGGCGGAAACATCGGCAAGGGCAAAGAGGGTAGGGCCGGACACCGTGCCGCCGGGCCGGATGTGTTTCTCGTTCGGGTCGAGCCGCATCGTGGCAAAACCGGGACCGACCGCAGTCACATGGAAGACCTTGCCGTCGGTGTGGACTTGCGGAAAGTCGGTGTCGAGGAAGCGGTTGAGGTCTTCGACAGTCATGATCGGTTCGATGGTCATAGGTTGCATCCTTTCAGGCATTGGCCGTACCTGAGACCGGCCCGAGGCGGGATGCAAGGCGGAAAAAGGTCGTAGGGCGAAGGCGCCGCCGGACTGCCATGCCGACTTGCATGGCGCATGCGACCGGCGTACCACCGAGCGAAATTCAAGCTTAGGAGAAGATCATGGCCCACGTCGTATCGTTCAGGAAAGAAGAGCCGAACGGCCTGCTGCTGCGTGAACGGTCCGGAGCGGTACTGCGGCTGACGCTCAACAATCCGCCGGCCAACGTGCTTTCCATTGCCATGATGGAGGCGTTGCACGCCGAGTTCGATGCGGTGGCAGTCTCCAAGGAGATCAGGGTCGTCGTGTTGGCCGCTTCCGGCAAGCTGTTTTCGGCCGGGCATGATCTCAAGGAAATGACCGCGCATCGCGACGACGATGATCGGGGCAGGGCGTTCTTCGAACGGACGATCCGGCTTGCCGCCGACCTGATGCTGAAGATCAACCGCCTGCCGCAGGCTGTGATCGCCGAGATCGATGGGCTTGCGACGGCGGCCGGCTGCCAGCTTGTGGCCAGCTGCGATCTCGCGATCTGCACGGACAGCTCCACTTTCTGCACGCCCGGCGTCAATATCGGCCTCTTCTGCTCGACGCCGATGGTGGCGCTGTCGCGGGCAGCCCACCGCAAGCAGGCGATGGAGATGTTGCTCACCGGCGAGACGATCGACGCCTCGACCGCCAAGGACTTCGGCCTCGTCAACCGCATCGTGCCGCAGCAATACCTGCGCCAGGTCGTCGACAAATATGCCGCCGTGATCGCCTCGAAGTCGCCGCAGGCGCTGAAGATCGGCAAGGAGGCCTTCTATCGACAGGCGGAGATGGACCTGCCCGAGGCCTATGACTATGCCGCCAGCGTCATGGTCGAGAACATGCTGGCGCGCGACGCCGAAGATGGGATCGGCGCCTTTCTCGGCAAGCGCATGCCGGAATGGAAGGAAGACTGACGATCAGGCGAGCTTCAACAGAAGCGCGCCGAGGGCAATGACGCACGCAGCGGCGATGCGCCAGACGCTGACCGGCTCCTTGAGGAACACGACCGAGATCACCACCGCAAAGAGGATCGACGTCTCGCGAAGGGCGGCGACCGTGGCCACCGGCGCCTTGGTCATCGCCCAAAGTGCGAGCCCGTAGGCGCCGATCGATCCGGCGCCGCCGATCAGGCCCCGCCACCAATTCTTGTAGACGTGGCGGGCGACCGGCTTGACGCCGCGGCGGGCAAAGGCCCAGGCAAAAAGCAAGACCGGCGGCAAGAGCGCCATCCAAAGCGTGTAGGAAATCGCGTTGCCCGAAAGACGGGCGCCGATGCCATCGACGAAGGTATAGCTGGCGATGACGCAGGCGTTGAGAAGCGCAAGTACGATCGCGTGTTTGCCGCCCTTTCGCGATTCGAAGGCAAGCGTCAGCACACCGGCCGAGATGGTCAGGATGCCGATCATCGTACCGAAGGCCAGTTCTTCGCCGATCAGCGCCCCGCTGGTCGCCGCCACGATCAGAGGTGCCGCACCGCGCATCAGCGGATAGACGAGGCCGATATCACCGGCGCGGTAGGAGGCGGCGACAAGCTGGAAATAGGCGAACTGAAACAGCGCCGAGACCAGAATATAGGGCCAGGCCTCCGGCTTCGGCAGGGGGACGAGAGGCAGGAACGGGATCGCCACCACTGCAGCGCCCAGCGCGATCATCGCCGCATCGAGGGACTTTTCCGTACCGGCCTTGACGAGCGCGTTCCAGGTCGCGTGCAACAACGCCCCGAACAGGACGAGCGCAATGACTTCAAGGGGCAAGATGGAACCTCTGGAGTGATGTGGAGGACTTTCAGACGCTTTTCGCGCCGCCGCACCACAAAATCAACCGTAAAGTCTGACAAATGCCAGTGGTCATGCGGCGGCAAGAGCGGATAGCGCGGTTGACTTGCAGGGCGTCGGCACCATTATACAGCCGTTTAATGAGCGCGGACCTGAAAGCTGACATGAACCACGACGCCTATCCGGACTTCTATCTGGCCGACATCCTGCGCGAGACCAAGACGATTGCGCTTGTCGGCGCATCGCCGAACGCCGAGCGGCCGAGCCATCGGGTCATGGCGTTCCTGCTGCGCAAGGGTTACCGGGTGATCCCGATCAATCCCGGCCATGTTGGCAAGACGATCCAGGGGCAGGCGGTCGTCGGCAGGCTCGCAGACGTCAATGAACCGATTGACATGGTCGATGTCTTCCGAGCTGCCGACGCCTTGCCGGCGCTGGTCGATGAGATCCTGGCGCTGGAAAAACGGCCGAAGGTCATCTGGGGACAGCTTTCCGTCCGGCATGACGGCGCAGCGGCCAAGGCCGAGGCGGCGGGGATCAAGGTGGTCATGGACCGCTGTCCGGCGATCGAATATCCGCGCCTGATTGGCTGACGCCGGATTGCAGACAGGCCAAAGCTTCGCGCAACCGTGAGTTTTGAAAATTCTCCTTTGACCGGGTGCGGCCGCTCTGGAATAGTGCCGCAGCCTGCGCGCTCTGCAGCGGGCATCGATCGCGGATCACGCGCAAATTCAAAGTGATAGCGCTCTCGCGACGCATCCGAACGGCGCGCGGGGCTCTCGTCCTGGGAGGAATGAATGACGAAGGACAATCCTGGTTTCAGCACGCTCGCCATCCACGCCGGAGCGCAGCCTGATCCGACGACGGGCGCGCGGGCGACGCCGATCTACCAGACGACGAGCTTCGTCTTCAACGACACCGACCATGCGGCGGCTCTCTTCGGCCTGCAGCAGTTCGGCAACATCTACACCCGCATCATGAACCCGACGCAGGCGGTGCTCGAAGAGCGCATCGCCGCTCTGGAAGGCGGAACGGCAGCGCTTGCGGTCGCCTCTGGTCATGCCGCTCAGCTGCTCGTATTCCACACGATCATGAGCCCGGGCGACAATTTCATCGCCGCCAACCGGCTCTATGGCGGCTCGGTCAACCAATTCGGCCACGCCTTCAAGTCCTTCGATTGGCAGGTGCGTTGGGCCGATCCGACCGATCCGGCTTCATTCGAAGCGAAGATCGATGGCCGCACCAAGGCGATTTTCATCGAGAGCCTTGCCAATCCCGGCGGCACTTTCGTGGACATCGCTGCAATCGCCGAGGTGGCGCGCAAGCACGGGCTGCCGTTGATCGTCGACAACACCATGGCGACGCCTTACCTGCTGCGGCCGCTGGAGCACGGTGCCGATATCGTCGTGCACTCGCTGACGAAATTCATCGGTGGCCACGGCAACTCCATGGGCGGCGTCATCGTCGACGGCGGCACCTTCGACTGGTCGAAATCCGGCAAGTATCCGATGCTTTCGCAACCGCGCCCGGAATATGCCGGCGTCGTGCTGCACCAGACCTTCGGCAACATCGCCTTTGCGATTGCGACGCGTGTGTTGGGCCTGCGCGATTTCGGCCCGGCGATCTCGCCGTTCAATGCCTTCATGCTGGTAACCGGCTCCGAGACCCTGCCGCTGCGCATGCAGCGCCATTGCGACAACGCGCTGGCAGTCGCCAAGTGGCTGAAAGGAAACAGCCAGGTGTCTTGGGTGAATTATGCCGGGCTTGAGGACGATCCGAACCATGCCCTGCAGCAGCGTTATTCGCCGAAGGGGGCGGGCGCCGTGTTCACCTTCGGTCTCAGGGGCGGCTACGAGGCGGGCAAGCGCTTTGTCGAGGGGCTGGAAATGTTCTCGCATCTCGCAAACATTGGTGACACGCGTTCGCTCGTCATTCACCCGGCCTCGACCACGCATCGGCAATTGACGCCCGAGCAGCAGGTGGCAGCCGGTGCCGGGCCGGATGTGGTGCGCCTGTCGGTCGGTATCGAGGATGTCTCCGACATCATCGCCGACATCGAGCAGTCGCTGGCAAAGCTCTGAAACATCAAAAGAGGGGAGACTTAAGGTCTCCCCGCAAAGGTGCCCCATGACGACGATGCAGAAGTTCGATCTGGCGAACATCGAGCCGGAGGTAGGTACACCCGCCGCCGACCGGCTGATCTCAGGCGCGCCGCAGTTTCGAACCTGGAACCTGGAGGAGGCCGACGGCGGCCTCTATGCCGGGGTCTGGGAATCAACACCCGGCAAGTGGCGGATCGTCTATGAGGAGTGGGAGTACTTCCACATCCTGTCCGGTTACTCGATCGTCACGCAGGACGGCGGCGAGGCTGCGCATTTGAGGGCCGGCGACACCATGATCCTGCGCCCCGGCTTCGAAGGAACCTGGGAGGTCGTGGAGACGACCCGCAAGGACTACGTTATCCGTCTCTGAGTGCCGAAGCGCTGCTGCTCACCAGACAAGGTCAAGCCGTTCGAGCCCGTGGAAATGAAACGCGTCCTTGACCGCGGGCTCGCTCTTCAGCCGCATGTTCGGCAGGCGCTGAAACAGGATCGGCAGTGACAGGTTGAGCTCCAGCCGGGCGAGCGGCGCACCGATGCAGAAATGCAGGCCGGCACCGAACGAAACGTTCGCGCCTTCGTCGCGGTTCGGCCGGAATACGTTCGGGTCGCTGAATTTCGTCGGGTCGACATTCGCCGCCCCAAGCAGCAGGCCGATCTTGTCGCCCTTTCGAAGTGTGATGCCGTCGTCGAGTTCGATGTCCGACAACGCATAGCGCTGGAAAATATGCAGCGGTGCCGCGAAACGCAGGCACTCTTCGATCGTTGACCCCGTTGCAGCTTCCGAGGAGAACAGGTCCGAGGCCTTCTCTCCCGACTGCAGGATTGTTCTGACGGCATTGCCGATCTGATGGACCGTTGCTTCGTGCCCGGCGTTGAGAAGGAGGGCGGTGGTCGAGGCAAGCTCGGCGTCCGACAGCTGTTCGCCGTCCTTCTCCGAGGTGATCATGTGCGTGAGCAGATCGTCGCCCGGGTTGCGACGCTTCTCCGCGATCATGCCTCCGAGATAGACGGCGAAATCGGCCGATGCCTGGTTGGCGTCGAGTTCGGTCTCATAGCTCGGATTGAAGACGTACATCCTGACCATGCGATGCGACCAGTCGAGAAGCCTGGGCGCCGCCTCGGCGGGAATGCCGAGCATCCGTGCGATGATCGTCACGGGAATGGTCTCGGCGTAGGACTTCAGCAGTTCGACTTCCCCGTCGTTCTCAAAGCCGTCGATCAGCGCGTGCGACAGTTGCTCGATGTCCGGTCTGAGCTGCTCGATCTGTCGGGAGACGAAGGCGCGATTGACGAGCGTGCGCAGCCTCGTATGGGCCGGCGGCTCGAGTTCGAGCAGCGAGTATTCCTCAAGCGCATCGAAGTCCTTCAAGTGCGGCTTCGGGGTCGGCAGCCCGAGTTCTTCGCGTGTCGCTACATGCAGGATCTGCCGGCCGAAGCGACGGTCGCGCAGAAGCGCGTTCACCTGGTCGTAGCCTGCGAAATACCATTGTTGCCGCTCCTCCCAGAAGAAGGCCGGGCAATGCGCGTGAATCTCGGCATAGGTGGCAAGTGGCTCTTGGAAGAAGGCGGGATTGCGGGCATCGATGGAAACGCGCCTCTTGGCGCGGTCGATGGTGAGGGCAGACATGACACGGGCTCTTCGCGGAATTTGGACAGCGTCCATTTACGGTGGCGGAGGATCGGCCGACAAGGGCATCCATGCCAGGAATTTCTGGCGCGAATGGTGGCTTCCCGGACCGCGTTGACAGGGCAGGTGCCGATGGAGCATTCTTGCCACGCTGCGTAGGGCGCATCGGTGCAAGGTCGAAAGGGCAACGCCCACCTACGGTAAACAGACCGAAGCTGCGCCGATGCCGAACCTCGAAAATCTCAGGAAACAGGCCAAACAATATCTCAAGTGGCATCGTGGGCGGTATCATCCCGTCGCGGCCGAGATCAGGGCCGTGTTGCCGCGGTTCCAGACCTTCGACGACAACGAAGTTCTGGAAGCGGAATTCAAGCTTGCCGACGCACAGGAACTGGTTGCGCGGCAGATGGGATTTGAAAGCTGGCAGGCGCTCAAATCAGGAGCCCTGACAATGACCGCGCAACAAAATCCGGCCGTAGACCGACCGCAAGTGCACTCGACGGTAGCACAATTGTTCGTCGCAGATATCACGAGCGCCTGCGACTTCTACACCGAAAAACTCGGCTTTGTGGTCGATTTTGTCTATGGCGATCCACCTTTCTACGGACAGGTAAGCCGCGACAATGCGATCCTTGCACTGAGGCTCGTGTGTGAGCCTGTTTTCGTCGGGGACATTCGCGAGCGCGAGCACCTGCTTTCGGCGATCCTGAACGTTGAGACTTCCGACGAGATCAAGCAATTGTTCTTGAGTTTTCAGGGCGCAGGCGTGCCCTTTCATCAGTCGCTGCGAACCGAACCCTGGGGTGCGAGAAACTTCATCGTCCTTGATCCGGACGGCAACCTGATCCTGTTTGCCGGTCCGGCAGATTGACGGGCTCTCGGGGCAACGCGCCGCGCTTTCGTCTAGCGCGCCGTGAAGCTTTAGCGCACCAGCGCGGACCCCTGTGTTGCTTGCTTCGCCGCGAGCGCGGAAGATGGAATGGTGCTCTTGGAGCGAGCGGGGGCTCTGCTTGCGTACGGAACAAAGTTTCGCCTCGCGGGCTTTTTCGATAGCGCGGGGCGACCTATTTGCGCATGATGCGGCAGCAAGCAGGGAGCGGCATGGCAAAAAACCAGTCCAGTCTATCGGCGGGGATCGTGGCAGCGATCCGCAAGCGACGCCCCACGGTCGTTCATCGCGAAGCTGCAGTCAGTCGCGGCGACATCGTCATAGCCTCCTACAACATCCACAAATGTGTCGGTACGGACGGTCGCTTCGACCCCGGGCGCACGGCCAACGTGATCGGCGAACTCGGTGCCGATATCGTTGCGTTGCAGGAGGCCGACCAGCGGTTCGGCGAGCGCGCCGGCCTTCTCGACCTGGAGCATCTGCGTCGCGAGGCACATCTCGTTTCGGTGCCGATTTCAGGCTTTTCAAGCAAGGGGCATGGTTGGCACGGAAACGTGCTGTTGCTGCGCGAAGGTGCGGTCTCGGATGTGCGGCAACTGAAACTGCCGGGTGTCGAGCCGCGCGGCGCGCTCGTCGTCGATCTCGATCTGAAGGTCGGTCCGTTGCGCATCATCGCCGCCCATCTCGGTCTTCTCAGGCACTCGCGCGCCCAACAGGCAGAGGCGATCCTGGAAGCTGCAGCCGACGCGAACGGGCGGCCGACCTTGCTGATCGGCGACCTCAACGAATGGCGGATGGGGCGGCGATCGTCCTTGTCGTTCCTCAGTCCCGTGTTCGACCCGTCGCATGCAACGGTCGCAAGCTTCCCCTCGCGCTTCCCCTTGCTGCCGCTCGATCGCGTGCTCGGCAATCCGCACAATCTGGTGACGTCGGTGGCCGTGCATGATTCGCCGCTCGCACGCATTGCTTCGGACCATCTGCCGGTCAAGGCTTCGATCGACCTGAAAATGGCCCGGCAGGATCACAGGGAGGCCAAGCGGGTCAACGCCGATCGCGTCGGCTCGGTCTGACGGCAGGCGCGAGGCGAGTTTTCGATGTGGTCCTCCGTCCTGATCGTCGTTGCCGCCGTCGCCGGCGTGGTTGTGGCAACCGTCCTCTATGTTTACGGCCGGTTCGGACGGCGACCGCATGGTCCTTCGTCCGCAGCACTTCCTGTTGCCGATGCCGGCTCCGACCTTGATCGGTCTCTGGCTCCGCTTCTTGCCGCCAATCCGCACGCCAACGGCGTGGCACTCGTCTCCGACAACATTGAGGCTCTGGTGGTGCGCGCCCACGCGGCGCGCCGCGCCGGTCGCAGTCTCGATCTGCAGTACTATTACTGGAAAGATGATCTGACGGGCCTTCTGCTGACGCGCGAGATCCTCACTGCCGCCGATCGCGGGGTGCGGGTCCGGTTGCTGCTCGACGATATCAACGCCGGCATCCACGATCGCATGTGCATCGCGCTTGACGCGCACCCAAACATCGACGTGCGGCTGTTCAACCCGAGCCGCGCCCGCACCGATCGTTTTCGGCGTGGCTTCGAAATGGCGATCCGCGCGTTCAGCGCCACCCGCCGCATGCACAACAAGCTGTGGGTGGCCGACGGCCGCGTGGCGATCGCCGGGGGCCGCAACATCGGGGATGCTTACTTCGACGCGGCGGAACTTTCCAATTTCCGCGACCTCGACGTCTGGATGGTGGGACCGGTGCTGGAGCAGGCGTCCGCCATGTTCGACCGCTACTGGAACAGCGCCTCGGTTCTGCCGATCGCGGCGCTGCGTACGCCGCGCAAGCAATATCTCCCGGCCCTGCGCGAAGCCGTCGACGGGCTTGCCCGTACGCCGGCGGGCCGCTTCTACATCGAGCGCGTCGACAAGGCTGTCGACGAGGCCGACATCTATCACGGTACGCGGCAACTCCACTGGAGCGCCAACGTGCGCCTTGCATCGGATCCGCCGGAAAAGGCGCTGATGCAGCGACGCCAGAACTGGCTGCTGCGCGAGCTTTTCCCGCTGATCGAAGCGGCGACGCGGGACCTGAGGATCATCTCGCCCTATTTCATTCCCGGTGTTGCGGGCACGCGGGAGCTTGCCGCCATCGTTTCGCGGGGAGCGCGGGTCGCGGTGCTGACCAACTCTCTCGCAGCGACTGATGTTGCGGCCGTTCATGGCGGTTATGTCAAATATCGACGCAAGCTTATCCGCGCTGGCGTATCGCTGTTCGAATTGAAGGAGCAGGGCGATATGGCCGAAGGGCACCGCATGACGCTGTTTGGGCGCCGCAATGCGAGCCTGCACAGCAAGGCTTTCGTGGTCGATGGCCTGAATGGTTTTGTCGGCTCGATGAATTTCGATCCGCGCTCCGCCTCGCTCAACACGGAAATGGGCGTGGTGTTTTCAGACGCAGCGCTTGCCGGCGAACTGGCCGAAATGTTCGAGGAGGAGACGTCACCCTCGATCAGCTATCGGCTCGGAATGGATGGAGGGCGCCTCATCTGGCACGATCGCGCCAACGGCTCCGAGCGCCTGTTGCGCCACGAGCCGGATGCAAGCCTTGCCAGGCGCATGATTGCCGGCCTCATTCGCGTGCTGCCGATCGAGTCTCAGCTTTAAGCGGGCAAGCTGCATGGTTTGCGCTTCATTTACCGCTCTCGCAGATCCCTGTGCGCGGAATTGGCGCTTATTGGCTCAACTGGGGATATCGGTGGAAAAGTGTTCTATCGCCAACCATGTGTGGAGGACTGTCGAACTTCATGGCGACGGGGGCCTTCGATTAAGGTTATCGAAGCTTCGCGACTTGAAGTGAAGGGTGTTGACACTCTATGTAGGGACAGAAGGCAAATCCCGTGATTCCCGGTTCGCAATGGTTTTGCGAGCCCGATTGTGAAGGTTCGATATGAGAAATCCCGTTGATACCGCCCTGGCACTGGTGCCGATGGTTGTGGAACAGACCAACCGCGGTGAACGTTCCTACGATATCTTTTCGCGCCTTCTGAAGGAGCGCATCATCTTCGTTACCGGTCCGGTCGAAGATCAGATGGCGACGCTCGTCTGCGCGCAGCTTCTTTTCCTCGAGGCGGAAAACCCCAAGAAGGAAATCGCGCTCTACATCAATTCGCCGGGCGGTGTCGTCACGTCAGGCATGGCGATCTACGACACGATGCAGTTCATCAAGCCGGCGGTCTCCACGCTTTGCGTCGGTCAGGCCGCATCGATGGGTTCGCTGCTCTTGGCCGCCGGCCACAAGGACATGCGTTTTGCCACGCCGAACGCGCGCATCATGGTTCACCAGCCCTCGGGCGGGTTCCAGGGCCAGGCCTCGGATATCGAGCGCCACGCCAAGGACATCCTGAAGATGAAGCGCCGCCTCAATGAGGTCTACGTCAAGCATTGCGGCCGGACTTACGAAGAAGTCGAGCAGACGCTTGATCGCGATCATTTCATGAATGCGGACGAGGCTCTGAGCTGGGGCCTTGTCGACAAGGTGCTGACGTCCCGCGAAGAGATCGAAGGCGGCGAGCAGGCTTGATAACGCGCTTTTGTGTCGCGATAGATGTAATTGTGACACAATTGTAATGGCTCAAGGGCTTTATCGACGGGGTAAAGCCGGTAATATGAACCATTAATGCTATGTTGGTTTCTGACGACGTAGTGTCCGGTTTGAGTTGGGAGAATCGTTGCAGCCGCGTCGGGCGTATTTGCCCGGTACGGTAAGTACTCCCGGAAGCCCTGCCTGAGGTTGAGATGCAGGGCGATTGAGTGGTCCGCGATACTTTATCTGAAGTGTCCGGCGTGCTGGAAGGAAGTGGAAATGAGCAAGGTCAGCGGAAGCAACGGCGGTGACTCGAAGAATACACTTTATTGTTCGTTCTGCGGCAAGAGCCAGCACGAAGTCCGCAAGCTGATTGCCGGACCGACTGTCTTCATTTGCGATGAATGCGTCGAACTGTGCATGGACATCATTCGCGAAGAGAACAAGACCTCGATGGTCAAGTCCCGCGATGGCGTGCCGACCCCTCAGGAAATCATCAAGGTTCTCGACGAATACGTTATCGGCCAGCAGCAGGCCAAGCGCATCCTGTCGGTTGCCGTGCACAACCATTACAAGCGCCTGGCACATGCCGCCAAGGGCAGTGACGTCGAGCTGGCGAAGTCGAACATCATGCTCGTCGGCCCGACGGGTTGCGGCAAGACCTATCTCGCCCAGACGCTCGCCCGCATCATCGACGTGCCGTTCACCATGGCTGATGCCACGACGCTGACGGAAGCCGGCTACGTCGGCGAAGACGTCGAAAACATCATCCTGAAGCTCCTGCAGGCTGCCGACTACAATGTCGAGCGCGCCCAGCGCGGCATCGTCTACATCGACGAAGTCGACAAGATTTCGCGCAAGTCCGACAACCCGTCGATCACCCGCGATGTCTCGGGCGAGGGCGTGCAGCAGGCACTCCTGAAGATCATGGAAGGCACTGTTGCCTCCGTGCCGCCTCAGGGTGGTCGCAAGCATCCGCAGCAGGAGTTCCTGCAGGTGGATACGACCAACATCCTCTTCATCTGCGGCGGCGCTTTTGCCGGCCTCGACAAGATCATCTCCGCCCGTGGCGAGAAGACGTCGATCGGTTTTGGCGCAACGGTTCGCTCGCCGGAAGATCGCCGCGTCGGCGAGGTTCTGCGCGAACTGGAGCCGGAAGACCTAGTCAAGTTCGGTCTCATCCCCGAATTCATTGGTCGTCTGCCGGTCCTAGCGACGCTCGAAGATCTCGACGAGGATGCGCTGATCCAGATCCTGTCCGAGCCGAAGAACGCCCTGATCAAGCAGTACCAGCGCCTGTTCGAGATGGAAGACGTCGAATTGACCTTCCACGAGGACGCCCTGCGCGAGATCGCGCGTCGCGCCATCGTGCGCAAGACCGGCGCCCGCGGCCTTCGCTCGATCATGGAAAAGATCCTGCTCGACACCATGTTCGAGCTGCCGACGCTGGAAGGCGTGCGTGAAGTGGTCATCTCGGACGAGGTGGTCAAGGGCGCTGCACGGCCCCTCTACATCTACTCCGAACGGACGGATGAGAAGGCCAACGTTTCGGCTTGATTGCGTCGGATTATCGTTTGAAGAGCCCGCCTTGTGCGGGCTTTTTCAATTCGCGCACTTAGCTGTTGAGACACCGGCGCCGGAGCGCAGATTTCACAATTCGATTGTTGCTAAAGTGTCTCAAACAACGCAATGATGTGACGATTGGGTGAAGGACCTTAATGGTTGCGGTCCTTGAGCTTTGTTGTCCGTCGCAAGGTCCGCAACAGCAATGATGCGTAGTCATAAGGACCCGGCCACGGTTGGTGGATGTTGCGTCGAGCCTTGAAATGGACGCGGTTGCACTCCACTTTCATGTGGAAAATATGACAGCTGGGAGTGCCTGAAGGGCTCCCGGAAACGGGCCCGAAATCGGGACGGAAAGGAAATGACATGACGAACAAAACGTCACCGGCGACTGAAAGCGCGACCTACCCGGTCCTGCCGCTCCGCGACATCGTAGTCTTCCCGCACATGATCGTGCCGCTTTTCGTCGGCCGTGAAAAATCGATCCGGGCGCTCGAAGAAGTCATGGGCACCGACAAGCAGATCATGCTTGCCACCCAGATCAACGCCACCGATGACGATCCGGAACCCTCTGCGATCTACCAGGTCGGCACCATTGCCAATGTCCTGCAACTGCTGAAGCTGCCCGATGGTACCGTCAAGGTGCTGGTCGAAGGCCGTGCCCGTGCGAAAATCGACGGCTACACGGCGCGCGAAGAGTTCTACGAAGCCGGTGCACAGACGCTCGACGAGCCGACCGAAGACCCGGTCGAGATCGAGGCGCTGAGCCGCTCGGTCGTCTCCGAGTTCGAAAGCTATGTGAAGCTCAACAAGAAGATCTCTCCCGAGGTCGTTGGCGTCGCCAGCCAGATCGAAGACTATTCGAAGCTCGCCGATACGGTTGCTTCGCACCTGTCGATCAAGATCGTCGAGAAGCAGGAAATGCTGGAGACCACCAGCGTGAAGATGCGCCTGGAAAAGGCGCTCGGCTTCATGGAAGGTGAAATCTCCGTCCTGCAGGTCGAAAAGCGCATCCGCTCGCGCGTCAAGCGCCAGATGGAAAAGACCCAGCGCGAGTACTACCTCAACGAGCAGATGAAGGCGATCCAGAAGGAACTCGGCGACGGCGAAGACGGCCGTGACGAGATGGCCGAGATCGAGGAGCGCATCGCCAAGACGAAGCTTTCCAAGGAAGCACGCGAAAAGGCCGACGCGGAACTGAAGAAGCTGCGCCAAATGAGCCCGATGTCGGCTGAAGCGACGGTGGTTCGCAACTACCTCGATTGGCTGCTCGGCCTGCCTTGGGGCAAGAAGTCGAAGATCAAGACCGACCTCAACCATGCCGAAGAAGTGCTCAACGTCGATCACTTCGGTCTCGACAAGGTCAAGGAGCGCATCGTCGAGTATCTCGCCGTGCAGGCGCGTTCGGCGAAGATCAAGGGCCCGATCCTGTGCCTCGTCGGCCCTCCGGGCGTCGGCAAGACCTCGCTTGCCAAGTCGATCGCCAAGGCGACCGGCCGCGAATACGTGCGCATGGCGCTTGGTGGCGTTCGTGACGAAGCCGAAATCCGTGGCCACCGCCGCACCTATATCGGCTCCATGCCCGGCAAGGTCGTTCAGTCGATGAAGAAGGCGAAGCGGTCGAACCCGCTGTTCCTGCTCGACGAAATCGACAAGATGGGCCAGGACTTCCGCGGCGATCCGTCGTCGGCTCTGCTCGAGGTGCTGGATCCGGAACAGAACTCGACCTTCATGGACCACTACCTGGAAGTCGAGTACGACCTGTCCAACGTGATGTTCATCACCACGGCCAATACGCTGAACATCCCGGCGCCGTTGATGGACCGTATGGAAGTGATCCGCATCGCCGGCTACACCGAAGAGGAAAAGCTGGAAATCGCCAAGCGGCACCTGCTGCCGAAGGCGATCCGCGATCACGCGCTGCAGCCCAAGGAGTTCTCCGTCACCGACGGCGCTCTGATGGCGGTCATCCAGACCTACACCCGCGAAGCCGGTGTGCGTAACTTTGAGCGCGAGCTGATGAAGCTCGCCCGCAAGGCCGTCACCGAAATCATCAAGGGCAGGACAAAGACGGTCGAGGTTACCGCCAAGAACATCAACGACTATCTGGGCGTGCCGCGCTTCCGCCATGGCGAAGCCGAACGCGACGATCAGATCGGCGTGGTTACGGGTCTGGCGTGGACCGAGGTCGGCGGCGAGCTGCTGACGATCGAGGGCGTCATGATGCCTGGCAAGGGCCGCATGACCGTCACCGGCAACCTGCGCGACGTGATGAAGGAATCGATTTCGGCAGCGGCCTCCTATGTCCGCTCGCGTGCGATCGACTTCGGCATCGAGCCGCCCCTGTTCGACAAGCGCGATATCCACGTGCACGTGCCGGAAGGCGCTACGCCGAAGGATGGTCCGTCGGCTGGTGTGGCGATGGCAACCACGATCGTGTCGATCATGACCGGCATCCCGATTTCGAAGGATGTGGCCATGACCGGTGAGATCACGCTGCGTGGTCGCGTGCTGCCGATCGGCGGTCTGAAGGAGAAGCTCCTGGCCGCACTTCGCGGCGGTATCAAGAAGGTGCTGATCCCAGAAGAGAACGCCAAGGATCTCGCCGAGATCCCGGACAACGTGAAGAACGCGCTCGAAATCATCCCGGTTTCGCGGATGGGCGAAGTGCTCGAGCATGCGCTGGTGCGCATGCCGGAACCGATCGAATGGGACCCGGCAAACGAGCCGGCGACCGTCGCAGCGGTTGATTCGCAGGACGAAGCGGGCGCGTCGATCGCCCACTGACAACCGCCAGGAAATGGGCGCAGCGGCCACACGCGGCGCTCATTTTGCAGAAAAATTGGGAAGACCGGCCTCTGGCCGGTCTTTTTTGTTGTAAAAGCGCCCTGCAAGCCTTGCATTCCAAGGGATTAGGCGCAATTGGGAAAGGCAAGACGCGGCCGATGCGCAAGCCGTCGCGCCTTAAAACACAGTCGTTTCGAACCAATCTGAAAGGGGTGGAAACATGAACAAAAATGAGCTCGTGTCTGCCGTTGCTGAGAAGGCCGGACTTTCCAAGACCGACGCATCTTCTGCAGTTGAT